>Ga0193752_1002011_pt1 | contig 15889 bp, 9 predicted proteins | sample H1c1metaG_FD_144924 | JGI IMG/M metagenome (GOLD analysis project Ga0193752, IMG submission 144924) | Soil microbial communities from a riparian zone of the East river system, Colorado, United States - H1c1 | ecosystem: Environmental > Terrestrial > Soil > Riparian zone | place: USA: East River... | reverse complement strand
GGTACAACAGCTAGGCGACCGGGATGCGGAGGAGGAAGAACTCAGCTTCATCACTGTTCGTTCGGCCTCGCATCCTTTGTCGCTCGAGACAAAACCCGCCCATTTCTTTGCCAGTACGGCCACCTCGAGTTTTGTGGTCTACCGTGATGGCCTGCGGGTGGTGGCTGGCGTGTACGGACGCAATGAACAACCGAATTCCAAAGCCAACAATCTTTTCGACCGGATCTGCAACAGCATCATTGCTGTTGGCGCGTTTTTGGGGATGTCCAAATTACAATGGAAGGCGTTTACGGATGGGATTGTGAAGAAGGTGTAAGGTTTTCTGCCATCTCTGAGGGGCTCGGGTTATCGTTACCATTTTATCAAACAATTCATATAAGCAAAGCACGAATCCGGAAAACTTTATAAACATTATTTTGATGCTGTTTTGACGCGGCTCGCCTTTTGATCAACGTGAGGCGCTTGTTCTTTCCCCGCAGTCACCCGCCTCCCTTGAAAATGCCACGACCCCGATTCGGGTTCCCAAATAAATCGTTGGTTGATAACCAAATCGGATCCATTTGTGAGGACCACCTTCAATTCGTTACCGGTACGTTCGCCATAGGATAGACCTTCAGGTTCTATTGGACCATCGCCACCATGCACAGTCAATTCGTACACGAGATATCTTTTTTTGGGATGGTTATAACCGATAAATATAGTTCGTTCGAACGGAATTTTCAGCCAGGGTATCACTTCACGGCTCTTCTCGTAAATGCGCAGGTATTGGTGGTTCATGACCCATTCCGCCTCGCGGTCCAGCGTAAACTTTTGTCCGTAGACGGTAGCGCTGACATCCCATTTGCCAACGAGGTGATCAAGGAGATCATCATAAAACCGCCCCTTAGTATCCCCGGCAGTTTGTCCAAATGACGAAATGGTAATAAGCATTAACCCAATAATGAATGTTATTAATGCGAACAGTTTCGGAAAGTTCATTTGATATTCAATATGAATGCACTTTCCAGCTTCAGTCAATTTGTTTTTCTTCGAAATCATGATTATTGTATTTGAATGTTGAATGTTCAATTTTAATTCATACATGCTTTTGATCTGTGTATAACTTGCTTCACTTCGTTGTATTTCCTTCCCATCAATGCTGCGATGCCATTCTTGCTTTAGTTACCAGGATAGTGGCGATTTAGAACGGTTTCTAAGAAAGCATGAACAGCTTTTTGACATGTATACTCCATCACGAGCATAAAGTTCCAGTGCGTTAAAGAGATTAACAATCCTCTTTTAGGATGAGAGGATATATGTAAGAACAGCAGGAATTCTAAAAACGGAGACGTTCACCCAGCACTTTGGCTATGGCTTCCTTGCCGCATTTTACATGCAGCTTTGTATATATATTTTTCAGGTGGGAGCGTGTGGTATTAAAAGCGATTTTCAGTTTGTCGGCAATCGCTTTCGTGCTGTGACCCTTCGCAAGCAGCTGTAAGACCTCCAGCTCTCTTTCTGTAAGATCGTATTGATAGCCAGATTTGGCGGATTGAAAACTACCGATCACTTTTTTAGCAATAGAAGGGCTCATAGGCGCACCACCTTCCATCACCTCGTGAATAGCCTCAAATATCTTTTCAGGCTGAGTCTTCTTCAATAAGTAACCGCTTGCACCGGCACAAAGGCACTGAAATAATTTTTCATCATCTTCAAATACGGTGTACATAATAACCGCTGCCTGCGGCCGGGCTTCCTTTATCAGGCTTACCCCTTTTATACCACTCTCTCCGGGCATATCAATATCCATCAACACTACATCTGGCTTGTACACCCTGGCTATGTTAGAAGCATCCAGGCAATTATTATAATCGCCTGTTACTTCATAGCCGGCAACAGATTGCAGCAGGTAGGCCAAAGATTGGCGCAGGCGGTCATTGTCTTCAAATATGATTATCCGAATTGGCATGCAGTTTAAAAATACGCTTGTATTACTAATTAAATATCCTCTTTTAGGACTATACTAAGCAGTTATGTTGCTACCGGCAGCCAAATTTGGATCAAAACCCCTTCGTTGATAGCCGATTGAATTTCAATTTTACCCTTCCATTTTTTTACCCGCTCTTTCACTCCTTTCAATCCATGTCGATCAGATTCTTTATTTGTCTCAAAACCCTTCCCATCATCTTTAACATGAAGTAAAAGGTGGTGCCGGTCTATGGCTATTTTTATTGATACTTGCTTTGCGTCGGCATGTTTAAAAATATTGTTTACAGCTTCTTTATAGAGAAGATATAAGTCCCGCCGTTGCTCCATGATTAATTTCTTTTCCTCAAATGCCGGATCGAGATGAAGGTCGTAACTGATATTAGCCGCATCAAATAATTCTGCCGCATACCGGCGCATGCGTGCCACTGTTTCTTCAAGGGTATCATGGCTTGTATTTACGCTCCAGATAATATCATCAAGAGCCTGCGATGAAGATGTTACTTCTTCTGAAATGCGCTGCAAAAAATCACTTGCCTTTTCCGGCTGGGATAAATTGTTTTTACTTAGCGTGGAAAGGATGCTGATATTGGTAAGATTAGATCCAATTTCATCGTGCAGATCGGTGGCAATGCTGTTACGCATACTTTGCAATTGTTTCTGTCTTCTATTTCTTACTACTATACTCGTTATAACCAATACTGCAATGAATGTGACTAGTAATGAATAGCCTATAAACCGGTTTCGTAATTTTAATCTCGAATCCGCTATTTCTTTTTGTTTCTCCAGTTCTCTATACTGAAGATTTTGAATTGTCATTATTTTTTCCCGGTTAAATAAACTTTCTCTTAAACCGATTGCCATTTTTAAATATTTCAATGTGCTGTCAGGTCTATTTTTCAGTTCGTAAATAGCTGAAAGAAGATTTGCTGCTTTTAATGAACTAATGGGATAAGATTTTGCCACCTTTGCGGCCAATACTTTCTGGGCGTACCATACTGCGGAATCCTGCCTGCCTGTTGCTTTGTAGACAGCTGCCACTCCATTATAACTATCAACAAGATGTATTTCCCAATAATTATTTGCAGAAAGTGCTATTGCCATTCGATAATAAAATAATGCTGAATCAAACCTGGCTTTTCCTGCAAAAGCATTTCCCAAACACGTGTATGTTAGGCTTACCTGTCTTGGGTTATAATACTCATTGCGGCTCTGATCTTCTTGAATTTTTCCAAAGGCTTTTTTAGCATACAACATAGCTGAATCGCGCTCATTCAAGCCTTCAAATATCCTGGATAAGTTTCCCCACGAAACATACATTTCCTCGGGAAACCATTGTTCTATTATTTTAATCGATTCGCGCCAATAGCTCAGGCTGGTATCATATTCACCCAGGTTATAATAACAATCAGACAGCACACCATTACCAAATCCAGTTATCCTGGGACTATTCAATTTTTTTGAGAGGGAAAATGCCTTGAAAGCATATTCCAGTTCCATCGGATAATTTCCTACTAATATTGAGGCAGCACAGATAGCAGTCATCGACCAAAATATCCCCACTTCATACACCAGCACTTCTGACAATTCCAGGGCTTGTTGTGCGTAGGCTAAACTTGAATCAGGATTATAAAATCGATAAGAGCGGCTTAAATGGAAAAGTGTTTTTACTTTATTGGTATCTTCTTTTTGTTCGCGCAGTACATTTTTTAAAGAATCAGTATTATCAGGGTGTTGCCCGTAAGCCGTAAACGAACACAGCGAAATAAGGAATAAACCAATATTTCGGGTTAAAGGTTTCATGATATTATACAGGCAATATACCAAAATCCCAAAAATTGGCTTTAACTCCCGGTTTTACAGCTCGATCCAAATTTTTCGTTCATCTGTAAGTTGAATATGGCAGCATGATCATATCGAAGGTCATTCAATCTGTTTGACAGAATCCGCCACAGCCTCATTGCGGTCGGTGCGTTTTTGGGGATGTCGAAGCTCCAATGGAAGGCGTTTACGGAGGGGATTGTGAAGAAAGAGCGACAGTTTTACTAAAAAGAGGAAAATCGCGATGATTTAATTTTCCTTCCTTATCATGAGGGAGTGGAGAATTAAATTTTATGCTTTTGCTTAAACTGGTAAGGCGTTTGTTTTACAATTCTTTTGAATTGCTTGTTGAAATTGGCCATATTATTGAAACCGCTGTCGGAACAAACATAGCCGATACTAAAATCTTCCTTCATTAGTTTTTTGCAGGCATAACTTATTCTGATCTCGTTTACAAAGTGCGAGAAATTTTTCTTGGTTCGGTTCTTGAAATATCGGCAAAATCCGGAAGGGCTCATAAGGGCGACTTTCGCTAAATCTTCCACACATATTTCTTCTTTAAAATGATCCAGTACATAGTTAAATACTTTTTGCAATCGATCATTCCCTTTTTCATTCTGATTGACTGACTCAGGACTCGACAACAGGGTGTACTCAGAGGAATCACTTAAAATCTTCAGCACGGACAATAAACAAATCAATCTGTCTATGCCTTCTAATAAAAGCATTTCTTCCATTTTTTGCGCGACTAAGGTCCTGGTCATTCCGGTAAAATGTAAACCCATGCTGGCCTTTTCAAACAACCATCTTATTTTTTGCGTTTCAGGAATTTGCAAAAAACCTTTCCCTATAAATTCTTCCTTGAAATGTATAACCAGGCTTCCGCCCGTTTCCTCCGTCATGTCCTTCCTGTACCAATGGGGAAGATTGGGTCCCAATAAATCCAGTTCGCCTTCCCAATAATCAGAAACATGGCTGCCAACAAATCTTTTACCTTTTCCTTTTATGATGAGGACCAACTCGTACTCCGGATGGTAGTGCCAGCCCGTTTCGAAATAAGGAGTAATAAATTTGTCGGCTACGAAAGAAGACTGTTCCGATAAAGGCAACTTTTGAATATGCGGTTTCATATAATGGCAGCGATATAATGTTAAAATACCATTTTTTCCTTTCCAACTCGTAAATCATGTTTGAATTGTTTCTTTTTTTGTTGAAATAGTTTTAGAGTAACAGCTCATTGTGCAGCATTTTTGTTGTATCAACGATAACGGTTATGCCAAACATTAGCTTAACACCGCAGCAAAAAGCGCAGTATGAAGAAGACGGTTATATCATTGTTCGGGACTTTCTTAATTCCGAGCAGGTAGCCTTGCTTTATCAATTAGCCACACAAGATGCAGTAATGCGTTCCAATGCTTTTGACCTCACTGACCAATCTGGAAAAAGCACAAAACTGACTCTTTGGTTTACACCCGGTAACGACACCTATGGCCTGCTGGTACGCAGCGAGAGCCTGGTAAGCGCGGTTCAAACTCTATTAGGTGAAGGAAAAGTTTGTCATTTTCATTCCAAACTCATGCAAAAAGAACCCAGGAAAGGTGGGGCCTGGGAATGGCACCAGGATTATGGCTATTGGTATAAAAACGGTTTTTTATACCCAGATGCAATGATCAGTGTAATGGTTGCCCTGACCGAAGCCGATGTGGAGAATGGATGCCTGCAAGTGTTGAAGGGTTCGCACAAAATGGGCCGTTTAGAGCATCTTTTTGCTGGCGAACAGCAAGGAGCCGATATGCCTTTTGTCGAAGAAGCTTTGAAAACTTGTGAACGTGTTTATGTAGAGCTGCAACCTGGCAGTGTATTATTTTTTCATAGTAACCTGTTGCATATGTCAGACGCCAATCTTTCCGACAAGCCAAGGTGGTCACTTATCTCTGCATACAACATGAGTTACAATAAGCCTTTCCGGGAAAAAAATACATCCTGCATTACGCCGGTGCAAACGGTGAGCGACGAGGCTATCCTCCAATCAAGCAACCAGAGTCTCTCTCCAGATACCGATTTTCTGAAGAAGGAAAACGAAATTACCTTGAAAGGACGATAAAGCTGCTTAGGGCAATACACAACAGTTGTACGGGTCAAAGTGCTGTACCACATTGCATGAACGATTATCTTTAGGGAACTGATTATCTCAAGCACTTTTTGACCCTTTACAGATAATGGAACCCATTCGATAACATTGGTATTCCGAAGCACAAATTGCAGGTTAATGCATCTGTCTGATCGCGTGGACCGCCTTCAGCTTTCGGAGAAGTCCACAAAAAGAATAAAGATAACACAACAGAAAAAGTATGATTAGCCGTCGAAAATTACTTGTCCATAGCACTGCTGCTGCAGCACTTTGGCCGCTCTCGTCGCTTCATGAAGCATTTGGGGAAACGCCGAAGAAAAAATTCAGTATCGGAGCCTGCGATTGGTCCATCGGTAAAAACAGTGACGTCGCAGCCTTTGATGTTGCCAAACAGATAGGGATTGATGGTCTGATGGTAAATATGGGCTCAGAAGAAAACAACCTTCATCTACGGGATAAAAGCCTGCAGCGATCTTATCTGGAGGCTTCAAAACGTACCGGTGTAAAGATTTCGAGCGTGGCTATAGGCGAGCTCAATTCAATTCCATACAAATCAGATCCTCGTACAGAACAATGGGTATGGGATAGTATAGAAGTAGCTAAGAACCTTGGCGCACCCGTTATTCTTCTGGCTTTTTTTGACAAAAACGACTTGCGCAATGATGAGGCGGGGAAGAAAGAAGTGATCCGAAGGTTGAAAGCAGCCGCTCCAAAGGCGGAAAAACACGGCATTATACTGGGCATCGAATCTTATTTAAACGCGGCGGAGCATCTCGAAATAATGGATGCTGTGGGTTCTAAAAATGTACAGTGCTATTATGATTTCCGCAATACGGCTGATGCAGGCCATGATACCATCAAAGAATTCAAGCAACTGGGCCCGCAAAACATTTGTGAGTTACACATCAAGGAAAACGGCTTTCTTCTTGGTAAAGGAACATTAGATTGGCGGAAAATAAGTGAAGCGATCTACGAAACCGGCTACTATGGCGATGGTTGGATGCAGATTGAAGGAGCTTTGCCAAAGGAAGCCGACCTTGTGGGAAGCTACAAACATAACCTCAGCTTTCTAAAAGGGTTGTTTCGAAGAGAATTGTGACTAAAAATGTAAGATGCCTTAAAAGGTCTTTAGTGTGGATAAATTCGGTAATGGTTGATTTTTATTAAATGGCTTCCGTATGAACAAAAATTTCTCTTATTTATTCTTCCTCGTCCTCATCGCTGGTAGCTGCAATCAACCGGCTAAACCAGACGCTACTGCCTCTGATACCACAAAAAAAATTTCCAGGAGCCTGGACTTATACCTACCTGATGACCTGGAGGCAACCCTGTGGGCGGAGTCGCCCCTGTTCTATAATCCAACGAATATGGATGTGGATGTAAAAGGAAGGATATGGGTAACAGAAGCAGTGAACTATCGAGATTACAACAACGATCCAGCAAAGCATCTGCATCACAGAAAAGGCGATCGGGTCATGATCCTGGAAGACCTGAACAATGATGGCAAAGCCGACACTTCCAAGGTTTTTGTGGAGGATAAAGATTTGGTATCTCCGGTGGGGATCGCAGTCATTGGCAATAAGGTGATCGTCTCGTGTTCTCCAAACCTCATCATTTATACGGATGAAGACGGTGACGACCGCCCCGACAAAAAAGAAATTTTCTTAACTGGATTTGGTGGCAAGGATCATGATCACTCTCTGCATGCTGTATATGCCGGTCCTGATGGTCTCTGGTATTTTAACGTTGGTAACGCAGGGCCCCATAATGTGAAGGACAAAGCCGGCTGGACCTTGCGGGCTGGTAGTATTTATACCGGCGGATCGCCTTACAATACCAGAAATGCGGGGAATCAAAAAAGTGATGACGGTAGGGTTTGGGTAGGCGGGCTTGCCTTGCGCATAAATCCAGATGGCACCGGCTTGAAAGTAATGGGACATAACTTTAGGAACTCGTATGAAGTGATCCCTGATTCTTATGGAAACTTATGGCAAAACGATAACGATGATCAGGTGGTTACCTGCAGGACCACCTGGCTCATGGAAGGCGGCAATGCCGGGTATTTTAGTACTGATGGCACACGTTTTTGGCAGGCCGATCAACGGCCCGGGCAGGATATTTTCAGGGCGCATTGGCATCAGGATGATCCTGGTGTGATGCCTGCCGGCGATCGCTCCGGGGCCGGCGCACCAACCGGTGTAACCGTTTATGAAAGTGACGCCTTAGGAAAAGATTACCAGGGCCTCTTGCTAAGTGCCGATGCGGGCAGGAATACGATTTTTGGTTATCATCCCTCCCTCCGGCAATCAGGGTATGATTTAGGCAAAAGAGAAAATTTTATCTCCTCTCTTTCAAATGCCGACGCAGAATACGTATGGAATGACACAACCGAAAATCGCAAGCGGGAAAAATGGTTTCGGCCCAGCGACGTAACGATTGGTACCGATGGCGCTATCTATGTTGCCGATTGGTACGATCCTGTTGTAGGTGGGCATCAAATGCAGGATAGTCTTGGATATGGCAGAATTTATCGTATATCACCAAAAGGCAAAAAACTCGCTTCCCCGAAGATAGATTTGAATACCATGGACGGCCAACTGGCTGCTCTGAAGAGTCCCGCCATCAACGTTCGCAGCGAAGGTTTCGAGCGAATCAAAAGGAAAGGCGAAGCGGCGGTAGATACAGTAAAAGCTTTACTCAATGATTCCGATCCTTACATCAGGGCCAGGGCCATCTGGTTGCTGGCGCAACTCGGCGAGAAAGGCCGGGCAGAAGTAGCGAAGATGTTGGCTAACGATAATGAACAGTCCAGGGCCATCGCCTACCGCGCGCTGAGACAAACAGTAAAAGATATCTTACCCTATGCACAAAAAATGATAAAGGACCCTTCGCCGTTTGTAAGAAGAGAAGTAATGGTTTCGCTTAGCGATTTACCTTATGAAAAAACAAAGCCCATTCTCATTGAGTCCGCAAAGCAGTTTGATGGTAATGATCGCTGGTATCTTGAAACGTTTGGCGCCAGTGTGCGGGGACACGAATCCGACATCTACCCTGAGCTTGTAAAAATATTTGGTGCAGGAAAGAGCGCTTCGCAATGGAATCAACAGATGTCCGCACTTGCATGGCGGTTACATCCGCCCGAATCGGTGAATGATCTGTCAGAAAGAGCAAAGGATGCACAACTTTCACCAGCTGATCGAGCGGCAGCCATAACTGCGCTGGCTTTTATCGATAATAAAGCGGCCGCAAACTCGATGGTTTCGCTTTCTAAAAATAAACAGCAGGATGTATTAGAAATGGCTTCCTATTGGCTGTCTTTTAGACAAAGCAATGACTGGTTTAATTTGCTGGACTGGAGTAAGATCGGTTTGAACACCGGTTATGAAAGAAAGCTGGCGCAAATGAAAGTAAAGAAAAGCATCGTGCTCGACAAACATCAGTCTCTCTATGAACGTAAACAACAAATAAGCGAGATGTCAGTCGATTCTGTCGGAGGGCAAATGGTAATTGGTATGGCGGAAGAAAAAACTTTACCAAAAGACCTGTTTGAGTTTGTAGAAGCTAAAATATTTACCAATCCGGATGCGACGGTTCGCATGCAGGCGGGTAATTACTTTAAGCGTCAGGGTGCTGATCATACCTATTCAGTTCAAAAAATTGTGCAGATGAAGCCCGATGCCGGGAAGGGTAAGACAGTTTTTATGACGCATTGCGCCACCTGTCACAAGCTTGGTAACGAGGGAAGCACGATTGGGCCCGATCTTTCTGGTATCAGGAAAAAGTTTGACAACCCGGCCCTGGTTGACGCCATTGTAAACCCCAGCGCTGCCATAGTTTTCGGTTACGAGCCCTGGCTTATTAATACAAGCGATGGCGCTACCGTATATGGGTTCGTGCTTTCGGAGAACAAGCAGTCTATTGTTGTAAAGGACATCGCCGGTCAAAAGCACACAATCGATGTAAAGAAGATCACGTCGCGAAAAAAGCAGGAGAAGAGTCTGATGCCCGATCCCATAAGCAATGGGCTCAGCGAACAGGACATTGCTGACATCGTGGGGTTCTTAAGTTCCGGAGCTACCGCACGAGTGCAATAGGCGATTAGTTATCAGGTGAAGAAGATTCACGCAAAGCAAAGAATTTCACGCAAAGACGCAAAGCCTGCCTGCCGGCAGGCAGGAAAGCGCAAAGACGCCAAGGCTACTTGTATTTCCTGCCTACCAGCAGGCAGGCGTTGCGGCTTCGCGGCCGGCAGGCTTTGCGCCTTTGCGTGAAACCGTCGGAAGCACAAATTACAATTCTCTTATCCAAATATTTCGAAAACTAACTTCACTCCCGTGACCTTGTAGCTTGATAGCCGCTTTATCGTGAAGTTCGTAACGTGGGATACCGATGTATTGTATCGTTCCCTGAATTTCGAAATGGTTCAGCGTCAATATGCCATTGTGCACGACAGTGACGAAAGCTGGTTTTTCAACGGTACCATTGAAGCGGAATTTAGGAGCGGTATAATAAATGTCGAAGGTATTCCAGTCACCTGGTTTGCTGGAAGCATTCGCCAAAGGGATCACCTGCTTATAAATGCTTCCAATTTGCCCATTCGCATAAAGCGGAGATTCGTTGTTATAAGAATCGAATATTTGTACTTCGTAGCGCTCCTGCATGTATACCCCACTATTGCCGGCATTGTTATGGTCGGCGCTGTTTTTGGCATTCGCCGGAATCCTGAATTCAACATGCAGCTGGCAATCACCAAATTTTTGTTTGGTTTGAATATCCCCAGATCCCAGCGCAACGGTCATAATGCCATCATTCAATTTCCATAAACAACGCCCACTATCTTTTGACATCACCCAATTATCAAGACTCTTACCATTGAAAAGCACGATGGCATCTGAGGGCGGGGTATTGCCTACACCAGGAGTAACGATTTTAGGCGTTGGCCCGGCAACTTCAGTAGCTTCAGGCTTGGTGTAATCCTTCTCAAAAATGTTCTGAGCATCTGCCGCAGCACAATAAACTAACATCAATAAGGAACAGAATAACTTCTTCATAAGATTGCAATGACGTGAAATTAATTAGTAAACATGCCGGAGCATTGATTCCGGGGAATCAACGCTCATCAGGCACGAGGCATTAACAAATATTGACTATTATTAGTGAAGTCTAATATCCAGGATTTTGTGTCAATTTCGGATTCTTCTCCATTGTAGCCAAAGGAATCGGAAGCCTGTAATTTTTATCGTTTGCTGTGATATAAGTTTGAGGCACAACATTAAAATACTCATAACTCATCACACCAGTTCCCGGATCTTTTGAAGGCTCAACGCCCCTCACAAAGCCTTGTAACTTATCCCCTATTTTCCATCTTGTAATATCTGTATAGCGCTTATCTTCAAATGCAAGCTCAATTCTTCTTTCGGTACGAATAATCGCGCGCATTTGCTCCTGGCTGACAGCGCCATAGGTATCCTGAATAGTAGGAATACTCACATCACTTCTTGTTCTCAATTTGTTAATTGCATCTAACACAGATGCATCGGGGCCAACCGCTTCGTTTTGTGCTTCAGCATAGCCTAAGAGCACATCAGCATACCGAATCAAAGGCCAGTCTCCAAGGTTTTTCTTCCCCTTCGGACGTTCCAATAGCCCATTGATTCTTTCATCATAAGTTTTACGAATATAATATCCCGTAGGAGTAACCCAGTCTGTACGAGACCGGTCAACAGCATTGTGAGGGTCCCCTTTTCTCGTATAGATAAAACCATCTCGAAACGGCGCTCCATCGTAAATGACAGATTCATAAAATCTGGGTTCACGATTTTCATAGGGATGAGCCGGGTCATACAGCGGAGACTCTGTAATGGTTTTCCCGTCTTTCATACGATAGGTATCGATCAAATCCTGGGTAGGCGCGGATTCAACAATAGAATAATTTATAACGCCAAAAGGTTGTATTACAGCATTGGCAGGACCATAAAGATCTTCTAAAAAACGAACATCCTGGTCTTCATTTGCAAGAGGATATCTTATGACGTAAGGCAATATCATTTCAGTATTGCGATTATTTTCTTCATAGAACAGACCATGATAATAATTCGTTAACTGATATTTTGCCATATCGATAACCTGCTTGTAACTGGCAGCGGCATTTGCCCATAGGTCCTTGCTATCTTCAGGATTACTTAACGGACTTGCGCCAAGAAGCTCCACATATCCCTTCAATGCCAATGCAGCCCCTTTCGTTATCCTACCCCACTCCGCTTGGTCTACAGGAAGTGAATCGGCTGCTTCCTGGCAATCCCTGCTTATAAAGGCAACGGTTTCCTGCGCACTTGCCCTTTCCCGAAATATCGCATCTCCCTGTGTTTCCTGATCTAAAGGTTCGTCAATGATGGGAAGGCCTCCGAAGTATTTAAATGTGGTCATATAAAACCAAGCCCGCAGAAACTTGGCTTCAGCAACTCGCCCAGTTTTATACTCATTTGTAAATGCTTCGGATTGTCTTACTTTTTCTATGAACACATTACACTTCCGGATATAAGAGAAGTTCTCATTCCACATCCAATCATTAACGGCATCATATCTTTTAATACTAAATAATGTATTACTTGGGGAGAGTGAACCACTCCGAACAATTTCCGCCTGGCCTTGCCAGGTTTGTACGTTCATGCAATTGTCTGTCCAGCTTTCGCTCCACCAACCAGTGGTTCTATATGGTGGCAAATAGCCATAGATATCGTTTAAAAATAAATCGGCCGTTGAAGCGTTATTCCAAACTGCATCTTCAGTGACACGGTCCTGGGGTTCAATATCAAGATATTTCTTACACGATGAAATGCTGATGGTCAACGTTGCCAAAAGTATAATACAGCTAAGGCTATTTATTCCTTGTATATTTTTCATTTTCAATAAAATTAGAATGTTAAACTAACGCCTCCGGAAATAGACTTTTGGTTTGCAAATCTATAAGCACCACCTGCTGCGGACTCGGGGTCCGAGTTAAGATATTCAGCAGTCCAGGTAAATAAATTCTGACCGGCAACATAAAACCTCAACGTCCCAACCCTGACCTTTTTCAATAAATTTGCAGGAAGGCTATATCCAAGGTTTAGGCCTTTCAATCGTACATAAGTATTATCTCTCATGGTATGAGTGGACGTACGAAAATTATTAGCGCCGCTCAGATAAGACCATCTTGGAAACTTTGCATTGGGCGTTTCGGGAGTCCAATGATCTAACGCTTCAATCTGAGTATTACCATTGGAATTACCAGGCGCTCCGCCCCCTGCTGCGCCCGGTCTGTTAACACTCATTAGAGTAGCTCCCTGAACCAATGCACTTAAATCAAAACCCTTCCATGAAACCACTACATTTAACCCGAATATACTCTCGGGAAAATTAGGATATCCTATCTTTTTCTCGTCAGTTGCGTCCACCACACCATCTCCGTTAAGATCCGCGTACTTTACATCACCAACTGTGTAGGAGCCGAATTTTTGTTCTGGCGACTTGTCGATTTCTTCCTGAGTCTGAAAGTATCCCAGGGCTACTTGCCCGTATTGGGCGTTCAATTGATTACCCGTACGTCGCCGATTAGGATCGTCATGAGTTGCCGGATTTTCGAAAATTCTTACCAGCTTATTTCTGGCAAAAGAATAATTAGCATTGATATCAAGAGTAATCCCATTTTGAAGAGTATGCCTTGTACCTAAAGCAAGTTCAAACCCCCGATTCGACATTTTCCCCGCATTTTGCTGAGGTAAGGTAATCCCGTATTCATCGGGAATAGTAACATCAGGATTAACCAGCATATTATCCCGGATTTGGTAAAAATAGTCTCCACTAAAGGATAATAAACCATTCCATAAAATAAGGTCAATACCAATATTTGTTTGTTTTTGTTTTTCCCAGGTAATAAAAGGATTGGCTGGTGATCTTTCATACAATCCTGTTCCTAACTGGCCACCAAGTCTGTAAATTTCATTAACTATACCGTATGAAGTCAGATATTGAAAGGGCTCACCAGCAAGGTTTCCGGATTCGCCCCAGGAACCGCGTATCTTTAACTCATCGATCCAGGGATATCTATCTTGGATAAACTTCTCCTGTCCAATTCTCCATCCAGCAGAAACAGCCGGGAAATAGCCAGTCCTATATCCGGGAGCAAAGTAATAATGTTCATCACGTCGTCCGGAAAAACCGATCATATATTTATTCTGAAATCTGTAGTCCAATTTAAGAACCAGGCCTATCTGACGGGCTCTTGTTGCACTACCACCATTCCCTAAATCAGTTTGAACTGAACTACCCATGTCAAGGGTGGGAATTAGTATACTATAATTCTTCTTGGTAGCATAAAAATTCTTACTATTTAGATCACGTAATTCAGTCACAAATAATGCGGTGACCGCGTGTCGGCCGAAAGTACGATCATAGTTAAGATAACCCTGAGCGGTAATGTTATTCGACCTCAAATAGGTTTGCGCAAAGCTGGGTTTTGATGTGGGTATTCTCTTGGTGTACACAGCCGGCTCTACAGTATTGTCAACATCCCAGTAAATGGGATCAGTATTCCAGGCTTCGACGAAGGTGTCAATTTTTTGATAGTTAAAAACCCCCTTAATACTTAGCCCTTCTATAGGTAGTTTTTGTTCAAGAGCTATGGTATAAACAGTGTTGTCGGCGTTACTAGTACTTGTCCCTGAAGTATTTATACGACCAACAGGATTGAAATCGAATCTGCCTCTTCCCCAAAATCCGTCGGTGTTGGGATACCAGATTGCGTCATCGGGAGCGATTTCATACATCCTTCCATAGATACCAAACTGCTCGGTAATTTGATTGCCGAATGAAGGCCAATCCCTGCGGCCCCGGTCCATCCTTAAAGACAAAGAAACTTTTAGCGTCTTGTTCAGATCAGCATCCAAATTCAGCACCCCGAAATATTTTTTAAATTTTTCATTGGGTATCATGGACGCCTGGTTAAAGTATCCTAAACTGGCATAATAGGTAATGTTTTCCGAACCTCCTCTAACCGAAAAATGATGATTACTGATTGGATAGTCATCCCTGATGACGTCGTGGAGGTTATTACTATTAAAATACTTATCATAGTTACCGGTGGGGTCGCCTACGGACACCTTCCGGTATTCTTCCAGGTCAGTCGCCGACCAGGGAACATTTTGATCGCCCGGATGGTCATTCAAATAGATTTCATTTTGCATCAGCGCCTGTTGGTACGAATTAAGGGTTTTCGTTAGCCAAACTGGATTTTGAATGCCATAATTGCCATTATAAGAAAATTTCGCACCTCCCTTAACCCCTTTCTTTGTTTGGATTAGGATTACGCCATTGCCGGCGGCTAATCCATATGGAGCCCCGGCAGCAGCATCCTTTAAGACAGATATGTCTTCGATATCTTCAGAATTTACATCACTCATTTTACCTGGAATACCATCGATAATTATCAGTGGGTTTGCATTTCCAGTTGTGTTCTGACCTCTGATTCGAATAGTAGGTTCATCAAGACCCGATTCCCCGCTGGTTTGGTATGATAAAATTCCCGGAACTCTACCAGCCAATTTATTGGCGATGTTAGGTACAGGTTCAATTAATTTAGCTCCTTTTATCGCACTAATAGAAGATGTCAAGGTAGCCTTACTGGTTTTAACACCATAGCCCACCACTACTACTTCTGATAATCCGGCAGCGCTGTCGCCCATGATCACATCAAAAGTCGTTTGGTTTCCGATGGCAACAGACTTCTCAATAAACCCGACATGGGTAAATACTAAAACCGATCGTCTCCCGGGAACATTCAAAGAAAATCTTCCATTTATGTCCGTCACGGTTCCAATTCCTGAGTTTTTCACTTTTACACTTACATCTGTAAGCGGTTCTTGTGCAGGAGTTTTTACAACTCCGGAGATTTTTACTGACTGCGCGGTTAAAGTGCTGACTGAAAACAAAGAA
>Ga0193752_1002010_pt1 | contig 15895 bp, 28 predicted proteins | sample H1c1metaG_FD_144924 | JGI IMG/M metagenome (GOLD analysis project Ga0193752, IMG submission 144924) | Soil microbial communities from a riparian zone of the East river system, Colorado, United States - H1c1 | ecosystem: Environmental > Terrestrial > Soil > Riparian zone | place: USA: East River... | reverse complement strand
GATCATGCGCAGTATCGCCAAAGAGCAGAACGTGAATATATCGACGGCCACCCGTGATGATAATACCAAGGTTGCCCTGGGAGCCAAGATGCAGGCATACATCGCCAGGCTCGCCCTTATCCTTGCCATCATCGAAGATTATACCGGTCCGAATATCACCGTGGCAAATGTCCATGGCGCTTATGAGCTGTATAAGTTTTACAAGGGGAATGCTGAGAAGATCATCGGGGCGCTGAGGAAACAGGATATCGTGGGGCTGACGGACACAGAGCAGGATCTTTTCGACGCCTTGCCTGATATGTTTACAGCAGCGGAGGCAGTTCAGGTTTGCCAAAACTTAAGGTTGAACGAAAAGTTCTTCCTGAATTCGTTCCGGCGCAAGTTCGACCAGGGCTATATCCGCAAGTTAAACCGGGGCGCATATGAGAAAATTTAAAAGTATCAAAGTATCAGAAATAATCACGGGTCTGATACCGATAATACCTAGTCGCAATAAGGCTTACAGGAGAAAGTATCAAAGTATCAACAGGGTAGAGAGTATAAAGTATATATATATATATAATTCTCTATTACTCTTTTGCTACTTCTCACTGATACTTTGATACTTTGATACTTTGGTGACAATCAATCACTTGTGCTGATACTTTGTGATACTTTGCTGATACTTTCAACCATGTTGCAAATTCCAGGACGCCAAAAACATAAAATATGACCCACCTATCCCCCTACATAATTCCCGGCCTTACCGTCTACCAGGTCACGCCGCTGAGTATTATCGACCGGGTATGCCGGTACCACGGCATTGAATCCGCAGACCTGTTCCGGCGCAACCGCAAACGACACCTGGTCACCGCCCGACAGCAGATCATGTGGATCATGCGAACCAAGCAGAAGATGACCCTGGCGTCGATTGGGAAGATATTCGGCTATGGGCACGCGTCCGTCATCCGCTCAGTGAAGATGATGACAGACCTGCAGTATGCCTACCCCGAACACCGAAAGACTATGCACACGATCTTGTTCTCCATGAACCAGTATAAAACAGGCGGCATGAGATATTTTACCGCCAAGGAAGACAAATATCTGCGCGCTAATTACCTGACTATCCCGGCCAAACGTATGGCAAAGAACCTGGGCAGGAGCGAGGGAACAGCACGGCAGCGGATGGTGTTGCTTGGATTGGTGGTGCCAAGGGAAGTCGTGGAGCGGTTCAAAAAGGAATCGCAGCTTAAGCCCGGAAACATCCCGGCCAATAAAGGAAAGACCTGGGGGGAGTTCATGACCGCCAAAGGAATGAAGGCCAGCCGAAAGACGACGTTCAAGAAAGGCAACCTACCACCGAACACTCTACAGGATGGCGTCATTACCGTTCGAAAGGACAAGAGTAAAAATCCATACAAGTTCATCAGGACTTCACTGGGTAAATGGGAAGCGTTTCAACGTGTGGTATGGAGAAAAGAAAATGGCGCCATCCCAGCAGGCTCATCGATCATTTTCAAAGATGGCGACAATCTTGAGTGCCTAACCAGAAGTGAGCTGATGAAAAGAAATACAGTACACAATCTTCCAAAACCATTGGCCGAACTGGTGCAACTCCGTGGAGCCCTAAACAGAAAATTAAACAGTTATGAAAAACAAAATCAGCGATCTGCGTGATCACATGTTTGCACAACTCGAAAGGTTAAGCAATGAATCAATGACTCCAGATGAATTGAAATCGGAAATCGAAAGGGGGCGAGCCATCTCGGACATCGGTAAAGTGATCGTGGAGTCAGCGAAAACAGAAGTGCTACATCTAAAACTGAAGAACCGGATCGACAAACCCGCGTTCATCGACGGACCTGAATTCGTGGAACCGCCGAAGCAGATTGAACGGCCTCCAGCTGAATACAGTAATAAGCAGTTCAACTAAAGCCAATGCCCGTGAGTGGGGTGATAACACTAAACTTACTTTAAAGCGAAAATTATGACACTTCAAACTTTCACCGAAACCAGAAGAAACGCCTTGGCCAAATGGCGTGAGTACAAAGCCGCCGAGAAAATCTCAAAGAATCCGATGTATCGCGACATGCGAAAGATCTACCACCAGATGAAAAGCGGCCGGCTGATCGTGGATATCGCCCAGGCCATGAAGATGGCGGGAGTACACACCAACTATCATCCAAAGATGGCTATAGCCAAAGCTTCGGCAAAAAAAATAGCATGCCTCTATCACAAAGATGGAGATGTTGAATTTATGCACGGTACCGGGTGGAATGACCGGATCACGGCCGCAGATGTTTGCCTTAAACAATGCCTTCCCATTATCCCAGACACTATCCTCGCCAACCGCTGGGACCGGTTTAAACTTGAAGCACCGGTACCGCTCATTCCACCCAAGCATCTTCCGAAAACTCTGACCGACGACTACTATGTCCTTTGGGAAGTAGACGTCTGGAAAATGGTTCCACCTACTGATCCCTGGTTACTGAGGAGAATCACAAAAACACATTTCGTCGTATTGGAGGGATGGGATTTAACCGAACTGGAAAAATCTGTAATGGCAACTCACCTATAAAGCCAATCCCCATGACCATCCCCATTTTTCCGAAGAGATCACGTTTAAACCAAACAGCATGAAACTAACGCTTGTAATTATTCACTCACTTTTGGCCTCGTTATTTTTCTTCAAGGCGCTCATAGTCGTTAATCGGTGGGGGAAGTTTTTTGCCATCTTAACCGGAATAATATGGTTAATGGCTGGCATAATATGGCTTTTTAACTTTTTACACAACGGAGCATGACCCGCGAACAGATCCTAGCCAAGCACCTAAAAAATTAAAATATGGAAAATAAAAAAACCGGCGTAGAGATTATAGCCGAAGAAAGAAAGCGGCAGGTAGAAAAAGAGGGCTGGACTGCCGACCATGATGCAGAACATGACAAGGGCGAACTCGCTGTTGCGGCAGCTTGTTATGCAGTTTACCACACTGACGCATCGGTTGAGTATCCAAGAGATGTTGAAAACGGTTGGCCCTGGGCGCAATACTATTGGAGACCATCGGATTCAATTAGAAACCTTGCAAAAGCTGGAGCCTTAATAGCTGCGGAAATTGATCGCATTCAAAACCGAACCCATGACCCCCACTAAGGAATCCATTTTAGCCAAACACCTCAGCGTTGACCACGCGTTAGATAGTGGGCTACACTTCACAAGGGACCTTGTGTACGCTGCGATGGAGGAGTATGGCCGACAGGTGGCAGGGGAGGCGTGGAAGAACCCTTGTGAAGATCTACCAGAACCGTATAGCCAAGTGCTGGCAGTCATCCAGACTTTGCACGATCGCTGGATAGAGATTATCGGATTCGAAAAGAATCATTTTTACTTACCGGGGCGAGGGAGAACATTAAACGTTGCCTTTTGGATGCCACTCCCGCCTATGCCATCTGATACAAGCACTCTAAAATCTACCAAAAATGAATAGCAATTCAGAACAGAACCAGAGACAGCCGGGATGGTACTTCACAAGGTTGACCGACCATTCAAATTATGAACCTACTTATTGGAACGGGTTTGCATGGTTTGAGCCTTATAAATACACCAAACATGGTGACGAAAAATTACACGAAATCGACCCTACCCCTATCACAAGGAACACAGCAGGGGGGCCGGATGATCTAAGGGCGATGATCGACGAAACCATTGAATGTGTCTGGAATCATCAGATGCCGATTGATTACGCAGTTTCAGAGATCGAAAGGTTTTACACCTCCCACCCAGCGCAGGCTGAACCACAGGAAGGGGGAAAGGATGAAGAATGGCTACAGGCTGAGGCTGCGCATTTAGTATCGTTGATTGAATTAATGTACCATAAAACCCCGCTGATACAAAAGGCGTTTAAGTTTCTAACTCGTTATTTGGCTGCATCCGCCCCCCAACCAGGGAAGCCGGAACCTGAAGGCGGTAAAGATGCAATATTTCCGAGGCCCCATATTCCTCCTTTTCTTTACGAGAAAGGAGTGATCAAAGATGCTAAAAAACACAGGGTCTTAGAGTTGCCTGGATGGGTGCAAAGCGATCTGCACAATTTGGAACCAGAGGACGCCCGAAAGTATCTGAACGAAATGGGTAACGCAATAGCAAACTTTCTAACACAATGGAATAAGTGATGGCAGCAATAGTATCGATAATGGTGCGCGGTATGCTTGTAGAACGAGGCGACTTTGTAAAAATAGAGTTTAGACAAGGCATTGCAACTATTCACGCAAAAAGGTTCGACATTCTTAATGATGAAGTCTACGTGGTCGACGACGATGATTTGATGTATGCCGCCTTCAAGATTCTTAACGTTAAAAAATAAAAATAACTAATGAATGACGCTTCAAAGAGAATACCTGACCCAAAAGATAAAATAATCCAAGGCTTAGAAGACCTGTCAACCCGCCAATGGGAACGCATTAAAGAACTGGAAGCACAACTCGCACCATCCGGGCAACCAGAAGGGCAAGGGGTGGGGGAATGGATCGCGTTGGGGAATGACAGAAGTGTTCCCCAAAATTCATGGTACTGGCTGAAATATAAGGACGGGAAAGCGTCCACACCGCTATGGCTTATGAAATCGAAAAAGTTTTTTGAGGACGTGGTAGCGTACTGCATCATCCTTCCCCCGTACAATTACCTCACCGCCTCCTCACTTCCAAAGGGAGGGGAGCCGGAAACGGAAGTATATGAGTTGAAAAGAAAAATAGCCGACTTGGAAAGATGGAAGCGTGAAGCCATAGGCGTAGACTTCCCCCGACAAGAAATTGCCAAGGCTCTAAATATCGGATTGGGAGAGCCCATACACGAAAAGACGCTCCCGGCAATAATGGAGTTGAAGCGCAGAATTACTCTTGCCGGGACAGACAACGGATGGGTGAGCGCGGACAAAAAGCCGAAGGTTGGGGCGTTGATCGAAATTTATCTAAAGAGCGATTTCATTGAGGTCGATACATACCAAGGCAAGGGCTTTAGTGTGGAAGCTGTTGCGTGGCGTCGCCATACACCTCCCACCCCTGTCGATCACGAAACAAATATGAGAACGACCTACCATGTGCAAATGTCTATTGAGGGATTGCTGCGACAGTCAAACTATAAATTAGGCAAATTGTTTGACCGGCATGGGCCGTCCGTGAGAACGGAACTAAAGAATCGTTTGGCAAATGGTGAAAAGCTAATTGGGTCGGACAGATGCGATGGTTTTGACCCTGTAACTGGATGCCCCGGACATGCGGAACTACTCACCCCTTCACCCTCAGACAAAAACGAAACAGAATGACTACGCTTCAGAGGTTCTTAAACGATCGGATAAATCAACTTTCCTGTAGGCACAATACTGTTAGCGCAGTATTGAGGCGGCCTGAGGCATTCCTTGGCGGCAAGAAAGCTTATACAGAAGAAGACCTCAAAAAAATAGATGCGGAAATACTTGAATGTGAAGCTGCTCTAAAGTCGGTTATTGAACACAATAAAAAAACTCAACCATGAACCCCACCCCACTATTACTCATCCTTCTGCTTGCCGCTGGATGCGGTGCGAAGGCGCAGACGATACCAAGACCCGTGTTCACTTGGGGTAAAATAACAAACTCGAATCAGGCAATGGTCAATGAAAAGGAAGCAACGGTGTATGATGCTGAAGGGAAGTCTTTCAAAGTAAACCTCTTAGACACCGTACAGTATTTGTTATTGAAAGTCATCTTTTCTCATAAAAGTTATCCGTATTCGTTTAGGGCCCAGGCGCTGAGAGATATTGATTGCGCTAGGGAGGCAATGTCGCAAAGTGGCCCATTGACGCTGGTGAAGTGTGATACGATTTATGTATTACCTCAAAGAGGCCGTGACACAGTTTATATGTCGTCCGAAATATGGAATGAATTTAGGAGAATGACCCCAATCAAACCCACCCCATGACCGTTAAATCCGCTATAGCCGATAAGCTCATAAAAAAGAACCAATGAAAAAGAAGCTCGAAATCCGGACGGCAGTGTCGATGAAGCTGCTGGTGTATGCGCAGGAGAATGGTATCACCCAGGCACAGCTGGCCCGCAGATTAAACCTATCGCGTCAAAACCTTTCTCTATACCTGAGCAGGAAACGAACGCCGCCTGTCGATGCATTACAACGAATCCGTGAGCTACTGCAACTGGAAAGTATTGATGTATTAATAAGTGTCAACAAAGTGTGTCATTCGTAAAACTTCTTTGAAACATAGGGTAGATTTACAGAACCCCTTTTAAAATGGCCAAGTCAGGCAGAAGAAAGACCTCGATTAAAGACCCAGCTTCCAAGCTCAACGATGAACAGATAAAATTCTGTAAAGAATATGCCTACGGAGACATGAGAGGCAATGGGGTTCAGTGTTATGCCCTCGCATACGACATCGATCTTTCCGAACCAGGAGCTTACGCAGGAGCCCGGGCAAGCGTCTCCCAACTTTTAACTAAGCCTAACATTCTCATTTATATACGTTCTATCTACGAATGTCATGACCTAAATGACACTATTGTGGATAATGAATTGGCCTTCCTGATCAAACAAAACGCTGATTTCGGCAGCAAGCTCGGAGGCATCAAAGAATACAACGCTCTTAAGACAAGGATAAAAAACAAGATCGCCCTGCAGGATAAAGACGGGAAGGAATTACCGGTGAGCATAACGCTCAACCTCGGATGACCCGCGACAAGATCATATCGGATCTGTTCACAGGGAAGAACTTTAACGAATGTATCGACCGCATGAATCCTGACCACCTCCGGCAGGACTTGAAGATGGAAGTAATCGGTGTGGTGTGTACCTGGACAGAAGAGAAGGTATTAAAACTACACGAAGCCGCGGCCCTTGAATTCTACGTTGTCAGAGTTATCCTCAATCAGATACAATCCAATTCCAGCCCATTTGCAAAGATGTATAGAAAGCCAATCATTGAATTGAACGGGCATGAGAAAGCCGACGAAGGGCCAGACCTGACCCGCGAGATCAGGGAGGCGCTGGAAGACAAAGCCATCTCGGAGATAAAGAATTTGTACTGGTATGATGCTGAGTTAATTCAGTTATACCTCAAACACGGCAACTACCGGGCCATCGAAAAAGAAACGGGCATACCCTGGGAGTCGTGTTATAAGTCGATAAGAAAGGCACTGAAGGTATTGAAGGCCCGGGCGACGGGTGAGTATGTGCCGGTGTTCAGTCAAACAGAGTTAGCATTTATTCAAAAGAAGGTAGCAATATGACAATCGAAGAAGTAAAAGCATCCTACTCGTTATTCCGGCAAATAGAGGACGTGGAAGATTTGATGGAGAGAACCGAAAAGAATGAAGCTACGGGCGGTCTCACGCATATTCTTTATGATATGGATAGATCCATGTACTCAAACTGGCTTTCCGAACTCAAAGAAACCATGCTGACTATATTGGCTAAACGCAAGGCCGAACTCGAAGCTCAACTCGCCGCATTATGAAAACCGTCCTCAACTGGCTCATCTTCTTAATCGTTTGTGTCGGCCTCTACTTCGCCTTCACTTACTTCAACTGGCATAGACCAGCTTGGCATCTATCCGGCGGCTTCGTCATCCTGGTGGCCCTCAGTGCAGCTTTTACGTGGGTGGAGAAACTGAAGTGGGGCAATACGAAACCGCTAAACTGCACATCCTGTTTAACCGGCTGGTTCTCCCTCACCCTTGCCTGGCTAGGTCATACTGAATATTGGTATTTCTATTTGTTCATCGGCCTGTTTGTCGGGGCGATGTGGGAGGGGGTTAAAATGAGATTTTTATGACAAATATGACTGAAAGACAAAAAGAATACGCCGAAGAAATGGAGGACGTACGAGAATATGCGAAGGTGATTCAGCACTATACAGATTGCAGTGATATAGAATCCTTTCAAGCGGCGGTCAATTTCGTTCATCTGAAAGAGATAGGGCTAGTGCTAAATTTTATCGATAATCAACTCCGAGATGTTGTCGAGGCGATCAAATTTGGCAACACTTTAATCGAAGACGAACACGCAGCAAAAGGAATGTAACAATGAAGACGTGTAAAAAATGCGGAGTAGAAAAGGAAGATTCATTCTTTCGGATTGTTCGACCCTCTAAGGGAAATCCTTTTGTTCGTTGCGATTGTAAGCAATGCGAATACCAAGATAGAAAGAAGTGGATTGAAGCAAACCTTGAGAAGGCAAAAGCCTACCAAAAAAAGTATGATCGAGAATACTCATTGAAGAATCGTGCAGCCGTACACAGAAACACCGCAAAATGGCAAAAGAAAAATCCTGATAAACAGAAGCTATACCGCAAGGCAAGCTATGATCGTTTCGCAGAACAACGGCGCGAATACAGCAAGCAACGGAATTTGAATCTTACGGACAGCTATGTTAAAGCCTTAATGCGAGAACGGGGATTTACAAATGAACAATTGGAAGACAATGATTTAATTGAAAGTTATCGTTTAATAGTAAAAACACAGCGTTATGTCAAACAACAAAAAAACACCATCAATTCAGAACATTCAGCAGCTCCGGTACAAGCTAACCGAACTGTGGGATCAGGTAACGGAAAAGGAAATACCAGTAAGCGAAGCAAAGGCTAAGATTGGTATTGCAATGGCAATCATCAAAACCGTTCAATCGGAAATAGCTGATCAGGCTTATTCGGGTCAGGCTATTAAACAGATTGACTTTATGCAGCAGAATCCGGGCAACCCAAAGATTGACCTTAAAAGCGAATTCACTGAACCAAGAAAGAAACTGGCCTCGGCTTAACACGAACCATCATGAAACCAGAGTTCCCAAAAATGGACAACCTGCTGCCCATTCAAGAAGAATTAATATCGTTATTTAATCTAATTGAAGACGGGAGGGTGACAGCCAACGAGGCGAAGGCCCGCCTGAAATCATTATCTGATAAGATAGAAGAGCATAGAGCTTACCTCTTGTTATACCTAAACGACTAATATGCCCGACGAACTATCAACCTTTCAAAGCGGCCTTATTATTTTTCTTGCCTGCTATGCTTTTATCGGTGGCATGTACGTTGGTTGGACGCTGAAAAGCAGACAGAAGGTGGTGAGCAAAGGGAATATCCTTCCCCCTGTGCCAGCGAGATATGACTTTCCGGAGTTTAGGAACCCGCCGCCACCACCGCCTACAAAAGCATTATCTGAGAATCCGGTTTACGTACTCAATAAGAAACCGTCCGGCAATCTATCATCATCAACCGAGTTTGATAAAGAGTACGAGCAAATAAGAAAAGGCTTAAAAAAGAAGAAATGAAAGTCTTCCTAATTGTCATATACCTGTTAATTCTTATTGGGCTCGGCCTGACTATTGTGACATACCTAACCACCCCGTCATGCGCATCATAGCCACCGTACATAAAAACTCGGGTGTTAGTTTTCACCGTTTGATAGCGCCCCTCCTGCTCATGCCCGATCAGGACGTGTTCATTACGAACAATCTACTGGAAGAGCATTTCGAGAAAGGTTGTGGTTTATTTGTATACAACCGAATCCTTCCCGATCATGCCATGGTCACCGTTCGAAAGTTGCAGAAACAGTACGGGTTCAAGATCTGTGTGGACATCGATGATTACTGGCACCTGGATCAAAGTCACCTGCTCTATGACGACTATATCGAAACGGGCTTTGCGGCTATGCAGATCAAACACATGAGGGAGGCCGATTTGATCACGACGACGCATGAGCGATTATCCAAAGCCATCAGCATGTTTAACAAGAACGTTCACATCCTGCCCAATGCTATACCGCACACCGATCAATACGCCATAGAACGCACCCCGCATGAACACACACACCTGTTCTGGCAGGGATCAGATACACACAGACACGACATCGGTATCCTCCGATCGCCCATCAACCGACTCAACAAGATTTCCCGGCAAATCAAAATGGTGATGAGCGGATACGTTGTCGATCACCCGTACTGGACAGCGATGGTCAACGACTACACCGCCGATCTTAAACATCAGTACAAGCTGATACCGTATGCGCCTGTTGATAGTTATTACAGAGCCTATGCCGAAGCAGACATCTGCCTGGTGCCGTTGGTCAATTCGATATTTAACCGCATGAAGAGTTGCCTTAAGATACTCGAGGCCGCGAATTTGGGTCTGCCTGTTATTGCTTCCGGTGTTCATCCGTACCTGGGCATGCCAGTGAGATTCGCTCGCCAACCGGAGGATTGGGTTCGACACATTACAGACCTCGTTGGCAGTAAAGACATGCAGGAAGATGAGGGGATGAGGCTGAGGGAGTATGCGCATCTGAATTTTAATTTCGAGCGAATCAATATTGAACGGAAACAGGTATTCGAGCATGCGACTAAAACTGAGAAGGTATGAGACCACCGGTGATTGAAGAGTGGGTGTCAGGTCTTTCAAAAGAAGACCAGCAATTGGTGAAACGGGATATGCTTATATACGGGCAGTTTTTTATTGCTGATGAACAGGGACAGAAAGTACGAGTTGATCCAAGTCTTATACAAATACCTGCACCAAAGAAAAAAGCTATGAAGTATCTACCATATAAAGAAACCCTTGCTGTCATCGGTATCGTGGTCGGTGCTTTGCTCTTTTCGATATTGACGGCACTAATTATTTACAAACTATTTATATGAAACCAGAAAATCGGGCCTTCATTGAAAAACACCGAAACCATTGGATAACCCTTCGCGATGCCTTCTACCTGCGTAGTCTCGACGGGGGCACACGCTCAGAGATGCAAAGGATACTGGGTGAAGAGTTTGCACCGGGCTATAACACCGATCTATGGTGCGGGCCGTGCGTCACTGATATGGTCAAACTGCTGTATACGAACTATGAACGGTGGCTTGCCGCCAATCCCGATCCTGTCGATCCGCCGCAACCGGAGACTATGCCCGCCGAAGTCGTACCCGAAGAACCCGGTCAGCCGATAAAGGTGCCCGCTACTTTTCCGAAACATAAAAGGGGTAGGAGATGAACACCGTTCGCCTCTTCATGACAGCAGTATTTGGCATCACCACCATTGCGGCCGTACTTATCCTATTCGTTGCATGGGAAGAGATCAATCCTGCTCGATTTATCATGTTGGTGATTCTATCCGGGGCGGCATCACTATCCTGCGTAACCACATTTATGGCGTATTTAGAAAATAGAAACTGATATGGCACTGATAGGAATGGCGATATATAGTACGGAGGAAAACAAGAAGGATGAATGTCTGGAAAAGACGCTCGATTCTCTTTCACATACCGTGGACTTTTACGACCATGCTTTGGGCGTGTCTATCAATGCCGCGACACCATTTACCGAATTTCTCTTAGATCGATACAAGGGCTTCATCAGTATCGTTGTTCGTAACGAGGAAAATATTGGAACAGCGGAAGCCATCAACAAGATATGGAAACACAGGAAGGCGGGTCAGCACGCAATTAAAATGGATGATGATATTGTCATCAATCAGCCGGGGTGGGTTGATATACTTGAAGAGGCTATAAGCAGAGACCCGGAAAACATGGGGATCATTGGCCTGAAGCGTAAAGACCTGATTCAAACTACATGGCATCCCGATCCACATTATCGTTCCGAGTTGGTCATGTTGCCACACGAGCCCGGACACCGATGGCTGACTATCGAAAAAACCGACGATGTAATCGGTTCGTGTACTATGTTTAACAGCAAGTTGCTTGATCAGATTGGTTATCTCAAACAGATCAAGAAATATGGCTACGATGACAACCTGGCATGCCACAGAGCCCACTTAGCTGGATTCTATAATTGTTTCTATTCGCACATCGACATTAACCACGTAGATCAAGGTGCAACACCGTATCAGCAATGGAAGCACGACCACAGCAGCGAATGCACAACCGCTTTCATCCAATTAGTAAAGGATTTCATTTCAGGCAAAGAGCCTATATACTATAACCCATTTATATGACCATTGACCTCCCCGGCGATTCGGGTGACTACGAATTATTAGCAAAAGGAATTGAACTGAGTAAAGACGTACTGGGTATGACCTGCGAACTGGGCGTCCGGCGCGGAGGCGGAACGAAGATCATCATGGACGCGATTGCCCGGCACTGCTCTGGAAAGGTGCATATCGCTATTGACCCTTATGGTCATATTGAGTACGAGCACAAGGAGGGGCAGGTCGTAAGATTGGACTATACCAACGAGATGCGTGATGAGTGCATGGTGAATTTGTTCGCCTATGCCAAACAGATACAGCAGACGGTGATATTCTTTAATCTGGAAGACACGGAATTTTTTAATCGTTTTGCCGATGGTGTACCCATGTACAACCTGAAAAAGACGATTCTTGAAAGCTATTCATTTGTTCATTTCGATGCTGCTCACGCCGTCATGCCGCTCATGGATGAGATCGCTTTCTTCCAGACCCGGACTCCGGTTGGAGGTTGCTGGTGCTTCGATGATGTCGAAAATTACTACAATCACAGTATCATAGAATCCTACATATTGAAATCCGGATGGAATTTGATTGAAAAGAAATACCATAAGGCATTGTACCAAAAAAGATGACTGGAATATATAAGATAACATCCCCAACCGGCAGAATTTATATCGGGCAAAGCACCAATATTTCGCTGCGCTTTGCACATTACAAATCCATGCACAGGATACAAAGGCAACGGAAAATTTACCATTCGCTGGTAAAATATGGTTACACTAATCATGATTTTAAAGTAATTCACGAATTACCTGATGATACAGATTGCCAGACGCTCACTATCTACGAACAATTATATATAGATCAATATCGAAACTGCGAGGTCGATATGATGAATTTGCGAGATGCCGGTATTAGAGGTAAAATGTCAGAGGAAACAAGAAAGAGAATGAGCCAGTCGCATACAGGAACTAAATCAACAATAGAAGCAAGAAAAAAAATATCATTATCTAATGCACGGAGAACTATTAGCCCACAATTAATGCAGAAATTAAAAAAAGCAAATACTGGAAGGATTCATACCGTAGAAGAAAGAGAAAAAAGACGGCAAACTTCGTCCGGTAGAATATTAACCGCGCAAGCTAGGGCAAAAATATCTGCATCTAAGATTGGCGTCAAAAGAAGTGATGCTACAAAAGAAGCGTTAAGGACTGGGTGGAATAAAAGACGTGAGCGCGCTAATCTTGCTCACATAGTTAGGGTTTCAAAATCAGGGGAAGAAAAAATTTACCCTTCGATAGTAAGCGCAACATACGATAGCAATACTTCTAGATCTGCGATAGGAAATGTTTTACTCGGAACAACGCGAACCGCAGGTGGATATTTTTGGAAAAGACAGTCCGACCATGAAAATTAAAGTCATCACCGTTGCCTCGCAGGATCACCCACGCCTCGACGACCTGGTGCGCTCAGCCCATAGACAGGGCATGGACATTACGGTACTGAAGGAGCACTGGAAAGGATTCGGGACAAAGGTTATTGCGACGGCTGCTTACCTGCGAACTCTTGAAGGATTTACTCACTTCATTTTCCTTGATGCTTTTGATACGCTATTTCTGCACCCTGTCAAAGAGGTGCCGGATCACATCTTGTTCTCCACAGAGAAACACAAGTGGCCGAACCCGAATGCACCTTATCCACCGACTGACAAGGTATGGGCATATCTTAACTCCGGATCGTATTGCGCACCGATAAAAGCGTACCTGGGCATGATAGATCGCAACCCTATCGAATACGCTGATGATGATCAGGAGTACTTCACCAAACTGTATCTGAAGGGTGAGCCCATCCAACTCGATACTGCCTGCGAGACGTTCCAATCCTACGCATTCAACTGCCCTGATGACTTCACCATTACCCCCGATACGATCATTAACAACATCACCAATACCGAACCCGCCATTATCCACTTCAACGGTAAGTGCCTGGAACCAAAAATATACGCGATGACGAAATATACAACGCTTGCCGAAGCGCAGCAAGTTTGGAAGGACACACCGGATGCGCATAAAGAAATGCACGAGGGCTTTGTTGAACGAGTCAATGCCGTACCTCAGCTGAACGATCACCGCACCTTTGTTGAGAACCACATCTTCGGTTTCGGTGAACGGTCTTTTCCGTGGTTGTGGCATTTAGTGGTGAAGGAGATGCCCGCGAAGTTCATGTTCATGGAGATCGGCGTGTTCAAAGGACAGACATTGAGCCTCGTTCAACTGCTGGCCAATATGCAGGACAAGAAAGTAAAACGATATGGAGTTACACCATTATCAACTGAAGGTGGTGTATGGGAATCGGATTACAAGCGGGATATTGAATTTATTCATGATAAGTTCTCCCTACCCAAAGACTACACGATACTGGAAGGGTTGAGCGAAGACCCGGCCATTATTCAGCAGGCGGGAAAACTGAAGCTGGATATATTGTACATCGATGGTGGCCACGAGGAAAAGCACATAACCAACGACATTGACAATTATTCGCACCTGGTCAAGCCCGGTGGATTCATGGTTATCGATGACTGTTGTAACAGCTTTGCCCAACCATTTGGTTATTTCCAGGGCATCGAATCAGTGACTAAAGTAGTAGACGCAAAACTGCCACCTCGCACACAAAATCCGGAATGGGAATTCATATTCAGTGTTGTTCATAATAGGGTGTATAGGAGAAATGGGTAAGAAGATTGCCACAGATAAAGCAAAGAAAAAACCTGTTCGAAAACGAGCAGCACAGAAGCGTGAGCCTCCTGAAAAAGAAGCGGTGAGTCTGCCGGTTATCGCACCTCCGAACATTCGCACCATTCCGTACTACCGACCACAGCTTTATCCTTACCAAACTGCTATCCTGAATGCGCCTTCCAGGTACACATGCACTGAAGCCGCAACAAAAGTCGGAAAGACAGCCTCTCACATTGTTTGGTTATTTGAGCAGGCGCTTCAATGCAAGGCAAATCAATCTGTTTGGTGGGTAGCTCCAACGTTCGCGCAGGCAAAGATTGCCTATGATCGTATGAAGGTACAGATCAGTGACCGGAGATTTTTCACGGCCAATGATACAAACCTTGTTATCACGCTTGTCACGGGGGCAAAGATTCAGTTTAAAACTGGCGAGAAGCCCGACAACCTCTATGGCGATGACATATATGCAGTGGTGGTCGATGAGGCGTCAAGGTGCAGGGAGGAAGCCTGGCATGCACTTCGTTCGACACTTACCAGCACTGGCGGTAAATGCAAGTTCATCGGTAACGTTCGCGGAAAAAAGAACTGGTACTACAAGATGTGCCAGAAAGCAAAACAGGGCGATGATCCGAATTACTCTTATTTTAAGATCACCGCTTACGATGCTGCTGCTGCCGGCATGATGACAAAAGACGGCCGGCCATTCATTGAGGAAATCGAAGATGCCAAGAGAGATCTGCCGGAGAATGTTTTCAACGAGCTCTATTTAGCTGAAGCCAGCAACGACGGGTCCAATCCTTTCGGGATGGATCATATTTCCAGAGCAGTGTTTCCACTCAGCGCGTTACCCCCGGTTTGTTTTGGAGTCGATTTAGCAAAGAAGCAGGACTGGACTGTGATAACCGGACTGGATATGTTCGGCCAGGTATGCCGCTTTGAAAGGTTTCAAAAAGATTGGGATCAAACGACCAAGGAGATAATAGCGCTGCCCCCCGTTCCGATCTGTATCGATGCTACCGGGGTTGGTGATCCGATTGCCGAAGCTGTGGCCAGAGGCAGATCTACCCCCGTGGAACTGTTTGTATTCACCGAGCGCTCCAAACAAATGCTCATGGAGGGATTGGCCATGGCAGTACAAAAAAGGGAAGTGACTGTACTTGACGGAGTTATGAAGGACGAAATGGATTCCTTTGAATTTGTTTACACCCGGACAGGTGTAAGGTATACCGCTCCG
>Ga0193752_1002009_pt1 | contig 15896 bp, 7 predicted proteins | sample H1c1metaG_FD_144924 | JGI IMG/M metagenome (GOLD analysis project Ga0193752, IMG submission 144924) | Soil microbial communities from a riparian zone of the East river system, Colorado, United States - H1c1 | ecosystem: Environmental > Terrestrial > Soil > Riparian zone | place: USA: East River... | reverse complement strand
TACGACCGGCTGGCCGTGACCGGCACGGCCACCCTCGGCGGCACGCTCGCGCTCACCGTCGCGGCGGGCCAGGCGCCCACCGTGGGCGAGAGCTACACCATCCTCACCGCCACCAGCGTCTCGGGCACCTTCGCGACCGTGACGACGCCGCCCGGTTATGAGGTTTCGCTGACCTACAACCCCACCAACGTGGTCGTGACGGTCACCGCCGTCGGCGTCGTGACCACGTTCACCGGCACCGACGGCTGGCGGCTCGTGGCCCCGGCCGTGACGGCGTCCACCTACGACGACGTGGTGGGGCCGTTCTGGACGCAGGGCTTCCCCGGCTCCGACTACAACGGCATCTCGGCCGTCGCCAACGTCTACCGCTACGACGAGACGGTCGTGGGCGGGCTCACGGACGGGTACGTCCCGCCCACGAACCAGAACGCGTCCTTCGCGACCGGCACCGGCGCCTTCTTCTACGTCTACGCCGACGACAACGTGAACACGCCGCCCATCGACGGCGGCTTCCCCAAGACGCTCGTTCAGTCGGGCGTGGATGTGACGGGGCCGTTCACGTTCGGCGTCACCTACACCCCCTCGGGCACGCCCGCCAACGACGGCTGGACGCTCGTCGGCAACCCCTACGCGGCCACGCTGGACTGGACGGTGGGGGGCTGGACGCGCACGAACGTGTCGAGCGCGGTCTACGTCTGGAACCCGGCCACGGCGCAGTACCTCACGCACAACGGTGTGACCGGCAGCCTGCCGGGCGGGCTCGTCGCCCCCGCGCAGGGGTTCTGGGTGCAGGCGATGGGGGCCGCCCCCGCGCTCCAGGCCCCCGCGGCGGCGCGGACGACGGGCGGCACGTTCGTCGGGCGCCCCGCCAACGCTCCCCTTCTGGAACTCCAGCTCGCGGCGGCCACCGGCACGCCCGGCGCGGCGAGCGCCATCGCCGTCTTCGCCGACGGCGCGACGGACGGGCTCGACGTCCTCGACGCCTACGAACTCACCCCGCTCGCGGGTGACGCGCTCGCGCTGTGGACGCGCCGCCGCAGCGACGGGGAGGCGCTGGACCTCCAGGCGCTCGCGCCGGAGGCCGCGGCAGGCACCGAGCTGGAGGTGAGCGTGGCGGCCTGGGCCGCCGGGGCGCCCGCCACGTCGGCCCTCGTGCTCACGTGGCCCCAACTCCCCGAGGGCGTCGCCGCCCGCCTCCTCGACCGCGTGACGGGCGCTGAGGTGGACATGCGGGCCGTGACGGCCTACCCCTTCACGCACACCACGGACCCCGACACGCGGACGGGCGCCGACGGCACGACGCGCGTGCAGTCCCCCGTCGCGGCCCGGTTCGTGGTGCGGCTGGGGAGCGCCGTCGTCGCGGGCGAGGGGAACGCGCCGGTGCTGGTGACGGAGCTACAGGCCCCGGCCCCGAACCCGGTCGCGGGTCGCGCCACGCTCCGCTACGGGCTCGCCGAGGCGGGCGCGGTGCGCGTGGCGGTCTACGACGTGCAGGGCCGGCAGGTGGCCGTGCTGGTGAACGGCGAGCAGGGCGCGGGCGCCCACGCCGTCACGCTGGAGGCCGGGGCCTTAGCGGCAGGCGTCTACGTCGTGCGGATGACGGCGGGCGATTTTTCTGCTGTCCGCCGCCTGACGGTGGTGCGCTGAGCGCGGGTGGGAGGATGGGGGGATGGGAGGGTGGGGGAGAGAAAAACCCGCCTCGTGGGCGTGGCGTGACGGGCGCCGGGCCCCGGGGCGGGGCGTGCGGGGGGTGACGGCGCCGGTGGTGTCGCCGTCACCCCCCGTTGCGCGTGGGACGGGCGTAAGACCCCCTCCGCCGCCAGGGCGGCTTTTTTGGTTTGGGCCATGCGGGCCGCTCGCTTCGGAGGGAGGGGCGGACGTCTAGGAGAGGTAGGCGGGAATGCGACCCCCTCCGCCGCCTGATAGTGGCTCGGTCCCTCGAAGGGGATTCTCAAGCCCCCCTCCTGGACAGGAGGGGCGGGGGGGTGGTAGATCCGGTGCGCCACCGCCCGACCGGAGCGAAAGACCCCCCGCCTCCCCGCCCATCGCCCCGCCTTCGGTGCGGCTCACGGGCGGGAAGGCTGTCCCCCTTGAAGCGGGGACAATTTGGGTTTGTGGCTGCTCGCGGGGGTTGAGGGCCTTTGTATCGACTCCAGTAGAAGTGAGGCAGCCCGGTATGGAAGGGCCACCAACCAAGATTGTCCCCGCTTCAAGGGGGACAGGTTTCCGACCGTGAGCGGCGAAGCCGCGATGGGAGGAAAGCGGGGGGTCTTTCGCGCTGGACGGGCGGTGGTGCACCGATCACACCACCCTGCCCCGCGCCCGTGAGCGCGGAGCGCGATGGGCGCGGGGCGGTCCCTCCTCGTCTGAGGAGGGACGGTCTCTTTGATTTCCGCTCTCCTCCCCCGCTCGCCCTTTCTGCTCCACGGACCTTCGGTTCTCTCTCTCGCTCCCCTTTGAGCCCTGACGGGTACACTTGTCGGTTGAGCGTGTGAACCCCTCCCGCTTTCACCACCATGTCCCGTTCGCTCCTTCTCGTCTTCCTGGCCGTCCTGGCCCTCCCGGTGGCCCGCGCGCAGGCCCCGCGCGTCATCGTCAGCCCCAACGCGCAGGCGAACGGGCACATGGGCGTCGCGACGGTCGGGTTGCCCGACGTGGACGGCGACGGCCGCGGCGACTACGCGGTCGGCGCCTACCGCGAGACCGTCAACGCCGTGACGCTCAGCGGGCGGGTGTACGTCTACAGCGGGGCGACGGGCGCGCTCATCCGCACGCTCGTCAGCCCCACCACCACGTCCGGCAACCTCTTCGGCATCCGGCTCGCGAGCGTGCCGGACGCCGACAACGACGGCGTCGCCGACCTCCTCGTCGGCGCCTCCGGCGAGCGGGTCGGGACGGAGAGCAACGCGGGCCGGGCCCACCTCTTCTCCGGCGCCACGGGCACCCTGCTCCGCACCTTCGCCAGCCCCACCGGGGCCGACTTCGGGGGCCAGTTCGGGAGTTCGATCGCGGGGACGCCGGACCTGAGCAGCGACGGCCGCGGCGACCTCCTCGTCGGGGCGCTGGGCGAGGACGGGGCGGCGCTGGGCGCGGGCCGGGCCTACCTCCTCTCCTCCACGGGGGCGACGCTCCGCACGCTCGTCAGCCCCAACCCCGTCCTCCAGGGCTCCTTCGGCCACGCCGTCGCGGTCGTGCCGGACGCGAACGGCGACGGCGCCGCCGACCTCCTCGTCGGCGCCTACATCGAGGACGTGAGCAGCACGACCGCCGCCGGGCGGGCCTACCTCTTCTCCGGCGCCACGGGCGCCCTGCTCCGCCCGCTCGTCAGCCCCCTCCCCCAGCCCGCCGGCTCGTTCGGGTTCTCGATGGCCGGGGTGCCCGACGTGAACGGCGACGGGCGCGGCGACCTCTACGTCGGCGCCGTGCTTGAGACGGTCGCCGACTCGTCGGGGGCGGGCCGGGTGTACCTCTTCAGCGGGAGCACGGGCCTGCCGCTCGACACCCTCGTCAGCCCGGCCCCCCGCGTCAACGGGTACTTCGGGCAGTACGTCTCGGCCGTGCCGGACGTGAACGGCGACGGCGTGACGGACGTGCTGGTGAGCGCCGCCCGCGAGGCGCGGGGGAATCTGGCGCAGGTGGGCCGCGCCTACCTCTTCTCCGGCGCGACGCGCGCCCTGCTGGCGACGGTGGACACCCCCAACCCGGAGGCGGAGGGGATCTTCGGCACGCACGTGGCCGGGGTGCCGGACACGGACGGCGACGGGCGCGGCGACCTCCTCATCGGCGCGCGACAGGAGGACAACCCCCCGCTCGTCAACGCGGGCCGGGCCTACCTCTTCTCAGGCCGCGCCGCGACGCCCGCGGAGTCCGGCCCCACCGCCGCCGCCGGGCTCACCCTTCAGGTGGCCCCGAACCCCGCGCACGGCGCCGCCGTCGTCACCCTCACGCTCGACGCGCCGGAGACGGTGACCGTCGCGGTCTACGACGCCCTCGGCCGCCGTGTTTTTGGTTTGCTGGAGGGCCGGCGGGGGGCAGGGACGCACACGCTCGCGCTGGATACGGCGGGTCTCCCGGCGGGGCTCTACGTCGTCCGCGCGGCGGCGGGCGGTGCCTCCGTGACCCGGCGGCTGGTGGTAAGGTGAGCGATGAGCGATGAGTGAGGAGCGATGAGGGGAATACAGGAGAGAGGGGATAAAAGGCCGTAGGGGCGCAGCACGCTGCGCCCGGATTCGCCCCGCTCCGGGAAAGACCCCCCGCCTTCCGCCCATCGCGCCGCCTTCGGCGTCGCTCACGTGCGGAAGCCTGTCCCCCTTGAAGCGGGGACAATCTTGGTCGGTGCCTCCTCCGTTCGGGTAGAAATAGAAACAGTCCGCCCCTCCTCAGCTGAGGAGGGGCAACGCCGAGCGGAGCCGCAGGCGGAGCAAGGCGTGGGGAGGTTGACCGGATTAGCGGTGCCCGTAAATCAAAAGACCGCCCCTCCTCAGACGAGGAGGGGCAGGCCCGTGCCCGTGAGCGGCGCAGCCGCGATGTGCGCGGGGCGGGGTGGTGTGATCGGACGGGCACAGCCATTCTCGTTCTACCACCCCCAGCCCCTACTGTCCAGGAGGGGGGCTGGAACCGAGCCACTCTGGGAAGCCCCGCTCGTTCTCGCCCTCCTTTCCCTCCTCTCTCTCCTTTCCCCTCTCCCTTTCCCAGATTCCCCGATTCCCGGATTCCCAGATCCGCTCACGCTGACACCACGTCGTCAGCCCCGGGGGGCGATTCTGCGGCGACTCCGCAAAGCGGGCCGCCTTCGGCAGGAACGGGGGCGGCCCGCAGCCGGTTCGACCCCGATAGCCGCCCCGCACCGCCCCTGATGGCCCGCACCGACGCGACCCTGTCCGCCGACCCCGACGAGTACCCCGACGAGCGGATCACCATCCGCGGGGCGCGCGAGCACAACCTCAAGGATGTCGACATCGACATCCCGCGCAACCAGCTCGTCGTTGTCACCGGGCTCTCCGGGTCGGGCAAGTCCTCGCTCGCCTTCGACACCATCTACGCCGAAGGCCAGCGGCGCTACATGGAGAGCCTGTCGGCCTACGCGCGGCAGTTCCTGGGCGTGATGGAGCGGCCCGACGTGGACTTCATCGACGGGCTGAGCCCGGTCATTGCCATCGAGCAGAAGACCGTCAGCCGGAACCCCCGCTCGACCGTGGGGACGGTGACGGAGATCTACGACTTCCTCCGGCTCCTCTACGCCCGCGCCGCCGATGCCTACTCCTACCGTTCGGGCCGCCCCATGCGGCGGCAGAGCGACGACGAGATCATCGACACGCTCGTCGGCTGGCCCGAGGGGGCGCACGTGCGGCTGCTGGCGCCCGTGGTGCGCGGGCGGAAGGGGCACTACCGCGAGCTGTTCGAGCAGATCGCCAAGCAGGGCTTCGAGCGCGTGCGCGTGGACGGCGAACTCCGCGAGATCATCAAGGGGATGCAGCTCGACCGCTACAAGGTCCACGACGTGGAGGTGGTCGTGGACCGCTACCCCGTCAAGGAGGGGATGCGGAGCCGGATCGCCCAGTCGGTCGAACTCGCGCTCGGGATGGGGGGCGGCACCCTCATCGCGCTCGTCGAGAAGACCCCCGACGAGAGCGTGCTGGCGGCGGGCGACCACGTGATGAGCCGTCACCTCACGAGCCCCGAGGACGGGCTCTCCTACGAGGACCCCAGCCCCAATACTTTTTCTTTCAACTCCCCCTATGGGGCGTGCCCCGCCTGCAACGGCATGGGCGTGAAGAAAGAAATCGACCCGGACCTCGTGGTGCCGCGCCCGCACCAGAGCATCGCCGAGGGCGCCATCGCCGCGCTCGGGAAGCCGCGCGACGTGTGGGTGTTCTCCCAGCTCCGCGCCGTCGCCGACACCTACGAGTTCACGTTCGACACCGTCTGGAAGGACCTCACCGACGAACAGCGGAAGGTGATTCTGGAGGGGGCGGGCGACGAGCAGTTCGAGATCGTCTACACGTACAAGCGGCGCGAGGTGCGCTACCAGCACCGCTTCCACGGGGTCTACGGGCACGTCCAGCACACGTGGGAGAACACGTCGTCGTCGTCGCAGCGGAAGTGGGCCGAGGCGTTCATGCGCATCCGCCCGTGCCGGACGTGCGAGGGCGGGCGGCTCAAGCCCGAGGCGCTGGCCTACCGCGTGGGGCCCACGCGCACCTACGCGGGCGACAAGAGCATCGCCGAGCTGGTGCAGATGGACCTCCGCTCGCTGGCGGCGTTCCTCGACGGGCTGGAGATGGAGGGGCGGCAGGGCGCCATCGGGACGCCCATCGTGAAGGAGATCCGCGAGCGCGTGGCGTTCCTCCTCAACGTGGGGCTGGACTACCTCACCCTCGACCGGACGGCGCGCACGCTCTCCGGCGGGGAGTCGCAGCGGATCCGGCTCGCGACGCAGATCGGGACCCAGCTCACGGGCGTGCTCTACGTGCTCGACGAGCCCTCCATCGGGCTCCACCCCCGCGACAACACCAAGCTCATCCACTCGCTCCAGGCGCTGCGCGACCTCGGCAACTCGGTGCTCGTGGTCGAGCACGACCGCGAGATGATCGAGGCGGCCGACTTCGTCGTGGACCTCGGCCCCGGCGCCGGTGAGTACGGCGGGCACCTGCTGGCCGCCGGGCCGCCCGACCTGATCGCCGGGCGAAAGAAGGCCGGTCGGAAGGGGGGCACGACGATGACGAGCGAGGGACTCCACGGCGAGAGCCTCACGACGGCCTACCTCTCGGGCCGCCGGAGCATCGCCGTGCCGCGCGAGCGCCGCCCCGGCACGGGCGAGACGCTGGCGCTGCGCGGGGCGCGCGGCCACAACCTCAAGAGCGTGGACTTCGAGGTGCCGCTCGGCACGCTCACCGTCGTGACGGGCGTCTCGGGCTCCGGCAAGTCGAGCCTCATCAACCAGACGCTCTACCCGCTCCTCTCGAACCACTTCTTCCGCTCGGGCGCGGTGCCGCTGCCCTACGACGCCGTCGAGGGGGTGGAGCACCTCGACAAGGTCATCGCCATCGACCAGAGCCCCATCGGGCGCACGCCGCGGTCGAACCCCGCCACCTACACCGGCCTCTTCGGGCTCGTCCGCGACCTCTTCGCGCGCTTGCCGGAGGCGCAGATCCGGGGGTACAAGCCGGGCCGCTTCTCCTTCAACGTGAAGGGCGGGCGGTGCGAGAACTGCAAGGGGGCCGGGCTGGTGAAGCTGGAAATGAACTTCCTGCCGGACGTGCACGTCGAGTGCGAGGTCTGCCGCGGGCGGCGGTTCAACCCCGAGACGCTGGAGGTGCACTACAAGGGCAAGAGCATCGCGGAGGTGCTGGAGATGCCCGTGGCCGAGGCGCTGGCGTTCTTCGAGGCCGTGCCGAGCATCGCGCGGAAGCTCCGCACCCTCGACGCCGTGGGGCTGGGCTATATCCGGCTGGGCCAGCAGGCGACGACGCTCTCGGGCGGCGAGGCGCAGCGCGTCAAGCTCTCCCGCGAACTCTCGCGCCCCGGCACCGGCCGCACGCTCTACGTGCTGGACGAGCCGACGACGGGCCTCCACTTCGAGGACGTGCGCCACCTGCTTCTGGTACTCCAGGCGCTCGTGGACAAGGGGAACACGGTGCTCGTGATCGAGCACAACACCGACGTAGCCAAGCAGGCCGACTGGGTGGTCGACCTCGGCCCCGACGGCGGCGGCGGCGGCGGGGAGATCCTGTTTGCAGGGACCCCCGAGGCGCTGGCCGCGGCGGACGCCCCCACGTCGCCGTTCATGCGCGAGGAACTGGCGCGCGCCGTGCAGCCGGGCGCCGCCGACGAGGAGCGCCTCGACCTCGACAGCCTCGCGGGCGACGAGGGCGAGCCCGAGGAGGACGAGGAGCCGGAGGAGGTGGCGGAGGAGGGCTGACGGCAGGGACGGCGGGCGTATCCTCGCGCCCCCCTGCTCGCCGCGCCCATGTCCGAGCCCGAGTACACGAACTGGAAGGACGCCTGGGAGGCCCACGCTAGCGCCGAGACGGCCCACTACGTGGCGCAGTCGGAGGACGAACTGATCGCCGGGCTTCAGGCGGGCGCGCCCGACGCCTACTACGCGCGCTGGACGGGCTTCCGCCGCAACGGCACGCTCGCGCGCTCGGGGCCCGTGCTGCTGGCGTTCCTCCGCGGCGCGACGGGGCCCGACCTGGATCTCGAACGCTACCACGCAGCCGGGGCGCTCTTCGACTTGCTGGGCTTCCCCGACGACCCGCTCCCGGAACTCCGCAAGCGCGCGCAGTGGGCGCTCGACCTCTTCGGCGGCGAGGCGGGGCGGCAGCGGGCGCTGGACGAGGTGGAGGCGCTGCTGGCCGCGCGGGGCGCCGGACCGGCGCCGTCCTGAGGGGCCCCTGACGGGTGCGGGCGCCGGAGTCCACCACAGACCCCGGCGCCCGACTTTAAATCTCCCGTCACGCCCGTGGGCGTGGCCACGCGCCTCCGTCGGGGGCTTGCTCCCGGCTTCCGGCGGTGTGGACGGGGAGGCTACGTGACCGGGGGGGATCCGTCTATGGTGTAATCATGCGATGTATAAAAAATGTGTAAGGGGGCGCCCACCCTGCCTTCATCCTGTGATTACACGAGATCGCCCCCGCGATGGCCCCACGTGCTCGGCCCACGTGCCCGGCCCCGGGGTCGCGCTAGTCCGGCCTCCCGTCGTCCTCCCGCACGAGCCGCTCGCGCACGGCCTTCGCCACGGCGGCGCTGCCGTTGTGGACGTGGAGCTTCTCGTAGACGTGCTGGACGTGGGTGTTCACCGTGCTCGCGCTCACGTAGAGCCGCTCGGCGATCTCCTTCTGGGTGCCCCCCCGCACCATCTCGCGGAGCACGTCGCGCTCGCGGTCGGTGAGCCCGTAGTCCGGCACGGCCCGTCGCTGCTCGAAGCGGGCGAGGACGAGCCGCGCCACCGGGGCGGGGATGAGCATGCCGCCGTCGCGCGCGGCCTCGACGGCGGCGGCGAGTTGCTCGGGGTCGGCGCTCTTGAGGAGGTAGCCCGAGGCGCCGGCCCCGAGCGCGGCGTAGACCGTTTCGGCCTCGTCGTGGATGGTGAGCATCACCACGCGCGTCGCCGGGAGGCGGGCCTTCAGGGCGCCGACGCCCTCGAGCCCGCTCATCCCGGGGAGTTCCACGTCGAGCAGCACCACGTCGGGCCAGCCGCGCGCGGGGGCCCCGCCCCGGTGGGCGTCGACCCAGGCGAGGGCGTCCTCCACGCTCCCGAACGCCTCGTGGACGTCGGCGGCGGCGGCCAGCGTGGCCCGGAGGGCCGCGCGGTAGGGCTCGTCGTCCTCGACGAGCCAGAGGACGGGGGGGTGCTGGCCGGGCGTGGCGGGCATGGGCATCGGGTAAGGGGAGGACGCAGGATAGCGGGGGGGCGAGGGGCCGCACATCCTGTGATTACAGGAGGCCGTGATTACGGGAGGTCCACGACGAGCGCCACCGTCGTTCCCTGCCCCGGCGCGCTCTCGACGCGGAGCGTGCCGCCGAGGGCCTCCGCGCGCCCCCGCATCGTGTCCAGCCCGTTCCCGTGGTACGGGGCGCCCGGGTCGAAGCCCGGCCCGGCGTCGGCGACGGAGAACCGGAGGCGCCCGCGTTGCGCGTTCCCCTCGTAGGCCACGTGCACGTCGACGGGGGGACCGCCGTACTTCGCCGCGTTGTGGAGCGCCTCCTTGTACAGGAAGAAGAGGTCGCGGCGGCGCTCCATCGAGATCGGCAGCGTGGGGAGCGTGTCCGGGCGCGTGACGCGGTAGGGCCGCCCCCGGAGGATCTCCCCGGCGAACGACTCCATGCGCGCGACGAGCGCGGGGAGGGAGTCGTTCGCCGCCTTCACGAGCCACACCGTGTCCCGGAGGGCGCCCGTCGTGGACCGCACGGCCCGGGACAGCTCGCGGAGGCGCCCCCGCTCCTCGGGCGTCCGTGCCGGGTCCATCGCCTCCAGGTCGATGCGCAGGGCGATGGACCCGAGGGCGCTCCCCGCGTCGTCGTGGAGGTCGGCGGCGATCTGCCGCCGCGTGCGCTCCACGCGCAGGAGCTGGCGGATGCGGTACTGGTAGGCCCCGGCGACGAGCCCGAGCACGCCGAGGCCGATGAGCGTCCAGAAGTACCACGTCTGCCAGTAGGGCGGGCGGATGACGAAGGCGAGGGTGGCCGATGTGGGGCTCCAGTACCCGTCGGCGTTGGTCCCCTCCACGCTGAGCGTGTAGTGCCCCGGGGGGAGGAACGGGTACCGCACGTCCGGCCGGTCGCCCAGCTCCCGCGGGGCCGCGTCGGCGCCGGCGAGGCGGACGCGGTAGCGGTTCTTCTCGGGGTTCCGGAGGTCGAGCGAGGCGAACTCGAACGTGAGGTCATGGCGGTCGTAGGGGAGCCGGATCGGGCGGAAGCCGCCGCCCGCGCGCCGGAGGGGGTAGGGCTCCCCCTCCACGAGCACCCGCGTGAGCACGACCGGCGGCCTCGTGGTGTCCACGCGGACACGCTCGGGGTGGAAGGCGTTGAATCCCTCCGGCCCGCCGAAGAACAGCTCGCCGTCCGCGCTCTGGTGGTGCGCGGGGAAAAAGAACACGTTGCTCTGGAGCCCGTCGGCGGCGGAGAAGCGGGTGAAGGTGCGGCGGGCCGGGTCGAACAGCGCGAGGCCGCCCGTCCGGGTGCTCATCCACACCCGCCGACGGGCGTCGAGGTACACGGAGGCGACGTCCGGCGACGCGAGCCCGTCGGCGGGGGTGAACGCCGTGCACGCGCCGGTGCGGCGGTCGTAGCGGAGGAGGCCGTCGCCCAGCGTACCGATCCAAAGGAGCGCGCCCGGACCGGCGGCGAGGGCGAGGAGCCGGTCGCTCATGCGGCACCCCGACGTCGTCCGCACAGGGGTGGCGGCCCCCCGCCGCACGTCGATCCGGTAGAGCCCGGCGTCGTCGGTCGCCGCCCACAGCACGCCCGGCTCGTCGGGCGCCTCGACGACGGCCCAGACGTGGTTGCTGCCGATGCGTGCGGCACCGACGGCCGAGGTGGAGAACGTCCGGCGGACCCGCCCTCGTTCGGCGTCGAACGCCACCAGGCCGGCGCCCTGCGTCGCCACCCACAGCACGCCCGGCATGGAGGGCGCCTCGTAGATGCGATAGACGACGCCGGATGGGGCGGTGGAGAGAGGGAACGTGCGCGTCTCGCCGGTCCGGCGATCGAACTGGTGGAGAGCCAGCCCGGGGCCTCCGAGCCAGAGCGTCCCCCCGGGCGCCTCGTGGATGGCGAAGACGACGCTGAGGGGGGCGCCCGGCGCGGCGGGGTAGGCCCGGGCCTGCCCCGTCCGCCGGTCGTAGCGGTGCAGCCCACCCCGCATCGTCCCGAGCCAGAGGCCGCCGGGGTCGGAGGGGGCTTCGTAGAGGGAGAGGACGGCCGGCACCGTGAGCGGGCTCGGGCCGGCAGCACGGCCGGGGATGGGGGTGAAGCGGGGGCCGCGCACGTCCGCCTTGTAGAGCGCCCGCGTCGTCCCCACCCACAGCAGCCCCGCCGCGTCCTCCGTCAGCGCCATGACGTCGGCCCGCCCGAGGGCGTCGTCCGTCCCGTTGGCCGGAGTGAGGGTGCTGGTGCGTGTGTCGAGGGCGAAGACCCCCTGCCCGCGCGTCCCCACCCAGAGCACGCCGGGGTACACCGCCGACGGCACGAGCGCGGAGACCTCGGCGCCCGCCCTCACCTCCCCCAGCACGCGCCCCGTTGCCGGGTCGAGCCGGTAGATCCGCGCGTCCATCGCCGTGCGCGCGCCCATCGTCGCGCACCAGACGGCGCCGCCGCTCGTGGCCAGCGCCGTGATGACAGGGGCGCCGAGGCCACCCGGGCGGAAGGTGACGAACGCCCGGCGGCGCGTGTCCATCCGGACGAGGCCGCGCGCCGTGCCCACCCACAGCCGGTCCGGCACCCCGGGATCGGCGGCGAGCGCGCGGAGGGTGTCGGAGGGGAGGGTGCCGGGCCCGCCGCGGCGGTACGCCTCGAAACGGCGTTCGTCCGGCAGGAACCGGAGGAGCCCACGCTCAGCCGTCCCGACCCAGAGCGCGCGGCCCACGGGGAGCAGGACGCGCGCGATACCGGCGACGGCCGCCGTGTCGCCGCGCACGGCACGGTAGGGCGTGAAACGCTCCGTGCGGGGGTCGTAGCGCGCCGTCCCTGTTTCGGTCCCCACCCAGAGCGCGCCGGGCGTCGCAGGGTCGGCGGCGATCGCGCGCACGGCCCCGCGCGGGAGGCCGCTCGACCGGCTCCCCTCTGCGAACGTGCGGATGCGCGCGCCGTCGTACCGGTCGACCCCGTACTGCGTGCCGGCCCACAGGAAGCGCCCGCCCTCGCGTGTGACGGCCATCACGGTAGCGCCGGAGAGGCCGTCCTCCACCGAGAGCCGGTCGAATTGCAGGGGGGGTGGCTGTGCCCGTGCCGCCACGGGCGCCAGCCCGAGGAGCACGCCGACGAGGAGCGCCGCCCGTCTCACCGACGGGCCTGGTCAGAAACCGTCGGCCTCACTCTTCGGTGAAGCATGGGGCGACCTGTTCGTGCGTGAGGAATAGGGCAGGCCGGGCACAAACCTGACACCGTGTCTAGCTGTTGCAGTAGGCGCCATCGGGCCACTTGTCGATTGGTGCTGGAACGAAGTGGGAGCCATCAATCCCCATGTTATGGTTGTCATGAGGGAGGGCGAAACCTGGGCAGGGCTCGTCCTTCTTTAGAGAGCCGAACACGAAATGGAGCTGGTTGTCCACCTTGTTCCAGTAGCACTCCCTGTTCGACCGGTCGCCGTCAACGCAGGCTGACAGGTTGGGGGGGTAGCCCAGGGTGTGGCCGTGCGTGACCCGGGCCCGGTCGGTGAGCTTGGTCCGGGACTCGTCTGAGGTCGCGGCGCCGCAGTCGCTCTTCCCGTCCAGAAACGTGGTCCTGTAGTCCGAAGCGGGCGCGATGCAGTCGTCCGCTGCCTTCATCAGGGCGTTGAGGTAGAACCCTGAGTTCAGGTCGAAGTCCGGGCCGAGTTCGTTCAGCGCGGGGATGTAGATGTTGGCCGTATTGGCCAGCGCCACGAGTTGAGCAGAGCCGACACCCCGAAAGGGCCACGGGAGGATGAGGGCCTCGGGGGTGAGAATCGCGTCCCTGAGAGGGACTCCGGTCCGGATCTTGATATGGAGGTCTCCCATGCTCCCGCCGGACCATGGCCAGCTGCCGCCCCAGCCGTAGCCCGGCTTCGTATGGTACTGGCTCAGGGCGCGGACGTGCGAGAACAACCCCTCCGCGGAATTCCAGGTCTGCGTCGGAGCGAGCGCGTTTGTAAAAGGCTCTTCCCCTAGCGGAATCAGCCTGCTGATGAGCGTGTTCCCGTTGACACTATCGCCTTGTACGAGGGTAAAGGTCGAGCTGAGGTAATGCCAGGGGAGACTCCAGTTACTCATGGCGATAGGGGAGGGTTACGGCGGGAGAAGTGGAGGCGGGCCGCGTCCCCTGCGCGGCGCGATCGCGTGGGCGACGGGTCGTACGGGGGTCTGCGGGGTGGAGGGAGTGGCCAGACAGGATTATTCATGGATCGATGAGGTCCGCATTAACAGAATTTCTGGCAGACTTGATAAATGTTAGTGCAAGGAAGTCGAAATAGCTACAGGCTTGGGATCGTTCGCGAAGATGCCGGCAGTGTATAGCTTACTATACACATAGCTGATGTATATTGATTCTCAATCATGAAGTTTAAAGATGGTATTAAGACGAGTGAATAGCTGTGTGTACCATGTGGCTTCGTCAGTCGCGTGCGGAAACGCTGGACAGGAAATGGTTGGCGGGAATGGCGGCGCGCAAGAGGCCGTCCACGATCAACGGCCCGTTGGGGAGGGGGGGCGCCGGGTCAGGCGGCTCCTCATGCCTCTACCGGGCCCCCCCCGCCGGAACCCCACCATGCTCCGCGTTACCCCCCGCACCGCAGGCGCGCTCGCCCTCTTCGCCATGCTCGGCCTGAGCGCGTGCACCGCCATCGGCCCCGCCTACGGCGGCTACCCCACCTACCCCGCCTCCACGGGCTACCCCGACGGCGGCTACGACCGCCCGGGTGATTACCGCTCCACGGTGGAGTGGCGGACCCTCGACCGCGATGCGGCCCGCTACGCCCGCGAGGTGGACCGCGCCGTCGGGCTCCGCGGACGCCAGTCGCGCGAGGTCGAGCAGCTCGTGCGCGACCGCGCCCGGCGCCTCCTCCAGCAGACGCCCCCGCGCACGCACCGGGCCGTCTACCCCTTCCCGCGCAACGAGCGCAACGCGACGGCCCGCCGCTGGTGGGACGACACGGACCGCGCCATCGAGCGCACGCTGAACAGCCGCCAGCGCGACCTCTACCGCCGGTTCACGCGCGGCGGCTACGGCAGCGGCGGCTACAACGGCGGCCACCACAACGACGGGTACTACAACGACGGGCGGTCCAACGACGGGCGCTACGACGACCGCGACGACCGGAACGACTACCCCGGCATCCGCTACGACGACCGCGACGACGGCCGCGACGGCGACGGCGACCGCGGGCGGATCGGCACGGGGAACGGCCGCGACGGGGGCCGGAGCGTGCGCGAAGAGGCCGTGCCCCGCGAGGGCCGCCGCCCCGCCCCCCGCCCCGACGCCCGGACGCCCCCCCGGAACGACACGCGCGGCACAGACCGCGACGGCGATCGCGGCCCGGCCGATCGGGGCACGGCGCCCCGCGACGCCCGCCGCCCCGGCGGCAACGACCGCGGCACCGACGCCCGGCGCACCCCGGACGAGAGCCGCACCGACAGCGACGACGAGGCCGCCGAGGACCGCGACGGCGACCGCACCGTCCGCCCCCCGGCCCGCCCCCGCCCCGCCCGCCGCAACGGCTGATTTTTTTGGTCTGGAAGGCCCGCGCGGGCCGGTGACACATCCTCACCGGCCCGCGTTGCGTTTAGAGGAAGGCTCCCTTCTCCTCTGTCATCCTGAGCGGAGCGAAGGATCTACCGCTCCCGGGCGTTGAGTGAGTGACGAGTAAAACCACGGGCCAGCTGCCCCCCCCTATATCGTGATGGCTTATGCCGGTTGTCAGCCGCGTTGAGGCTCTGCCCATCCCATCATCAACGCTGCGGAGGGGTACGATTCCGCTTCGCGGACCTTCGGTTCTTCGCTCCGCTCAGGATGACAGGGGATGAAGAGAGGCTTCCCTTACTCACCCGCCCGTCGCGTCGTCGGGCGGGGAGGGGTTGAGGTCGGGGGCGGTGTGGCTGGGGCGCATCTGCTCGCCGGCCGTGACGCGGGCCGTGAGGCGGTTCTCCTCCGGCGGCACGGGGCAGACGTAGGCCGGGTTGTAGACGCAGTACGGGTGGTAGGCCAGGTTGAAGTCCACGAGGTAGACCCCCGTGCTGCTCTGCGTGAGGTCGAGGTAGCGCCCGCCGCCGTAGCTCTCGCGCCCCGAGGTGCCGTCGGTGAACGGGATGAAGAGGCGGCCGTCGTCGTCGGGCCCCGTGGGGCGGTAGACCGTCAGCCGGTTCTCGGTGCCGCCCGAGGTGAACCGGATGGCCCCGGCCGGGACGTAGGGGCGCGGCGGGCCGCCCGTCGTCGAGAGGTAGGCCGTGTCCGCGATGGGCGTGGCGCTGAGGCGGAGGGCCAGCGTGAACGTGGAGTCGTACGGGAAGTACGGCAGTCCCGTGAACGCGGCGCGGGTGGACTCCGGGAGCGGGGAGTCGGGCGCGCGGAAGAGGGCGTCGCGCCCCTCGCGCCACTCGGTCCACACGGCGCGGCGGACGGCGTAGTCGGGGCGGGGCGGGGGGGCCGGCTCCGTCGAGCACGCCGCGAGCGGCAAGAGCAGGGCGGCGAGGGCCGGCAGGGCGAAGCGGGCGGTCGGGCGG
>Ga0193752_1002008_pt1 | contig 15903 bp, 14 predicted proteins | sample H1c1metaG_FD_144924 | JGI IMG/M metagenome (GOLD analysis project Ga0193752, IMG submission 144924) | Soil microbial communities from a riparian zone of the East river system, Colorado, United States - H1c1 | ecosystem: Environmental > Terrestrial > Soil > Riparian zone | place: USA: East River... | reverse complement strand
GCTCTCGGCGGACGCGCTCTACGTCGTGACCGATGACGACGGCCTCTTCGCGGTCTCGCGCAAAGACGGCTCGATCCTGTGGCGCTACAAGCGTGAGGCTCGCGCCGGCCTGAAGGTTGGCGGGCATGCCGGGATCTTGCTTCGCGATCAGCGCGTAGTGTCCGGCTTTGGCGATGGCAGCGTCGTCGCGCTGTCCCAAGGCGATGGGCGCCCGCTGTGGGTGCTCGATACGACGCTCGACTTCGCCGATCCGGCGCAAGCCGAGCAAGGGTTCGTCGACGTCGACACGACCCCGGTGCAAGTCGGCGACGTGATCTACATCGCATCGTTCATGGGTGGCCTATACGGGGTCAACGCGAGCGATGGTGCGCCGCACGTTCGGCACGCCGAGTGGACCGGGATCACGAGCATCGCGTCGGATGAGCGCTCGTTGATCTTTACGTCGGCCGATCAAGGCGTGATGTGCGTGGAGCTTCCAACACTCGCGACGCGCTGGGTGCGCAAGTCGAAGCCGTACGTCGCGGGCACGGTCGGGATCGAGCACGATCGCGTATTCATCACCGAGACGCGCGGAGCACTACTCGCGCTGGCGCTCGCCGATGGACGCGAGCAAGGCCGCATCCAGTCCGAGCACGGTTTCATCGCTGCGCCGAGCCTGAGTGGTGGTCGCGGGTTCATCCTCGGCAATGCCGGGGTGTTCTACGCATTCGACTACAACTGAGCGATTCTTGGCTCACGGCGCGCTCGATGCGTATAGTCCGTGCGCATGCGCGGGGTTCACGTCGAGCGGCATCGCGGGGGACGCGCAGCGTGGTTGCGCGCTGCAGTGCTCGGCGCGGATGACGCGATCGTTTCGACGACGAGCTTGATGATCGGGATGGCTGCGGGCGGCGCGTCGAACACGACCGTGTTTCTCGCGGGCGCAGCCGGGGTGGTGGCAGGCGCGTTGTCGATGGCCGCGGGCGAGTACGTATCCGTGAGCTCGCAACGCGACGTCGAAGAAGCCGAGATCGCGATCGAGCAGCGCGAGCTTGCGACGCAACCGATCGGCGAACTGAACGAGCTGATCGCGATCTATCAGCGGCGCGGGCTCGATGCTTCGCTCGCACGTCGAGTCGCAGAGCAGCTGAGCGCACACGATCAGCTCGGCGCGCACTTGCGCGACGAGCTCGGCATCAGTCCGGACTCGCGCGCGCAGCCGTTTCAAGCCGCCGCTGCTTCGGCGGGAAGCTTCGCGTTGTTCGGAATGCTGCCGCTGGCGTCGCTCGCCGTCGCGCCAGTGTCGATGCGCATTGCCGTGATGGCCGCTGCATCGCTGGTCAGTCTCGGTCTACTCGGCGGGCTCGGCGCGCGGCTCGGCGGTGCACCCATTGCACCGGCTGTGTTTCGTGTCGCCATCGGCGGCGCGCTCGCCATGGGCATCACCGCACTCGTCGGCAAGCTCTTCGAAGTCAGCCTGTCGTGAGCCGGGCGGTCGGGAAGCGGCGATGAGTCAATCGTTACCAAGTGCGGCCGAGGAAAGCAGGACGACACTGCTCGAGCTCGCACTCTTGTTCCTGCGGCTCGGAACGACTGCGTTCGGCGGACCTGCCGCCCACATCGCGATGATGCAAGACGAAGTGGTTCGGCGGCGTGGCTGGCTCACCGACGAACGCTTTCTCGACTTACTCGGTGCGACGAACCTAATCCCGGGCCCGAACTCGACCGAGATGGCGATTCACATCGGATGGGATCGACGGCGCTGGAGCGGGCTCGTCGTCGCGGGGCTCGCGTTCATCGTGCCGGCGATGCTGATCACGTGGGTGTTTGCGTGGGCGTACGTGCAGTACGGCTCGCTGCCGAGCGCGAGTTGGATGTTGTACGGCATCAAGCCCGTGATCGTCGCGGTGGTTCTGCAAGCGATTTGGGCGCTCACGCCGAAAGCCGCGAAGACGACGTTCCTGCGTGTGCTCGGGATCGGTGTGGTCATCGCAGTGGCGTTCGGAGTGAACGAAATCATCGTGTTGTTCGCGGCGGGGCTGATCGCCGTCGTGGCTGCGCGGAAGTGGTCGGCCGGCACTTCGGGGCTCGCGCTCATCCTACCTGCAGCTGCTAGCGGCGGGCTCGCGATTCCGAGCATCGGGCTCGGGCCAATCTTCGCCGTATTTTTGAAGATCGGCTCGGTGCTCTTCGGCAGCGGGTACGTGCTCCTCGCGTTTTTGCGGACGGATCTCGTCGAGCGCCTCGGTTGGTTGACGGAGGCGCAGCTCATCGATGCGGTCGCAGCGGGCCAAGTTACACCCGGGCCGGTGTTCACGACTGCGACCTTCATTGGGTACTTGCTCGCAGGAACGCCGGGAGCGCTCGTCGCGACCGCAGGCATCTTCTTGCCCGCGTTCGTGTTCGTCGCACTGAGTGGCCCGCTCGTGCCGCGCTTGCGAAACTCGCCGAGCGCGGCGGCGTTTCTCGACGGCGTGAACATCGCCTCGCTCGCGTTGATGGCCGTCGTGACAGTGCAGTTGAGCATGAGCACGATTCTGGACCTACCGACCACGCTGATCTTCGTCGTGTCCGCGGTGCTGCTCGTGTGGTTGAACGTGAACTCGACGTGGCTGGTCGCCGGTGGTGCGCTGGCCGGTTGGCTGGTTCACGAGCTCGCCGCGCGGTAGCGAGGGCTCACGTCATCAGTGCGGATGCGGGCGCAAGCCGTGCAGCTGCGCGAACGGATTCGCGCCGTTTGGATCGTTGAGCCAGTCCAACGTGGATTTGTAGGCTCGGTCGATCAGCTCGTCGGCGCGGCTGAAGTCCGTCGGGGTGATGTTCAGCGGACACAACGGCGGCACTACCCGCAGCTCGTAGCTGCCATCGTATCGCTCGATGTCGAATGCGAGGCCGCGACCGATCAAGATCGACAGCGACTGAAGCGCGACTCCGAGCGCACTCGCCGGCGCGTGATCGAGCGCGCAGGCGTAGCCAGCCGGCAGCACGTACACAGTCTTCGCACCGAGCGCGCGCGCATGCGACAGCGGCGTGTTGTCCGCGACGCCGCCGTCGACCAGTTGATGGCCGTTGATTGCCACCGGCGGAAACACGCCCGGGATCGCAGCGCTCGCGAGCACTGCGTCGACAGTGTCGCCGCTCGAAAGCAGCACTTCGGTTCCGCTCACGATATCCGTCGCGACCACGTGCAGCGGGACCGGCGCGCCCTCGAGCTTGTCGAAGCTGATGTTGTCGCGCACGAGGTTCTCGAGGGAGGTCGGCCGCACGAGCCAGTTGCGCAGACCGTAGTAGCCGAGTGCTCCTTGCAGTGGACCCATCGGAAACACGTCACGGCGGCGCAACGATCGCCAGATTTCGCCGAGAGCATCGATGCCCGGCCGACCTGGGTGTGCGGCGAGAAACACACCGTTGAGCGCGCCGACGGAGGTGCCGATGATGAGGTCGGGATGAATGTCGCGATCGGCGAGCGCTTGAAGCATGCCCACCTGAACTGCGCCGAGGCTCCCGCCTCCAGAAAGCACGAATGCAACCGTCATCGCGGCGCAGCTTAGCGCGATGGCGCGAGTGTGCAGCGTCGGATCAATGTGCGATCAGTGCGCAGACCTCGCGCGGCCGAATGCGTCCATCCGCCCCCAGCGCCCCGGAATGTCCAACAACTCGAGCCGTGGCATCGCTGCGGGCAGGGCGGGCTCGACCAACATGTGTTCGCCGTCCGAATCGAGTCCTAACAACGCGCGCAGAAACAGCAGCGGCGCTCCGGTGGCCCAAGCCTGCGGGCTACACGCGGTCGGGTATTCGACTGGAAATCGTGCTGCGCTGCGAGGGTAACCCGCGAAAGCCTCCGGCAACCGATGGTGAAAGAGCTCCGCGGCCTCCAACATCGACTGACAGATCGTCGCCGCTTCCTCGCGATAGCCGTAACGCCGTAATCCCCAGGCGATGATCGAGTTGTCGTGAGGCCAGACCGTGCCGACGTGATAACCGATCGGATTGTACGAACCTTCGGTCGTGGCCAGAGTTCGCACGCCCCAGCCGGAAAACAGCGCGTCACTCATCAAGTGCCGAACGCACTCGGCGGCTTTGTCTGGATCGGCGATCTCGCTCCACAACAGATGTCCGATGTTCGAGGTCAAGGCGTCGACCTTGCGTTTCTCACCATCGAGCGCGAGAGCGAAGAAGCCGCGTTCGGGCAACCAAAACTCTTCGTTGAAGCGGCGCTTGAGCACCTCTGCTTCGATCTCGAGTTGTTCTGCCCAACTCGGGTCGTTCCAGACTTCGCGGGCGAGGCGTGCGGTCCGACGTTTGGCGTCGTACGCGTAGCCCTGGAGCTCGCACGTCGCGCGCGGGGACGAAGCGATCCTGCCGTCGGCATACGCGATCGAATCCCACGAATCCTTCCAGCACTGATTTTCGAGGCCGGTTTCTCGGCGTCGCTCGTACTCGATGAAGCCGTCGCCATCGCGGTCTCCGTGCCGATCGATCCAGTTGATCGCGGCATGCGCTTCGTCCCGCAGCGCATGTACGAGCGGATGGTCGCGATGCCAGCGTTCGTACTCCTCGAGCAGCACTAGAAACAGCGGCGTAGAGTCTGCGGAGCCGTAGTACGGAGAATGCGGACGTTCCTCGAACGCAGTCATCTCTCCCAGACGCAACTCGTGGAGAATTTTTCCGGGCTCTTCATCGCGAAACGGATCGTCGATCCGGCCTTGCAGGAGTGCGAGTGTCTGGAGCGTCGAGGCGGCGAGCTCCGGAAAGAACGGCAACGCCTGAAAACTCGTGATCAGACTATCGCGTCCGAACAGCGCCATGAACCAGGGTAATCCGGCAGCGGGAACAACACCGGACGTCAGCGGGGAACGAAACCTGAGCGCTGCGAGATCGATCAGACTTCGCCGATAGGTCTGCATCAGCGGTTCCCACTCGCACGTCAACGTGGGCGCGTGAGAGATCCATTGCTTCGTGCTGGCATCGAGGTCCGGCTCTGACGCTGCTTCGGGCGCCCGCCAAATTCCGTCCTTTCCCACGATCGACGGGCGCGGTTGTTTGCGCTCGAGGCGCCGGACAGCGTGCACGTCGAAGTTGGCAATCCAGGTAGCTCGCGGCCCGAGCTGAACGCGAAACCGGTGTCCTTTCGAATCGACTTCGCCGGGCACGTCACACGAGATGGTGGTTTCACGCCGGAAGAGTCCGCGCGCGTAGCCGAGGATCAACGTCTCGGCTTCGACTCGACGCGTCAGCTTGCCTTTCTTCTCCAAGCGGTCTTTGACCTCGAACAAATCGGCGAAGTCCGAATCCGCGTCCATGCGCAACTCGAACGCGATCGGCCACTTGTCGTGGTTGACGATGACGATCCGTTCGCGAAAGCCTTCGTGGATCGTGCGTTCGCGAACGACGGACAGGCGCGAATCTACGTAGACTGTTCCGGTCGCCAGCGCCTCGAAAAACTGCACGCGAAAGTAGTCGAGCTCGTCGACAGACAACACTGTCGAGCGGCGCCCATCGATCGTCAGGACCCAACGCGAAAGAAAGCGAGTGTCATTGTAGAACAACCCATGATTGTCGGTGGGCGTAGCTTCCATGTCACCACGCCGATCGCTCACTGCGAAGTTGTTGCCGTCCAAAATGCTTACGGTATCGAGCGTCATGAGCGCTCCTGGTCGAGCAGTCGTTCGCTGAACGTCGGATCGACCTGGAGCCCCAAGATCACTTGTAAACCGAACTTTAGGTCGCCGTAGATCTCCAGCCGGTCTTGCAGCGACGCGACGAACGGATTGAGCTCACCGCGAAGCAAGAGTTTGAGATCCTCCACGCTGTTGATTCGGAACACCGCATCGGCCTGGTCGACGCCTGGTTTGACCACGACTTCGCACCCCTCGATCTCGATCGTTGCCGTGGGCCGATCCGCGATATCGACTCGCACCGTGCCGACTAAGCCTTGAAGACCGCGCGCTTGACGTACAACAGTTTTAATAGGCGTTTTCATAGTCACTACCGTTTTCTGGTTCGCTGGCGTACTTGAGCATGCGGCGTGCCGTTTGAATTTTCCCTTCACTACATGTCGCACGCGTCGTCGTTAGCGTGTCTGAAACAACCTGCGCACTGACGGAAAGCGCGCTGCTTCTACAGCGTGTTCATTTCAGTCTTTCGTCCGAGGCGAAGCGTCCGAGGCCTAGACGTGACGTTGGTAAACTCGAAGCAAGGCGAGGCGACGCTGTTGCACGCTTCGTGCATGGCGATGCGGAACCCTATTAAGGTTGGCAGCTTTTCTAACACGTCGAATTGGTCAGATGGCAGCCGCACTCTCTGTTCAGACTTTCATTTCGAAGGAGGAAGGTTGCGTCATGGCAATGATGAAGGAGCAGGAACGGTTTTTCTATCTCGACACGGACACGGACACGGACGAAGACGTGACGCGCGGCCCAGAAACGACCAAAGGCTGCTTCGAGCTCATGCGCGAGTGGGATCCGCGATGGTCCAAGAAAGTGCGTCGCTTCGTCCAGTCGACGACAGGCAACTCCGCTCTCGATCCCAAACTCGTCGCGCTCATCCAACTGAATCTCGCAGTTTCACCGACGCACTTGCACGCGCCGGCGGTGCGACGTCATATTCGAAACGCACTTCGGCTTGGCGCGACCCGTGCGGAGATTCTCGAGGTGATGAAGATCGCCGCGGTGATCGGCATTCATTCGAGCGCTCTCGCCGCGCCGCTCCTGCACAGAGAGCTCCACAAGCTGGGGTGCGAGGAAGAAGGGTCCCGCACGCGCGAAGGGTTTGCTGCGACGCCGCGGACTGATGCAGCGCGCGCCGCCGGGCAGTTCAACCCGCTTTGGGAATTGATGTATCAGTGGGAACCGACTTGGCTCGAGTCTTTCGTCGACATGGGTTTCAGCGTGTGGGAGGCGCCCGTGCTTCCCGCGTTGTGGATCGAGCTGCTCTGCATTGCCGGCGATGCCGAAGTCACACACATGTTCGCGCCCGGGACACAACGGCATATTCAGAACGCGCTCAAGTTGGGCGCGACCCGTGCCGAAATTCTCGCGGTTCTTCAACTCGCGGCATTGGTCGGGATCGACGCATGTGAGGTGGGTATTCCGATTCTCGATGAAGAGCTCAAAGCGCTCGAGCATCCATCCGCGACTCCGGCGGTTGCGCGGGCGAGAGACGTGTGATGTCCCGACCGTGCGGCCGAGGCAGACGCGTTCCGAGCATCCCTGGATTCGTGCTCGTCTGTGCGGTGACCACACTCGCATGCGGGACCATGAAACCCCCGAGCGTGAGAGATGCGCGCCTGACTTCGCAACCAGTCGCGGGGGATGTCCACGTGTCACAACTCGAGCTGCAACAGACGATCCAGCGATTCACTGGCGAGTTTTTCGACGGCGTGGCGCAGTCCATGGAGGCGCCGTATGCGAACCCCAAGCTGCAGCAGGCACGCCTACGACAATTCGTGCTGTACGGCTCTTCCGCGCTCGACATCGCGAGCGGCCCGCAGCCCGAAGTCAATGTGCTCGACATGCTCGTGTTCGTCTCGCTCAGTCGTCAGACACTCGAAGCGTACTGGGTTCCACATGTGTTCGGCGCTCAAGGCAAAGGCTTAGTCACGGCGTTCACCGCGTCCGAGCGGAAGCTGTGGAAGATCTCGGATACGATCATGAGCTCGGTCCAGCAGCGCGAGCTGCGCGACCTCATCGACGTCTGGCGCGCCGGGCATCCGAATCAAACCCGAGTCGAGTGGGTTCGCTTCCAAGACTTCTCCAGTCACACCGGTGAGATCGCAGAAGAGCGCGCGGCAGGTGCGCGCAGGCTGTTCGGTGGGATCAGGTCGGCCGCGCAGACAGCCGATCAAGCGCTGCTGCTCACGGAGCGCGCGATGTTTCTAGCGCATCGCATGCCGTTCCTCGTCAGACTGCAAGCGCGCCTCGGCGTGCAAGAGACACTCGACGACAGTCTCTCCAAGCTCGATGACGTACAAGGGCTCATGACCACGGTGCCGCAGCTTGCACCCATCCTGCGGGACGCCGCGCTGCTGAGCACCAGTGCGGAGGCAGCGGCCCGGGAAGGGCGGCTTTTCTTTGGCGACGTCGAGCCGCTCTTGCAGTCGCTCAAGATCATTCGCACGGAACCTGGCGCGGTGGATCGCCCCGCTACGATCGATCTCGTAGAGGTCCAACGTTTGCTTGATTCATCCAATCGTCTCGCCGAGCGTTCGGGCTACGTAGTCCAGGAACTGCGCGGTTTGACCGCTAGCCAAAAAGGTTTGATGACGGCCGCGAATTCTCCGGTCGACCAGATGGTGCGGCGGTGGCTGACCTACCTCGTCTTGCTGGGCGCGTTGTGGGCCACGTTTTTTTGGGGCGGATACTACATCGCGAAGCGAGCCGTAGCGCATTCCGACAGCCCGCCGCCTGCAGCCAAGGGCGACGACGAGAAGTGAGACGCGGAGTGTGCCACTCGTTCGACGGCCGAACGCATGTCTCGAACACTCGCCTGGATCTCGACCGACACAACACACGCAGTTGCGCGTAGCTCTCGAGATCGCGTGGCATGTCGGTTGCACCGCCTAGTCAGGTGTCAATTCTCGTTTTGGGCGTGGACTTCTGGCAAGAGTTGACCGCTCGGCCGGACGGACCCTTGGCGTTCCGCTTCGTCCTCCAGCCGGTCATGGCGTTGTGGCTCGCAACTCGCGACGGCATCGCAGATGCCAAGAGCGGGCGGCCACCGTACCTGTCGACGATCATCCGAAATCCGGCAGAGCGCGCTGCGAGATTGCACGAAGGAGTGACCGCGACGATGCGGATCCTTCTCCTCGCGGTCGCGATGGATGTGACCTATCAGCTGATCGAGCTCCACGGGTTGCGCCCCCTCGAGACCGTGTTGATCGCGTTTGTACTCGGATTCCTGCCGTACCTACTTGCTCGCGGCCCTATGACCCGGGTGGCCCGCAGGTTTCGCCACTCGCACTGACTGATCGATCACTGACCTCAGCAATATGGAGATAGTTATGCCAGCAGCGAAGAAGCCGAACATCCTCGTGATCTTCGGAGACGACATCGGGATGTGGAACTTGTCTTGTTATAGCTCGGGCATGATGGGTTATCGCACGCCCAACATCGATCGTATCGCGAACGAGGGTGTGCGCTTCACCGACTGCTACGGCGAACAAAGTTGCACCGCGGGCCGGGCCGCGTTCATCACCGGCCAATCGGTGTTCCGCACGGGTCTGAGCAAGGTGGGTGTGCCCGGAGCGGCGGTCGGGCTGCAAGCCGAGGACCCCACGATCGCGGAGCTGCTGAAGCCGCTCGGCTATGCGACGGGGCAATTCGGCAAGAATCACTTCGGCGACTTGAACAAGTTTCTTCCTACGCTGCACGGCTTCGACGAGTTCTACGGAAACCTCTATCACCTCAACGCGGAGGAAGACCCCGAAGATCCGGACTACCCATCGACGCAAGAGTTTCCGAAGTTCAAAGAGAACTACGGTCCGCGCGGGGTCCTTCATTCTTGGGCGTCGGACAAAGACGATCCGACCGAACAGCCGCGCTGGGGGCGCGTAGGCCGGCAAAAGATCGAGGACACGGGTCCGCTCACGAGCAAACGCATGGAGACGTGTGATGACGACTTCGTGTCCGCTGCCGGCGATTTCATCAAACGGCAGAATAGTGCTGGTAAGCCGTGGTTCTGCTGGCTGAACACGACCCACATGCACTTCCGGACGCACACGAAGTCGACGAGCCTCAAGCAGGCGGGGCGCTGGCAGTCGCCATACCACGACACGATGATCGATCACGACAAGCACGTGGGCGAGATGCTGCGCCTGCTGGACACGCTCAAAATCGCCGAAGATACGTTGCTCGTGTACACGACCGACAACGGTCCGCACATGAACTCTTGGCCGGACGGTGCGATGACGCCGTTTCGCAGTGAGAAGGATACGAACTGGGAAGGCGCGTTTCGCGTGCCCCTCGTGCTGCGGTGGCCGGGCAAGATTCAACCCGGACAGGTATCGAACGACTTGATCGCACACAACGATTGGTTGCCTACGGTCCTGGCCGCCGCAGGTGAACCGAACATCAAAGAAAAGTTGTTAGAAGGGCACAAGGCCGGAGACAAAAACTTCAAAGTTCACCTCGATGGTTACAACGTGCTGCCGTACCTGACAGGACAGGAGGACAAGAGTCCACGCCCGGGTTTCATCTACTTCGATGACGACGGTGAACTCGTCGCTCTTCGGTTCGACAACTGGAAGTTCGTTTTCAAGGAGCAACGTGCACGCGGAACGCTTCAGTTGTGGGCCGAGCCGTTCGTTACGCTCCGCATTCCGAAGATCTTCAATCTGCGAACTGACCCCTTCGAGCGCGCGGATGGCACGTCCAACTCCTATTGGGAGTGGTACCTGAAGAAGGCGTACCTCATCATGGCGGCCCAGCCGATCGTCGCTAAGTTCCTCTCGACGTTCAAGAACTATCCTCCGCGGCAGAAGGCGGCGAGTTTCACGATCGATCAAGTGCTCGAGCAGATGGAGAGTGCTGTCGGTGGCGCGCATCGCTGAGCAGGCTGACTGATCTTGAACGGAGAAGCCGGCCTCGCAGAGCGTCCATGTGCTGGACGCTTGCGGGCCGGCTTTTTTCGCACTCACGCAGTGACCGAGCCGCGCGTTGGCTCCGCAGCAGTCAGCCAGTTGCGGCTCAGCCGAACGGCCGGTACGTCGTTACGAGACTGGCGAACGCGAGTACGCCGATGCAGAGCAGCGCGATTGCCACGAGTAGAATCATCGAGACTGGATACTGGCTTTGTCCGTGGACGAAGCCCGCCTGAACCATCTGTTTGCGCTCGCGCCGGAGCCCGCTCATGAACGCGAGGTGGTAGCCGATGCCGAGCAGTTCCATCACGACACCTAGCAGTACGAGCGCGGCTCCAAAATGGGTTGGCGCGCTAACTGTCGAAAAAACCTGCGCCTCGCGCAGGTGACGAAACGTTTGAGCGAGCGTAAATCCGAACGTGATCAGTGAGAGCGAGGTTCGGGTCACCGACATCAGAGTGCGATCGGCGCTCATTCGCGTCCGCTGAAACGACATGCCGGTTCGCCGCGATGACAGTTCCACCGAGAGTTGTTCAGCGTCGAGCGACGCTGAACCGACGGCGGTCTGGTCGAACAGAGGCTTGCGTTTCGCTTCTTGAATCGAGGCTTCTTGTTCCATGGTGCTCTCGCTGCAGGAGCAAGTGATGTGCCTGCCCGCGAGAGTCTTCAGCATCTCCGAGTGGACGCCCGACGCTCAAACACCTGTCTCAAACAAGCTGCCCTACCGTCGGGCAGACACTCGCTCCATGCGATGCAGGCCGTGAGCCGTGCGTGGCACGACGGTTGCTCCTTTGCCGATCGATATGCCGCTTCTCAACGAACAGACCACCACAATGCCCAGTGCGCGCGAAGCAGTAGGCGCTCGGCAGCGCGATGTGACGGATGAAATGGTGTGGATCGCGGGTGGAACTTTTCGCATGGGCTCAGACAACCACTATGCGGAAGAGGCGCCAGCGCACGACGTGAAGGTCGACGGGTTCTACATCGAACGGCACCCCGTCACCAATGCACAGTTCGAACAGTTCGTGCACGCCACGAGCTACGTGACGCTTGCGGAGCGACCTGCGAATCCTGACGACTATCCTGGAGCGGAAGTCGAGCTGCTCGAACCCGCGTCGGTCGTGTTCCAACCGACAAGCGGTCCGGTCGACATGCGCAATCCTTACAACTGGTGGAAATACGTGTCTGGAGCCAACTGGAGGCATCCCTATGGGCCTGACAGCTCTCTCGACGGACTTTCGCAACATCCGGTCGTTCACGTCGCTTACGAAGACGTCGTCGCTTATCTGCGATGGGCCGACAAAACACTTCCTTCCGAAGCGGAATGGGAGCTCGCTGCCAGAGGCGGCTTGGCTGGAGCCGAGTACGTCTGGGGAGACGCGTTCACGCCGGATGGCGTGTTCATGGCCAACACCTGGCAAGGAGACTTCCCATCCAGCAATTCACTCGAGGACGGCTACGCCGCGACATCACCGGTCGGTTCCTTCCCACCGAATGGGTTCGGGCTGTACGACATGGTCGGGAACGTTTGGGAGTGGACGAACGATTGGTACCAGGCCCATGCGCGCAACTCCTCTGCGTGCTGTGAGACTCGGAACCCGCGCGGGGGCGCGGCGGACTCGAGCTACGATCCTCGAACACCGCACGTCAGAATCCCGCGCAAAGTCATCAAGGGTGGATCTTTTCTTTGCGCGCCCAGCTACTGCCGCCGCTACCGGCCCGCCGCCCGAATGGCGCAACCCGTCGATACGTCGGCATGCCATGTCGGTTTCCGATGTGTCGTGAGACCTGCAGCGTGAAGTCGTAAAACCACTGGGAGTCAAAGCGGGGAGTATCCGTCGTGAGCGAGCTCGGTCTACGTTTCTCGCTCTTCGTCACCCGCGAATCAGGCGTGGTGCTGTCGGACTGCCTCGATATATTGCTCGTCGCGTGCGTGCTGTACGTCCTGCTGGTGCTTCTGAAGGATACCGGGACGACGCGAATCGGCATCGGTGCCGCGTTGCTGTTCGGTCTCTGGAATTCGGCAAAGTGGCTCGACCTGCTGACGCTGCACGCGACGTTGACGAGCCTACTCACGCCACTGCTGGTGCTCGCGGTCCTGATCTCGCAGCACGATTTCCGGCGAGGGGTCCAACGCTTTTATCGCCGGCCATTCCTCTCATCGAGCCGCACAGCGGTCGACTCTCAGCTGATCGATGACGTGGTGAGCTCGGCGAACTCGCTCGCGCTCAAGCGGATCGGGGCGCTCATCGTCCTCGAACGGCGCGTCCCGCTCGATCAAATCGTGGAGGCAGGTACAACCCTCGATGCCCTAGTCAGCAAAGAGCTGTTGTACAGCGTCTTCATACCGACCCACGAAAATCCGTTTCACGACGGCGCGGTCGTCATTCGCGATCGGCACGTCTGGCGGGCCGGCGCTTTCTTGCCGCTCAGTGTCAACAGCAAGCTCGACCGCAACCTCGGCACAAGGCATCGGGCCGCGCTCGGCATCTCCGAAGAGAGCGATGCTGTCGTGATCGTCGTCTCGGAGGAACGCGGCGAAGTCAGCGTCTGCGTCGATGGCATCATCATTCGAAACCTCGAGGCCACATTGCTGCGACGGATTCTGATCGGACTATTCAGCCGCCAGCGAAGCCTCAAACCCAGAGCAAGCCGCGATATTCAGGCGTGGGTCGCGCGAGGCGCCTCGGAGTCGTCAGTACCGGAGCTCCGCAAGCCAGGGGTTGAGGCGCCTTGAACGAGCACGGTGGACACTTCGATCGGGGTTTGCTCGCACAGCTCGCCTTCGGACATTACAGACTAAAACTATTAGCCGTCGCTGCATCCATCGCCCTCTACCTACTCGTTCACGACAGTTTGGATACCCAACGTGTCATCGACTACGACGTGCTCGCTGTCCTCCCTGCGAACAACACTGGCAAGGTGCTGGTGAGCAGTTTGCCGGGAAAAGTGCGGGTGACACTGCGCGGCCCAAAGGCAGCGATCAACGCACTCGAGCCGGCGAGACTAAAGCCCATTCCGATCGATCTACGGAACTACAGCGAGCCGACGTTCGCCTTCGACGAACGACTGATCGCGGTCCCTCACCGGATTCAAGTCGTGCGAGTCCAGCCGTCCCAGGTGCGGCTTGCCTGGCGCCCGCGCGCCCGACGAACCATCCCAGCACGGGTGCAGTTGGTCGGAACCCCTCACGACGGTTTCGCGAGTGTCATCGGCGTCATCGGTCCAACGGTGATCGAAATTTCGGGACCGGACGACGAGATTGCTGCCGCCGGAAACCTGATTACAGAACAGGTTTCAGTGGCCGGATTATCCGAAGGAACCCACGAACTGCCGGCAATACGTGCCGAATTACCCGGTCATCTCGCGTACTCAGGCGCGATCCCAGTGCGTGTGCGCGTTGCGGTCGGCCCAACGCGGCCAGCCCCGATTACTGGCGATGTGAACAGTGCAAAGTCCCATTGACATACGCTCAAAGTCGAATGGTGCTGTCCGACCGTGCTGCGCTACGTCTGAGTGCGAGACGAAAGAACTCAAGCTCGATAGCTCTGCCTCCATTTAGGTACGGATCAGGTTGGCGTACGGATTGCTGATTTGTCGACCCAGCACACACATCGTTCGAAGACAGCTTGTGAAGCACGACGCATCCCGCCGCGATGCACGAATCATTTCTTAGCGAATGTTAGAACGCAAAATTTCAGTCACGGGATTTGCGCCAGTCGCAAGTTGCGCAGACACATTCGAATGCTCACGCGCTCGCGGACGTAACGCATGCGACTACACAGATCAAAACCTAGCGCTGCAATGTCACACGACCGACGAACAGTTGCAGAGTGCGACGTCGTTACAACTTACGTATGACGTAAATAGACCACGTAGCTGACTCTCTAACTTATGTCCTTTTTTCCTGGCGACACTATGCTTGAATGTAGTATCAGATGTGGTGGATTGATTGTGGACAAGCCGCAAACCAGTCGGAAGCAGGCCTCACGGGGGAGTGTTCAGGCTGTTACCGGTACGATAGGAACTCAATCATCATGGAGCTCTGCTCCACCGGACTGCGTTCATATTCGCAGGCTTGTGTCCGGTTAGGGTAGTGCCTTCCAGCACTACACATTGCTCGCGCTGAGCTGTCGAAACGGCGCACGGGGGATCTGCGCGTTGTGGCTCTGGGATGGTCGAGATCCGTCGGCAGACTGACTCGATGACCTATCTGTTTTCTTAACATTCGCGAAGACGCCGTTGATCGACCCGATTCTCTCGGTTTCGCGCGGCTCTCGTGTCCAATGAGCCATCCGAGGAGGGGAGATCATGACAAGCAGTCACGCATCAGTGCGACTCGTCGGCGTAAGTCCGAGCTTCGCGGAAGTCGTGCAAAAAGCACGCTTGCTTGCCAGTGTATCCACGCCTGTTCTGCTCATGGGTGAGACCGGCGTCGGCAAAGATGTCTTCGCCCGATTCATTCACGAGTCCAGTCCACAGCGCGCGGGTCCGTTCATTGCGCTCAACTGCGGAGGCCTGCCACGGGATTTACTTTCGAGTGAGTTGTTCGGCTACGCCGAGGGCGCGTTCACCGGCGCGCGTCGCTCCGGAATGATGGGGAAGATTGAAGCTGCAAACGGCGGCACGCTGTTTCTCGACGAAGTCGCAGAGATGCCGCTCGACTTGCAGCCGTATCTACTCCGCGTGCTCGAGAACTTCGAGGTTTGTCCAGTCGGAAGCCATCAGCCTCGCAAGGTCCAGTTTCGACTGATCGCCGCATGCAATCGAGATTTGCAGAGCGAAGTCACTTTAGGCCGTTTTCGGATGGACCTCTTCTATCGCGTTTCAGTCACGACGTTGACCATTCCGCCACTGCGAGACCGCGTCGATGACCTGCCGAAGTTGGTCGAACACTTCACACGCGATGTGACCGAACGCCACGGTCTGCCCGACCGCACGTATTCACCCGAAGTCATGACTGCACTCGCCGCTTATTCTTGGCCGGGCAACATTCGAGAGCTGCGAAACGTGCTCGAGGCGCTGATTTTGCTCTCGCAAGGGACGCAGCTCGAGCTCGATATGTTGCCGGTGACCTTGCGGCAAGCGGGACGAAACGACGTCATCCGACCCACCGGAGCTCTGCAGCTCGATATCGAGCAACTCGAAGTCGAAGCCATCCGCAAAGCCATTCGCGTTGCACAAGGCAATCTGACGAAGGCGGCTCGAACTTTGCGCATTGCGCGAAGCACACTGTACTTGAAGATCAAGAAGTACTCGTTGGATCCAATCCGTCACGAGCAACGAACGATTCGTAGTGTTAGTCCCGAGCGTACGCAGTAGTCCGACTGGCGCAGGGAAACACA
>Ga0193752_1002007_pt1 | contig 15921 bp, 9 predicted proteins | sample H1c1metaG_FD_144924 | JGI IMG/M metagenome (GOLD analysis project Ga0193752, IMG submission 144924) | Soil microbial communities from a riparian zone of the East river system, Colorado, United States - H1c1 | ecosystem: Environmental > Terrestrial > Soil > Riparian zone | place: USA: East River... | reverse complement strand
CATCGACGGTTCGGCCAAACCGCGTCTCGTTTGCCGCGAATACCTTTTCGAGATTGCGTTCCCCTTTCCGGTCCGCCGCTGCGAACTCGACATCCGCCTGGCTCGCCCCGAGGAACTTGAGCAGATCGCCGAGGCACAGGCCGAGCTTGCGTTCATGGAATCCGGCGTTGACCCGCTCGTTCGCGACCGCAAGGGCTTTCTCGAACGAGTGATGCGCCGCATCGAACAAGGCAGGATATTCGTCGCCATGGAGAACGGAAAACTTATCTTTAAGGCTGACGTAATGTCGTTAACCACCGATGTAGCCTATCTGGAAGGCATCTATGTCGCCTCAGACCGACGCGGCGAAGGCATCGGATCTTCGTGCCTGGCCGAGGTCGGCACGCGGCTGATGAATTCGGTCCGCACAGTGTGTTTGCTCAGCAACGCGGAGGGCACGAACGCTCACCGCAGCTTTATGAAGGCCGGCTTTAAACATACTGGCGAATGCACGACAGTATTTGTGTAAATAAACAAAATGCTGGACATACAGACGCGGTGTATTTAATAATTAAAGGCAGGCCGAGTGATCCAGGCCTGCCTTTCTGATTTCTCGCATCACCTCTTTTTTCCAGCGATTCCTCCCACATGTCTCGATGATCGATTGCGAGCTTCGTCCGTCAATTTTAACGGGCAAGTCTCATCGCATTTTCTCGACTGGGATGGACCAAGGACAAAAAACAAGAGCTTACATGATATCGGTCTTGCTGGCCGGTGCCGTCGTTCTCGGATTCGCGTTTTTCAACGTGCCGCTCGAGCGCGTTAATTTCTATTTTCTCGTACTGTTTTGCCTGACGATCGGTATCGGCTCACGCATTACCGTTCAGATCCCACAGCTTAAATCGCACATAGCGGTTTCCGATACATTTGTCTTTCTAGCGTTGCTGATCTTCGGCGGTGAACTCGCCATCATACTCGCCGCCATCGAAGCGACATTTTCGTCCTGGAGATTCTGCAGCAAGAAGATCACGGTTTTTTTCAACGCAGCCTCCGCCGCTATTTCAACGACCGCGGTCATCGTTGCTTTGAACGTGTTCGGCCTTAACACCGAGGCCCAACTGCACGGCTATCGCGGCAACACGCAGGACTTCGTTATTGCTCTTGCGGTAATGGCTCTAGTGCAGTTCGTAGTAAACACCAGCCTTGCGGCGTTCTACGATTCCATCAACGAAAAACTTTCATTCTGGAATACCTGGAAGCGCAAATATCTATGGGCGTTCATCACTTTTCTGGTCGGTTCGGTCAGCGCCGGAATAATGGTGCAGCTCGCGGACAATATCGGATTTGGCGTTATCATTGCGGCTTTCCCGGTCATATTGCTGCTGTATTTTACGTATCGGATGTACACTGCGACGGTCGATATGTCGCTCAAGCAGGCTGAGCAGGCCGAGCAGTATGCAAATGTGCTGGAAGAGCGGTCGGTCGCCCTACGCGAATCCGAACTGCGTTTTCGAAGCGCGTTCACGCACGCTCCGATCGGCATTGCCCTGGTTTCAAAAACAGGCGAGTGGATCAAGGTCAATCGTGCACTCTGCGAGATTCTCGGCTATACCGAAATGGAATTGCTCGGCAAGACCTTTCAATCGATCACCTTCGAAGACGACGTGGAAATATCCGATAAACTGATACAGGAAGTTCTGCAAGGTATCGAGCCTAGCTGTCAGTTGGAAAAACGCTACGTCCACAAATCCGGTCAGATCGTTTGGGCCAGCCTCAGTGTCTCGGCCACCGGCAGCAATACGACGCAGAACGCAGACCTCGTCTTTCAGATACAGGACATCAGCGACAAGAAACTCGCCGAACAAAAGCTACAGTACGAAGCCTCGCACGACGCGCTCACCGGCCTTCCAAATCGCGCATTCTTCATGTCTCGTTTGTCCGATGCTCTGGTCGCAAGCAAAGCCAACCCCGAACATAAGGTCAGCATTTTGTTCATCGACCTTGACCGCTTCAAGAACGTAAACGACAGCCTTGGCCATGTTTTCGGCGACAAACTTCTCATGGCTCTTTCCGAAAGGCTGCGAATTTGTCTTCGTCCGTCGGACATTATTGCCCGGCTCGGCGGCGACGAATTTACCGTTTTGGTCGAGGGAATGTATGCGCCGGAAGAGGTCAGCGGCATTGCCGAACGCGTCCAGCGTGAATTGAAAAAGCCGTTCGACATCGAGCAGACCGAGATCTACAGTTCCGCCAGCATCGGCATTCTGAACGCGACCGATCATCATCTGACACCGGAAGATATGATGCGCGACGCCGATACCGCAATGTATCATGCAAAACGCAGCGGCCGGGCACGACACGAAGTTTTCGACGAGCAAATGCATCTCGCGGCGAAAGAGATATTGCAGCTCGAGGTAGATCTGCGAAAGGCGATCGAAAACCGCGATTTTACCGTTAAGTATCAACCGATATTCTCGCTGGAATCAGGCGAACTCGAAGGTATCGAAGCTCTCGCCCGCTGGTATCATCCAGTTCACGGGAACGTCTCGCCGAGCCGTTTCATCCCTCTCGCCGAAGAGATCGGGCTGATCGATGAGTTTAGTGAACACATTCTCCGAACTGCCTGCGAAGAAATTCGCGGTATACAGGCTCTCTTTACTCCCGGTTCGACGACGCGTCTTTGCGTGAATTTGTCGTCGCACCAGTTCGCATCCGGCCGGCTCGTTAAACGGATCACAAATACGCTGACCGAAACGAACTTTCCCGCCTCGCGCCTAAAACTTGAGATCACCGAATCCGTTTTCTTTGCATATCAGGACCAGGCGATCGAGATGCTCCACAACTTACGCGCCCGCGGCATTGACATCGACATTGACGATTTCGGCACCGGTTATTCCAACCTCGGTTACCTCGTTCGTCTGCCCATCTCTTCGCTTAAGATCGATCGTTCGTTCGTAAGCATGATCGGCCGTGACGGCGCTGACACCGGGATCGTCAAAACGATCATCGCAATGGCCCGCAATCTCAACCTTCGCGTCATTGCCGAGGGGATCGAAAATGAACTTCAGCTTTCCGTGCTTCGCGACCTCGGCTGCGAAAGCGGACAAGGGCATCTGTTCGCCGCCGCAATGTCCGCCGAACTTCTCGAAGATTTCCTCGCCGCTGAAATGCGTCGGCCTATTCTCGCTACACCTTCGCCGGATATCTCCATTCATTCCTCGATCCAATAAGCCGGTCAGCATGACCGATTCGGTCATTCATCCTGACGCAATACGACCGTTCAGCAACACTACTAAAATCAGCTAACTATTTTTGTTTACTTCATTTAATCTTTTGGCACGCCTCTTGTAATAGAGAGTGCAGCGGAATCGCTCAGACATGGCCAATGGCGGCCATACTTCCACCAGGAGCACCGAAATGAAATTGACAAATGTATTCAGCGCACTAGTGCGCAAGGCGATGACCTCAACCTTAATCGCCGCTTTTCTTCTCTCAAATTTTCTCGCAGCAGGCACGTTTGCCGCCACCGGCGGTAATGATGTCTCGCTCTCTTCATCCGGATCTACCACAGATCTAACGCAGCTTGGCCGCGAAGGCAGACTGCGTGAAAGCCTGCGCTTCGAAGACGAGGTAAACGACGTCATCGAAATGCTGCAGCGTGGCATTCGCCAACCATTGATCGTTGACGACGCCAATTTGGTTCAGGATGAAATAGCCGAGCAAGTCGCGATCAGGCTAGCCAACGGATCGGTCCCGGAATCGATGAAGGGCTTGTCGATCGTCAAGGTCGAAACACGAAATATCTTCTCCCACACGAAATCCAGATCCGCCGTTCGCGAGATCGTAGCATCGATAATCGATGACGCGGTCGGGGCGAAAGGCAAAACGATCCTTTTCGTCGACGATATATCGGCCTTTTCCAAAGCGACAGATCGAGCTGACATCTTCGTATCATCGGTTTTGCAGGGCAAGATCCGCGTGATCGGCGGTTGTTCCAGAAACACTTTTGCCGATCTGGTTGAGCAACGCGAAGAGATGCTGGCAGCCTTTGACCTGGTCGAGGTAACGGCGGTCGACAATGCGAACACTTCGGCCGAAGCACTCGAAACCGGATCTGAGGACATTCGCGGCGACAATGTTTCGCCCGATCTTCGCGAAATGATGGCAAACGATCCGAGCGGCAACACCAGCCTCGACGTTATCCTTCAGGCAAAGAACGCCAACGACCCGGTATTTAGGTCGATGCTCAAGGACGGCTCGGTCCGTATTCTGAACAAGTTTGGCAAATCCAATGTCATGGCGGTAAACGCTTCGTTGTCGGCTATCCAGCAGCTTTCGCTCAGCGGAATGATCGACTACGTTTCACCCGACCGACCGACGCAAAGCACCGGTCACATAGAAACGACGACGGGTGCTATGGCAATGCGGCAGCAGGCCGGAGGCTTTTTGAATCTGGGCTGGAAGCTCGACGGAAACGGTGTTGGAATAGCGGTCCTCGATTCCGGAGTTTTCACGGCTCACGACGGGTTTGTTAATCTTCTCGGCATTTCACGCGTCAAGGCCAGCGTCAACTTCACGACTTCGCCGGGCGCTGACGCCCTCGGCCACGGAACACACGTTGCGGGCCTCGCCGCGGGAAACTCGAATAAGAACAGCGGCGCATACCGCGGTGTCGCTCCCGAAGCAAATATAATCAGTGTTAAGGTGCTCGGCGACAACGGCACAGGCCAAACCTCATGGGTTCTTAACGGCCTTAACTGGGTCCTGCAAAATCGTGCAGCCCACAATATTCGCGTCGTAAATCTCAGTCTCGGCACGGCCGCCATCGACACATATACTAACGATCCGATCTGCCGCAAGGTCAAAGAGCTTGCTGAGGCCGGTATCGTCGTCGTCGCTGCCGCCGGAAATCTTGGCCGCGGCCCGAACGGAGAGAAATATTACGGAACGATACATTCGCCGGGCAACAGCCCGTATGCGATCACGGTCGGAGCATCTAACAGCTACGGCACCGATGCACGCAATGACGATGCGATCACGACATACACATCCCGTGGCCCGACACGCAGCTATTACACCGAGGCAAACGGCCATCGCGTTTACGACAACCTGATCAAACCGGACCTCGTCGCTCCGGGTAACGAGATCATTTCGTATCGGCCGGGATCAAGCCTTCTTGGATCTTTAAATCCGTCCCTCGTCCTGCCGCTCGGCTTGCTTGAGGCAAATAACAAAGGCTTGATGTATCAAAGCGGCACTTCGATGTCGGCTCCGGTCGTCTCAGGGGCGGTCGCATTGCTGCTTGAGATGAATCCCAAACTGACACCGGGAATGGTCCGCATGCTGCTTCAGTATTCGGCACAGCCGATCGCCGGTGTCAATATGTTCGAGCAGGGTGCAGGACAATTAAACGTCGACGGAGCGATCCGGCTGGCTCGTTCGCTTCGCACGGATGTCGATTTTCAGACGATGACAAAGGGAACATCTACGGTTCCCGGCGGCTGGTCGATGCCTGCGGCAAGCACGTCGATCGGCGGTTACTCGTTCCCATGGTCACAGCTCGTTTTGACGAACTATTCGTTCATCACGGGCCCTAACCTTGTCTCGAAATATCAAATGGTCTATCGCCGTGGAAAGACATTCAGCGACGGCACATCCTTCGCAAACAGTTTATTCCAGCTCGATACCGCTAACAATTACACCACTGGTCTCAACATCACATCGAATGTAATGGAGAGCAACGGCGGTGCGAATGGCAGCGGAACGGTGATCGTATCCTCGGGCGTGCTTGTCAGCGACGGCGTACTCGTCAGTGACGGCGTTCTTGTAAGCGATTGGTTCGGCACCGACGGAGTATTGATCGGTGACGGGATCAGCAGCCAGGGTGTGATCTTTGGCGATCGCACGGCAAAGATGCGTTAGATTATCCAAAGGTCCGGAGATCTCCCACCTCCGGACCTTTTGCAGCGGCGTGAACAGGTAGGACGGAAGGACAACGGCAAAAAAGTCTGGACACGTCGCCGCTATTAAAGTGATAATCAAGGGGAGGCAGACCTTTGGCCTCCCTATTTTTTTCTTGCTTCTTTCATCAATGCAAGATTGATGAAGTCAAGCTTTAGGCCCCACACTTTAGCAAAATGCAGGCTGTCCTGCGACTTCATAATGTCTAACTCCCAAGATCCTTCGGCAGACCGCCGTCTCTATCCGAACGGCTATATGATAGGCGTTTCCGTACTCGGAGCTGTCTGCGTCTGCCTTTCGATATTCTATTTTCCCTTACAAAAACTCGACCTCAATCTTGTACTTCTGGCAGCGATAACGATTGGGCTCGGATCGAAGATCTCGCTTCCCATCCCGCGTTTCAAATCGCACATCGCCGTTTCGGATACCTTGATATTCCTGACGCTGCTGCTGTACGGCGGCGAAGCGGCGATCATCCTTGCTGCGGCCGAGGCATTTGTTTCGGCCCGCCGGTTTTGCAATAAGAACATAACCGTTTTCTTTAATTCCGGAACACTCGCCGTATCGACCACGGCAGTAGTCGTCCTACTTTGGTCCTACGGTTTTTACGGCGAGAATCAACAGCAGAAGCCAAACGCATACGTCGGCGAATTCGTGACCACGCTGGCCGTGATCGCCGTTACGCAGTTTCTTTTCAACACAGTTCTTGCGTCGATCTATGTCGCTCTCAAGGACGGATCGCCGGTCTGGGAATCGTGGAAGAGTAAGTTCGTAATGACGTTCCCGACCTACCTCGTCGGAGCGATCGGCGCGGGAATGCTGGTCGAGTTGATACATCGGGAAGGTTTTGCAGTGATGTTCGCCGCGGTGCCCGTGATCGTTTTCGTCTTCCTTTCATATCGGATGTATTTGCGGAATGCCGAACTGGCCAACCTGCAGACCGACCAGGCCCGCGAATACGCCAAGGCGATGCGCGAACGCACACATGCTCTTCGCGATTCCGAAGAGAGGTTCCGCCGCGCGTTCGACCATGCACCGATCGGCATCGCCATCGTCACTCCATTCGGCAAATGGTTAAAGACCAACCGCGCAATGTCGCGCATACTGGGCTATTCGCAGAAAGAATTTAAGGAAATGACCTTTCACTCGATGATCTTCGAAGAAGATCTGACCGAAGTTCTCGGCAAGCTCAGCGAGGTTCAGGCAGGCACGGTCGACGGACATCAGATGGAGCAGCGTTACCTGCACAAGAACGGATCGACCGTTTGGGCGTCGTGGAGCATATCGACCGCGGGCAATGTTCGTGAGGGCCACACGAATTTTATCTTTCAGATTCAGGACATAACCGAAAGGAAATTTGCCGAGGAAAAGCTACAGTATGAGGCTACCCACGATTCGCTGACCGGCCTGCCGAACCGGGCAAATTTTATGAAGCGTCTCGACAAAGCCCTCGCAAGATCGGCCGAAGATACTCGCCACAAGGTCAGCGTTCTTTTCATCGATCTTGACCGCTTCAAATACGTAAACGACAGCCTAGGCCATCAGGTCGGCGACGAACTGTTGAAGGCGATCTCAGGACGCGTCAACGCATGCCTTCGTTCGCCTGATTTTGTTGCCCGCCTCGGCGGTGACGAGTTTGTCGTTCTGGTCGAGGGCCGTCATCAGCCAGATAAAATAACGCGTATCGCCGATCGGATACAGAAAAAAGTTACGACGCCGTTCATGCTGCAAGGCCACGAGGTCTTTTCATCCGCGAGCATCGGCATTCTCAACGCCTCTGAGCAGCACCGCACGGCCGCAGACATCATTCGCGATGCTGACACGGCGATGTACCATGCGAAACGAGCCGGCAAGGCGCGCCACGAAACATTCGACTCCGGCATGCGCGACGCCGTTTGCGAAACTCAAAAGCTGGAGACGGATCTTCGACGCGCGGTTCAGAACGATGAGTTGGAAGTTTATTATCAGCCGATCTTTTCCCTTTCCGGCGACCGACTATATGCCATGGAAGCATTGGCCCGCTGGAATCACCCGACGCTCGGTGTTATCGGGCCGGATCGCTTTATCCCGCTTGCCGAAGAGATCGGTTTGATGGACGCTCTTGGCGATTCGATGATGAAACTTGCATGCGGCCATATTCGCGCTATACAACAGGAAAATTCGGGCCTCAACGATCTAAAACTGAGCATCAATCTTTCGAGCCGCCAGTTCAAGAACCCGGATCTTGTCGAACGCATCGTCGCAATTCTCGATGAAACACAATTCCCGGCTGACCGGCTTAAACTTGAGATAACCGAAACTGTCTTTTTTCAGCAGCACGAACTCGCCATTGAGGTGCTCCACCGGCTTCGCGAGATCGGCATCGAGACCGACATCGACGACTTCGGCACCGGCTATTCCAATCTGGGCTATCTTGTCCGCCTGCCGATATCGGCACTGAAGATCGACCGGTCGTTCGTCACGATGATGAGCGAAAATATAGCCAATCGCGAAGTTATTCGCACGGTAATATCGCTGGCTGAAAATCTGGGTATCGAAGTGATCGCCGAAGGTATAGAGAACGAAACTCAGAGAGACGCGCTACGCAATCTTGGCTGCACATATGGGCAGGGATATTATTACGCCGGGCCGATGAACGCATCGGATACTGAAAAGTTCCTCGCAAAAACAACACCGAATCTCTTCCAAAACCTCCCGATCGCCGAAGTATCGGAGTTCTCAACTATTCAATAACAAGCAATTCTTCACAGCCCGGAAGGCAGACTTGCTCTTACTTCTTCAACCAGCCAAACAACGCATTGACCGTAATGTCACGATTTGTTTCGTAGATCGCTTTTGTCAGCGGCAGCGACATCGGGCAGACTTGTACGCAATTTTGCGCGTTGCCGCAATTGGCTATTCCGTCGTCGCCGAGCAAGCCGTTCAGTCTGTCGTCGATCTCCATTTTCCCGACCGGATGCATATTGAAAAGCCGTGCCTGCCCGATCGCCTGCGGGCCGATGTAATTGTCGTCGCCGTATTGCGGACACGCCTCAAGACAGCAGCCGCACGTCATGCAGCGTGACAGTGCATAACGCTCTTGCGCCAGATCGTTAGAAACATGAGGCCCTGGCCCAAGATCATATGTGCCGTCGAGTTCGATCCATGCGTTAACCTGCTTGAGATGATCGAACATTTTCGAGCGGTCAACCTTAAGATCGCGGACATTCGGGAATTTCGACATCGGCTGCAGCGATACCGTGTCCGACCCGGAAGCAAGCAGCAGATCGTCGATCAACGCCGAGCACGATTGCCGAACTCGCCCGTCGATCACCATCGTGCAGATACCGCACACCTGCTCAAGACAACTCATATCCCAAACCGGCGGCGTGGTCTGCTTCCCTTCGATCGTCACCGGATCTTTGCGAATATCCATTAACACCGAAATGACGTTTAGATTCCGGCGATAAGGAATTTCAAAAGTTTCCCAAAAACTTTGTGAGCCTTCTTTTTCACGCCGCTGGATCTTGATCTTGATGCTCGGCGGCGGATTGTCCAATCGCTTTTTTTCGAAGTGTTTGTTTTCGCTCATTTTATATTGCATTCACGAGACAACCCGATCCGGCTACAATCAATTACCTGCGGACAATTTTCAATGCCAGCCGCTCATCAGATTCGACTTCCGGAAATTCCCAGAGATACCCGGTGTCAAGTTTCGTATTTGGAAGGACGCCGCCGGTAGCTAAATATTTCCCGTCGTCGCTGAATCGCATTGGCAGCGTAGAACTGCTGAGAGTCTGCAAATATTCTCCCTTGGTGTTCCAAATCTTAACTTCCTTTTTTAAACCATCGGATGTGGCGATCATTCGGCTATCAGGGCTCCACTTTAATGAGATCAACACACCTTGCTTTTTTGCTCTAGGTGCCGAGGCAATCAGTTTTCCTGTTTCCAAATCCCAAATCTGAAAAAGAATAGCTTTATTTTTTCGCGGAGTAGTTAAAAAAAGCGTTGAATTTTTATTGAGAATCGTGCTATTCGGCATTGAACCTTCAAATGCGTAAATACGTGTTCCGCTTTGGGGCGCATAAGCTTTTAGATCGCCCTTGCCGGAAGGGATTATAAAAATTTTACTGCCAGATCGATTCCACGCCGCCACGATACCACGCTCTTTTTTCGAACCGATCGTTGACAATAATTGTCCTGTTTCCGTATCCCAAACCTTGGTAATTCCGTCGAAGTCGGACGTCGCCACCATTGTTCCATCGGGACTGAATCCGCTATGAAAAACTCTCTCGCCAGCGTCAAATTTTGAGATCAGGCTTCCACTTTCTATATTCCACAAAGTAGGTTTCTTATTTCCGTTTGCGATTAACAAATACCTGCTGTTTTCGCTAAATTGCGAAGTCGACGCAGAGCCTAAAAACGCAAAACCAGCAGGCGTTCCAGCCGCAGCACCTAAAAGTGCAAATACGAGTTTTGTCGATTCCCATCCTGAGTTAAAATTCTCGTGCTGCAGATCAAACTTAAGCTCACCTGTTTCGAAGTCAAAAATTGAAAATTCCTTATCGTTTTTATTTACGAGGATATTCTTCCAGTTTTTAGTTACCGGAACACGTCCCATTTCCAACACAATACCCGACAAAAACCCGCCGCCCAGTGTTTTGTTTATGTTGCTTAACTTTCCAAGCCCGCGAATTTCTCTTACAGATTTACCATTTTCGGTCTCAAAAATCTGCATCGACAAATCTCTGACATTTTGCGCTATCACGAACTTTCCGTCAGGGCTAAACGAAAATGCTCTGAAGCCATCCCCGTCGATCTTGCTTTTTATCTCACCGGTTTCGGTATCGTAGATTACGACATCCGCACTTTTTCCACTTACGGCTAAATATTTTCCGTCCGGGCTAAAAAGAGTTAATCCGGCTCTGCCCTTCCATATGGAAATATCGCGAAATTCCGGCAGATTATGTTTTACAACCGCGACTCTGCTTGCTTGCGCAATGCCCCAACTCGGAGCCAAAGCAATGGCTAGAAGCACAAATAAAAAACAAATTGCGGAGTTTCTTGTCATGTGTTTAATCAGCTTCCCATTTTTCCGTATTGTTGGTAATCCGAAAAATACAAAACAATTCTCTTATTGTCCTTCACATATGGATAGAAAAGTTCGTAGTTTCCATCCGACGCGGAAAATCTTGTTTCGTTATAACCCTCATCAAAAACTCGATTCAGATAATCGCGATCCGCCTTTGTTGTCCTCATGAGGAAAGCTCGTTTTTCAGGCTCGACCGGCTCCCGGTTTTCGTTAAAGGATTCGTTGTAATCGCGAAATGCCAAAAACACTGGTGCTCCGTCAACTGAGTCTTTTACAATTACTGAAACATTTGGAAAATTGCGCTCGGTCTTTTCGAAAAGATCCAAAGTTTCCCGGGTTTCGATCAGCCAGGGCTTTCCAAACTCGTAATTCACGAGCCTGTTGGTTTTTTCGGCATTGATTTCCAGTATCGATTTCGCCGTTTGGGTGAGCATCGTTTCCTTTTTCAGCGAGGTAAGATAGTCACCAGCGAACAAGAAGCCAAATAACAAAGGAAAACTCAGTGCAAAAAGCCATACCCATGTTTTTGAACCGCCTTTAACTTCCGTTATCTCATCCTGATTATGCTTTTGGGCAATTCGCGTGAGATTGAACATCACGTTGATCATCAATGAGCCGCCCATCAACGCCAGAATGCCGAGAACACTCATTCCGAAGGTCTGTGAAAGATTCTCGCGGAAAACCTTAAATCCGAACACCTCAACCGAAATGAAAACAAACACCCAATATATCAGCAGTACGATTGCGATCAATGCGACTATATTACTTAGCTTGACGAGAGTTTTAAGATTCATACCGATTCCTTAGCCGCTTCGTATTCCTCATTATTTTTCGGATTCCGGGGCATAGTTTCTTCGCGATTGTTCGGCTTAAATTCGCTTCCCGCTTTTGGTATTTGCGATGCTTTTTTACCGGACGAATAATCGCGCTTTCGCGGCTCGACCAGCGAGACATCGACCGCTTCGTAGCTTAGCACTGGAGCTTCGTCGGAGTATTCGGCGATGGTCGTTTTCATAAAGTTTTCGTCGTCGCGATCGGGGAAGTCTGGTTTGTAATGAGCACCGCGGGATTCGTTGCGGTTCAAAGCCCCGAGCGTGATCACGCGGGCGAGTTGCATCATATTCCACAATTGGCGTGCGTGCGGCACGGCCTGTGTTGCCCAGAGATTTGAATCGTTGATCGAGATCTTCTTGAAACGGTCCTGCAGTTCGATCAGCTTTTCATCCGTCGCCTGTAGCCGGTCGTTGTAGCGGACGACGGTCACGTTATCCGTCATCACCTTGCCCATCTCCTCGTGCAGCTTATACTGATTTTCCCCGCCTTCGTTCCTGATGATCGAATCGTTTATCTCTTGCTGGCGCTTAAGTTCGGCTGTGTGAATGCCGTTCGTTTCCGAACTTCCGCGTTCTACATTCTTTGCATATTCGATTGCCGATGGCGCCGCGACAAATCCGCCATAAACGCACGAAACAAGCGAATTAGCCCCAAGCCGGTTCGCCCCGTGGATCGAATAATCGCATTCGCCCGCCGCAAATAATCCGGGTATATTTGTCCGCTGTTCAAAATCGACCCACAGTCCGCCCATCGAATAATGCACGCCCGGAAAGATCCGCATCGGCACAAACCGCGGATCGTCACCGACGAACATTTCATAAATTTCCAGTATCGCACCGAGCTTTCGAGTAAGCGTTTCGGGATCGATATGCGTCAGGTCGAGATAGACCTGATTCTCACCCGCGACTCCGTGCCCCTCGAGACAGATTTGAAAAATTTCACGCGTCGCAATGTCTCGCGGAACAAGATTTCCGTAAGCAGGATATTTCTCCTCGAGAAAATACCAGCGCTCGTTTTCGGGAATGTCTTTCGGGCTGCGCTTATCGCCGTCAGTTTTCGGCACCCAAACACGTCCGCCTTCGCCGCGAGCAGATTCGCTCATAAGCCGAAGCTTGTCTTCACCCGGAATCGACGTAGGGTGTACCTGAATAAATTCGCCGTTCGCGTATTTTGCACCTTGCTGGTAACACGCCGAAACCGCACTTCCCGTACAGGTCATCGAGTTGGTCGATTTGCCAAATATTAATCCCGGCCCGCCGGTCGCCATTATCACCGCGTCCGCCGCAAACTCTTTCAGCTCAAGCGTCTGCAAGTTCATCGCGATCAAGCCGCGGCAAACCTGATGATCGTCCAGCACGAGCGACAGCATCTCCCAGCCTTCGTATTTGGTGACGCGCTTTTCGACTTCCCATTTACGAACCTGCTCGTCGAGAGCATATAAAAGCTGCTGTCCGGTCGAGGCTCCGGCAAACGCCGTTCGATGATGCAGCGTTCCGCCAAACCGGCGAAAATCAAGCAGACCTTCTTTCGTTCGCGAGAAAGGCACACCCATCCGGTCGAACAAATAAATGATCTCCGGCGCCATGTCGGTCATCCGTTTCACCGGCGGTTGATTCGCCAGAAAATCGCCGCCATATACCGTGTCGTCCAGATGCTTCGCCGGCGAATCGCCCTCGCCCTTCGTATTCACCGCGCCGTTAATTCCGCCCTGCGCGCACACCGAATGCGAACGCTTTACCGGAACGACCGAAATCAGATCGACCTCGTGTCCCGCTTCCGCGATCTTCATCGCTGCCGCCAACCCCGCAAGCCCGCCGCCGACGATCGCTATTTTTAGCCCGTTTGATGCCATAAACGTATGGAGTTCCAGCTTTAGCTGGCCTCCGTTACCTCGGAATACCTATTAATGAACGAAGCCAGCTAAAGCTGGAACTCCGAACTCAAAACTTCTTCGGCTCCGAAACCTTTTTCACCTCTGATCCGTGGTCGCACATCGCTTGCGGAAACAATCCGCATGGCCGCACGAACGAGACTGCCGCGTTCGCACCGACCGCGAACAAACCAAACGCAAGTGCACAGCAACCGTAGAGCGCGTATTTCTGTGCGTTTTCGCCGATGATGATGCCCCAATCGACCGCGAACAACCAAAAGCCGTAAGCCAAATGCCAAGCCGTCGCCGCGATCCCGAGAATGTACAATGCCATCACCCATGGCATCGCAAATTCCCTCGACACGATGTCGAACGCAAGGTTTGCATTACCGGCAACCGGCGTCGTATTCAGCCCCGGTATCAGGCCGAACCGCAAATTCAATATGTGAAAAAAGATGAACGCGAAAAGGAAGATTCCCGTCGCCCGCTGAAAGAAATAGAACCAGTTTCGGCCGTAGTTATAGCCAAGCACGTTTGGCCGAGCCTCGGACGAAATTATCACTCCGTAAACCGAATGAAAGATAAGCGGAAGAAATATCCCGAAGATCTCGATCAACAGCAGGAACGGAATGTCGTGTATTTCCTGCACTGCCTTTTCAAAGCTCGCCTCGCCGTTCATCGCCTTCGAATTCGTGAACATATGAACGAAAAAGAAGAGGCCGAGCGGCACTATTCCCGTAAGTTGATGAAGTTTTCTGAGCAGAAATGTCCTGCTGAATTTGATCGCCATCCTCTTTGTTGAACGCCTCAGAGCCGGATTTATTTTGAATCACTCAAATTCTAAAACCATTGAGCAAATTCGGCAATTCCGACCGTATGATATTTATATTAGAGGATTTATTATATTAGATAAAATGAATTCTTTTGCCTTAGTATAAAAGTTTTACTGCTATTTGCTACTATTGATACCGAGGGCATATGCACATTGAAACGCTGAAAGTTTATTGCGACCTGGTCGATCTGCAAAGCTTTTCGCTCGCCGCCGAACGAAATTTTATCACGCAGTCCGCCGTCAGCCAGCAGATAAAAACGCTGGAGGAAAAGTTCAAGCGTAAGCTGCTTGAGCGGGTCCGAGGCCGTCGAGAGGTAAAACTGACTGCGGCCGGCGAGGTGTTTTACAACGAATGCAAACACGTCCTCGCTGCCTACGACCAATTGCAGGAAAGCCTTCGCGGCCTGGTCGGCAAGATCGGCGGCACCGTAAAGGTCGCGTGTACGTATAGCGTTGGCCTGCACGAAATGCCAGCAAAGGTCGGCGAATTTATGTTCAAATTTCCGGCAGCCCGCATCGATCTCGAATATTCACGGACAACACGTGTTGTCCGTGACGTAATGTCGGGCGCCGTCGAACTTGGCATTCTTGCCTTCCCCGAGGCAAAACGCGGCATGACCATCATCCAGATGCCGAGCGACCGCCTCGTCCTGATCTGCCCGCCCGACCACAAACTCGCAAAGCGTGCCCAGATAAAGACAAAGGAACTTCACGGCCAGGATTTCGTCCTGTTCGAGCGCGATACGCCGACGCGCAAAGCGACCGACAAGATCCTGAAAGCCGCCGGAGTCGAGGTTAAAAAGGTCGCGGAGTTCGATAATATCGAGACGATAAAGCGAGCCGTCGAGGTCGGTTTTGGCGTGGCAATAGTACCGATGCCGTCGGTTCTGGATGAACAGCGAACGGGCCAGCTTGCAGTGGTTAAGCTTGCTGAAAAAGATTGGGTCCGATCGGTCGGCGTAATTTACCGCAGCGACCGCAATTTATCGCTTGCTGCCAAAAAATTTGTCCAACTGCTGGAAGCGGCGCCATAATTTGCCTCGCTCTAAAATAATCTCTCCAAGATCGAGTTTTTTGCCATATACTATTGCGCACTGGACAACTTACGATAGAACGGCTCTTTCCCAAGAGCTGTGTGGAGCAAGCGTCAAATGAACGACAACAGCGCCGTCAAATCCTACACCATCGTCTTTGAAGATTATCCCGATTATCTGTACGCCCTCGTTCACGGCGACAAATACGGCTACGAAGTTTTGGCTGGATTCCTGCGCGAGATCGCTGACGAATGTAGGAACAGAAACTTCTCGCAAGTATTGATCGAAGAAAACATTTCGGCGACTGCAACAAAAGAAGACGTCTATCGGATCGCGTCG
>Ga0193752_1002006_pt1 | contig 15932 bp, 9 predicted proteins | sample H1c1metaG_FD_144924 | JGI IMG/M metagenome (GOLD analysis project Ga0193752, IMG submission 144924) | Soil microbial communities from a riparian zone of the East river system, Colorado, United States - H1c1 | ecosystem: Environmental > Terrestrial > Soil > Riparian zone | place: USA: East River... | reverse complement strand
CGGGTTTACGCTCACCGACATAGCTCGTCAGGAACGCCTGGTTCGCGCGATACCCATCAACTGCAATGATCTGATCGCCTGAGTTCAAACCCTGCTCAAAGGCGGGTGTATCGGCCGGGATCGAACGGATCGTCAATACACCTGCCTGTTCGGCGGTATCGGCCCCGATATAGGCACGGCGCTCTCCAGCGTCTCTGCCGACGAGCTGCAAACCGAAAGGCGCTACGATCGCGTTAAAATCGACATCATCCGTTCCCCGGACGTACTTCGCAAAGAAATCGTCGAGGCTCTTGCCGGCCATCAGTTCGGCCGTCTTCTGATAATCCTCGGGTGTGAAATTCTTTCCTTTTTTATAAAACTCGGTGTACAAATGCCGCAGTACATCATCGAGCGACTTGGCGCCGTTAGACGCCGCGCGGATCGAGAGATCCAGCATCATGTTAACTATCTCGCCCTTGTCATAATACGATATCTGGTTGTTGACCGCGTTCTCGTCCGGGCGGTAGTACTTGATCCAGGCGTCAAAGCTCGCTTCCTCGAGGCTTGTCTCAAACCTGCCGGGGCGGGCCATTAACTGCTCGATGGCGCCAGCCTTGGCGTCGAGCACCGCATCAACAGGGATCAACCCTGCGCGGCGCAGCAAAACCGCCTCATAATATGCGGTGGCACCCTCGGCGACCCATAAGAGTTTGGTGTAATTTTCGTTCTCGTAATCGAAGGGGCCAAGGGCATCCGGACGGATGCGCTTTACATTCCACAGGTGAAAATACTCGTGGGCGACGAGGCCCAGGAATCCCTTATACCGCGTGTCAGGTTTGAAGCCGAAACGGTTGGTCTGCAGCGCGGTCGAATTCAGGTGCTCCAGTCCTCCGCCACCGCGCGTGTTCAGAATAAAGGTGTAGTCGTCATACGGCAGCTCGCCGAAGATCTTGTATGCTTCCTCGACGATCTTTGCGGTATCCTCGGCCAGACGTTTCTCGTCGTAATTACCCTCGCCGCAGATCACATACCGGTGCGGCTTGCCCTGCACGATAAAGTTGACCTCTTTGAAATTCCCGACCTCGAACGGCGAATCGTACAAAACATCGAAATTCTCGGCACGGCATGTGTTCGTTTGCCCTTCGACCTTGGGCAGTCCGGTCGCGACCTTCCAATCCTTAAACGGCTGAACAGTAACGGTTGAGGCCGTCTTCAACTGGTCCTTCGGAAACATAAGAAGCGCCCCGTTGTTCCAGAACGCATGCTCGTCGTTAAGCTCGTTTGTACGCACGGTAAGCTCGTTGGCATAGACGCGGTAGGTTGCGACAAGCTCCTTCGCCGCTCCCGCATCGACCTGCCAGGTATTTTTATTGATCTTGCGCCACGTTAAGGCTTTACCCGCGGTGTCAGCCACCGCAAAATCCTGCACGTGCCGCGCGTATTCGCGGACGAGGTAGCTGCCCGGCGTCCAGACCGGCATTTTCAGCTCGGTCTTTTCGGGCATTTGCGCCCATTTCAGCCGCATCTCGACCTCGAGCAGGTGGGTAAAAGGCTTCGACATCGAAACCTTGTAGCCGATCTCGGGCGGCACGGCCTTTACTTGGACCGGCGCCGGTTTTGTTTTCTTCGAGCCCTTTTTCTGGGCGGGTGTTTCCTGGTACATAGAGAATATGATCGCAAAGGCAATGATCGTAAGAACTTTAGTTTTCATAATGAAGCGCATCGCTTTAGCAAACCCCGTTAAAGGTGATATTTTTATTGTTGTTATCTTACTATAAATTAGAATTTCGAGCAGTATAGCCTTACGTCGGGTTAAGCGTGATGGACCAGCAAACGGCCGGTGAAAACAAGAATGGCGGGGACCCGGAAAAGTTCTTCACCGCACCGCTGATAATCATATTTATCACGGTTTTTATCGACCTGATCGGCTTTGGGATGGTCATTCCGATCCTGCCATTTTACGCCAACACCGCTCCGTTTCACGCCTCGCCGGTCGAGATAGGGTTCCTCGTTTCCATCTATTCATGGATGCAGTTTTTCTTCTCGCCGGTGCTTGGGAAACTTTCTGATAGATACGGCCGGCGGCCGGTGCTGTTCGTAAGCTTGCTGGGCTCCGCCGTGGGTTATTTTGTGATCGGGCTGGCCGGCACGCTCATGATGGTGTTTATCGGGCGGGTAATCGGCGGTATAACCGGCGGGAATATATCGACGGCGCAGGCATATATTGCGGATGTAACGACCAAGGAGAACCGGGCCAAGGGAATGGGCCTGTTTGGAGCGGCCTTCGGGCTGGGGTTTATTTTCGGGCCCGCGCTGGCCGGGATACTGAGCAAATACGGGGTGCATGTGCCGTTCTATTGCGCGGCGGTGCTGTCGGCGGTTAATGCGGTCGCGCTCTTTTTTATACTCCCCGAATCACTCAAGCCGAGCGCCATGGAGCATCCTCCCGAGCGAAAGAACCGGTTTGTCGAGCTAGTCACATCCTTTGCCGACCCGCGCTTTTCGATCATCAATCTTGTCTACTTCCTGCTTGTAACGGCGTTCTCGATCATGACGTACTCATTTGTGCTGTATACCGCCTTTCGCTTCGGCTACACGGCCGAGCAGAACGGTTACCTGTTTGCGTTTGTCGGGCTGATCTCGATCATCGCGCAGGGAGTGCTGTTCGGTATATTCGTGAAGCGGTTCGGTGAGTCGAAATTGATCATCTCGGGTAGTTTATTGATGGTCGCGAGCCTTTTTGCCATTCCTTTTGTTGGACCCCTATACGGTGGATTGATCGGACTGCTGACCGGTACAGCCGTAATGACGCTGGGTAATGCGTTCGCCTCGCCCTCGCTGACCAGCTTGACCTCGAAGATCGCCGAGGAGCATGAGCAGGGAAGGTCGCTTGGGGTGATGCAGTCGGGTGCGAGCCTGGCCAGGGCGGTAGGCCCGACGATCGGCGGGTTTTTGCTGAATAACAGGATGAACGCGATCGATAACTACACGGTCTTCCGCACCTTCTGGACGGCCGCGGGGATCATGTTCCTGGCGTTTCTGATGGCGATATATTTTGCGTGGACGGGGCAGACGAAAGAATAGCTCGTGTTCAATTTCAAAGAGACAGTTTATTCAATGATCCTTTCGTTCAAGGTTCAATTTGTTCAGCTGTTCGATCGGCGATTTTATCGGTTTTGTAAACTTTCCCGAAGACTTTCGATCCTATTAATTTATGACTCATCGATGGGCATAGCCGCAAAAACCCAGGCTGACAGACTCAAGCGTCGCTGACGCGACGCGAATTAAATATCCCACCTTTCCGTGGGTTAAAACCCACGGCTACATTCAATTGGTCGCTACGCGACCCACAGGATATATCGGATTTAAGCTTTGGGGCTATGGACTTGGGACTTGAGACTTTCTTAACTCACTGCTCTTTGCTGGCGCTTACCTGCGGCGGGGAATACGAGTTTGAATGTGGTGCCTTCGCCTTTTTCGCTCGTAGCCTCGATCGAGCCGGCGTGTTCCTGGACGATGCCGTAGGAGACGGCCAGGCCGAGGCCGGTGCCGTTGCCGACACCCTTGGTGGTGAAGAAGGGATCGAAAACTTTCTTGAGGTTTTCCGGGTCGATGCCAGTGCCTGTATCCTGCACTTCGATGACGACATCCTGACCGCCGTTCGCGGTCTTCAGCGTGATCGTGCCGCCGTCAAACATGGCATCGCGGGCGTTCATTATCAGGTTGGTGAACACCTGCTGCAGCTTGCCGCCATCGCCGTAGACCTTCGGAGCCGTTTTGGCGTAATCTTTGGCGATAACTACCTGCGATTTTCGTAGCTGCGGTTCAAGAAGTTGGAGCGTGTCGTCGAGCAGCTTGTTGACGTTGATATCGTCAAAATCGGTGGAGTTTCCGCTGCGCGAGAAGTTGAGAAGATTGCCGACGATGTTGGACGCGCGGTCGGTTTGCCGCTGCATCTTTTGCAGGAGTGCGTGTTTCGGGTCGGTTTCGGGGATCATGCCCAATAGCATCTGCGTATAGCTCGAAACACCCGTAAGCGGCGTGTTTACCTCGTGAGCCACGCCCGCGGCGAGCAATCCGATAGAGGACAGTTTCTCGCTCTGCTGGAGCGTTTCCTCGAGCTTTACGCGCGACGATACGTTTTCGAGTACGATGATCGCGCCCTTCTGCTCGCTGGATATCGAGCGCAATGGCGCTACCGCGACGTTCAGAATAAGCGAATGGCCGGCCGCATCGTACGTGTGCAGCTTGTAGGCGTTGCGGATCTCAGTCAAATGCCATTTCGACTGGCCCAGGATGTTTTCGAGATTGAGCGCAAAGCTCTCGTCAAAGATCTCTTCAACCAACTTGCCGACGGCCTGTTCGCGCGGCACGCCCATCATTTCTTCAAATGTGGAATTGCAGCGCGTGATCTTACCGGTTTCGTCCACCGCCAGCAGGCCAACGTTGACCGATTCGACAATGGATTCGTTAAATTCCTTTAGCAGCGCGAGCTCGTCAGTGTATTGCTGCTGTTCGTGCAGCAGGCGGCTGTTTTCAATCGCCACCGCGATGTAGCCCGAAACGGTCTTGAGGATCTCGAGATCTTCGGACGTAAGCAGCGACCCGTCGCCCGCGCGGCCCATGCCGATCACCGCGACCAATTTGCTGCGAACCACGCAGGGCACAAAATAATGCAGCTCCTGCCTGACAATCACCTTGCTCAGCCCGGTGCCGTTGCCATTCCCCTCGGCACTTTCAGCGATGTCGATATCGGTAAAATCGAGCTCATCCGCGCGGACAACGCCTTTATCGGCTGATTTTTGGCGGATCATATCGCGAAAATCGACGGGCACCTTGTATGCCTCGCTCAGCCCGATCGACTTGGCGGTCTTGTACTGGCCCGGGTTCGTTTCATCCTCGATAAACACGGCCACCTTCTCAACATCGAGCACCTGCCGCAAGCGTTCGCAAAGAGCGTTAAGAAGCGGGTCGAGCGAGGTCGTGGCGGAAAGGGTTCTGCCAAAATCGAGCAAGCCCTGGCGCATATCGTAGCGCTCGCCGTAGAAGAAACGGTCGGCGCGCTCCTGCAAAAATGCCTTGATCGGGTCGCTAAGCAGCACAATAACCGCCATCGCTATAACGGCGATCAGCGCGCGCAGTGTAATTTCTGTATTCGAAAGATTGTTGCCGACCGCGAGGAACACGAGGCCGAGCGCAACCGCGCCGATCATCATCGCGATAGCCACGGTCGTCAGCGCATATACAAGCGCACGGCGGACCACCACGTCCACATCCATCAGCCGGTAGCGGACCACCGAATGGCCGAAGCTCAGCGGTATAAGCGCGAGCGGCAGCGTGGTGAGCGCGATGTTCAGATTGTCTTCGGGCAGGTAAACAAAGCGCCGGGCCGTCTGGAATAATATCACCGGAACGATCGCAACGACGGTTCCCCAGATCGCCCATTTCAGGCGCTGGCGGACTATCGGCTGGCGGTTCTTGAAGAAACGCCACATCAGGAAGATAGCGCCCGCGGAAACACCGCCGACGAAATGATAGAAATTAAGCTGGTATAGTGTTCGGTAAACGCCGATCGAATCATCCAGGCTCGCCAATCCGGCGGCAAGCGCCGATTGCGGGAAGAACTGGGGAATCAGAGAGACAAAAACAAGAGAGACCGAAATAAAAGCTGCCGGTGCGTAAAGCAGGTAGGTCTTCCACGGTTTATTGTCGAACACCTCGCTACGCACGGGGTATCGCACACAAAAATGCAGAAACAGCGGGACGAAAAAGGCGAACGCAATATCGTCCATCAGGCTGATCGCAAGATCGAGGTCCTCGCCCATGCCGAGCGCGCTGTAAGTGTGAAATACGAAAGCGGCCAGACAAAACGTAGCAAAATGCAGCACAAACGGCGAGCGGCTTCCCTGCTTGAACAGGACAAATAACCCGACTCCAAGCCATATCAACCCGACAACGCCGAGAAAGATCACTTTAGGCGTCCATCGCTGCAGCGTGTCGATGTGCCGCAGATCGGCGAAATAAAAACTGTTGGCGAGCTTGTAGGCTGTCTTTTGGTAGTAGTAGGTGAGGTTGCCGTCGACACCGGCGGTTTCGAGATAGATCGGTATATCGGCGGGCGATGTCACCTCGTCGAACGACTTGCCGTCAAGGCTAATGCTCAGCAGCTTGTCGCCGGTTGAAATACCGGCACGCGCGGCCGCGAGCCCGGGTTCGACACGCGCGGCATATATGCCGTCCGCCTTGTGTACCCACTGCACGCCGTCGGTTGGGGGAAGCGCATGATAGGCGCGCTGCGAGAGATTGAGCGCTGCCCCGGCGACGAACAAAACTGTCGCCATCAGCCACATCAAACTCCAACTTGTAAGCACTTTTCCCTTCATCGCACAAGGGCGCAATTCGCCAACAGATTTTTATGCAAAATTCGTTCCAATCCGCTTAACAACCTTAACTGTACTCGCGGCCATGATTTACCGAATAAATCAGGCCTTTATGCCTATAAACAGCCGTTTCCAGTCGGGTAAACCCTACAGTTTTTTGCTTGACAATCCGAGATTTTGGAAAAAAATAACCGTTGGGGAAACCGGTTAACGCCCGGGTCGAATCAACCCCGGCGCAAACCCGCATCTCCAGCGGTAACATTTCTACTAAAATCTAACAAGGATGCCGCCCCGTAAGCCCCGCTGTTGCGAGCCTAATCTCAGGGTCCCATCTTCACCGGTAACGCCGGTTTGAAAATCAAAAAGGTTGCGCGCATCGAGCACCGCCTCGGCGCGGAACGGCAATCCCAGCGTCGGCAGGCTCTGCGTAACCATCACGCTCAAGCCCGGATCGTAGATCGCGAGGCGCCCGCGGAAAGGATCGATCGCAAAAACCGTGGCCTGCGGCGACAGGCGAAATATTGTCCTGACGTGGGTGCCGGTCTTGAGGTCGGCGTCGAACTGGCCGTAGAACGATTGAAAAACGTCGGTCTCGAATGCTTCTGCGGGATTGGTCAGGCCGTTATCCGAGATCTTCTGGCCGCTGCCGAACGAGTAACCGGCCGATGTGCTAAATATTCCGTTAATCCGGCGTGTATAAACCACTCTTAGCCCCTGCGCCTTGCCCTGCTGATTGCCGGTAAATTCGCCAAAGGCCTCGCCCGCCAGCGCGTTGAAGGGCAGGTTCATCAGCCCCACGCCGCGGCCGAGCGTCGTATCGAAAAATACGTTTCCTTCGATCGACGAATGATTATCGATCACTCGCTCGATGCCGAATTCCAGCCGGCGCGTCTTGTTCATCTGCGGCCTGCCTTCTTCGACGATCAGGTCCTCCATGGCCACCGGCTCTTGAAAGGCAACATCAGCACCCTCAAGCTCGATCGCGCGCGACCAGGAGCGTTCCTCGGTCTGCGTAGTGTAAGCGCTGCGGAAGCGGGTTTTCGAGTTTATCTCGAATTGAAGGCCAAGGCGCGGGCTAAGCGAAGAATCGTTACCCGCGCCCATAAAGCGCGAATAATCAAAACCGAACACGACGATCACACCGCCGCGGGTCCGCCATTCGTCCAGCGCCTGGAACGAAACCTGGCCGAGACTCTTTTCCTTCACACCCGTCTTAAAAGTGCCGAGACGCCCGATCGACGCATTAAGGCGGATCTGGTGGTCATCGTTCGGATGGTATCTGATATTTGTTTCGAGGCGCAGCGGAGCATTTTTGCCTGTGCCTGTCTGGCCCGCGAACACGACGTCGGTCTTTTCGTTGACGGGAAGGAACGTCGCGAAATTCACGCCCGAGTAAGCCCCGTCGGCCGAAGACGCCATATACGTCTCAACGACGGTCTGGCCTTTGCGAGAGGTTTCGGGGTCCGATGCGTCAGTTTCAAAAACGTCAGTATCGTCTTGCGCGACGGCGTTTTCATCAACCGGGGCTTCGCCTTCGGTCTGCTGGTAAATGGAGCGCTGTGAATGGGCCGCGCGGATGCGCCACTTAGAGCTGTTCCGGTCGATCTTCTTTTCGGGCAGCGTATTGCCGCTGCCGGCGCGCTCGAGCTTAAAGCCGTAGCTGAGCTGCGCGGATTGGTTTACCTGAACCTCGGCGACCGTGGCGGGATTGAACCCCTGCGCGACCGCCAGCACCGTATAGGTGCCCGGCATTATCTTGGCCAGGAAGCTTCCGTCCGTCGCGGATTTCACCTGTTTGAGCAGCTTTGCCGTGCCGACGCGAAAGATCGCAACGGTAGCATCTGCTATCGGGTTGCCGCCGGCATCGCGAACGATACCCTTGATCGTGCCAAGACCGCCTTTTCCGGGAGCCTTGGTCACGGTCGCGCCAAGCGCCTCAGGCACGACGACAAACCCCGCCGATACAAGGGCCAGCAGGATCAAAACCGGTTGAAATATTTTCTTTGGAAAGCGCGAAAAACCCATTTAATCTTGTTCCCCCTTAATACTACCGAGGGGAGAACCGGAAACAGTTGCTGTAAAATAATGCCCGACATACTCTAAAAAACAAGGGCTTATTCAAGCAACTCTCGTATTTTCTTAGTAAAAAGCAAATGTGTCAAGCCCGGAGGCTATCTGTCCGTGAGGTGTATGATGCATTGAACTTGACAAAGTTTGTCTAACGGCTAGAATTAAAACTTGCTTCAGGTAAGCAAACGGAGACGTGGCTGAGCGGCTGAAAGCGGCGGTTTGCTAAATCGTTGTAGTTCAAAAGACTACCACAGGTTCGAATCCTGTCGTCTCCGCCAGTTTGATTTTGTATTCGCCAGGCTATCAGATCACGAGATTTGGTAGCTATTTTTTGTTTGGGGATCCCCGCGAAAGGCGCTAAATAAAAATCGAATAAAACACGTTCCAATTCCTTTCGCGATTCTAGCGTATTACGCGGTTTGTTTTTTAATGTACACTCCGAAATTCTTCGAAGAAACCGACACGGATAAATTACTCGCCTTTATGCGCGAGTACAATTTTGCCGTGCTCGTAACGAGCGAGGACGACCGGCCCGAGGGTTCGCACCTTCCGTTTATTATCGAGGAACGCGGGGGCAAGGTTATTCTCCTCGCCCATATGGCGAAGGCGAATCCGCAGTGGAAACAATTTTCGGAAAAGCAGGTTCTCGTGATTTTCGCGGAGCCGCATGCATATGTTTCGCCGCTGCTTTACAAGGAAAAGCAAAACGTCCCGACCTGGAATTATGTCGCGGTGCACGCCTACGGCAAGGTGAAAGTGTTTGAAACCGAAGATAACCTCGCGCTGCTTGAAAAACAGATCGAGGCTTTCGACCCGGTTTATTTTAACGGAAACTGGAAGGAGATCGATGCGGATTATAAAACTAACCTGGCGAAAGGAATCGTCGCGTTTGAGATGGAGGTAACGGACCTGCAGGGTAAGAAAAAGCTCAACCAGAACAAGCCGGGTGAGGACGCGCATCGGGTAATCGAGGCGTTTGAAAAAGGCGGCGCGGGTGAGCGGGAAATAGCGAAGTATATGAGGGACGTCCATGGCAAAGAATAAATCGGTCCTTTCACCCACAATGACAATCGAAGAATTCGACAACGGTTACTGGTACGCGACCGAGATCAAGAAATTTGCCGAGTCGATCGGCATACCCTCGACGAGTAAACTCCGGAAGGACGAACTCGAAAAAGCTATCAAGCACTTTCTGAAAACGGGCAAGATTAAAATTCCGACACAAAGAAGCCTCTCCAAAACCGGTGAAAAAGACCTGAAAAAGGGGTTAAGCCTCAACCTACCGATCGTAAACTACACAAGCAATAAAGAAACGAAAGACTTCATCGTCGCCGAGGCAACCAAGATCGTTCCCGGTTTGAAGAAACGCTCCGGCGCGCGCTATCGCCTCAACCGCTGGCGTGAGGAGCAACTGACCACGGGATCTGGAATCACTTATGGCGACCTGGTCAACAAATATATTGAGCTAAACCAGGGCAAGGAGCCCTTCAAACGCGTCCCGTCCGGCAGGTATATCAATTTCCTTAGTGATTTTTTGAAAAACGAGAAAGATGCGACCCGGGAGGATGGGAACAAGGTCTGGAAGGAATTAAAGGAGATGGATATTCCGAAGACTTATGAGGCGTGGAAAAGCCTGAGACGCTGAGTTTTGTTCGCGCTGTCGCGCTCAATGCGGGCGGGCCGCCCGCGCTCCAGTCATTCTCTCATCTTTCTATAAATCCTTTTTGCGCCTTTTGAGCCTCTTTGCGGCTATAGTACAAATATAACTATGACAGTTCGCGTACGTTTCGCCCCTAGCCCTACCGGATACCTGCACCTCGGCGCCGCAAGGGCCGGCCTTTTTAATTATCTTTTTGCACGCCATATGGGCGGCAAGTTTCTGCTGCGCATCGAGGACACCGATCTTGCGCGTTCGACCGACGAATCGACACAGTCGATCCTGGACGGCCTCGCTTGGCTCGGGCTGCCGCACGACGAGGAGATCGTTTTCCAATCGGACAACGCGCCGAAGCATCGGGCCGCGGCGCTGAAACTGCTCGAAGAGGGCAAGGCGTATCGCGATTTTACGCCTAAGGAAGCGCCGAACGACGCGAATATAAAGCAGAATATCGCCGACCGCGCACGTCAAAACCAGGGTGTAAAGGACATGCGCGACAACCCGTATCGCGATCTCCCGGCCGAAGAATCCGATGCTCGCGCCGCGGCGGGCGAGCCGTTTGCTATCCGGCTGAAGGTCGGCGAAACAGGCAAAACCTCGTTCGAAGATCTTGTTTATGGCGTGCAGGAGCGCGAATACAAGGAGACAGAGGACCTCGTTCTGCTGCGGTCTGACGGGCACCCGCTCTATAACCTGGCGGTGGTTTGCGACGATATCGAGATGGAGATCACGCACGTCATCCGCGGGCAGGACCATCTGACCAACACGCACAAGCAGATCCTGATCTACGAAGCGCTAGGCGCTACTCCGCCCGTTTTCGGCCATCTGCCGCTGATCCTGGCGCCGAATAAAGGCAAGCTTTCGAAGCGCAAGCACGGCGAGGTCGTTTCGCTTACAACCTATCGCGATGCGGGGTTTATCGCCGCGGCCATGCGGAATTTTCTGGCGTTGATGGGATGGTCGGCGGGCGAGGAGCGCGAGATATACACGCTCGACGAGCTGGTTGAGAAATTCTCGTTCGATGGCGTGCACCGCTCGAACGCGATCTTTAATTTCAAGGAGAACGACCCGCGCCACTGGACTGACGACAAGGCGCTCTGGATGAACGCCGAATATGTCCGCACCATGCCGCTCGACGATCTGCTGCCGCTCGCAAAGGCTGAGATGAAGGCCGCGAAGCTGTGGCGCGACGAATACGAGGACGACGACAAGGCCTGGTACGAAAACACCCTTAACCTGATACGCCAGCGGTTTTTCACGCTCAAGGATTTCTCGACGCAGGGGCGCGCATATTTTAGCGAGGATTATGACTTCGATCCCGCCGCGATCGAGAAAAACCTGAAAAAGTTTCCCGATCTGCAGACATGGCTGCCGGAGCTGGCGGACCGCTTTGAGCCGATTGATGATTTTAGTGAGGCCGCGGTCGAAGAGGTGGTCAAGGCTTTCACCGAAGAAAAAGGCACAAAGCTAGGAGTGATAATGAACGGAGCGCGCACCCTGCTGACTGGACTTTCGGTCGGGCCGTCGATGCTCTCGGTTTTCGAGACGGTCGGGAAGGAGAAGTCGATATTGAGATTAAGAAGCGGTTTGGCGTGGAACGCGTAATATGCTCGATAAGTTCAAGGAACGCATTATTTTAATGCTGCGCGGGGTGGTGCCGCATGTTCTTTGGTCGTTCGTTTGGTGGCTTCCGCCCCTGTCCGCGATCCTGATCGTACCTCTCGGAAGCCTGGTTCTCGAAGGATTACTTCACTTCGGGATCGACACGGTTCGGCCGCTCCAATTGCTGTGGCTCGGTTCTCTTGTCTATGGTCCAGTGGTTGGAATATGGGTGCTTCTTTTGGCAGGCCATGCAGGGCTCTCTCTCACACTTACAAACCGGGTGAAGTGGTTGGCCAGGTTTGCCGTTATCGGGCCTATTTCAAGCCTGTACTTGTTGCATCTAATCTTTGGCCGCTAATTGCAGGCGCATTTTATTTGGTTTCATGTCCCTGAAAGGGACAAATATAATAGCGTAGGGAGCAGTGAGCGCCAGCGAACGGATCCCTACGAAGCGTCCACATAAATGAACACGGCATCGAAACCGGATGGTTTTCGATGCCGTTGGTGTTCGCGCTTCTGTAATTCTTTATCTACGTCACTAGTCCAGGCCCAGACGTTTGTTAGCTTCTTCATCGAGCTTCTCGTAATCGACGCTATCGAGATACATCTTAGTTTTAGTCGCCACCTTCGTTTTCTTCGAGGTTTCCTTTTTACCTTTACCTTCCTTTACGGTGCGGTCGCCGGTCGAATAATTGATGCTCTCGACAGAGTAATCGCCGTTTGTGCGGTCGCGGTAAGCGTAGTCGTAGCCGATCAGTTGAAATTTCTTTGCAGCGGCGTCCCATCGAAAGGTCATTGTGCTCTCGCTAACAGTGTTAGAGCCGGATTCGCGGCCGATCACGATCGTGCCGGTATTTCCGACCTCGACCGAGGCGGGCGCTTCGACCACGCCGTAAAAGGCGCCGCCGCACGCTCCGCACTGCAGGACCCGCGCTCCAACCGCACCGAGGGTCAGCTTGCCCGCTTCATCCCGCAAAATGATAAGCAGCGCGCGGTCCTTTTCAAAAAATTCATCTTCCTTGAGGTTTGCGGGTTTATCCTCCATCAGCGTCATCAGGAAATCGGGCGTGCCGTCAGCGTTCACGTCGTCTTTGGTCTGCACTTCGAGAGACCAACCGGCCGGGATAAAGTCGGTTGTTTTGACGCCGGTTTTCGGCACCTTGTTGGCATCGAGCTTTGCCGCGAATGCGCCGGAAGGGCCGATGAGAAATATCGCGAGGACGGCCAAGGTGAGAATACCGGCCGATAAAATGCCCTTAATGGGCGATTGCTTCAACATTTTTTTAATACTCCTGATGGTTTGATAGAAAAGTCCGCATTGGGTGAAGACGAGCGAATTCTATCAGAATGCTGCAGTAATTGTCCACGCTCGTTCGCCTTCGCGGCGGCTGACCTTATGCTACGGCATCGTATGGTCCGCAACGAACCTCTTTCAGGAAATCGGTCCCTTCTCGTATAATCTCCCTGCAAGTTTCGCTGCTCTCCTTGTTCTATAAACAGGCCTATGAATCGAATTCTCGCAAAATCCCTGCCGTTGGTCCTGCTTGTGGGCATTTCCGCCTTTGCCCAGCCCGGCAGCACGGACAGGTCTTCTCTTGCCGCTCAAACGGTGAGCGCCGCCGAGGGCCAGCTCGCAAAAGAAACCGCTGACGGGCGCCGTGAAGCTTACGAGACATTTCTTCGCGCGGCTGAGCTTTATAAGGAAGCGGGCGATAGGGACAATTATGCGCAGAATCTAACGCGCGCGGGGCTGGCGGCACAAGACCTCGGCGAGCGCGAAAAGGCCATAAAGCTATATTTACAGGCGCTGATCATTTTTCGCGATATCCGAAACCGCCTCTGGGAAGCCAAGGCCCTAAACAGCCTGGGTGTATCGCACGGAACGCTCGGCGACTACAAATCCGCCCTTGATCTCTTTAACGCTGCGTTGATCATTCTCAAGGAGATCGATGATTTCGACGAAGCGATCGTCGTTATCAACAATCTAGGCCGCTTGTGCGAGGAGATCGGCAATTACACGAAAGCGATCGATTTCTACAACCTCGTGATACCTTACGTGGAAAAGATCGGTGACGATGAAAAACTGGGGCGGTTACTGGGCAATGTCGCGGGCGTTTACCAAAAACAGGGCGATCTGAAAAAGGCAGTCGAAACACTTGAGCGAGCCCTCGAGCTTCATCGTAAAGCGGGCAATCGCATGTCCGAAGCCTCAACGGTAAATAATATCGGTAACGTCTATTTCGATATGGGCGAGATCCCGCGCGCTCTCGATCTGATGGGCCAAGCCCTTTCGCTCGCTGTATTGACCGGCGACGCACGGACCGAAGCGACGGTCCTGAGGAATTTTGCGGACGTCTATCGCCTGTCCGGCAACCGCCGGGCAGCGATCTTTTTCGGCAAGCAAGCCGTGAACAAATACCAACAGCTGCGGGGAATGATCCGCGGTCTGGATGCGGATATTCAAAAAACCTACCGGGATAAATTGGAGGAATTTTACCAGAGGCTTGCCGATATGCTGATCGAGGCCGGGCAATTCGAGCAGGCGAGCCAGGTCCTCAGGATGTTGAAGGAAGAGGAGTATTTGCAGTTCGTCCAGCGCGATCTCGAAGAGATGAAGAGCCTCGGCCAGCGCGTTACGCTAACCCCGGCCGAACAGGCGCTTCTCGACCGGTATCTCGCGCTCTCACGGCAGATCACGCAGATCGGGCAGGAGTACGGCTTGCTCGACCAACGAAAGCGCAAGGAAAAGAATCTTTCCGAGGATGAAGAAAAAAGCCATGCGAAGCTCGCGACGGACGTGGCCGATGCCAATGCGGCGATGAAGCTTTTTATGGAAAAGCAGCTTGTTGATGAGCTGGGCATCGCGACGGTTGGAAGGATGGTCGCCGATCGCGCCCTGCAATCGAAGCTCGGAGGGTTTCCGGCCGGCACCGTCGTGCTCTATACGGTCGTCACGCCGGACCGCTACCGCGTGATGCTCACAACCCCTACGGTGCAGGTGGATGGCAAGACCGATATCCCCGCCGCCGAGCTGAACAAAAAGATCTTTGCCTTTCGCGAGCTTCTCAGAAACCCTGCCGCCGACCCTCGCCCCGCAGGCAAGGAGCTTTACGATATCCTGATCAAGCCGATCGAAAAACAGCTTGAGGGCGCCGGGGCCAAAATGCTCGCATGGTCGCTGGATGGCGCGCTGCGGTATATCCCGATCGGCGCGCTCTCGCCTGATGGAAAAACGTATCTCGCCGAAAAATATCAAACGGCGGTGCTGACACCAAAAACGCGTGATGGCATTTCGGATGCTGCGAAGGAGTGGCGGGTACTCGGCCTCGGCGTTTCAAAAGCGATCAGCATCGTCGATCCGGAAAACTCCGAGATGATGATCACCTTCCGCGCGCTGCCCGGTGCAAAACGAGAGCTGGAGCGTATAATCCGCGAGCAGGGCCGCCCCGGCGAAACCGGCATCCTCATGGGCAAGCGGTTTTTGGACGCCCAGTTTACGAGCCGGACCCTGCCCGATTTCCTGGCGGCCGCGCCCAAACCCGGCCAGGCCAAATTTTCCGTCCTGCACGTCGCGAGCCATTTCCGCCTCGGCAGTGATTGGAAAAACTCATTTCTGCTTCTAGGCGACGGCAGCATTTTGACCCTCCAGCAGCTCAACAGCACGTTTCCGGGCACGTTCGGCGATGTCGATCTGGTCACCCTTTCGGCCTGCAACACCGCCGGGGCAGCCGATTCGACGGGCAGGGAGATCGATTCGCTCGCCGAAGCGATCCAGACAAAAGGCGGCAAGGCGATACTCGCAACGCTTTGGTCGATATCCGACGAAGGCACGTCGCAATTGATGACGGAGTTTTACACCTCGCGAAAAAATGTGCCGGGAATAACAAAGGCCCAGGCGCTGCAATCGGCGCAGAAGGCGATGATCGAGGGGAAGATAAAACTGACGCCCGAACAGGCAGCGCGCTTGCGCCCACGAAACGCGCCGGCGCAAGGGCCCGCGTTCATTTACAATGAAAACAAGCCGTTCGCTCATCCCTACTACTGGTCCCCGTTTGTGTTGATCGGAAACTGGCGGTAGTTAGGTTGTCGAAAATTCTATGGTCCGCCGCTTTACCGGCGAGGAAAGGACGATCGTCGTGGTCGTGATACCGTATGGCACGAGGCGGTCGATAACCTCCTGCAGGTGTTCGACCGAGGCCACGGCCACCTTCATGATAAAGGAATCTCCGCCCGTTCCGCGGTGG
>Ga0193752_1002003_pt1 | contig 15953 bp, 11 predicted proteins | sample H1c1metaG_FD_144924 | JGI IMG/M metagenome (GOLD analysis project Ga0193752, IMG submission 144924) | Soil microbial communities from a riparian zone of the East river system, Colorado, United States - H1c1 | ecosystem: Environmental > Terrestrial > Soil > Riparian zone | place: USA: East River... | reverse complement strand
TTCCAATCGCGAACCCGCGGTACCGATCAGCGAAGGTCGCTACAAGATTCGGTTCACAGCAGGCCAACGCGTGCGTGATTTGCTGCAGGAGGCCCAAGACCTGTTTCGCAATCAGCTGCCCAACGGCGACATCGAAGTGCTCTTCGAACGCGCGCTCGTGCTGCTCGTCTCCGAACGCAAGAAGCAACTCTACGCGCGAACCGATAAGCCGCGCCGTTCGTCAGCCGCGACTACGGCGGACGCGACTACGGCGGACGCGAGTTCGGCGGACGCGAGTTCGACATCGAAGCCAAATTCGCGACATATTCCCAAACACGATCAGCGTCGCGTGTATGTACGCGACAAAGGCCAATGCCGTTTCGTGAGTCCAACCGGTGAACGGTGTTGCGCACGAAGTCGTCTCGAGTTTCATCACATCCAAGCATTTGGTTTCGGCGGACGTCCGACCGAGAAAAACATTGTCCTGTTCTGTCATGCTCACAATGCTCTGATGGCAGAGCGAGACTTCAGTCGCGAACACATCCAACGCTGCATCCGAGCCAGTCACGCCGCGAGAACGCGGGGCTCAGCGACGAGGCCGAGCACTCAAGCAACACCCCAACGCACGCACGCGCGACCCACGCACGCGACCGCTCCCGAACTCCCTCGCCTGAGTACGCCGCAGTACAAACCAACACGGTCCGGAATTGCCGAGCCGTCAGCTCGACCTGGGTGTGAGAGCACATCGCACGTGGCGCGATAGTGGTCGCGGCCCGCGACGTCGACAACCGGATGGCGACTGCGGTCAATCCGGCAGAGCGCGAGCCACTCACGCGCGAGCGCAACAGTGGCCTCAACGAACCGCGCGCACGAAAACCCGAGTCCCACCACAGCCTGGATGATTGAACGCGTTTGGTTGGCTAGATCAACGCCAACCCAAAGTGTTTCGTCATCCATGGCCTCTTGCTCCAGTGTCTTGTCTAGAAGCTCGACCCGGTCGAGTACCCTGCGCGAGAAAAGTACGATCTGTCGTCGCTCGTCGCAGTGATGTTTCCGTAGTCGATAGCTGCCGACGGCGGTGCATGGCCGAGACCGCGGCAACTTTCACGAGCAAGCAACGGTTCCGAGAACAATCAGATCCGTCCATCATCCTGCGGTCCGCCCGCGCCGATCGGCGACATGAACAAGCCGACGTCAGGCGAGACGCCAACCGGCACTGCGTACGATTGGGAACTCCACGAGGTCAGCGATGTGTGTCGATTGCGAGCGAGCCCCCGACGATCTCCGCTGCGTATCGAATCGGACCAGCATCGCTCCAACCTTCTCGTTCGTAGAAGCGACGCGCGCGTCGATTGCCGGCGACTACCGCAAGCCAAGCGTTGTCGAACTGGGTGGCAATCAGGCGTTCGCCACAGCGCAGTAACGCGGCCGCAGCACCCGTACCACGCGCCGCACTCACCACGAAGATTTGTTCTAGCTCTTCGTCGTGGACCGTCACGAAGCCGACGACTCGACCTGCAACCATCGCGACCGTCGTGTTCGCAATGCGCTGGGGAACTCTTCGCTGAAAGTGCTCGAGCGTCCGATACGGATGCAACTGGTCCGGAACATGGCCGAGGTGACCGTCGCGCCACGCCGCATGCCACACAGTCGCGATCGCGTGGCTGTCCCCTGCCGCAGCGGGACGAAGGGTCAAGTCAGGCGCGGCACCATCGAGAGTCATCGCGCAATGAGTGTAGCCGTTTCCGCGGGACGCCGAGGTCGAGCACCGGGACGTAGGCGCGCGCTGCCCTCTGGCGGACTTTCAAGGCGACAGGACTCTTTCGCGTGGCACGCAGGTGGCTCGAAGTGGCTTCGCGAGTGTCGGGTGTTGGTACCCGGTTCACGATTTGCAATCATGTGCCGCATGAGTAGCCCGAACATTCGCGATCCGGAACAGTGGGTGCCACGCGAGCTCTTCGCCGCGTATTGCGGCGAGGAGTCGGGGTCGATGCTCGCCTACTACGACAAGGCGAAAACGAAGCGTAAGGCGATCGTGTTCAGCTTCGACTGGCTTGCGTTCTTCGTGCTTCCCGCCTGGCTCGGGTATCGGCGCCAATGGGCATTGTGGGCGACACTGACTGTTTCGATCGCGGTGATCACAGCCGGCGCAGCACTGCTCGACGTCCACGTTCCGGGCGGAGCGTTCGGCGGCGGGCTGATTGCAATGGCGCTCATGGCGCGCGGGCTGCTGCTCACGAGCGCGAACAGCCTGTACTCCAAGCTGAAGCAGCGCGGTCTCGCCGCCGATGCGATCCGCGCCGAGCTCGCAAACAAAGCGGCGCCGAGCGTGGGCCTCGCGATCGCAGGCTTGCTCGGCGCACTCGTCGTTCAAGGACTCGTCGCCGCACTCGCGCGGCTAGCACGCTAACGCCGCGATCCCGAAAACCTGTTCCAGCGCCCGCGAGGCCACGAGCTCGCGCGATTCGCGGCCGCGCACTTGGTGCGACCCGCAACAGCGTCCGTGCCGATCGACCCCCAGGTGCACGACAGTGCACTCACCAGGCGACTTCCAAAGTTTCGCGCTCGTCGCCGCTGATGGCTGCAGCGACTCGCTGCACCGGCTGCAGGGCCGTGGACACGGCCTTCAGCTTGGGCTGACCGCGAGCTGCAAGACTGATCTGCACCATGCGAGCAAACGTGGCCTCCATGCGCGCCTGTGCTTCGAGATTCTCCAGCGCGCCGATGGCACGCGCTATGGCCTCGAACGTGGCAAGGCCGCCGACGATATGCTCGCGACGCAGCCCCCATGCAGTGGGTGGTCCAACAGGTAGCCCAACACACTCGGCGTTTTCGAGGCCAGGGACGCGCTTCGGGATGCGCCGCGCCTGATGCCAGTTACCGTCCGGAACTACCAGCGTGATCGGTCGGCTGTCCTCTGCTTTCAACGCTCGGCTCAGAGGTCGTGCCCTTTCGACGGGGAACAGCACCAACACGCGGCGCGCACCGCCTTCGTGCAGGTGACGGAGATCGAGCGGCGCGCCGGGGAGGCCGTGCAGATGATGGGTGCTGTTCGTCAGACAGGCGAGCGCGAGCGGCCCCGTCGCGCTCGCCTTGACCATTTCGCGATAGTGCATGACGAGCGCCACACGCATTTCCAGGTCGATGCGAGGCAACTGCGCGCACAGGCAACTCTCGAGCTGAACTCTGCACCGCGAACAGCGCGCAGCACGCGTGGAACGTCTACCCATCGAGCGGCCACACGTTAGCGTACAGACGCGCGACGCGATAGGTCAGGTCGACATCGACTCGAGCAGCACAGGCCACTGCTCGTCGATCCACGCCAAGACCTCACTCGCGATCGAGCCGAAGTCGTTCAATTCGCAGACGGTTGCGTCAACACTTGCACCGCAGTGTCCGAGAGCCCGAGGCTGTGCCAGATGCGCAACGTGGGTTCGGCCCGGTTCAACGTATAGAAATGCAGCCCTGGCACGCCACTCCGCAACAGTTCTTCGGCCTGGCGGGTGGCGAGCTCGATCCCGAGCTCTTCTTGACCGCGAGCGTCGCCTTCGAGCGAACACATGCGCTTTCTGATCCACGCGGGGATATCGGCGCCGCAGAATTTCGAGAAGCGTTCGACCTGCGCAAAATCCGTCAGCGGCATGATGCCCGGAACGATCGGGATCTCGAGCCCGAGCCGCCGCACCCAGTCGAGAAAACGGTAGTACGCATCATTGGAATAGAAGTACTGCGTGATCGCTTCAGTCGCGCCGGCTTGAGCCTTGCGCACGAAGTTCGCGACGTCGATTTCGGGGCTCGGTGCTTCCGGATGGAACTCGGGATATGCCCCGACCGAGATCTCGAAGCCGCCGTGGTCGCGGATGAACTCGACCAACTCGTTCGCGTACGCGAACGCACGCGGCAGCGGTGCTTCGGCCTCCGGCACGTCGCCACGCAGCGCCACCACCCGCTTGACCCCAATCGCGCGATACGTGTCGAGCTGCGCCGCGATTTGGTCGCGCGTCGAGCCAATGCAAGACAGATGCGGCGTTACGTCGAGGTTCGTGGTGCGAATGATCTCGGACGCCGTCTGGAAGCTGCCTTCCCGCGTGCTGCCGCCTGCACCAAACGTGACCGATACGAAGCTCGGCCGCAGCGGTGCGAGTTTCTGAACGGTCTTCGCAAGACGCTGGCGACCTGCGTCAGACTTCGGAGGAAAAAATTCAAAGGAATAGCCGCGTTGCGTATCGTGGAAGCTCATCCAGCGCCAACCTCCGTCGCGGGGACTCTGCGGGGGCAGACGCTAACACACGCCTGTTCTCGATGAACACCGCTGGCCCCCGACCTTCGCCGCTCGAGTTGAGGATGTGACTGCCACGGCTCAGCTCAGCGCAGCTGCGTGATATCGAAGAGATACCCCGAATCCGAGAGCAGAGGCACGAGCTCGTCACCTCGAAGCGGAGCTCGAGCGATGTCGACTCCGAGAGGTCACCTTCCACAGTCAGACGCAGCCGAAGGCCGTCGACCCAGTACCACTCGCCACATCGCCCATGCGTGCGCGTCTCGCGAAGTTGACAGCTTGTTAGACCGCAGCCATTGGCTGCATCGACACTTGACACCTGCCCCATGTGCGCGTGCGAGCGAGCGCGAGTCTCGGTACCTCTTTCCCGTTCATCCTGGCGGCGTCGACAAAGGATGAGTGTCCGCTGCCGTGAGCTACAGACCGCGCGCTGAGCTCGTTTTGGACTGCAATCCACGTCGTGAAGTGGATGCGCCGCCGTCGCCGTCAACGACCACGGCCCCGTGACTCGTGGACGGCCGACGATCATCCCCGCGCAGCGCGGCAGCCGCATTGGCGGTGGCAACCGGTCTCGACCCGAGCTAGTGCTCCTGTCGAGAAACACCGGGAGCAGGAGCGCCGGCGGCGGCGAAGTTTTGGTGGAAGTCATTTACCGGTTCGGTGATTTTGAGCTCGATGCAGTGCGCTGCGAGCTGCGGCAACACGGCACCTGTGCCGATGTTCAGCCGAAAGTCCTGCGCCTCTTACTGCACCTGGTAGAGCATCGGGACCGCGTCGTCGGGAACGACGAGCTCCTGCACGTGCTCTGGCCCGAAGCCACGGTTGGCCGCGGCTCGATCAAGCGCGCAATCCTCGGTGCACGTCAGGCACTCGGCGAACGCGGCGAGGATCAGACGCGCATCCGCACCGTTCGCGGCTTCGGCTATCAGTTCGTCGGCGACGTCGCGGTGGAGGAAGTTGGGAACGTCACGGCTTCGCGCCCGCGTGAGCTGCTCGTGCTCCCGGCCCGCTCACACGTTCGCGAAGCGTTGCTCGGTCGCGAAGGCGTCATGGATCTGCTCCAAGAAAGCCTTCAGCAAGCACTCGCCGGTGCGTGCCGCTGCGTGCTGATCACCGGCGGGCCGGGTCTCGGCAAGACGCGCGCGGTCGAGGAACTGCTGGCAGACGCGCAGCAGCTCGGCGCCGACGCATGGTTCGGGCGCTGCACCGAAGTCGAAGGTGCACCCGCGTTTTGGCCGTTCATTCAAGTGGTGCGAGCGGCGCTGCGGGATCGCGGGGCCGCAGAGCTGCGCTCGCTGCTCGGTTCGGAAGGCGCAGACATCGCCGGCGCGATCAGCGAGCTGCGCGTTCTGTGGCCGGATCTGCCCGAAGCCGCACCTCTCTCGAGCACATCGGCGCGCTTTCGCCTGTTCGACAGCATGGCGGTGTTCTTGCAGCGCGCCGCCGGCAAACGTCCGATCGTGCTGGCGATCGACGATCTGCATCGCGCCGATCCTGCCTCGCTCCGATTGCTGTGTTTCGTAGTCCGGCAGCTGCAGCGCGAGCGAATCCTGATTCTGGGCGCATTGCGGCCCGATCCCCCGGACTCTCCCGAGACTGCCCAGCTGCTCGAGGAGCTCAAGAGCGCGTCACGCTGCGTGGCACTGCAGGGGTTGAGTCAGCGCGACATCGCGCGCTACGTCGAGCTCGCAACGGGTGTCGAACCACCCGCGCGCGTGAGCGCGTTACTGCACGCGCAGACCGCTGGCAATCCGCTGTTCATGCAGCACCTGATCGAGAACTGGCGCGCAGCCGGGCGCACGACCCCTCCGCTTTGGCAGAGCCTAGCGAGCGCGCTGCCGAGTCAGGGTTTGTCGGGCGCGATCGAGCGGCACCTCGAGCTCGTGTCGCCCGCGTGTCGTGAGTTGCTGCGCGCGGCGGCGGTTTTTGGTACCGAGTTTTCCGCCGGCCTCCTGAGTCGCGTCGCGGAGCAGAACGCGACCGATACCCGCACGCACCTGGCCGAGGCTACGGCATCTGGTTTGATGCGCGAGGTCAGCGAATTCGGCCGTCATCGTTTCGCTCACGTGCTCGTGCGCGATGCGCTGTATGCGCAGCTGTCGGCGGCGGAGCGCGTCGAGCTTCATCGTCGCGCCGGCCGCGCGATCGAAGCACAAGGCATCGTCGATGACCCGGAGCTGCTGGCCGAGGTCACGCGACACTTCGTGCAGGCAGCACCGAGCTACGATGCGGGGCGCGCGCTGGAATACACGCTGCGTGCAGCCGAAGCCGCGTTGCGCACGCTCGCGTACGAACAAGCGGCCGCCTATTTCGCGTCCGCGCTCGAGCTATTGCAATACCTGCCGCCCGATCCCCGACAACGGATGACGTTGCTGTTCCGCAAGGGCGATGCGCTCGCGAGGGTCGACATGCCGGCTGCCCGTGCGGCGCTTTTCGAAGCGGCGGCGCTGGCTCGTGAGCTGGATGACAGCGACCTCCTCGTTCGTGCTGCTGCGTTGATCGCGAGTCGACCCGAATCAGGCAGCGTCGACGCCGCGCAGGTGGAAGTGCTGCGGCAGGCCTTGGCGATGTTGCGCGCAAAAGATCCAGAAGACGACCGCTGCGTTTTTCTGCAAGCGCTGATCGCCAAGTCCCTTTTGTACGACGACGCGCTGGACGAACGCGTCAGCCTGGCGCGTGCGGCACTGATCGAGGCGCGAGAGCTGAGCGCAGCTGCGGAGCGCGCCGAAGCCTTGACGCGTTGTCATGAAGCGCTACCAGGTCCCGAGCATCTGCAGGAGCGCCTCGGCATCGCGACCGAACTAATGAGCTTGGCCCATCGCAGCGGAGACTCAGTCGCGCTGCTGAGTGCACTCGCAGTGCAAGTCGAAACTTGCGCCGAGCGCGGCGACATGGAGGGTGTCGACGCCGCGATCGACAGCATGGACGTGCTCGCCGAACGGCTACGCGAACCCTACTATCGTTGGAACTGCAAAGTCGTGCGTGCGATGCGCGACTTCGTGCAGGGCGATATGGTGAGCTCGGATCGTCGCGCGAACGAAGCGTGGCGCAGCGGTGCTCCGATCAGCGCCGAGCTCGCGCGACACATCTATTGCGTGCAGAACAACGCGCTCCTGCGGATGCGTGGACGTCTCCAGGAAGCCGAGCCACTGGTGCGCGAGATGATGGTCTATTACCCGACGATGCTCGGCTGGAGCGCAGCCTGGGGCGCGCTGGTTTGGGACCTCGGTCAGCATGACAACGCGCGCCGTTGCTTTTCGCGTGTGATGGAGCGAGGTGCGGTCTACACGCGCAGCGGGGCGTTCGGTCTCGGCAGTTGCGCCGCGCTTTCTGAACTGTGTTGCAAGGTCGGCGATGTCACGGCGGCGAAGGAGATCTACGAGGCGCTCGTGCCGTTTGCCGAATATCACAGCCATACGACCCTGGGCGCTAGCACGTACGGCCCGCTGAGCAGACATCTCGGCGCGCTTGCGGAGACTCAGGGTGACGCCGCTGTCGCCGACACGCACTACCGCGCCGCGCTGACTGAAAGCGCGCGGATGCGCTCCCCGGTCTATATCAGCGGAGTCAGCTACTGGTATGCGCGCATGCTGCTACGCGCAGGCGACTCACGCCGCCGCGCGAGCGCAGCCGAGCTTCTGTCACGCGCGCTGGTGTTGGCTGAGCAGTCGCAGCTGAAGTCGATCGCCGGCGTTTGCCGAAGCCTCGCCGAGCGCCACGGTGTCAGCCTCGATCGGGTGGCGTCCTCGGGCGAACTCCGCGGCAGACAACGCGAGTCGTAGTGCGCGCTGAACCCGCAGCGTCGAAACAAGCTGCAGCGCCACCCTATCGCGTGCGGGGCCGCGAGAGTCAAAGGCCACGAACGGCGACTGGCGTCAGGCTATCGCCCTCGCGATCAGAACCCAGATGCTTCTTGGGAATCGGTTCGCAGGACGCCCAGCCTGCGCCGTTGCATGTCTCGCCCGAGCAAGCTGGTGTGAGACCAGCGGCTCAGTGCTGAGGTTTGAGCACGCCGTCGCGGTCGTCGTTCAGGACCGCAGGGTCGAGGTTGTCCAGGACGACTAACGTTTCCATACCCTGCGGGCGAACCACCGGATCGTCCCACGACCAAACCAGATTGCCTTCGGGATCATATTCGACGAGCTGCTGGCCCTTGCCGCCGTTCTCTGCAGTCCAGTTGGTCATCACGATATGACCGTTCTGAAGGATCTGGAACTGGCCCGGCTGGTAGATGGTGACCGTTTGAGCACTCACCGAACCCTTACCGCCGACCACTCGACGTTGGCCCCCAGACGCGAATGCGAGGAGCTGACCCCCGTGACCGTTAGTCGCATAATACGAACCGTCCGATGTCTTTAGGCCCATGTACGTCGGCGATCCGCCGGTGGTCATGCGCGCGACTTCCTTGCCCGTCTCATCTAGCTCGACGAGCGCGCTGTCGGCTCCGACGAGGAAATGGCCTTCGGCCGTGAGGCGCACCACTCGCAAATTCCCACAGCAACCTTTGAACGTCCGCTTTTCGTAGACCTTCTTGTCGTTGTCGACTTCCCAGACTTCCAGGTCAGTTGCAGCGCTGCCTTCGAGCCGCTGCGCCATGATCAAGGTATGGCCGCTCGCGAGACGTTTGACGGATGTGAGAATCGCTTGGTCTCGCGTCAGAAAGTCACGAACCTGCAGATCGATCTTGTGCGTCGCGAGATCGACCTCCAGATAGCCGAAGTTGAATTTGTAACCAACGAGCAGCTTGTTGTTGCCGATCAGCTGGAAGTCCTGAATGCCATCGGGCACAGCGAGCTCCCAATTCTGCTTCGGGTCGCCGACGACCACATACACGAGCTTGTCGGCGTTGCCGCCGTGGACGCTGGCGATGAATCGCTGCGGGTGACCGACTTCGACGGGGCTCGACGCCGGCGCACCGGCACTCATTCCTGCTCCTGCGGAGTTGCCCGCGCTCGCCGTCATGCCGCCGCTGCCAGCTGCACCCGCACCCCCGGTTCCGGGTATGGCCCCTGCGCTGCCGGCAACACTCGGCATTCCCATCGCTGTGCCACCAGCGCCGCCTGCAACTGCGCTGCCAGAGGCTCCGGCGCGACCGCCGACCATCGCGCCCGTGGGCGGCACCATGCCGGTAGCGGGTACGCCGCCCGACGCAACGGGCAACGTCGCAGTTGGCCCAGACCCCGAGGCACCGACGCCGTTTGCGTCTTGCGGTGCGTGATCACTGCAGGCGGTGAATAGGGCGATCGATAGGAACCAGGCTGAAGATAGGCGCATGAGGTTCGGGACTACGAGTGAGCGCTAGAAGGCGCGGAAAAGTGATGCGGCCCCGCGATGCGAGACTGGCGAGAACCGTCAGCCCCCGGGTGCGCGCTCACTGCGCGCATCCACCAAGCTCGCCCGCTGCTCGCATCCAAGAAGAAGGACGTGTGGCCCTTACCGCGCTGCCGAGCCGCAATCGCGCAGCACACTTTTGTAAAGTCGCGAGCTTCGTCCGCTTCTAGCAGTAGACCTGGTCCACTGACCGCTTGCGCCAGCGCAAGGATCTGGGTGTGCCAGCTCTGATCGCGCCGACAGTGGCTGCAGCTGGTGGCTGCACTATTGTGACGCACGCCACGCCGCGGGCGGTTCACGCGCGAGGGCGACCTCGTTCTCGTTCGTAAACCGAACAGATCAGAGCAACTCGCCGTTGCCGTCAAAGTCTGCGAAGACTTCCATCAGCTTCCCGCCGGCTTCTTCACGGAAAACACGCGACTCGCCCGCCTCGATCGTGACGTCTTCGAACTCTGCGACATCAGTCTTCGAGTGATCGCCTTCTCGCGTGGTCAAGTATAACACCGGTCGGCTAAACGTTGCACTCTGCGCAGGCGCTACGACGTAAAGCGTCAGCTCGGCCGTCTTGTCGACCGCGCTCAAGTACACACCCACTCCGTCCGTGGAGAACCCGCCGACCGCCTCTGGCGTAGCGAACACGCCATTGCGCAGGGCTGTTTGGATCGGCTCGTCGGCGGCGACTTCGTCAGTGCCAGAAGTGTCTCCCGGTTCAACCGGATCCCCTGCAACGCCCTCGGCACTGCCCGCGCAGCCAGCAGCGCAAACGAGCGCTGCTGTAGCCACCAGCGGCAAGAAACTGCGGAGCGGCAGCCATTGGCGGCATGAAGCGTCTACCGCTGAAGCATCGTGGGTATGCTGAGCTCTCACATTCATTGGGTCCTCGTACTCCCTCATGGAGCAACAACCGGGCCGACTTGAGAACTGCAAAACAGCGGCGAAAGCCGCTCGCGTTCTAGTTCGCGCTTGCCTCAGCGTGGCGATGACGCACTCACGCACGTGCTCTTCTGACTGTGCACATGACGTGCACTTCGAAAGGCACGGTCTTACACAGCACAACATTTGTGTCACAGCGCCGGGCTCACGCACCGCAGTCCGCGACGACGCCATCAGCGCTCGCATCGGTGGATGCTTGCCGATCGTCGATGCGTGCGTTCAAGACGCCGAACAGTGATCGACTTCTTGACTTGCCGCTCATAGCTGCAGGCTAATGGCTGGGCCGTCACTCTCAAACGATCAGCGTCTCGACTCACGACATTGCGCGACTACATACGTAATGTTTCCTAGATCACGAACTTCCACCCTCTGATTGCGGAACGTTGCCACGTGCATTGAGTGCGCTTAGGGTGCCGCCCTGACGCCGGCACTGATTGCCGGCCACACGATCGTTGGGGGATACATGCGAGTACTGAACGTCGCCGTGCCGTTGTTCGCTTGCTGCGTGACGAGTTGCACGCTCGAATCCGAGCCGCAGCCGTCAGCCGCAGTTGCCGAAGAAGCTCTGATCGGCCATGCGGCTTCGAACGACTGGGCGATGTCGACCTACGATGTCTCCGGCAGCGGCTACAATCGTGCGGAGCATCGTCTCGGTCGAGGCAATGTCGCGGACCTGGAAGAGAAATGGCGCTTCGATAGCGAGCGCGCCGCTGCACCGGTCGGTCCGATCCACGCAACTCCTGTCGTCGCAAACGGAACTACCTTCGTCGGGTCGAGCACCGGGACGTTCTACGCCCTCGATTGTGAAGGCACGCTGATCTGGTCGGTCGAAACCGCGCCCTCCGATCCATTGCTCGTGCCGTTGGCTGGAGACCGCACGCCGATCTATGGCGCAGCAGTATTGCCGCAACTCGAGGACACGGTGGTCTTCGCCGACACTGCCGGCAACGTCAATAAACTCAAACGCGCCAACGGCGAGTACATCTGGTCCGTCGATATCTCGTCACAAACATTCGCTGGGATGTGGGGTAATGCGCTCGCGCTCGCAGGCGACTTGGTGCTGGTGGGCTTAGCGTCATTCGAGGATGGAGCACAACTCGTCGACCCCGATTACCGTTGCTGCGATCATCGCGGTGGAGTGGTGGCACTCGATCTCGAGACCGGCGAGGAACGCTGGCGCTACGAGTCGATCACGGAGAGCATGCAGGGGCCCTTCCCTTCCGATCTGATCGCGCAACTAGGCGGCTTCGAGCAGTATGGGCCTTCCGGTGGCGACGTCTGGAGCCAACCCACGTATGACGCCGAGTCGAAGACCGTGTACGTCAGCACTGGTCAACTATTTTCCCGCGCCGCTGATGGCGGCGGCCCCACAACTTACGATGCGATCGTCGCGTTGGATGCGACGAATGGTAAAGAGCGCTGGAGCCGTCAGTTTACTCCGACCTTAGATGTCTGGCGCTTCGATATCACCAACCCCGACGCGACCGGCACTTGGCTGGACCGCGACATGTCAGATTCGCCGAAGATCTACCGACTGAAAGACGGGCGCAAAGTCGTCGCGGCCGGACAAAAGACCGGAGAGTTCCACGTCGTCGACGCAGCGAGTGGCGCGCTGGTTCGCACCGCGGCGTTGATCGACCAGGCGACGACGGAAGGTGGGCTTCAGAGCGGCGGTGCAGTCGCGGGAAAGGTCGTGTTTCAACACGGACTCGACACGAGCAGCGTGGCCGGCGCGCCGTATGACGGAGTCGTACTCGGCATTTCAAGTGACGCGCGCGAGCAGCGCTGGCGTATCAGCCTCCCCGCGTCGCCGCTGCTGGCCGGCCTCGCGGTCGCAAACGGAGTGCTGTACTTCCAGTCGCCCTTCGAAGAAAGCGTCGATGCGCCGGGAATGCCAGCGACTTGGGCGCTCTACGCGGTGCACACCGAAACCGGAGCGGTCCTAAACCGTCTCACTTTTCCGGGACGTGCTTTGAACGGACCCGCAGTTTCAGCGGGCCGCGTATACGCAGGCTTTGGTAACGGCATCGCGCACGGCATCACAACTACCGAACCTGCGGGCGGCGTGGTCTGCCTCGGCTTGCCCGACGAGTAAAGCTGGCGTGATCAACGGCGCTCGAGCAAGACCGCCAGTGCGCGCTCTTGGGCGTGCTTGTCCACCACGACATAGTGTAAGCGCTTCAGTTGTCCGAGCATCGAACGGTAGTCGTCAGCGTCACCGAACGAGCCGTAGAAGACGAGCTTGGGCGGTGGCTTCTGGAGCAACGCCGCCAGCTGCTGGTCGAAGACGGCGGCGTCGCGCGCGTAGTCTGCGAAGAACGTACCTTGCCAAGTCTCGCGGAGCACTACGCTCTGCGGGCGCTCGGGGATCGCGAAGAAGCCGTTGGTCGAGTCGGTGACCGGGACGAGCTTCACCGGCGAATCGGTGTAATAAGCGAAGGCCCAGTTCGCCCAGGGGAATAGCAGCAGCCCAGTAGTCGGGTCGCTGAGCCAGCGTTCGACGTGCGCAGCGAGCGGTTTCTCTCCGGCGGGCACGTATTCGACCGGCTGCGTCGTGAGCTGCGATGCGGCGACCAAGGCGACGATCAACGCTGGCACGGCGATCAGCGAACGCAGTCGGGCCGATGCCGCCAATGGCTGCAGAGCTGCCGCTGCCGCGAGCAGCTGCACCGGGCGGATGTACGCATCGAGGCGTGGCACCCCGAGTGGATACATCTTAAAGATACCGCTCAACAGCACCGCGCCGTGCAACAGCACCACGAAGACGCCCAGCACTCGCGTCCAGCGCTGGCGCAGCAGCTGAACCACGCCGATCGGCACGAGCCACGCGAGCCACGGCAGCGGTGCAAAAGCACCCGTCAGAAAATCGCGACCGGGCCCGGCCCGGTAGAATTTACGCAGCGCGCGCCAGGTCGCCCGCTCCGGATAATATTCAGCCCAGAAATTCTGCAGCGCCGGCGTGGCTTTTTGTTGGACGATCGAGAGCAACAGTGCGGCGCACAAGGCATCGAAAAGCAGCATCAGTCCGAGCGCGCGCACGGCGACGGCCGGTGCGACGAGTCGCTGATCGGACGCGTACGCGAGCGCGCAGAGCGAGAACAGCGCTGGCCCTATGAACGCCGAAGGAAACGAGCACGGCAGTGCGACTAGGGTCGCGAAGCCAAACCAGGCGAGCCGCCCAAGGCTGGGACGCCGCAGCGCAGCGATCGCGAAGCCCAGCAGCATCACGCAAAGCAGGACGTCGAGCGAGTACTGCTTGACGCGCAGCGATTGGATCGCGAGCTCACTCTGGAGTGCGAGCCCGGTCGCCGCCAGCAAGCCGATCCCCGCACTCCCCGTCAGCTCGGCCGCGAGCCAACCGAGCGCAGCGATCGACACCAGCCGAGCCAGATAGGGCGCCGCTTGCAGCTGCAACTGGCCGTCGCCGAACGCCGCGCGGACTAACTTCTCGATCACGATGAAGCCGTACGGCGCGGGTGCCTTCAGTTCCCAGACCTCGACGAGCGACGCGTGCTTGACCAGCGTCGCGACCCAGAGATCATCGAGCCAGAGGCTGACCGGATCGAGCGCGGCGAATCCCTGACGCGCGCTCACGTAGACCAAGCTGGCGAGGCCAATCGCGCACGCGATGCGGTCCCAGCCCCGAAAGCCGTCCAGGATTGGGCGGAGCCGAGGAAGACGTGGTGGACTGCCAGGCTGCACCGGCCGCGCACTATAGACGGAGCAGTCTGAGCCGGCGAGCCCACTGCGAGCGTCCGGCGGCACCTGACCGCGCTCTCAGATAGTCGTCGCGATTTGCAGAGACTTGGAGCCGCGTCAGCTGCGCGGTCACGTGGTCGTCGCGGCCACCACGCTCTGACTCTGCTGCCTTGACAAAAACCTCGATTGCAAAGACTGCTACGCGATGCTCACTCGCGAAATCCATCTCGTGCAGCGTCCCGAAGGCGAGCTCAAGGCCGCCGACTTCAGACTGATCGAACGTGAGATCGGCGAGCCGGCGGACGGCCATGTTTTGGTACGGAACCTGTACATGTCAGTCGACCCGGCCTTGCGCCCGCGGATGAGCCAGGGCCAAGAGCTCAACCAGGCGATCATGGGTGGTGCGCTCGGGCGCGTCGTGAAGTCGCGCCACGCTGCGTTCGCGGAGGGCGACATCGTGCGTAGCCGCAACGGGTTTCGCGAGGCATTCATTTCGGACGCCAAGCGCATCGCCAAACTCGATGCCGATCCGGCTCTGCCTCTGACCGCGTACATGAGCGTGCTCGGCAATCCAGGGCTCACTGCCTACGGCGGACTCACTGCGATCGCCAACCTGCAGAAGGGTGAAAAACTCTTCGTTTCGACCGCGGGTGGAGCGGTCGGCTCAATCGCGGTGCAGATCGGCAAACTGTCTGACTGCTACGTCATCGGCTCGACCGGATCAGAAGAGAAAGCGGCGTGGCTCCGCGACGAGTTGAAGCTCGACGCAGTCATCAACTACAAGACCGGACCGATCGGCAAGTCGTTGCGCGCGGCCGCGCCAAACGGCATCGACGTCTACTTCGACAACGTCGGCGGAGATCATCTCGACGCCGCGCTCGCTGTCATGAACCACGGCGGCCGTGTGGCTGTCTGCGGCATGGTCTCGGGCTACAACGAACCGGGTTCGCGAACTGTCGTCCGGAACCTCTCCAACATCATCTACGGTGGCATCACCATCCGCGGCTTTTCCGGCCCCGAATATGCCCATCTGCAAGACGAGTTCAACGAGCGAATGGGTGACTGGTTGAAGGCCGGAAAGATCAAGTACCGCGAGACGCTGCTCGACGGGATCGCAAATGCCCCAGCCGCGATGATCGGTCTGATGCGCGGCGACAACCTCGGCAAAATGCTGGTCAAGCTCGCGTGAAACTAATGCGAGCGCAGTGAGCGCTGCGCGGGTGGGTGCTCGAGCAGATCCGTTCTGGGCGGCACCCATCCCGAGAACCCACCGAGGCCCGCGCAGCTTCCGGATAACTTTCGCTCCGCAAACTCCAACGCGGGCGCTCTGTCGTAGCGCAAATCCCCCAGCACCGTTCCATCGGCTCGGTCGAGCCAAAACGGCACACGGATGAAACGCATCAACGCAGCCGCATCGCAGTGGTTGCGCACGAGCTCGCGCAACTCACTCGCCGGCGCCGCAAACACGGCCTCGAACCGAACGTTCGCCGTGCTCGCGACATCGGCAGCCATGAGCGGCGCCGTCGGATGCGAAGGCAACAGGCTGCACGCACTCGCAGGACCGAACAGCTGACTCCTCGCTAGTCGCACACGATACGTGCCCTCGGCGCCCAACGAGACTGCGAGCACGCGATGGCACGTGGGATCCGCCGGCACCGGTGTGCTCGCGAGATCGAGGATGCGTTCGTCCGGCACAGCGCGCTGAAGCACCTCGCGCACCTGACGTTCTCCC
>Ga0193752_1002002_pt1 | contig 15958 bp, 20 predicted proteins | sample H1c1metaG_FD_144924 | JGI IMG/M metagenome (GOLD analysis project Ga0193752, IMG submission 144924) | Soil microbial communities from a riparian zone of the East river system, Colorado, United States - H1c1 | ecosystem: Environmental > Terrestrial > Soil > Riparian zone | place: USA: East River... | reverse complement strand
GTTGCCCCCCTGAGCTGCAATACCCTGGCAAAAATGGCCAATGGCTTCTGCGACAATATGGTGCTGGCTACTTATCTATCAGCCACCTGCCCGGTTGCTGTCGCTCCTGCGATGGATGAGGACATGTGGCACCACAAGACCACAAAAGACAACCTGGAGAAGCTGGAACAGGCTGGTGTGCGGATCATACCTTCGGAATATGGTGAATTGGCCAGCGGTTTGACTGGCGAAGGACGTATGGCCGAACCGGAGACCATCATCAAGCTGATTGCAGATAAATTTTTTTTGACACGGGACCTCCAAGGTAAGCGCGTGCTAATCACAGCCGGCCCTACTTTTGAACCCATCGACCCCGTTCGTTTCATAGGAAATCACTCTTCCGGCAAAATGGGCATCGCCATCAGCGAGGAAATGGCCAGCAGAGGAGCGGAGGTGGAACTGGTGCTTGGCCCTTCATCGGAGAGGGTGACCAACCAGGCGATCCAGGTGCGAAATGTAAAAACGGCTGGCGAGATGTATGATGCCTGTCTAAAGGCTTTTGCAACGGCCGACATAGCGGTGATGTCCGCGGCTGTTGCTGACTACACCCCTGCGGTAAGGCAGGAAACAAAGATCAAAAAAACACAGGACACCATCTCCCTTGAGCTCACCAAAACCGACGACATTCTTAAGGCACTCGGACAGAACAAACACAACGGGCAACTGCTTGTGGGGTTCTCGCTGGAAACGGACAATGAAAAGGCCAATGCACAGGGCAAGCTCAAAAGCAAGAATGCCGATCTCATTGTCCTGAATTCGCTGCGGGATGAGGGCGCAGGATTTGGGGTGGACACAAACAAGATCACAATCTTCGAAAAAAACGGCAACGAAATATCCTATGACCGCAAGCCTAAGCAACAAGTTGCCCGTGATATCGTTGACAGAATAGTAAAAATGATGCATGCCTAGTAAGCTCCTGATATCATTATTATTTATGCTGAGTTGTCGGCTGGTAGTCCGCGCGCAGGAACTGCAGGCGCGGGTTTCGATCAACGCCAGCCAGGTTGGGTCATCTGTTGACAAAAAGGTTTTTCAGACCCTGCAGACCGCTCTTGTTTCTTTTCTGAACAACAGGAAATGGACCGATGACGAATTTCAGCAAACCGAAAGGATCAATTGCAACTTCCTGATCACCATCACCAAGGGAGAAGACAATGTGTATTCATCCACAATGACGGTACAGGCGGCCAGGCCAGTGTTCAATTCAAATTATTCCACGCCGCTGATCAACTTCCAGGATGAGATGATCACTTTCAAATATGTAGAATTCCAGCCGCTGGAGTTCAACGAGAACCGGGTAGCGGGCAGTGACGGGCTGGCCTCGAACCTTACTGCTTCGATGGCTTTCTATGCTTATGTTATACTCGGTCTCGACTACAATTCATTTGCATTAAAAGGCGGGCAGCCCTGGTTTCAAAAGGCGCAGAACATCGTGAACAATGCGCCGGATGGCCGCGAGATCTCCGGCTGGAGGGCTTTTGACGGGCAGCGGAACAGGTACTGGCTGATGGAGAATCTTACCGACAGCAAGTATTCCGTAATGCATGATGCGATGTTCAATTATTACCGCAAGGGCATGGACTTTATGTATGAGAACGAGCCTGAGGCGAGGAAGGCCGTACTGAATAGTATAACCCAACTGACCACCCTGAATAATGACCAGCCCAACTCGATGATCATTCCATTCTTCTTCCAGGGCAAGTCAACGGAGATTTCCCGGATCTTTAAGAAGGCGCCCCCTGACGAAAAACAACGCGTGCAGGAGATGATGATGCGGCTGGACATTTCGAATGCGAATCTATACAAACAGGAGTTGAAATGAAGTGGGCCTGGGTAATTATTCTATTGGTTTTCGCGGCATGTACCAACAACAACAAGATCCCCGACGGTATCATCCCGAAACGTAAGATGGAGAATATTTTGTGGGACATGATCAGGGCGGACCGGTTTGCCAATCAGTTCCTGGTGCACGACTCGGTGAACAGGAAGCGAAAGACATTCGAGATGTATGAGAATGTTTTTCATATCCATCATATCAGCCGCGAGGAATTTTTGAAAAGCTATAAGTTTTATCTTGGGAGACCCGACATTGCGAAAGTAATGTTCGATTCTATTTCTGTCAGGGCGGAAAGGAGGAGGTCGGAAGTATACCAGATACCATCAAAGGATTCACTTACCAGGGCACATGATTCGACGATGCGCGTCGTGAGGGCAAGAATGCAACGCGATGCGATCAAACGTGGAGATTCGTTGTTACGCAGTCCGAAAACTCCGAACCGGATCCGCGATTCGATCAGAAGGGCCCGTGATACCCTGCACCGGAGGCCAAACAGACCTTTGCCCAGCCGACTCGACTCCTTGCGCCGTGCGGGTTTGAGGAAGGCTGACAATCAAAAATCAAAAATTAAAAATTAAAAAGGCTATTGTGAAACTGCGTGCGTTGCGCGTGGAGCGATTGCACCCACGTCAGCCTGTCCTACGCGAAGAAGGTTTCACGCAAAGGCCTTTAGATCAAAGTAGACGCAAAGGCGCGTAGGAAGCCTGTCTTTTCCTGCGTCTTTGCGCTGAACTGATCGTAATTGAAAAATAACTACAATTGCGTCTTTGCGTGAAATCAACTGCCATCAAAGACGCGAAGGCGCTTTCAATTTTTAATTTTAATTTTTACTTTTTAACTTCCCTGTCATGAATAAGGTCTTTAAAGATGGGACTACTGCAGTCGCTGGTATACAGGATGGTTCCGTTATCATGCTTGGCGGGTTCGGTTTGTGCGGTATTCCGGAGAACTGCATTTCGGCATTGATCAATCTTGGTGTGAAAGAACTCACCTGCATCAGCAACAATGCGGGCGTGGATGATTTTGGCCTCGGCCTACTATTGAACACCCGACAGATCAGGAAAATGATGAGTTCCTACGTGGGTGAGAATGCCGAGTTTGAAAGACAATTGCTGAGTGGCGAACTTGAGGTGGATCTGATACCCCAGGGCACACTGGCTACGAGGATACAGATGGCTGGCATGGGTATACCGGCGTTTTATACTCCCGCCGGTTATGGCACGGAAATACAGGAAGGGAAAGAGACCCGCGAATTCAATGGTAAAATGCACCTGATGGAACTGGCGCTTTACGCCGACTATGCCATTGTCAAGGCGTGGAAGGGTGACCGTTATGGAAACCTCGTTTTCCGGAAAACTACCCGCAACTTTTCAACATCGATGGCGAAGGCCGGAAAAATTACGATTGCTGAAGTGGAAGAGCTTGTTGAGCCGGGGGAACTGGATCCCGACCAGATCCATGTTCCGGGTATTTATGTTCATCGAATTTTCCAGGGGAAGGACTATAAGAAAAAGATTGAAAAAAGAACCATTAAAAGCGGTGATCATGCCATTGGATAAATTCGGTATTGCGAAACGCATCGCAAGGGACCTTGAAGATGGCATGTATGTGAACCTTGGTATCGGGATCCCCACACTGGTGGCCAATTATATTCCTAAGGGATTGTCGATTATGATACAATCCGAGAACGGCATGTTGGGCATGGGACCCTATCCAACTGAAGCGGAAATGGACGCCGACCTGATCAATGCGGGTAAGGAAACTGTAACAGTGTTGCCCGGTGGTTCATTTTTCGACAGCGCGGAAAGTTTTGGCATGATCAGGGCCGGGAAGGTGGACCTGACTGTGTTGGGCGCTATGGAAGTTTCTGAAAACGGTGACATCGCTAACTGGAAGATACCTGGTAAGATGGTAAAGGGCATGGGCGGAGCGATGGACCTGGTTGCCAGTGCAAAGAATATTATTGTGGCGATGATGCACACCAATCCAAAAGGCGAATCAAAAATATTAAACGAATGCACCCTGCCTTTGACGGGTGTCCGGTGTGTGAAACGGGTGGTTACCGAATTGGCTGTGCTCGACCTTCTGCCTCAGGGCGGTTTCCTGCTTTTGGAATACGCGCCGGGGGTAAGTATTGAAGAGATCAAACAGAAGACCATGGGCAGGCTGACCGTGTCGGGCTCTGTAAGGCAAATGGAACTGTAGTATTTGTTTGACCGAGTATCCGCTCCTTAGCGGATCATAAAGGGTGTTAATACATCTCGCCAGATCTTGTAGCCCGCTGCGTTCATATGTACCTGCTGGGTTTTGCCATTGATGGTTTGTGTAACAAAACATTCTGTCTTGGGCGTTGGAGGATAGCCCCTGTTCTTCATCGCCCGGTTCATGTCGGCGATCTTTACATTAGACCTACGCGTAGCAGCAAATTCCCTGAGCTTTTTGTTGAGCAGGTCTTCAATTTCCTTATTTCCGGCTTCGGCGAAGTTGAGCCTGAAACCGGAATCAACCCACAAGGAAGGACAAACCTGCATCAGTACACAGACCACTTTCAATTTGGGGTTCTTCTGTTTCCAGTAATTGATGGCCCGGATGATATTGTCGTCAACCAGGTCCTTGCGAAAGTTGGGGAGAAATTCATTTTCCCCGAAATACAGGAAGAGGTTGTCGGCATATTCTACCCCCAGATCCTCGAGGTAGGCCATCATATGTTCAGCTGCAGCGCCACCAAAGGCTCGGTTAATGACTTTATACCTACTGAAGTCGGCCTGTATGCCACCAGGCCAGTTATTGAACAGCGAGTTACCGATAGTAAGGTTGATCTTGTAACCCTGGGCCTTCAGCTTTTTCATCTCGGCATTACTGTTTACCCCTTCGGTTTTGTCTTTCATGACCTCATACCAGTATGCGACGGCGGTATTCTTCTGATTCATCGAAGCCAGCTCGGCTGGTGTAACAGATACTTGGGAAACGACGGTGAATGCATTGTTGTAAACATGCGCCGTTGCTGCGGCGGAGGCGTCAGTGAGTGGGCTTGCTTTTTTACAGCCCAAAAGAAGGAGGCAGAGCAAGGCGGCGGCGAGTAGAGGGTTCAAGGTAGTGACTTAATGAGATTAAAGGATCTTTCTGACAAGGCAACAATAACGAAATGCATGCCATATTTCTCATCCAGAGCAAATACATTTTACCGTTAAGGTTTTTCGTTTAACTGAATGCCTACAGGTTCCGGACCTTGACGCTTACGCATTTCCCTCTTCTGATCGTATTGGTTTTTGGGGAAAATTCGGATGTATATTATTGCCGGTAATTTTATTAGTAAGTAGTGACCTATTTAAGGGGAGTAATGTGATCGGAAAATACAGGTTGCGATCGTTAAGTGGATCAGTCTACCAGCTATTCTTACTGAAAAAACGAGACTAGTGGTGGAATCTGGAAGCGGAATTAATCGATCAGGTTATTCCTGACTGCAAAAAAAACGAGCCCGGCGGTGTTTTTTGCCCCAAATCTTTCCATTAGCCGGTCTTTGATGGCTTCCACCGTGCGTGGACTTACCTCTAATTTCTGAGCGATCTCGTGGGCGGTGAATTCCATGCAGATGTATTTTACCACATCGCGCTCGCGGTCGCTTAGCGTAATTTCACTAGTGATGGTTGGGGCAATTTTCTGCCGGGCATGGGACTTTTTCAGCAGGATTCTGTTAACAAAATTGTTCAGGTAGTAGCCTTTCGACATCACTTCCATGATCGCTTTCTTGATCTCTGCCGGGTCGGCGCTCTTGAGCAGGTATCCATTGGCCCCGATTTCCATCATGTGGCTGACGAATCTCTCGTCTTCATACATGGTAAGTGCTATGATATGGATCTGAGGGTATTGCTTGGCGACGATCTTGGTGGTTTCGATGCCGTCTTTCTGGGGCATCCTGAGGTCCATGAGTATGACATCGGGCAGTTCGGGAACGGTGGGGAGGTTGTCGAGCAGTTCCTGGCCATTTTCAGCTTCCAATACAAATTTGATATTCGTATAGGGCCGGAGCGACAATATTACCCCCTTCCGGAAAATTTTATGATCGTCTGCAATTGCAACTTTGATAGGGCCCATGGGTGAATGATATTGGCGAGTAAAAATAACATTTAAATCACGATTATTCTCCTATTGATTTGCGTCAATAGGTCACTATCCGTTCATCTTTTACGGTCATCGCGCTGATCTTTGGCACCTCGATGGTCACTTTAAAATAAGTTTGCGACAGGTCTTTTTCGAAGAATATTCTTCCCTGCAGCAGTTTTAGCCGGCTCTGGATGTTTTTCAGTCCAAGCCCGCCGCTGCTCTTATTCAGTTTTTCGAAGTCTGCCTGTGTGAGGCCTTTTCCGTCGTGATGCATGCGGATATAGAGTTTGTCACCGCTCAGATTCTGGGTCAGGTGGATAAAGCTGGAATTGCTGTGTTTGAGAATGTTATTGATGAGTTCCTGGATTACGCGGAAGATGATGAGCTCCTGGTCGGCCTGGAGGCGTTCGCGGTAGTCGTGGAAACGGCAGCTGGCGTTGAGGCTGCCGGAGCCACTGATTTTCTGGAAGAGGTCGTTGACCGCTGATTCCAGCCCAAAGTTTTTGAGGGTGGGTGGCATCAGGCTGTGTGAGATATTGCGAATGAGCTGGATGGTGTCGTCTATAATCTGCTTGGCGTTGTAGATGCTTTGCAGCTGGGAGGCCTTGTCGAGGTTGACCAGGTTTTCGTTCAGGTAGAGCCTGGCGCGGCAAGGAGAGGTCCGGCGTCGTCGTGGAGGTCTGCTGCGATTCTTTGTCTTTCCTCCTCCTGGAAGCGGATAGAGGCGTTCAGCAGGGTCTTTTGCTGTTCATATTCCAGTTTTTGCAGGCGCATCTGATAGCGGATGACCTTACGCTGGTGGAATATGATGAAAACGATCATGCCGATGGCCAGCACCAGCATGCCAATTGTTCCAAAGAACAACATCATTGATATTTCACTGCCAGAACTAGCAGCCTGAAGAAAGATCATGGGAGCCCTGAAATTCTATTAATGTGTTGATTTGTTTTCAAATAATCCATTAAACGGCTGTTCGTAATCGGAAATCGTATTTTCATTTCTCTTTATTGAGAACGCTATTGCAAAAAAGATATTTTTGAGTATCGTGGCAAAATGATTGATTTTCCATATTTTGTCTCTTGTATCTTGGGGTACACTATTGGCAAGGATGAATAAAAATAGTGTCGCAGAGAGATACAAGATAAAACCTGCAATAATCCAGAAATTTTGATCTTGATAAATAAACATTACCTGCGTCTTATTTAATTGATCAAATAAATAGAAAATGCAATAGATAATAATCAGAATCCCTTCAATGGCCGTAGAAACTGAATCAAAATTCTTTTCTCTTCCGGCCATGAAAATAATAAGTGACATTATTAGAAAGCAGGCTCCAGAAATGGCAATAATCAGTCGGAAAGTTTTCTTCTCAATAATGAGGTATAGCACAGTTGCAAAGAAGGAATATTCAATAATCGTAAAAGCACTTAATATATTGATAATGATCTCGTTACCCTTTTTGCTTTTTATCAAAAGCAAGCTTGAGTCAACAGATAATGAGAAAATAATATATAAACAAAGAACCTTTACCCATATTGAAGTATTTCTTTTGTAGAAAACTGCAAATACGAGTAAAGGTAGAAAATCTGATAAGTAGGCAATATTTCTTAGTAACTCGTCGATTTTAAGGGGTTTGGCCTTTCAAATATAAACAACAACGGCTACTAACAGAATATTCCCGCTGTTTAATCGTTAGTCAAATTCCAATCATCAGAATCTGAAGTTCTGATGTTTCCAGTTTTGATACGATCTGCAACGATTCCTTTTTCAGTTGCCAGGGTTCCTTCTGGGCTTACAGTTGAAATGGAAGTCAGTGCTTTTCCTTCGCTGTTCAATCCAACGTAAACAAGAGTTTTTTCTCCCATTTCGTTGTAGGCATTGTACAGTCTCATTCCAGCACATCCTGGCTGAGCGAGAATCTGATCGATGATGTTTCTTCCGATTTCATAAAAATGAACATCATTTGCGTTCATTGTCTGATAATCGTTTACCATTTGATTTCCGAGTTCGAGACCTATTTCTTCGCCAATAGCGGATACAGGTTTCTGGAGGGTCTGAATGTTGTTCATAATAAGTAAGTTTTTGTGGTGGTGAAATCTTAGTTTCAGGGTTAAAACACCTCTAAAAAAAAATGCTGGCCAAGAGGTTTTTAAAATTCTAAAAAGTTTAATTTGCCCGGACATCAGAACAGGTAAGGCTTCCAGGGGATGTTACGAGTAATTAATACAAGTCAAATAGAGAAAAAGCCCTAGAAGCTTACAGTATTTTTACCATAGCTAATCCACAGCCCCGAGAGTGCGAAATTCCTGATTCCGAGACTTATTCACAGAGAGCGATAAAATGTGCATAAGTGTTTACCCTTATGTGAAATTCATTTAAAAACAATAAGTTACAGGTCAGAAAGCTTCGGGTCAGAAATGAAATTAGCCACCCGAAGTGCAGTAAAACATCAATGAGGGAACCGAAAAAATGGGTGTCGGCCGCAGGACTGGGAATATGAGTAGCGAAGAACCACCCGGGTCTTTCGTGCCTATTGGAACTGAAAATTCTTTATTATATCTTAAATGCCTGAAACTGAACGCTGCATATCAATCCAAAAGCCACTCTAAAACTCATACCCATTAGTAGCTCTATAACCCATTATTATTAATCACACCCTTATGAGTGCAGAACTGGTAATCAAGGTTTCTTTAGCGGACGATCATAAAATCTTCCGGGATGGCATCAGGATGGCACTTAAGGACAAGGAATACCTAAGGATTTTGTGGGAGGCTGAAGACGGAAAAGATCTGATGCACAAAATGCAGTTGAAAAAACCTGATGTGCTGCTGATGGACATTCGTATGCCTGAAGTAGATGGCGTGAATGCGATTGGCTTGCTTCGCAAAGAGTACGATGATGTGAAGATCATTGTTCTTACCATGTACGACGATCAGGAGATGATCACCAAAATGATGGAGATGGGTGCAAATGCCTATCTGACCAAGACTTCAGATCCTGAAGAGATCTATCAGGCCATCCTCGGCTGTATGAATGATGATTTTTATTTCAATGACCTGGTGAATAAGGCCGTATTGTCCAAATTGCAAACTAAACGGCAGGTTAGACAGTTTTATCCTAACCCGGTAAAATTTTCTGAAAAGGAAATCAGGATTCTGCGGTTACTCGCTGAGGACAAAACCACGGAAGAGATTTCCAAGGAAGTTTTTCTCAGCCCAAGGACGGTGGAAACCATTCGTCAGAATATGAAAACCAAGGTGGGGGCTAAAACCATCGCTGGTTTGATCATGTATGGCATGCGGAACAAATTTATCGATTAGAAGGTTTGTATGCCATGCCTGATAGAATACATAGCCAGGCCAACCCTGCTTTTTACATCTAGCTTCTCAAAAAGATTATCCCTCAGATTATCAACTGCCCGGGGATTCAGGTTCATCTGAACCGCGATTTCCTTGTAAGTCATTTCCGTGCATGCGAGCCGGAGAAAACGGATTTCAGTATCATTCAGCATGGTTCGAAGCAGGGAAGACTGTTCCTGACTTTTACGGAATAGGTTTACCAGTTTGCCTGTAGTATTGTTGGTGTAGTAATAACCATACTGCATAACAGTTTTTATGGCGAATTTCAGTTCTGAAGGATGAATGTCCTTTTTAAGGAAACCTTTCACGCCTACCTGGAGCAGTCTGATCATTGTCAGCTCAGTGTCGTACATGGTCAGCATCAGCACATGTGCGTCTGGAGCGTTTTGCTGTATCCACCTTGCCGTTTCAAAGCCATCGAGCTCGGGCATATTTAGATCCAGCAAGATCAGATCGGGTTTCAGATTTGCCTCGATCTGCTGAATGAGTTCTGCTCCATTGCCGGCTTCTACAATTACCTTGCAACCCTCAAAGCCATTGATCAGGTTTGCGAGGGCAGTTCGCAGTAGCATATGATCATCTACCAATGCTATGCGGCAATTCTTAACTTCCGTTTCCATCAATTATTTAAATTTTAAGGGGTTCGACCGATAGAGGAACATGAATTTCGAGTGTAGTTCCATGGCCATTGGAACTGGTGATGTCAAATTTGCCATTCAATACCTGAACTCTGTGGCGGATGTTTCGAAGTCCTGCGGAATTTTTGAAATCATTGTCCCAGTTGATATCATTTCCGGTAAATCCGATCCCGTCGTCCCGGATGATCATGTGCATTACACAGTCGCCATACTGTATGGCCAGTTTGATGTTTTCCGCTTTTGAATGTTTGATGATGTTATTGATTGCCTCCTGAACAATCCGGAAAAGGACCAGCTCTTTTTGATTTTCGAGATAAGCAGGAGTTCCGGCTACTTCAAACTTCACCTTGAAGACGCCCGCAGAATTCAAAAGGTCGATCTCGTTTTCTATCGCTTTTAAGAGACCATTGTTTTTGATGATGTCGGAATTCAGGCTCCTCGAAATATTCCTGAGGTTTTGAATTGCATCGGAGATCAGGCCAACCGATACTTCAATTTTTTCCTCAAATTCCGCTTGGTCGGGATTGTGTAAAGTATTCAAATGCAGTTTCGACAGCGTGAGTCCTAATGAGATGTTATCATGAATTTCCTTGGAGACTGCCTGAAATGTTTGTTCCTGTATTTCCAACTGGGTATGAAGCAGGCTCTTGTCGTAGTTCATGTTGATTTCCTTCAATTCTTGCTGGTAAGCTGATTGTTTCAATTGATAGAAGTATAGTATAGTAACGATAACCCCGAGTAAAAGAAGGATTAGTGCTATTGTACTTAGTACGAAAATTATCAAGTCATGATCTTGATTTGGCATCGTAGAGATATAATTAAAAAAATGAAAAGAAGGCTGTATCCTACAAAATTCAACGAGTACAATGGATTATAAATTGGTAAAAAATTTGTATAAACGTTATCAAGCTGCAAAGTCAACGGAGTAAGAAATGCAAACAATAAAAGCATCCCCGTGATGGTCCAGAATTGAGGATTGTCGCTCATTGGAATAGGAATGGAGTTTTGGAAAAGATCCAAATAATAAAATAAACATGCGATTATAATCAAATAAGATTCGATAATGGTAAAGGAAGATGGGGCTTGTCTAAATGAATCAGTGAAATACCAATTCCAAAAAATTGCAATTGTATATATAATAAGAACAACAATTAAAACTCTTCTTACTTTTTGTCTGTTTTTGAATATAGAAATAATGTAGGCATAAAATAGAATGAACTCCATTAACATAAATATGTTAATGGTGCTCTCTAATATTTTTTCAACTTTTAAACTATATGGAACATAAGAATTGAGGTATACTCCAATGATGGACTGTAGTAACGACAGTATGGCGTAGGGAAGGAGAATTTTTAAAGTAGTAAGCTTTCTAAAATTTATCACTGAAGCAATGATGAATATTAGATTCAGGATTATTTGAATTGGGACAGTATAATAATTTTTAGCAAAATATTCTATCATGATTCGCGCTTTGAACGTTTGCCTAAATTATTCTAAGCATTCAGTCTGCCGTTACGTATTCTCACGGTATTCTGGTGAGAAAAAAACGAATATGTTTTAAGTTGCAGAAACTAAATGCTTTGCGAGAGAGCTCTCATGGAAATCGAAACCTGAAGGCTATTCACCTGCAAGTGAGGAAAACCGACAAAAAACCTCGATTAAAATATTAGAATAATGGAAGAAAGCGGCCTTCTCAGGCATCAGGAGTGGAATAGTTCCTTTCGGCAGGATGGATGGCGGTCAGTTTTTTATGGAAATGGAGTTGCTCCTGGTTATCCTCCTGGAAGCAACAAATTCCGGTCAGCTGGTCATTTGGCAGGCTATAGGTGGCCGACACATAAAACCCCTCCACCCGGTAGAAAAATACCCTTGAATTCTCCTCCGCATGCTGGGCGATCAGATGACCATACTGCATGATGGCAGTCACCTTGTCAAGGTCATCCAAGTCCGTAAATTCAATAATGGTCATAAAGGAAAATTGGAGGAAATGGATCGCCCCACCGCCTAATGGAATATACAATTATCCGGGGGCCTCGCCAAAATAAAAAAGACAAGATCGATAAACACGTCTACCGGAGAAAATAAAGGCTATCTGGAGCTATTGCCAGCAACAAAAAACCTGCTTCAGCAGCCAAAAGGCTAGGAAGCAGGTTAATTACGTGCACACAGGTCTTTACCGGGTCTGGTTCATCAATAGGGATTGGATCGGACGATACTGGATTTTTGGATTGGACTTTCGGAGGATAATTGGTTAAATCAGAGCTATAGTTTCCTAAGGATACGGATGATAGTAAGTTGATTGACTTCGAGCCTTAACAAAACGGGGTTTCATTGGACGGACAATTTCTTCTGGACGGTTTAGGACATTGGATGTTAATAACTTTCGGTCAATCAACTAATATGTCAAATATAGTTGTGGATAAGTGTGTGGACAAGAGCAGTATCACCTGATTATTCTCGTTCGGAATTTACCCGCGTCAGCGTAATTCCCATAGTTATAATACTAGCACCTTGCCCGAATAACCCAGTTCCATCCTGTGAACAATCCCTTATACCGTAGTTTTCCCATCGTCCTGACATAGTAGTTTTCCTATAGTAAGTATCATGAAAATATACCATCTTGTGGGGTCTTATACTATTCAGTCTTAAAAGAAAAACCCCGATGAAGTACCAGGAAACAGGAAAAACCATCAAAGTAGCAATCGCCGACGACCACGCTCTCTTCCGGGCCGGCGTAAGAACAGCACTCTCGATCAAGAAGGATGTGGAACTCATAGCTGAGGCCGACAATGGCATGCAACTACTTAATTTGCTGAAACATATCGAGCCAGACGTTATCCTTTTGGATATTCAGATGCCGATCATGGACGGCATTCAGACCCTTCCCGAAATCCGTAAAATCAGGCCCGATGCCAAAGTGATCATCCTTTCGATGCACAACGATCACTCGATGATATCGAAACTCATGGAGATCGGCGCCAACAGCTATCTCACCAAAAATTCCGACTCTGAGACGATCTATGAAGCGATAAAGACCTGCCACGAAAACGAATTTTTCTTTAATGAACTCACCAATAAGGCACTCCTCACTGGCCTGCGCACCAAAAGGACCGATTCATTCGGCATCCCCGAAGCGGATCTTTCCGAGAAAGAACTACGCGTACTTCGGCTGATGTGCGAGGAAAAAACTACTAAGGAAATTGCCGACATCGTCGAGATCAGTCCACGCACAGTGGAGGCCATCCGCGACAAACTGAAAACAAAAACCGGCGCCAAATCCATGGCTGGCCTGGTGATGTATGCAGTCAAGAATGGTATTATGGACGAAGCGAAATAACCTAACTTCGCGGGCCATAAATATTTCATTCATTCTAAACAGCATTTCAGATGAAAGTTACTGTAGTGGGCGCGGGTGCCGTGGGCGCAACCTGTGCCGACAATATCGCGCGTAAGGAATTGGTCAGCGAACTAGTTCTGCTTGATATCAAGGAAGGAGTGGCCGAAGGCAAGGCCCAGGACATGATGCAGACCGCCGCCCTGCTGGGCTTCGACACAAAAATAACCGGATCTACCAGCGACTATTCAAAAACTGCGGGAAGTGATGTTGTGGTTATCACATCCGGCCTGCCCCGCAAACCAGGGATGACCCGCGAAGAATTAATTGGAGTGAATGCCGGCATCGTAAAAGGTGTGGCGGAAAACATCCTGAAACATTCGCCCGACACCATTATAATAGTGGTAAGCAACCCGATGGATACCATGACCTACCTGGCCCTGAAATCCACCGGTCTGGAAAAGCATAAAATCATAGGCATGGGCGGCGCCCTCGACAGCGCACGCTTCCGTTACCAATTGAGCCAGCACCTTGGTGCCAGCCCCGCCGATCTGAACGCACTGGTAATCGGTGGCCACGGTGACACAACCATGATTCCCCTGATCCGCCACGCTACCTGGAACAGCGCACCGGTCTCTGACTTCCTCAGCGCCGACCAGCAAAAACAAATTGTTGCCGACACGATGGTCGGTGGCGCAACACTTACCAAACTGATCGGCACCTCCGCATGGTATGCCCCAGGTGCAGCGGGTGCAGCCATGGTAGAAGCGATCGTCCGCGATGAAAAGAAACTTTTCAGCTGCTGCGTGTCCCTGGAAGGTGAATACGGCCAGAAGGATATCTGCCTGGGCGTACCCGTGATCCTCGGAAAAAATGGTTGGGAGAAGATCCTCGACTTCAAGCTGAACGCGGAAGAAAAAGAACTTTTCAAAAAAAGCGCAGATGCCGTCCGAAACATGAATGATGTGCTGAGCGCTTTGCCGGCATAGCTCAATACAACACAATCTGAATGGGACAATGGATCGAATTCACTGTCCCTTTTTTTGTGACCTGAAGCCGAAAGCCGTTCAAAATCAAAAATTAAAGATTAAAAATCGAGTGGATTGATCGCAATTTCCGGGTTTGTAAACTCATACAAACAGCGGACATGATGCATAAGTTTTTCTAACTTCAATAATCCAGAAATTTTTATTTCAACAGTTCCCGGCCCAACTAATCCAATTAACATGTCCATCAACAACGAAGCTGAATTGACCGGAATGAAAAAGGTGGGTGAAGCAGTCGCGATAACCCTGAAAGAGATGAGAGACTACGCGCGACCCGGAATGACCACCAGGGAACTCGATGATTATGGTGGCGGTATCCTTAATGAGCTCGGGGCCAGATCCGCACCACATCTTACCTATAACTTTCCTGGCTGGACCTGCATAAGCGTAAACAATGAAATTGCCCATGGCGTTCCTTCCCACAACAGAATCTTACAGGATGGTGACCTGGTCAACATTGATGTTTCCGCAGAGCTCAATGATTTCTGGGCCGACAATGGCGGTTCATTTGTCCTGGGGACCGACCATCATCAACATCAAAAACTGGTCGACAAATCGAAAGAAATTTTGCGTAAGGCAATCAGTCAGATCAAAGGTGGCGTCCGCATCGCCGACATTGGGCACCTGATCGAAATGGAGGCCAGGTCGTCCGGGTTTAAGGTGATAAAAAATCTGGGCGGGCATGGGGTCGGCCGAAGCCTGCACGAAACACCGGACAATATCCTGAATTATAAAGACCGCTACGACAGGAGGAGATTCAAAAAACACAGCGTTGTCGCCATCGAAACCTTCATCTCCACAATGTCAACATTAGCTGTGGAAACAGCCGATGCCTGGACACTTGTCGGCAACAAAGGCGGCTTTGTTGTTCAGCACGAGCACAGTATCGTGGTTACAGACGATTATCCGGTCGTGTTAACGGAAATGAATGAGATATAGGGAATAGAAAACCAGCGATCCGCCTCACCTCCCTAACCGATAATTGATCCTTTGAACGATGTATCTGGTATCCTGAAGCTCCATACATTTGAAATGTCCGAGCGGACATTTTTTATTTCCATACTTGCTGCAGGGCTGGCAGGTCAGCCCCGGCACCAGGATGTTTTCATATGGCGATTCTGAAACCGTATTCAGATAAATCGACCCATAATAAGGTTCCACATCCAGTCTTGGCGAAGTGCTGCCCCAGATGGCCAGCGTGGGCTTCCTGAAAGCAGAGGCGATGTATTGCAACCCCGTGTCATTGGAAATCACCAGTTTCGCCCTGCGTACCAGGTCAGCTGATTCGTTCAGACTAAATTTTCCGCACGCGTTGTAAATCTTGGGTTTGTTGGTCGCTGTCACCAGCTCTCCATGCATCCTGTCCTCCTTGCCTCCCAATAAAATGATGGGATGATTGACGGCGGTGCAAAGTGCAATCAGTTTGTGGACGGGTAATTTCTTGGTGTGATAGGAAGCGCCGATGACGATGGCGATGTAACCGGCGAGGTGGGAAGTTGGTATGTCCGACTCCCGCACCACATCCTTGTCGGGAATAAAATAATCCAGTCCGCCGCCATCGTCCTTCACGCCAAATGGCGCTACCGTATCAAGGCTTCTAC
>Ga0193752_1002001_pt1 | contig 15960 bp, 14 predicted proteins | sample H1c1metaG_FD_144924 | JGI IMG/M metagenome (GOLD analysis project Ga0193752, IMG submission 144924) | Soil microbial communities from a riparian zone of the East river system, Colorado, United States - H1c1 | ecosystem: Environmental > Terrestrial > Soil > Riparian zone | place: USA: East River... | reverse complement strand
CTCGTAAAACACACCGATCCTCGAACGGCGCACCGCACTGCCCAGATCATAAAAGAAAGCCTCGACCGTGCTGATACCGAAAAAATGTGCCGCATCACATGGGTTGCAACGGCATCGATCTCACGCCTCAAACGCGAGCACCGCCTGCAGATTCTTGTCAGGGCCGAGAACCGGAAAACGTTGCGCAATGTGCTGGAAACAGCCTTGTCCGACGCCGAAGCAAGAGGGGCCGACCTCAAACTTGCGAATGTTGAGATCGACCCCGTAAATTTGTTGTAGGTTACCCGCAGCCGTACGAAAAAGATTCCGCCAATCCGTGAGCCTTTCCTATATCGACGCGATTCCAAAATTTAATCTCCGCGTCGCCCCGTCGCTATTCTAGTTGACGGCTTTTGAACTGATCTCCGCCTGCCGGAATTTGATCTGCGCGTAGATCTCCGACAATGATATCTTACAATTCAGCGATTCCAGCGAGATCACATCGTCCTTTTCGTTATAAATGCGGTATATCCACTGCTTCATGTTTTGCTTTGCGTAGTGCTCCACCCGCATCTCATCCTCTTTCACAAGCAGGCATTCCTTGATACTGTCCATCGCCAGATAATTTTCAAGTTTAGTGGTTTTGTTCGATGCGTTCGTCGCGGTAGATACGATCTCAACAACCACGGTCGGGTTCTGTAAAACGTCGAAATTCTGATCGGCAAAAACGGGCTCGCCGCTGACAATTACTACATCCGGGTAACAAATACGCTTATTTTTCAACTGAACGCGCATATCGTTTACATAGATGTCGCACTTATGGCCCTGCAGGCGGCTGCCTACAGCTATCGTAATATTTGTCGCAACCAGGTTATGCCATCGATTGGCCGGCGGCATGCCGCGCTCTGCCCTTGCGTACTCCTCGTTAGATAGATTCTTGTCGGATTGACTGGAAAGTTTTTCGTTCATTTTACTACTCCTGCTTGATATGAATTGGGGTTATTTTGGCAACAAAGACTTCGGGGGAACTTTGCTTAGGCTTTTTTGTTTGCTAAAACTAGTGTTACATATTGGGCTGAAATTTTACAAGGTATAATTCCATGAAACTTTCCGAATTGGCTGAGAAGACGTTTTCCACAATAGGGCAGGGCGACCCCAACCTTGAGATAACGTCCGCCGCCGGGTTGGACATCGCAGGGGAAGGCGATGTTACTTTCCTGGCGAACCCGAAGTACACGCCCCAGATCCAAACCACCCGCGCCAGCGCCATCTTTTTGAACGAGAATTCCGTGATCGAACGCAGCGACATCGCCGTCCTGCGCGCCAAAGATGCCTACCTCGCCTACACCCTCGCGCTCTGGGAATTCAACCCGCCGCGCGAGCGGGAACCCGTTCTGCATCCGTCTGCCGTGATCGATGAAAGCGCCGACGTCGCGCTCGAAACCGAGATCCACGCGAACGTAGTGATCGGAAAGAACTGCTCGATCGCGAGCGGCGTGATCATATATCCGAACGCGACCATTTACGAAGGGGTAACCATCGGCCCGAATACGACGATCCACTCCGGCGTCTCCGTCCGCGAAAATTGCGAGATCGGTGCTAACTGCATCGTTCACAACAATTCGACCATAGGGTCCGACGGTTTCGGGTATGCAAAAGATGAAAACTCTCGATGGGTAAAGATACCGCAGGTAGGCCGCGTCGTGCTCGAAAACGATGTCGAGATCGGCGCCAATACGGCTATCGATTGCGCATCGGTGGGCGAAACCCGCATCAAGCGCGGCGCCAAGATCGATAATCTCGTCCAGATCGGGCATTCCTGCACGGTCGATGAAGATGCGCTTATCTGCTCGCAAACCGGCCTCGCAGGCAGCTCCGTTATCGGCAAGCGTGTGATCCTGGCCGGGCAGGTGGGTATCGCGGGACATCTGAAGGTCGGCGACGACGCCGTGCTCACGGCCAAGTCCGCCACGAGTCACGATGTCGAACCGGGCAAGGTGATCTCGGGCGTTCCCGGCTTCGATAACCGCGATTGGCTCCGCGCGACCGCAGCTTACAGGAAACTCGGCGAGATGACGCAGCGTCTAAGAAGTATAGAAAAAAAGCTGCGCGAGATAGGTCAGTGACCACAGCGATGGAAGCGCAGTTTTGTCAGTACCACTTGCGGTAGCGAGTGGTTGAACGTTCGATACAAAGTTAATCAAATATATGACACCTGAAACACAAAGAGAACTATCGGAAACGGGCTACGACATCACACCACTCGACCGCGAAACGGTCGAACGCTTGGCACAGGACCTGACAGAGGAAGAACGCCGTATCCTGCTCGACCACGGGACCGAAGCCGCATTTTGCGGTAATCTTACCGACCACAAGGAACCGGGCACTTATGCCTGTCGCCTGTGCGGCCTTCCGCTGTTCAACTCGGATTCTAAATTTTATTCGGGAACGGGCTGGCCGTCGTTCACCATTCCCTTCGACAAGGAACACATCAGAAATATTGAAGATAACAGCTACGGAATGCGCCGCGTCGAGATCCGCTGCGCCCGTTGCGGCGGCCACCAGGGACACGTATTCCCGGACGGCCCGCCGCCTACGGGCCAGCGTTATTGTCTGAACTCGGCCTCGCTCGAATTTTTCGAAGAGGGTACGGATATTCCGCAAAAACAGTGAAGATCGATAAGGTTTGCCCAGTTGTTTTAAGAAAAAAAGGCGAGAGCATCGAAGTTCTCGCTTTCGTCATCCTTTGGCCGGATTTCAATTGGTAAAAGGCACGGTGGAGGAGGGCGAGGAATTTATCGCCGCCGCCGCTCGGGAATTGGCCGAAGAATCAGGGATCGAATCGCTTGCCTCGATCGAGTTCAAAGGAAACTGGGAGGCGAATCACAAAGACCAGACGTGGTATTTCTTTCTCTGCCACCCGGGCGACAACTTGCCGGAAGAATGGGCATTTTTTACGAAGGACGGTGGCGGACTTAATTTTGATTTCTTCTGGTTCGACCTGAAAAAAACGCCGGGCAATGAATGGCCCGACGTCTTCGTAAGAGCGTTAGATCATATCAGGGAGAACATCGCCTGATCTTCGCGTCGCAACAAACTACTTCCGATCCTTAAAGCTATCGTAGAGCCTCGTGTGCCTGCTCGTCAGCGGCAGCATCCGCCCATTGATAAACACGTACTTGATATTCGTTCGCGGCTCCAGGATGTCCCCGTCCGCGACCACGATATTCGCGATCTTACCCACATCGATCGAGCCGATCTTGTCATCGACCCCGAGTATCTGCGCCGGGTACAGCGTCACCGACTTGAGGGCATCCTCGCGGGTCAGCCCGAATGCACCCGCGATACCAGCCTGGTAAGGTAGATCGCGCACCTCTTCCCCGTTACTCCCCGTGGAAACACAGAACTTCACTCCAGCTTGTTGGAGTTTAGAGGGCCCCTCGAAAAAGTAATCGTAAGGGTGATCTTCAAGCACCGGCAGGTTGTAAATATTGGTGAATATGACGGGAATGTTGTTCTTCTTCAAATCGTCCGCCGCCTTCCAGGCTTCCTGTCCGCCGAGCAAAATGCCCTTCAGTCTGGTTTCAACAACAAACTTCGCAACAGCCCTGATGTCCCGCTCGCGCTCCGCCGTAAAGACTACCGGCTTCTCGCCCCTGACATACGGCACCATCGCTTCCAGTTTCACATCGGTAGCGATATAGGTCAGGCCCTTGTCCTTTTCATACGCTTCTTTCGAACGGGCATAATTTTCGACGCTCCTGAAGAACTTCTTGAGGTCCTCGAGCTGCGCGTCCCTGCGTTTTATCGCCTCGCTAAACTCGACCGGCGCTCCACCGCCTCCACCGCCGAAACCGCCAAACGTTGATATACGCGGAAAATTGATCACCAATCCGAATTCTGGCACCAGCGCCATTTCGGCTTGCGTAGAGCCATTAAGATTAACTACCGCCGCCTGGCCGGTAATAATCCCGTTGCCCGTCGGCGCGGACATTACGGTAGTAATCCCGTTTACCCGCGTTACGTTAACGTGCGACGAATGCGGATGTATCGCCCGGATCGCCTTTGCGTTGGGGTTGATGTTGCCGACCTCGGCCAAATCGACCGAACCGTTAACTCCGAGCGTTATTTCGCCAAGGCCAAGATTCGTCCCGGCATCGATCATTCCCGGAAATACCGTTAATCCTTTACCGTCGATCCTCTCAGCACCGCCGGGAATCGAGACATTTGCCCCGACCGCCGAGATCTTGCCGTTTTGAATAACTACGGTCCCGCTCTCGATCGTCGCGCCCGAAACCGTAACGATACGTGCATTGACAATAGCAAACGTCCCCGCCCGCCCCGTCTGGTTCTGCTCCGTCCCGTCGTTCTGCCCAAAAACAGCGGCTGTCAAGAAAGTGCTAATAACGATCGCAGTGAAAAGGCTAACGCTTCGCCCAATAGAAAATCGCAAATCTAGAATCGAAAATCTCCTCATTGGTTACCTCCGAATTCCGCTTCGTCACGCTCTTCCGCTCTTCGCTCGCTCGGCGTTCGTGGGCTGGTTCCCCCGCTCGAAGGCGCTTTATTTACATCCATTTTTTCCAGTTCTTGCCGCTCTTTCGCGATCTGCTCCTGCATCTGCGTGTCTTTGGCGCGGTCAAAATAAACCTCGCCCTCGATAATGGTCATATCAACTCTCGAAAACGAGCTGAATGGGTGCGCGGTCCAAATGGTCAGATCGGCGTCCTTACCGACCTCGATCGAGCCTGTTCGCTTATCAATTCCGAGTTGCTTCGCCGGATTGATCGTGATCATCTTCAGCGCGTCCTCCTCAGGAACGCCGCCATATTTCATTACTTTCGCGGCGTCCAGGTTCAGCCGCCGCATCCGCTCGTCCGAATCCGAATTTATCGAAACGTTAACGCCGTTCTTCCAGAGGATCGCCGCGTTGTAGGGAATGGAATCGTAGGCTTCGAGCTTATAGCTCCAACTGTCGACAAAGATCGAAACGCCCGTTCCGCGCTTTGCGATTTCCGGCGCGATCTTGTAAGCTTCCAGCCCGTGCTGCAGGGTAGCAACCCTAAAGCCGAACTCGTCGGCGATAAGCATCAGATTCAGGTGCTCATCCGAGCGATAGCCGTGAGCGTGAACAAGCCGCTTCCCTTCCATGACCTCGACAAGCGGCTCTAGCTCCGTATCACGGCGCGGCGGCACTTTCGTCTTGCCGACACGGAAATCGGCCAGCGCCTGCTTGTAATCCCTCGCCCTTAGAAAAGCGTCGCGAATGGTTTCCATCACACCCATCCTCGTGCGTGGATAACGCGGCGTCTGCCCCGGCTGCAGTTGAACGTGGGTCCGTTTCGGGTTTTCACCGAGCGCGAACTTGATCCCGGCCGGCGCATCAGCGATCACAAAATCCTCAACCGGTTTGCCGTATTTGAACTTGACGGTGGAATTCTGGCCGCCGATCGAATTTGCCGAACCGTGCAGCAGGTTCGCCGCGGTTACGCCGCCAGCTAAAGCCCGATATATGGCGATGTCCTTTGGATTCAACACATCGCGCACTCGCGTCATTGAGGTGACGGAGTACGAAAACTCGTTTACAGAACCATCGACCATCGAATGCGAGTGGCAATCTATGATTCCCGGCGTTACGAATTTACCCGTCGCGTCGATGATCTGCGCCCCTGCCGCGGCAGTCAATCCCTTACCGATCCGGGCGATCTTGCCGTTGCGGACCAGGATATCGGTGCCCTCGAGGGTACCCTTCGCCGCGGTCATAACGGTCGCATTGCGAATTAAGACCTCGCTGCCGGTTTGCGCCAACACCAATGTCGGCGAGATCGTCACCAGCGAAACCACTAACAGAAAAACAAATGCTTTTCTCATCTTTTCTTTTCCTCTGACTTCCCAGACTAACTAGACTTCCTAGACTTTCTCGACCGCTTAAGGGTTCTTCGTGCCTGTAAACGGCACCGGCCCTTGCGGCGAATCTATGGTGCCGCTGACCTTGTTTCCTTCGACCGTAGCCGTCACGGTGATATCGATACTGCTTCCGCCAAACGGTACGGTTGTTGAAAAAGTAAACCCGGTTGCCGTAACTTTGCCATCCCTGATCGGGCTGCTGCCCGCCTGGCTTCCCATCGTGCCCGTAAGCAGCGGTCCCTGCTGGTTTAGCGCGAGCGTCGCGGGAAGCGCTTGGCCTGGTATCTCGATGCTTATGCTGTAATTGCCGCCAACCGTCGCGACTGCCGGGGCCGGTGCGCCCGGGCTGGCCGGCGCGGCTTCCTTTTTCGGCGGTTCTTTTTGTTCGAATATTTTTCCGTCAACGAATACGTGCGTCACATGCCGGTCTTTGCCGAATACGTCTCCCTTGACCACCGCGAGGTTCGCGATCTTCCCGATCTCAATGGACCCGGTCCGATTATCGACGCCCAGCATTTCCGCCGCACCGAGCGTCATAGCCCTGATCGCCGCGTCTTTGTTCAGGCCATTCTCCACGGCCTTGCCCGCGTTTGTAAAAAAATCGCCTATTGCCCGCATACCGTCCGACTGAAACGCGAACTTGATCCCGGCCTGCGCCAGCCGTCCCGGCCCTTTCGGAGTTTCGGCCCGCAAGCGAAGCGTTTCCATGCTCTCCGGATCGGCCTCAGCAGACGCGGACGCTGTTCGCTTCGGGAAATTCAACGACAATAATACCGGCACATTCTGCGCCTTTAGCCTGTCAGTAACCTTCCAGGCTTCCTGCCCGCCCGCAACTACTGCTTTGAGGTTAAATTCTTTCGCGAGGTCCAGCACCCGGATTATCTCTATCTCGCGGTTCGCGACAAATACTACCGGCAACTGACCGTTTATGATTGGAAAGATCGCTTCGAGCGTTTTGTCCTCATCAGGGCGCTTCATGCCGCGGGGGTTGGCCGCATATAGCCTCTGGTATTCCTGCAGGCGCTGTGCATCCAGAAACATTTGCCGCAGCGCCGAAAACGTGCCCATTAACGACGAAGGATAAGTACCCCCGCCTGCCGTGTTGAAAGTTACGTGTTCGGCAACCGGGTTCCTTATCACCATCGCCGCAACCGAATCGCCCGCCAAATTGATCACCGCCGAACGGCCGTTGAAAATGCCGGTCCGCGAAACTGTTAGTGCCGTTGTGAACCCGGCGTTCCTGTTCGCTTCAAATTGCAGTTCGCCCGCGCGAAGATCGTCGAAAGCGGATTGCTCGGCGCGCAATGCGTCGGGGTAGCTAGAATTCGAGGCCGGCGGCGGTTGTTGTATTCCCGGTTGTCCCGGTGCGGTTGTTCGCGCCGGTATTCCCAAGTTGGTCAACGCATCGATAAAACCCGGATATACAGTCAGCCCCGTACCGTCAAAGACCTGAGCGTCGGACGGCGCCTTTACACCGCTACCGACCGCCTCGATAAGGCCGCCCCGAATAACAACGGTGCCGTTTTCGATAGTCGCGCCGGAAACGGTCACGATCCGAGCATTTGTTACCGCGTAGGTCTGCGCATGTACGGATAGGCCGAAGAGCGAGCCTATGGCCGCAAAAGCGAGCAGACAGAAATTTATTTTCATAAAAAAACTTGTGCTGGATAGATAATTTGGAACTGCTTTTGAGTGTAGTTTACGCGCAGGTAAAAGAAAAGTTTCAGATAAGACGATGAAAAAACTGCCCCTTTTTGCCCCAAAAACCGGATTTTTGTTCCACTTTTGTCCCGGGGTGGAACACGGGAATTGCAAATTATTAGATTTGTAAGATCAATAAAGAATGGGAGTTAGCGGATGGGGCTAACCCCCGCTTATCTTGTTCCAGGGGTGGAACACTAGACACCCTCGATCCGGGCGATGAAGCACCCGGCTTCGGCGTTTCTGATATGAACATATTCGACCAACGGCGAGCCGAGTATTCCGGCGATCTGCGTTTCAAGATGCTCTTCTTCGGCCCGTTCTCGCGTGATCAGTTCGCCGCGGCTGTCATAGCCCTCAAATAGCATCGGCAGATCACGCAGGTCGGGCGGAAAGGCTTCGGCGTTATACGCGCGGCAGTCATTGCCGTGGATAAAGATCGGCCCCGGATCGGGCAGATCGGCGCGCCCCTCGAATGCGTTATAGGTGAAGAATAGCCTTTCGTCCACGCCTTGGTCGAACGTTTTCAGGCAACTGCGGCAAGGGCCGTAACCGGTCGCGACATCGATGAAGGCCTTGAGACTTTTATACTGGGGCGAAACGAGCGAGCGCCGCGCATTTTCTGCTATTTCCGATGAGATCGGGATCACTTTGAAGTTCATAATACTTTTCTTTAAGCGTTTTGCAACGGATGAAACGCGTGAAACGGATGAAACACCTGAAACGCGCCGTTCGCCAGGTACGGTCGAGGCCGTGAAACACCCTGAACGTCCTTAAACACCCGAGCTGTTTGGGTTCAACCACCCGCGTTCCGCTTATGCCTTAGCTGACGCCGCGGCCTTGCTTTCTTTTTCGAGGAGCTGTTTTTTGCGCTCGACTCCCCACCTGTAACCGGTTAGTTTGCCGTCGCTCCCGACAACCCTGTGGCAGGGGATTACCAGCGCCACGCGGTTTCTTGCACACGCGCTCGCTACCGCCCTGACCTTTTTCTTGTCGCCCATCATTTCCGCGAGCTGCGAATACGAGACCGTTTCGCCATAGGGGATTTTTCGCAATGCTTCCCAAACCTGCATCTGAAACGCCGTGGCCTGCACGTCTATGGGCAAATCCAGCTTCTTATCTTTTCCGGCGAGGTACTGAATGATCGCACTTACCGAATCTTTCAAATCTTTTGCGTCGCTGGTTATCGCCGCCTGCGGATACTCCTTTTCAAGGTTTTCTATCAATGCTGCATCGTCCTCTCCAAAAGTCACAGCACATACACCTTTTGGCGTGCGCGCCACCAGCATCCGGCCAATATCGCTATCCGTGATCGTATAATTGATCTCCATTCCCTTTCCTCCTTTTTGATAGACCGCGGGCGTCATCCCCATGTTTTCCGCGGCCTTTTCATACAGCCTGCTGCTCGACCCGAACCCGGCATCGTACATCGCCGTAACGACGTCGCTTCCATGGCGAATACCGGTTTTGAATTTGTCCATCCTTTTCGCCTCGGCATACTTCTTTGGCGAAACGCCGATTATTTCCTTGAAAACCCTTTGCAAATGATGAGCACTCATCCCGATCTCTGCTCCCAGGTCCTCAAGCGTCACCTGGTCTTCCGATTCGAGCATCTCGCATGCTTTTACAACGGCCTCGACCTGCGGATCGATCGCTTTCTCTTCTTTCGGCTTGCACCTTAAACACGCTCTGAACCCACCTTCTTCGGCTTGCTTCGAGGTATCGAAAAAGACGACGTTTTCTCGCTTTGGCAGCCGCGCCGTACACGACGGCTTGCAAAAGATCCCGGTGGTGCGGACGCCGGTGTAGAAGACCCCGTCAAATCTTGGATTTCTCTCACTAAATGCTTGCCAATATATTTCTTTTTCCATGTTCTTAAGTTTATTTGACCCCAAAACTAAAATCTATCCGGAAATTGCGGTAGAATTTTTATATATGGGCGCGATCCTTTTATTTGATGGTGTTTGTAATTTCTGTAATAGCTCGGTAAATTTCATCATCACACATGATACTGAGAACTATTTCAAATTCGCGCCCCTGCAATCCGATTCGGGCCGCGAGCTGGCGGAGAAATTCGGGTTGAAATTTGAAGGAAATGAAGCAAAAGCAGGGGATAGCGCGAAACCGGTAGATTCGATAATCCTCATTGAGGACGACAGGGCCTACACCCATTCCAGCGCGGCATTACGGATCGCGCGTCACCTGGGCGGCATCTGGTCATGGTCGTACGTCTTTATTATCGTTCCGAAATTTATACGGGACGTGTTTTATAAACTTTTCGCGCGGTATAGATATAAATTGTTCGGGAAAAAGGACGTCTGCATGATGCCCACGCCCGAACTAAAACAGAGGTTTTTGTCATAAAGGGGAGTAATAAAATGAAAGCAATTTGGAACCGGGCCGTTCTGGCCGAAAGCGATGAGACCGTGGTGGTGGAAGGCAACCAGTACTTCCCGGCGGACTCTATTAATACGGAGTACTTTCAGCCGAGCCAGACGCACACCGTCTGCGGCTGGAAGGGTACGGCGAGCTATTACGACGTCGTGGTGGATGGCGAAACGAACGGTGACGCCGCGTGGTATTACCCTGAGACTAAGGCTGAGGCGAAGGAAATAGAGGGCTATGTCGCTTTTTGGAAGGGTGTCGAAGTTGTCTAGTCGATTGAGGGATTGGAGTGAACTCAAGGAGATTATTTCCCTTCAGATCAACACCGCAAAGGCCTTGGGCGCCCGACCCGAAGACATCGAAATTGCACAGGAATATCTAAGAGAAGGTGAATACGGTCTCGCATGGGACCAACTGGTATCGCAAATGTATGAATACCAGATAAATATTGATCAGGATTATTACGATCTGGTTGCAGAAATCGCTCAAAAGATGCGAATCGGAGAGAATGAGTATAGCTTCTTACGTGAGGTGATAAAATAGCCGCCAAGGGATCCTTCTCGACTTTTTTCGTGCTTCTCGTAGGCAATTTCTTGATTCTTTAATCTTTCAGATGCAGAATTACTCATACTCAACTCTCGAATTTGAAAAGCTTCTCGAGCTTGTCTCTCGCCATGCGCAGACGCCGATGGCCATCGACAGGTTTGCCGATCTGCGCCCGCATACGAGTCTGAAAGCTCTCGAACATGATCTCCAGGCTGTCACGGAAACGATATCGCTGGCGGAGGAAAAGCAGGTTTCGTGGTATTTTTCGGGGCTTGCGGATCCGGAAGATGCGGTCGCGATACTCAAGATCCGAAATGCGTCGCTGGAACCGACGATACTTTTAGAGATCACAAAGCTCTGTACGCAGGCGCTTTTTGCCCGCTCGCTTATATCACCGGAGAAGGAATTCGCGCCGGGGGTGTGGAAAGTCGTCGAAGATCTTCCGAAAACCCTGTTAGTGGTTGTCGAAAAGATAAACAAAAAACTCCTTCCCTCGGGTGAGATCGACGATTCCGCCTCTCCCGAATTGGCAAAACTGAGGCGTGAAATAAACGCCCAGCGCAACCGCCTGACAAAATCGCTCGAATCCGTGATGCGCGACAGCGGAACGGCGGTGCAGGACGCGATCGTTACGGTAAGAAATGACCGCTTTGTTATCCCGATCAAAGCCGATTTCCGCGGCAAGGTCGGCGGCGTTGCGCACGGATTTTCTTCCTCGGGTGCGACGGTTTTTATCGAACCGCTTGAATCGATCGAGGCCAACAACGAACTGCAATCGCTGAAAGGCAAGGAAGAGCGCGAGGTAGCCCGCATCGTATTTGAATTGACCGAGGAGCTTCGCGAACAGCTTCCGGCGGTCGAAATGGCGGTCGAGGCCGTAACAGAGCTCGATTTTATCCGCGCCAAGGTGGAATTTGCACGTAAATTTGCTGCGACGATCCCCGAGATATCAACCGACGAAACTCTCGAATTGACCGGTGCGCGTCATCCGCTGCTCGAAGAAAACCTGCGCGACACCGAGAACGATATCGTCCCGGTCTCTTTTACGCTGACCAAAGAAAACGCGGTGATGATCATCTCGGGCGCGAACGCGGGCGGCAAAACGGTCGTGCTCAAAACCGCGGGACTGCTATCGATGATGGCGGTTTCCGGCCTGCCCGTACCGGCAAAGCAGGCGGTCATTCCCTTCTATCGCTCGATCCTGGCGGATATCGGCGACCATCAATCGCTGGCCGCGAATCTCTCGACTTTCAGCTCGCACATGTCGAACATCGCCGGTATGCTCCGCGAATGCACGTCGCCATCGCTCGTGCTGCTCGACGAAGTTGGCACCGGCACCGACCCCGAAGAGGGCTCGGCGCTGGGCGTGGCGATAGTCGATCATTTCCGCCGTAAGTGCGACGCGCAGGTGATGGCCTCAACCCACTATCGGGGCTTGAAGATCTACGCGGCGAACGACCCGAGCATAATAAACGCCTCGGTGGAATTTAACGAGAAAACCCTGCAGCCGACGTACAAGCTTTTGATCGGCCTCGCCGGCGCTTCATCCGGTATCGAGATAGCTCGGCGCTTCGGCATTTTGCCCGAGGTGATCGGCGAAGCGCGCGAAAATCTGGACGTCTCGGCGCAGGAAGCAGAAAATTACCTGCGCCGGCTGCAGGACGAAACAAAACAAGCTACGGATCTGCGCATTGCCCTGGAAGAAGAACGCGAAGCAACGGCGCTGAAATACGCCTCACTCGAAATAGAAGCGATTAAAAAAGAAAAAGAACGCCAGCGGCAGTTCGAAAAAGAGTTGGCGCAGACTATCGAGGAATTCGACCGCCAATCGAGAGCGTTTGTGGATGGGCTGGAAGACAAAGCGTTGAAAACCAAGCTCGATAAAGAACGCAGCACCCGCAAGGCCGAGCTAAATCGGGCAGTAATGTCTAAAGTGCAAACTGGGTCCCAGGGCCAAGGTCCAAGATCTAATATCTCAGGTGTCGCAATAGATACTGATAGATCTGCTGCCGTCTCGGTTGGCTCGAGGGTCGTTACCTCCTTCGGCAACATCGGGGTGGTCGAGAAAATGGATAAGGATGTTGCCGAGATTTTGGTTGGCGGAATGCGCCTGCGTGAAAAGATCGCCAATCTCCAGGTGGTTGCTGAGGCGGCTGCCGGTGCCGGCGGCAAGCTCGAAAAACTGCAAAAAGACTCGAAGGCATCGAATCTTCGCCTCGATGTCGAGGATATGAACGCCGAACTAAACCTTATCGGTCAAACCACCGCCGACGCCGAGTACGAGATCGACCGATTCCTTGATGAAGCTTATCTCGCCGCCCTGCCCCGCGTCCGCATCATCCACGGCTTTGGCACCGGCGCGCTCAAGAATTTCGTCCACCATTTTCTAAAGGGCCACCCGCACATCGCCAAGTTCGGCTTCGCGCCGCAGGACCAGGGCGGCCAGGGTGCTACAGTTGCGGAATTGAAACAGTAAAGCTACGCCAATGAAATTATGTGGATTTCCCAAATTAAACTAACGAATATTCGAGGTTTTAGAGAGGAGAACTCGATTGAGTTATCTCGAAATATTAATCTCTTTGTCGGACAAAATAATGCAGGAAAATCTACTCTTTTAAATGCCTTATTGCTTATCCAGTTGCCAGGTGTAATGACCGTTTCAGATATAACTCTGGATCAGCCAATAGGAACGGTTGAACTAGTAGTTAATAACATATCTTCGTATATAGATAAGTATGGCGAAACCCCTTTTAAAGATGCAAGCAATACAAATCTAGAGTTTAAGTTTAATAGAAGGAAAAACATGGCCGGAAGAACCGTTTTAACTGGTTCAAACAATTCGCGCCACAATTTTGAACATACCCCGAATTCGGAACCCGCGAATTTAGTCTATCCGTTTCTTTCGAAGCGAAAAGTTCCTACTTACGATGAGACTATTAACCTGCCGGCTATGAACTCAGTTACCGGTACGTTTTCAAACCTTTATGCGAAAATAAATCGCTTATGTAACGTGAATCACCCAAGCTCCGAAGAATATCAAGACGCATGCAAAGAGATAATCGGATTTCCCATCTCCCCGATTCCTTCACAGAAAGGGCAGCAGGGTGGTTATTTAGTCGATGGCTTTTCAAATATTTTGCTGAGTTCCATGGGCGAAGGCATTCCTAATTTACTTGGACTTATCGTCGATTTGTGTATCGCCGACGACAAAATCTTCTTAATAGAAGAGCCCGAAAATGACATACACCCGCACGCGCTTAAGGCCCTCTTGGAACTTATAGTTAGAAAGTCCAAAAAAAATCAGTTTTTGATATCGACCCATTCAAATATAGTGACTAAATATCTGGGGAGCGTCGTCGATTCAAAGGTATTTAAAGTTTCAATGTCTTTTGACGTCAAGAGCAGACTTCCGATCTCAACCGTTGAGCTGGTTGAAAATGACCCGCGAGAGAGAATAAAAGTTCTCGAGGAACTTGGATATGAGCCGTTCGATTTCGGACAATGGAAAGCGTGGTTATTTCTCGAAGAATCGTCCGCTGAAATAATTATTCGAGAGTTCCTGATTCCATGGTTTGCTAATAAGCTCAAAAATTCACTGAGAACGTTTTCGGCGCGTTCGCTTTCTGAAGTAGGGCCAAAATTCAAAGACTTCAACAATCTATTTGTGTTCATCCACTTAGAAACAGTTTATAAAAATAAAGCTTGGGTACTGGTAGACAGCGGTGAGGCCGAAAGCACGATTTTGGCGGAAATGAAAGAGAAGTATGTTCCGAGCGGGTGGAGCGAAGATCATTTTTTACAGCTCGACGAACATGATTTTGAACGATATTACCCGCACCGATTTCAGAACGAAGTTACGGAGATTCTGGCAATCGCAAATAAGAAACAGAAAATGGTCCGCAAAAAGGACTTAATTGAAAGAGTAAAAGAGTGGGCCCAAGCAAATCCGGTCGAAGCCAAAGCAGAATTTGCCGAATCTGCAAAGGAAGTAGTAGATGTTCTCCGAAATATCAGCCGACAAATTAGTTAATGCTCTACTCACAATTCTTTATAGACGATCTCAGATCCCGCGCAGACCTCGTGCGGATCCTGGAACCGTACGTCGAACTCAAGAAAAAGGGCGTTAACTGGATGGGCTGCTGCCCTTTTCACGAGGAAAAGACCGCCTCTTTTTCCGTTAATCCTTCAAAAGGTTTTTACAAGTGCTTCGGGTGCGGTAAGGGCGGGAATGCTTTTACGTTCCTGATGGAGGTGGAGGGGCTTACCTTTCCGGACGCCGTAAAGAGCGTGGCCGAAAAGACGGGCGTGATGCTGCCCGAACCGATCGACGATAAGCAATACGCCGCCAACAAAAAGAAAAAAGACGCCCGCAAGAAGCTGTCCGAACAGGTGATCGAGCTAAACAAGGTGGCGGCCGCCTTTTGGGAAAATCATCTGCAGGACAACAACGCGCATGCGCGCGGAGCCCGTGAATATCTCGAAGGCCGGGAAATATCTGTCGAGACGCAAAAGGCTTTTCACGTTGGCTTAGCTCCGGACGGCTGGGACGCAATACTGACGATCCTAAGAGAAACAGGGGCCGACGATAAGCTTATCGAGCAGAGCGGCTTGGTATCCATAAACGAGGAAAAAAACCGCGTTTTCGACCGTTTTCGCGGCCGCATTATGTTCCCGGTGCTCGATATCAATGGTGATCCGGTCGCGTTTGGCGCCCGCGCGCTGGGCAAGGACGAACCGAAGTATCTCAACTCCCCCGAAACGCCTGCTTATATCAAAGGCCAGCATCTCTACGGGCTCTATCAGGCTCGCGGTCAGATCAGACTAAAAAAGTTTATTATCCTCGTCGAGGGCTATCTCGATCTCATCTCGCTCTATCAGTTCGGCGTACGCAACACTGCCGCGAGCCTTGGCACGGCCTTTACCGCCGAGCAGGCAAGGCTTCTGGGTAGGTTTTCGCGGAAGTTAGTGGTAAACTATGACGGTGATAGTGCAGGTATAAAGGCCGCGCGGCGAGCTATTGAGATATTACTGGCCGAAGATCTTGAAATAAAAGTTTTAGTTTTGCCCGAGGGCAAAGACCCTGACGATTTTATTCGAGCCAATGGTCCCGACAGCTACAACCTCTTAAGAGGAAAAGCCTTTCCATACCTACAATTTGTACTGGATTCCTCCGTGCAGGAGCGCAATCTCGGTGTGCCAAAGCAAAAAGCCGAAGCGATCGAGGATGTGTTGCCTGTGCTTTCTGTTGTTCGTAACCAGATCCAGAAACGCGAATCCTTCGACCAGGCTATGAATTTCTTCCGGGTCGAAGATGCGGTGCTAAAACGTGATCTGTGGAACATCGTAAAGCAAGGCAGCCACGTCGAGAACGGCGCTGTAAAACAGCAGGTAGCGAGGGCAAGCCGGTCGAAGATGACGGTTGCCGAGCAAAAATTGCTCGAG
>Ga0193752_1001999_pt1 | contig 15982 bp, 13 predicted proteins | sample H1c1metaG_FD_144924 | JGI IMG/M metagenome (GOLD analysis project Ga0193752, IMG submission 144924) | Soil microbial communities from a riparian zone of the East river system, Colorado, United States - H1c1 | ecosystem: Environmental > Terrestrial > Soil > Riparian zone | place: USA: East River... | reverse complement strand
GAGTTTTAGAAATGGTTTTTCTATTGAGTATCTTAATATCAATGCTCCAATTATTGTAAAGATGATCGAAAGCAATAGCATTAAGTATCCTTCTTTATCTACGCCCATCTTACCAAAATACACAAAACACAAATGCCTTATCCCTTTATGAATTAAATAAACGGAGTAGGAGAGTATGGCAATGGATGATGTGGTCTTTGATTTGAATTTATATAAAACACAACCGGGACTTATTGCAGCTAAAACCATAAAACCAAAACCAATAGCAATTAATGGGAAACCGAAAACAGTTGCATCAAATGATCTTCTATCCTGGCAAAGAAAATATGCGCCGGCTAATATCATCATACCGGTTACAAGTAACAGGTTGGCATGTTTGGTTATCTTTTCTTTTAGTGCAGGATAAAAAACAACCAGCCCGGCAATGCTGATGCCTGCTAAAAGCCCGTCCAGCCTGGTATGTGTAGGGTAGTAGATCCAGGTGATCCAAAAATTACCATCACCACCCTCATTACCAATTACAGGAGCCATATAGGTATTCCATAAATACAAACGTATCAAACAGGTAAAAAGAAAAAAGCCAAGGATAATGTATGCTCCTTTTTTTGCAATATTTAAATAGGCAATTGCCAGGATAAGTAGCGGAAATAAAAGATAAAACTGCTCTTCCACGCAAAGTGACCAGGCATGTGAAAAGGTTCCATTAACAGATGGGTTTAAACCTATATTTTGCGTAAACGTTAAGAACTTCCACAAGGCAGGCAGGCTTTCTTTTTCTCTAAATACCGGTATCAAAAAGTATATTGCCACTACAACCAGGTAAACAGGAATGATCCTGAAAAACCGCTTAATAAAAAACTGTTTTACGGATATTGTGGTTGTTGCGCTTAGTTCGGTAAATAATTGTTTTGCGATTAAAAAACCACTTAAAACAAAAAACAATTCTACTCCAACCCAACCAAAATCTTTCAGATCCCAAAGCCAGGCCGGCATATCACCAAGTGAGGGATAATGAAAAAAGAAAACTAAGGTTATTGCCAGGGCTCTTAAATGATCAAGTCCTTGTAGTTTTTCAGAAACCGGGTTTTGCAGTTGGTTCAATGGGGATGATTAATTCAGGTTGGTAAAATTTATTTTAATTGGCCGGCAATTTCTTTTTCTGTTGCAATGCCATCTTTTCGCCAAACTTCTTTTCCATCTTTAAAAACAATAAACACCGGCAGTGCTGTAACTTTGTAAGCCTGCAGGATATCCTGGTCACGGCCGCCATCTACTTTTACTAAAGTAAATTTCCCCTTGTTATTCTCAGCCAGGCTTTTTAAAACAGGTTCCATTTGTATACAGGGTGGGCACCAGCTTGCTCCAAAATCTACCAGCACTGTTTTTGATGCGTTGATGGAAGTATTAAATGCTTCGATGGTCATTTGTTTTTTTGTACCGGCGCCTTCCAAAGGTTTGCTGGCTGCACGCCAGGCGTTGGTACCACCACTTAATTCATACACGTTGGGGTAACCGGCCTTGCGCATTTTTTCTGCAGCTGCAGCACTTCTGCCACCGGCAAGACAATACACATATACCGGTTTGTTTTTATCAACAAATGACAAGCGGCGTTCAAATTCTGCTTTATCATTCCAGTCGGCCTGCAACGCATTTTTTATATGGCCTTCAAAAAATTCTTTGGCAGTTCTTACATCAAGTATCTGGATATTTTCTTTGGTAGTAATTTCCTTTTCAAACTCGTCGGCGGTTAGCTTGTTTTTGGTTTGCGCTGTGCAGGAAAAGATAATTACTGAAAATAAGAAGGCACCAATAATGTTGATCGGGAATTTCATTGTTACTGTTTTTACAAATGTTACATTAAAACTTCAAATAAAAAAGCCATTCCACATAAACGGAATGGCTTTTGGGAAATTTGATCTGTTTATTTTACAATGGAGACAGGTATTGCGCAAAAGCATAGCCTTCCTCACCATCAGCAGTTCTGATCTTCCACCAGCTGTCATCAGTTTTTTCCACAAGGGTAACAACTTCATCATGTGCAGCTTTACCAACTATCTCTCCTTCGGTGCTTGGTGTGCTTCGGATGTTCAGGTTTGTACTTTCAGTAGTTACTTTTAACTGTGCACCCGCATCGGCCTTGATGTCAATATTCATCATCAGGTCGCCGCTGGTCATGTTGGGATCAATTTTATCATACAACGCCCAAAGCGTATCATAATCTGCAGTGCTTTTAGCAGTACCGCTAACATGCAATACCCCTTCTTGTTCGGTTGAAGCTAAGTTAGCAACACCCAATGTGGTGGCGGTTTGCAGCAACTCAGCATATTTATCTTGTAATGCCATTTTGTTTGTTTTAAGTTATGATAAAATTATTTTTTGTCAGTCAAACCGGTTACATCCGAAAGCACTTTTGCAGATGCCAGTAATTGCATAATGGTCATCCTTTGTGATTTTGTAACTTCTCCTTTCAATACGGCTTTATCACCCACAAATTCAACAGTAACACCCGGCATATCTTTCAGGCCATCTTTTACTTTTTGCTGGGTTGCTTCATCCAGCACTGTTGTTAAAGAAGCAGGAGGTGCAACAACAACAGGTGGTGGTGCAATCATACAATTGTTTACAACGCTTTTTACCCCTTTTACAGCTTTTGCTGTTTCTTCACAGTGTGCTTTGCAGGCTTCATCCTTACATTCACCTCCAATAGTAACCACGCCATCTTTTACATCAACGGTGGTGCTCGCCATCGCTGGATCAGCGTTTAAAGCTTTTTCAACAGCAGCTTTAATATCTGCATCTTTTGGTTTACAGCTTACAAAAAGCATGGTGGCTGATACAACCACGGCCATTAATAATTTTGTCAGTTTCATTTGTTTGTTTTTTTAAAGATTTAAAATCGGATGTTAAAGAAAGACAATTTAAAGCGGTTGGAATATTAATTTAAGATCAACATTCCAATACCGTGCTACAGAGCAATTACTTTGCCGAAAAACTCAATACCATTTTATCTTTTTCTGAGGTAATTACCAGTTTGCCTTCCTTTAGTTCATTAATTGCCTGTGGCTCAGCCTTTGTGTCTCCATCACGTGTAAGGAACAATGTTTTTCCATCATCACTCAGCGAATAGGTACCCGTTTTTGGTGTATCCCACATCCCACTCATAGTTACTTTACCATCTTTGGTAAGTTCCATTACTAATTTGTCTGTCATTTCCTTTTTTTCTGTATCAGACATTTCTTTTGCACTTTCACCCGATAGTTCTGTTAATTTCCATTTGTTTACGATCAGTTCTTTTGCACCCTTGCTCTTGCATCCTGCAAAAATTAATGCCATAAGGATCAAAGCAATTGCTGATGATTTAAATAATTTCATGATTATAATTGTTTATTAAGTAATACACTGTAAAGTATTCATTATTATCGCTAAAATGAAATTTAAAAACATTGTTTTTACGTATGCTTACAGGCAGCCCAACCTGCCTCCATCAACCGGGAGGTTAATGCCGTTGATATAAGCAGCAGCAGGAGAACATAAAAATGCTACTGCTGCACCAAATTCTTCCGGCTGCCCGATCCTGCCGGCAGGTATCTCAGCAACCAGTTGCTTTAAGACTTCTTCTTCGGTAATATTGCCTGCTTTGGCTTTGGATGCAATAACATAATCTGCCCTCACAGTTTTGGTAAAGCCGGGTAAAACATTATTTACAGTAATTCCAAAAGGGCCAAGCTCAGTCGCCAGCGTTTTTGCCCAGTTGGCAACCGCTGCCCTGATTGTATTACTTACTCCCAAACCGGGTATAGGATTCTTAACCGAGGTTGAAATGATATTAATGATCCTCCCAAAGCCGGCATCCTTCATACCCGGTACAACAGCCTGTGTAAGGTTATGATTATTGATAAGATGATTGTTGAAGGCAGCCAAAAAATCCTCAGGTTTAGCTGATAAAGCGGCACCCCCGGGAGGGCCGCCGGTATTGTTTACCAAAATATGAATGCTGTTGTTTTTTACAAAGGAATCAATCGCAGTTTTAACTGCAGCTGTATCTGTAAAATCAGCTACCAGGTATTGATGCTGCTGGCCTTTGGAACTGTCTAAAGTTTTCACAGTCTCCTTTAGTTTTTCTTCGCTACGGGCCATTAAAACAACATAACAGCCCAATAAGGCAAGTTCAACAGCACTGGCATATCCAAGGCCCTGGGTGCTGCCACAAACCAATGCGGTTTTATTCGAAAGATCGAGGTTCATTTTTGTAAGATTTTGCCTAAAGCTAAATAATTTATTTTTGCTCACATTTTTGAAATAATTGTGGATAATTCGCCACCCTCAAAAATCCTTCCATTCAGTTATATTCGCACCACTGAAATAAGGAAAAAATGGCAGAGATAGAAAAGAATGATTATAACGAAGAATCCATCCGCAGCCTTGACTGGAAGGAGCATATCAGGCTGCGCCCCGGCATGTACATTGGCAAACTCGGCGATGGAAGCAGCCCCGATGACGGCATCTATGTTTTAATGAAGGAAGTAATTGACAATTGCATTGATGAACATACCATGGGCTATGGCAAGCATGTGGATGTGAACATCAAAGACAAAACCATTACCGTACGTGATTACGGTAGAGGAATTCCTTTAGGTAAAGTGGTGGATGTGGTGAGCAAAATAAATACCGGTGCCAAATACGACAGCAAGGCTTTTCAGAAAAGCGTGGGATTGAACGGCGTAGGTACAAAAGCCGTAAATGCGTTGAGTAATTATTTTAAAGTGACGGCTTTCCGTGACGGAAAAGAAAAGACCGCTGAATTTGAAAGAGGTGTTTTAACACAGGAACATAAAGAAGCAAAGACCACCGAAGAGAATGGTACGCTGGTGACTTTTGTCCCCGACGATAAGATATTCAAGAACTTTCACTTTGTACAGGAGTACCTGGATAACCAGTTCTGGAATTATTGTTACCTGAACGCCGGTTTGGTGATGAACCTGAACAACAAAAGGTATGTAAGCAAAAATGGTTTGCTTGATCTGTTACAACGCAAGACCAACGAAGACGAGATACGTTATCCCATCATACATTTAAAAGGAGAGGACATTGAGATTGCGTTGACGCATGAGAATGATTATGGTGAAGAATATTACAGTTTTGTAAATGGTCAGTTCACCACGCAGGGTGGTACACACCTGGCCGCTTTCAGGGAAGCATTGATAAAGACAGTCCGTGAATTTTACAAAAAGGATTATGATGCTACTGATATACGTGGAAGTGTTTGTGCAGCGCTGAGTATACGGGTGCAGGAACCGGTTTTTGAAAGCCAGACCAAAACAAAACTGGGCTCACAAACGGTTTATGAAGGCGGCCCCAGTATGCGGAACTTTATTGGTGATTTTTTAGGTAAGGAGTTGAATAATTTCCTGCATAAAAATCCGGAGACTGCGGATGCACTTAAAAAGCGTATTGAGCAGAATGAACGGGAGCGGAAAGATATGGCAGGCATTAAAAAACTTGCCAACGAAAGGGCCAAGAAAGCAAACCTGCACAATAAAAAATTAAGGGATTGTAAGTTTCATTATAATGATGAGGCCAGCGGAAAGGACAAAGACAAGATCGCAGAGAAGCAAAAGGAGAGTACCATTTTTATTACTGAAGGTGATAGTGCCAGCGGTAGTATTACCAAGGCAAGAAGTGTGGATACGCAGGCTGTTTTCAGTTTACGTGGTAAACCATTGAACTGTTATGGGTTAACCAAGAAAGTAGTTTATGAAAATGAAGAGTTCAATCTTTTGCAACACGCTTTGAATATAGAAGAAGGCTACGAAGGCCTGCGCTACAACAATATTGTATTTGCAACCGATGCTGATGTGGATGGTATGCATATCCGTTTATTGCTGATGACCTTCTTTCTGCAATTCTTCCCCGATCTTGTTAAGAATGGACACGTTTATATCCTGGAAACACCTTTGTTCCGTGTAAGAAATAAACAGGAAACCATTTACTGCTACAACGAAACCGAAAAACAGGAAGCCACCAGGAAACTGGGTAATAAACCCGAAACCACACGCTTTAAAGGGCTGGGAGAAATAAGCCCCAATGAGTTTGCACGTTTTATAGGAGAAGATATGAAACTGCAGCCGGTTATGCTTTTACCCGAAACACATATTCAGCAACTGCTGGAATATTATATGGGAAAGAATACTCCGAGCCGCCAGGATTTTATCATCGATAATTTAAAAGTGGAGATGGACCTGGTGGAAGAAACAACAATTAAGAATTAACAATTAAGATTAAAAAATGATCCACATAGTTTTCCAGGAAGCAGATATTGCTGCATTAGAAAAGAGTTTTGAACTGGACGAAACATTAAAGGCTGATATCATTCAAATAAAAGATGATTATGCTGTTGGCCCTTTAGCAGATATTTATACAGAAGAAGGAATTGAAAACCGTAAGCAATGGCAGCGTGAGGTTTTGGCGGGAGGAGATTATGATGGGCATGTAGATACGGGCATAGTAGATGACCCAAAGACCGTTGCTGATCTGAAAGAACGGTTGGATAATGATCCTGGTGAATTCGTTTGGATATGGGCCGCACAAAACAAACACGATGTAAGTGGTTATTACTGGCTGATGAGCCAGTTAAAAGATTACAAGGGCCGCATATTTATTTTGTATCTCAACAATCTTCCTTTTTTAAATGAGAAAGGGAACCTGTTTTACCCGGCAAATCTATTTGAGATACCAGCCAAAGAATTTGTAAAAGCAAAAAAGCTTGCAAGGGAGATAACACCGAGTGAATTTGAAGTGGACCCTGATGAATGGACAAAACTTTGCAATGAAGATAAAGGTGTCCGTTTGCTGGAAGGCGGAAAAAAATTAGTTCAGGAAGATTATGATTTTTATGATGCTGATCTGAAAAAACTAGTGACAGGGGATTGGCAAAAAGCTTCCAAGATCATTCATACGCATCTTACCAAAGCAAAACATACAACCGGTGATATGTATTTGTTATGGCGCCTGAAATTAATGATCGCACAGGATATGTTTGATGTGCAGGGCACACTGGGCAAGATGAAGGATTTTGAAGTAAAGCTGCATGCAAAGCAGGAAGCAAATGCATTGATAAAAGAGTTTTGAAAATTTGAATTAATAAATGGCAAGCAGTAAAAAACCAAAAGAAGAATACGAACACACCGACAACGGTATTGGCGGGCAATACAAAACCTGGTTCCTGGATTATGCCAGCTATGTGATATTGGAAAGGGCCGTACCTGCTATTGAAGATGGCTTAAAGCCTGTGCAGCGCCGCATTCTGCATGCCATGAAGGAAATGGATGATGGGCGCTTTAATAAAGTAGCCAACATCATCGGGCAGAGTATGCAATACCATCCGCATGGCGATGCCTCTATTGGTGATGCATTGGTAAACCTTGGACAAAAAGACCTGCTGATAGAAACCCAGGGTAACTGGGGCGATGTACGAACCGGCGATGAAGCAGCTGCATCAAGGTATATTGAAGCAAGATTGAGCAAGTTTGCACTGGAAGTTGCCTTCAATGCAAAAACAACTGACTGGGCATTAAGTTATGATGGACGAAAAAACGAACCAGTAACCCTGCCTATGAAATTTCCTTTGTTGCTGGCGCAGGGAGCAGAAGGTATTGCGGTAGGTTTGGCAACAAAAATTCTCCCTCATAATTTTTGTGAACTGATCGATGCTTCTATTAAATATTTGAGAGGAAAGAAATTTGAGATACTCCCGGATTTCCAAACCGGTGGAACGATGGATGCCAGTAATTATAATGATGGTGTTCGTGGCGGTAAAATAAGAGTAAGGGCTGTTATAGAAGAAGTAGATAAAAAAACACTGGTGATCCGGAATGTTCCTTTTGGAGTTACTACCACCCAGCTGATGGAAAGTATTGTAAAAGCGAACGACCAGGGCAAAATAAAAATTAAAAAAGTTACCGATCATACAGCTGCTGAAGTAGAGATCATCATCGAACTGGCACCTGGCATTTCTCCGGATATTACCATTGATGCATTGTATGCATTTACTGATTGCGAAGTTAGTGTGTCACCCAATGCCTGTGTTATTGTAAAAGATAAACCGCAGTTCCTAAAAGTAAGTGAACTGCTGAAAACCGCTACCGACAATACTAAAGAGCTGCTGAAGCGTGAACTTGAGATCAAACTTGCTGAGTTGTACGAAAAATGGCATTTCACATCTTTGGAAAAGATATTTTTTGAAGAAAAGATATACAAAGAACTAGAGAAGAAGCATGAGACCTGGGAAAAAGTGCTGGAAGCAATTGATAAAGCTTTCACCCCTTTCAAAAAATTACTGAAAAGAGATATTACCCGGGAAGATATTATCAAGCTTACAGAAAAACCGGTTCGTCGTATTTACAAACTGGATATTGATGATCTGAATGATCAGATAAAAGCGCTGGAAGCCGATATCAAACAGGTAAAACATGATCTTGCTAATCTTACTGATTTTGCTGTAGCCTATTATGAGAACCTGTTAAAGAAATATGGCAAAGGCCGTGAGCGTAAAACAGAGATCAAACAATTTGACACGATCGAAGCAAAAACAGTAGCGATTGCCAACATAAAACTCTATGCAAATTTTGCAGATGGGTTTATTGGCACTGGTTTAAAGAAAGATGAACTGGTTGCAGAAGTATCAGACCTGGATGATATCATAGCTTTTACAAAAGGCGGTATCATGAAAGTAGTGAGGGTTTCCGAAAAAGTATTTATTGGGAAAGACATTTTGCATGTGGCTGTTTTCATGAAGAACGATGAACGAACCACTTACAATATGATCTATGTAGATGGTAAAACCGGTGTAAGTTTTTCCAAGCGCTTTAATGTAACAGGTATTACAAGGGATAAGGAATATGACCTGACAAAAGGTTCGGATAAAAGCCGGGTACATTATTTTACAGCCAATGCCAATGGCGAGGCCGAAGTGGTGAAGATCGTATTAAGCCCTAATTGCAGTGCACGCAATAAAGAGTTTGATTTTTATTTCGAAGAACAAGATATCAAAGGAAGGGGCAGTATTGGCAACCAGGTAACAAAATACCCGATCAAATCTGTAAAATTCAAAGAGGCCGGTAATTCAACACTGGATGCAAAAAAACTCTGGTTCGATAATAAATTCGGACGACTAAATACAGATGAGAAAGGAGAGTACCTGGGTAAGTTTGAAGCAGAAGACCGGTTATTGGTTATTTACAATGATGGTAACTACGAAATAACTGACCAGGAATTAACCCAACGCTTTGATACCGAAAAAGTATTGTTGATAGAAAAATTCAATGCCGAAAAAATAATAACAGCTGTTTATTTCGATAAAGAAAAAGTACAATACAGTGTTAAAAGATTCAAGATAGAAACATCAACCCTGCATAATAAATTCTTCTTTATTAAGGAAGGAGATGGCAATTACCTGGAAGCAGTTACAACAGAAGATGAACCGATACTTGCCATGCAAAGCGGCAGGGGAGCACAGGTACGTAAGGCAAAAGTTACCATCAGCAAAGTGGTGGATGTGATGGGCTGGAAGGCTCTCGGTAATAAACTGGCCGATTTTAACAAATCAATTGAAATGGAATGGGTGCCTAAAGTACCGAACAATCCGCAGGCTGAGTTGTTTGAGTAAAGGAAATCTTTAAACTTATTGTATGCGATACATTCTTATTTCATTTCTTATAACTTTCAGTTTAAGTATAACAGCGCAGGACAGCCTGAATTATTCAAAATCAGAGATCATATACGGCCGAAAAGACGGCATGGCTTTGACCATGACGGTGCTCACTCCCAAACAAAAACCGAATGGAAAAGCGATCATCAGTGTAATAAGTGGTAACTGGATATCTACTGAAAGATCGAGGATGAGGTTGCCGGAATGGTCGCAGATATATGTTGATAACGGATATACTGTATTTGGGGTTATGGTTAGCAGCCAGCCCCGGTATACAATTCCTGATGAGATCGCTGATCTGAAAAGATCTGTACGCTTTATAAGATACAATGCAAAGGATTACAGTATTGATCCAAATAAGATCGGTATCACCGGTTCTTCATCGGGTGGTCATTTAGCTTTAATGATCGCAACGTCTGATGATATTCCTAACACGAGATCTGCCGACCCGGTTGATAAAGTATCCGGCAGGGTGCAGGCAGCAGCTGTATTTTTCCCTCCTACCGATTTTATAAATTACGGAGGAGTAAATACATCGGGCAAAATAAACCAGGCTGGCCTGGTCTTGGCAAGGGTAGCTGCAGCATTTGACTTTAAAATTTGGAATGATACCACCGGAACTTATGTTTCTATAACTGATACCGAAAAAAGACTGGCCATTGCAAAAGAGATCTCCCCGATAAATTCAGTCAGCTCCGATGATCCGCCTGTTATCATAATTCATGGTGATAAAGATATGCTGGTTCCAAAGCAACAATCTGAATCTATCATCGAAAAATTAAAAGGAGCAAATGTTCCCAACAAGCTCATCATTAAAGAAGGAGGCAGTCATGGCTGGAAAGACATGGAGATTGAGGAAAAGTTCTTTTTAGATTGGTTTGATAAATATTTAAAATAACCAACTGTTTCTGCTTCTGCATTTAGTCTTACTTTCGCTTGGCATAAAAACTTATGCATACAGCTCATGATAAGACTGGAACCTTTTGAACGCAGCGATTTTCAACAACTGATCGATTGGATTGATACGGAAGCATTGCTCATCAAATGGTCGGGCTCTTTATTCAGTTTTCCTTTAACTAATGAAAGTATGGAGTGGTATATCCGGGATACAAACGTACCGGGTGTATCAGATGCATTTGTTTTTAAAGCGGTTGAGATCGAAACCGGCGCTGTTGTAGGGCATATTTCATTGGGGGGCTTGAGTTGGAAGAACCGCTCATCCCGTATCAGCAGGGTATTGGTTAGTCCTGATGCAGTACAAAAAGGATTTTGCCAGCAGATGACAAAAGCAGTTTTAAAGATAGGGTTTGAAGAACTTGGGTTGCATCGTATCGGCCTGGGTGTTTACGAAAACAATAAAGCCGCATTGAACTGTTACCTGAAAAGCGGGTTTAATATTGAAGGGGTATCCCGTGATATACTTTGGTACCATGGTGAATTTTTAAGTATGGTTGAAATGGCTATCCTGGAAGACGAATGGAGAGCTTTGAATCTTTAAAGCAGGTATGGTAACACAGCTTTTCTTTCAGCCGGATAATGCTCAAATTTATTTTTATACCACCTGTGATGCGCCATGGCCCTGGGTAGCAGGTTAGCTGCTGTCCAGATGAAGAAGGCCAATGCCGGCATGTTCCAGCAAAGTATCGCAAAGCCTAACCATTCTATTAATTCACCCATCAAATTGGGGCAGCTCACCAAATTAAATAACCAGCCAACAGGTATCTTATAATCTGTTTCAGTTGGTTTTCGAAGATGGATCAACATATTATCTGCCTTCCAGTTTATCCAAAGGCCGGTAAAAAACAAAATGACTCCGGCTATAAACCTGGTATCAGTCAGCCAGGCCATTTGATAGCTTGCAAAATGAGTAAAATAGTAACCGAGTAAAAAAGTATTACAGAGATTAAAAAATATTGCCGAAAACACGATCATTAATGGCATCTTTTTACCACGGGTATGCAAACGGAAAGGAAAAATAAAGCTTCGGTTAAAATAATGCAGGCAAAACAAACCGATCATCAGCTCAATAACAAGATTGTCTTTAGAAAAATTCTTTGTAAAGAAAAACAGTATGATCAACAATGCAGGCAATTCCATCAGCAACCAGCCGATATGATTATCAATTTGCGGCCCCCATTTATTAGTTGTGTGACGGCCATAAGGAGCAACAATTTTCTGCAACAAAAAAAATATGATCACAGCAATACTTATCCAAACATAAAAAATTAGCTGGTAGGTTGAAAAAGGAATAAGCATGACCTAAGTTACATTTAAAGCCAATAAAAAAACAGCAGAAAGGTCTGCTGTTCAAATTATTTTCAGAAAGTATTTACTTAATTAATATCCCCTGCGGTTACCGCCGCCGCCGCTATAGCCACCGCCACCACCACGGTTTTGTCCGCCAGGCCTGAAACCACCAGGCTTAAATCCACCACTACCACCTCCCGGAGGTCCGCTTTTCTCTTCTGCTTCTTTTACAACTAAAGGTTTTTTACCCAACGAAATATCTTTCAGGTTCTCAATGGCATCTCTTCCTTCTTCAGCATTTTGCATATCCACAAAACCAAAACCTTTGCTTTTACCGGTTTCCTTGTCCATGGCAACCCTTGCAGTAATTACGGTTCCAAATTTTTCAAATATTTCCATCAATTCGGCATCATCCAGGTCATAAGGTAAGCCGGCAACAAAAAGTTTCATTTGAGGTAATTTTGCATCGAAAATACTAAACTTATTTTGGTATTTGCATTTTGTCTATCATTGGTTTACAAATTATTTTTTTATAGGTAGCTTTTTTTGTTTTCAATAGTAAAAATACGGTAGTAAATTAACGTTTATTGGCTCTGTAGCTTATTCGGTATACTTTCTCTTTGATCTTTTTACTAACTTTAATTAAAGTTCAATATGCGGATCATCACTCTGGCTTTTTCCTGCTTACTATCCTGTTTTTCGCTTTCAGCGCAAAACTTTGGGGGTAACCCTGCATCAATAAAATGGAGACAGATAAATACAGCAAAAGCAAGGGTAATTTTTCCTGCAGGCCTGGATAGCCAGGCAAACCGCATAGCCAACATCATGCAAATGTTAGGCAATACAACTGCCAATACTATTGGAGGCAACCAAAAGAAATGGAATATTGTTCTACAGAATCAAACGATCATTCCCAATGCTTATGTACGCCTGGCTCCATTAATGAGCGAATTGTATATGACGCCTGGCCAGGATAATTTTTCTACAGGAAGCCTTCGCTGGGATGATAACCTCATCATTCATGAGAACCGCCATATGCAGCAACTCAGCAATTTCAATAAAGGATTCACTAAAGTATTTTCATTTTTTTTGGGAGAAGAGGGGCAACTGCTGGCAAATGGAATGACGGTACCCAATTATTTTTTTGAAGGCGATGCAGTATGGCAGGAAACGCTTGTAAGTGCACAGGGGCGGGGCAGGATGCCATCTTTTTACAATGGCTTTAGATCATTGTGGCTGGGCAATAAAAATTACTCCTGGATGAAATTAAGGAATGGTTCTTACAAAGACTTTACACCAGACCATTATGAATTGGGATACCAGTTAACGGCTTACGGTTATGAAAAATATGGCGAAGATTTCTGGAGCAAGGTAACCAATGATGCTGTTCGCTTTAGAGGACTGTTTTATCCGTTTAACAGGGCTATTGAAAGATATTCGGGCAAGACATACCGCCAGTTCAGTAACGATGCTATGCAGTATTTTAAAGCAAAGGCATTACCACCGGCAACAACTACCACCAATGCGTTTACATACCTGGCAAAAGAAGAAAAAAATAATGTTGTTGATTATAAGTTTCCCAATTATATCAGTGATGACAGTATCCTGGTTACAAAAAGATCTTACAAAGAAGTAAACAGTTTTTCTATCATTGCTGGTGGTAAAGAAACCAAACTGAGGGTTAGGGATGTAGTAATTGATGATTATTATAGTTATAATAATGGCAAAGTTGTTTATGCAGCTTACCTTTCGGATCCCAGGTGGGCAAATCGTGATTACAGTGTGATCAAACTGTTTGATATTCACAGCGGACAACACAGGCAAATTACACATCGGTCAAAATATTTTTCGCCAGCTATAAATGCGGCCGGTACAGAAATACTGGCAGTAAATGTCAATACAAACGGCAGCAATAATCTTGAGCGTATCAATGCATCAACCGGAAGCCCGGTCCAGAAAATTCCTAACCCCGATAATTATTTTTTTACGCAGAGCAGATATATCAATGCCGATGCGGCTGTATCAGCAGTAAGAAACCCGGAAGGAAAAATGGCTTTGGTAAAAGTCAATTTAACAACCGGCGCAACAGAAAACTTAACGCCTTTTACTTATAATGTGCTTGGATACCCTTTTGTAAAGGGGGATACCATCTACTTTACTGCAATGAGCAATAATGCTGATAAAACATTTGCCGTGCTGATGTCATCAAAAAAAATATTCAGGATAACCAATAACAACAACGGGGTTTATTATCCTGCAGTAAATAACAGGGGAGAGCTGGCAGTTTCGGTCTTTACTGCAGGAGGTTATATGCCTGCCAAACTTGATCGTAGCAAGGCTGATTGGCAGGAACTGTCATTAGCTAATTTAACAAAGGCAAATAATGAGCTCTTTGCTGATTCTTTGATGCATAGAAAAGGAGCAGGAGCTTTACAGCAAAACAATTCAGATACTAAAAACGCTTCAACCCGGTACCGCAAATCATTCCGCCTGTTTAATTTTCATAGTTGGCGGCCAATAGCTGATGATCCGGAATATGGATACAATTTCTTCAGCGATAATATACTCAGCAGTTTCAAAAATAATATTTACTATACGTACAACAGGGCAGACAGGAGCCATACTATTGGCTTCAATACAACATTTGCAGGATGGTTCCCGGTTTTAAATGCCGGTGCCGAAGAGAGTTTTAACCGCACTGTTGATACAGCTATTGGTAAATCTGTAAGTTTTAATGCAGCAACCCTAAAAGCAGGTGTTTCAATTCCTTTGCGTTTTGTTGGCGGCAGGACAAACAAATCCTTAAATTTTGGTGCAGGGTATAACCTGGAACAATATTATTATCCAGGTGTAAGTAAAAATGTATTTAATAACAAGTCTATTGACTACCTGAATGGGTTTTTAAGTTTCAGTAATGTTAGTCAACAGGCCAGGCAGCATGTGAATCCCCGCTGGGCGCAAACATTATCGCTCAATTACAGGGATGCAATTAATTTCAGTAAAAGTCACAAGTTTGTAGCACATGCTTCTTTTTATTTCCCGGGCATTGGGCGTAATCACAGCCTGGTGATCAATACGGCTTACCAGAATCGTGATACCATGCCTGACCTGTTCAGCAAAATATTTTCTTATTCACGTGGGTATGAAGCCCTGAGCACAAGGCGTATGTATAAACTGGGTGTGAATTATCAATTACCCGTTGTTTATCCTGATTGGGGTTTTGCCAACCTGCTTTATTTTCAGCGGATAAGGGCCAATGGATTTTATGATTATACCAATGCGAAAGCAAGAGTAAATAATGTACTTACCGAAGTGATAAACAGCAGTACCGGTGCTGAAATTTATTTTGATACAAAAATATGGAATGCATATCCGGTAAGCTTTGGTGTACGTTTTTCACATCTGCTGAATACGGATCTGCTGAACCCTACTGTTAGAAACAGGTGGGAAATAATATTACCGATCGGGTTGATCCCTGATTAATACCGGTCTCTTTAAATAGTGCAGGATTTTTTAACGTCACTATTAATTATATTTATGCCTTTAATGATCAAAATCAGTATAGTTTGAAACGTTTTTTTTACCTGGCCATGATAAGTTTTTTGTTTGTTGCATTCATAAGCTCATGTGCCCAGAAATATAAATCAAAACGACCAAGTCCCCCGGCTAAAGTAACTCAGAAAGTAGGCAAGACCACCATTACCATTAAATACGGCCAGCCTTCGGTAAAAGGAAGAACAATTGGTACTGACCTGGAACCTTTGCCAGGAAAGGTTTGGCGTGCAGGTGCCAATGAAGCAACTGTTTTCCAGGTGGATAAAGATGTTATCGTTGAAGGGAAATTATTACCAAAAGGAAAGTATAGTTTTTATATTTTACAGCAGGGAGGCAGATCATGGAACCTCATTTTTAATAAGAACTGGGATCAGTGGGGAACAAAATATGATGAGGCCGGAGACTTATTCAGAATTCCTGTCAGAGGTTCAAAACCGGCTGAATTTTCTGAAAAACTAACATACAAGATCAGCC
>Ga0193752_1001998_pt1 | contig 15988 bp, 11 predicted proteins | sample H1c1metaG_FD_144924 | JGI IMG/M metagenome (GOLD analysis project Ga0193752, IMG submission 144924) | Soil microbial communities from a riparian zone of the East river system, Colorado, United States - H1c1 | ecosystem: Environmental > Terrestrial > Soil > Riparian zone | place: USA: East River... | reverse complement strand
GATGGTTTCCATCAACCAGCGCCTGGATGCGGAAGTTATCGAGCTTGTTGCCAGTGAGTTTGGTTTCGATGTTGAGTTTATCGATATGGATAAGCAACTGGAGATGGAAGATGAGGATGATGAAGACGAAGAAGACGAATTAACGCCACGTGCTCCGATCGTTACTATCATGGGTCACGTTGACCATGGTAAGACCTCGCTGCTGGATTATATAAGAAGTGCGAATGTCGTGGCAGGTGAAGCGGGCGGTATCACCCAGCACATCGGTGCCTATGAGGTTACGCTTCCGAATGGCAAACACATTACCTTCCTCGATACACCAGGTCACGAAGCGTTTACGGCTATGCGTGCCCGTGGTGCCAAGGTCACGGATATGGCGGTGATCGTTGTAGCTGCAGATGATGCAGTGATGCCTCAGACAAAGGAGGCCATCAGCCACGCACAGGCCGCCAACGTTCCGATGATCTTTGCCGTAAACAAGATAGATAAGGACGGAGCAAATCCACAGAAAATATATGAACAGCTGGCTGGTATGAACATCCTGGTTGAATCATGGGGTGGTAAGTTCCAGAGCCAGGAACTGAGTGCCAAAAAAGGACTCAATATTGACCTGTTGCTCGAAAAAATATTACTGGAAGCTGAATTGCTTGAACTGAAAGCAAATCCCAACAAAGAAGCCAGCGGTACTATTGTAGAAGCTACGCTCGACAAAGGTCGTGGTTATGTTGCCACCGTACTGGTACAAAACGGTACTCTTAAAGCAGGCGACCTGGTAGTATCCGGACAGTTCTATGGACGGGTGAAAGCGATGTTCAATGAAAGAAACAACCGTATTGACAGTGCGCCACCATCTTCTCCGGGTTTGATCCTGGGTCTGAATGGAGCTCCGCAGGCGGGTGAAAAGTTCAAGGTTTATACTGATGAGGCAGAAGCTAAGGAAATGGCTAATCGCCGTGCTCAGATTTTACGTGAACAGGGTATCAGGACCAAAAAACACATCACGCTCGATGAAATCGGTCGTCGTCTGGCTCTCGGTAACTTCAAACAGCTTAACCTGATCATCAAGGGTGACGTGGATGGATCTGTTGAAGCATTGAGTGATTCATTACAGAAATTATCAACTGAAGAAATCGCTATAAGCGTTGTGTTGAAAGCAGTCGGTGCAATCACAGAAAGTGATGTGTTGCTGGCTACTGCATCCGACGCAGTGATCGTAGGTTTCAATGTTCGACCATCTGCCCAGGCTGCAAGGCTTGCGGAAGGGGAAGGTGTGGAAATCAAGACTTACTCAATCATCTACAATGTGATTGAAGAGATCAAAAGTGCGATGGAAGGTATGCTTGAACCTAAGATCCAGGAAAAGATCACTGCGAATGTTGAAGTACGGAATGTGTTCAAATTCGATAAGGCAACTGTTGCCGGTTGTTATGTGCTCGATGGCAAGATTCAGCGTAATTCCAAGATCAGGATCATCCGGGATGGAATTGTTGAATATCCGAAGGGTGAAGGTCAGAGTGCTGAGCTTCAATCGCTCAAACGCTTTAAGGATGATGCCAAAGAAGTGGCAAGCAATATGGAATGCGGCCTGACGATTAAGAATTTCAATGACATCCGGGTTGGTGATATAATAGAGGCATACGAAGAAGAGGAAGTAAAGAGGACACTCTAAACGCTCCCCTCCTGCGAAGGAGGGGAAGGCGCCGAAGGCGACAGGGGTGGTTGTTGGAACCGCCGAGTCTCAAAAAGCTGACCTTTAATTTTTACCGTTATCATATTCTCCGAAGGGGGTGATTGTTCCAGACCAAAGAACAACCACCCCCTTCGCTTCGCTCAGACCCTCCTTCGCAGGAGGGGAACTACCGCCCAAATACAAATGTTAAATCTCCCCTACATTTATTCCTTTTCCCTAATTTGCATACCGATTATGAAAAAAACTGCTATTACCTTTTTTGCCGTTTTGCTGGCGGCTGTTGCTTCTGCCCAACGCCCTGTTGTTGCAGATAAAATTGTTGGAATTGTGGGTGACAAGATCATCCTTAAATCTGACGTATATAACGACATTCAGGACAGGCAAAGACGAAATGAATCCATTCCCCCAAATGCCGAGTGTTTCATCATGGAGCAGATCCTTGCCCTCAAAGCATTGGTGCTGCAGGCCGAAAAAGATAGTATCGTCATTGAAGACAGCGAAATTGAAGCGTTGCTAGACAACCAGGTGAGGGGTTTTGTGGGTCAGTATGGAAGTAAGGAAGCATTGGAAGAAATTGCAGGAAGAACGGTATATCAGATCAAGGAAGATCTCCGCGAGTCATTCAAGGAAAGAAAACTGGCAGAACGCATGCGCGACAGAATCGTCGAAGGTGTAAAGGTCACTCCACAGGAAACCAAAGCTTATTGGGACAAAATCCCGAAAGACAGCTTACCATTTTATGAGTCCGAAGTAGAGATCGGAGAAATTATTTTGTATCCAAAGGCCAGCCGCGACCTTGAGAAACTTGCACAGGATGAACTGGCAGATTTCAAACAACAGGTCGAAGGTGGCAAAGCAACCTTTGAGGCGCTTGCGGGACTATATTCTGATGATCCGGGAAGTAAAAACGACGGCGGCAGGTATACGATTAATCGGGTAGAAAAAACCGTTCAAGGTCAACCTGCGGATCCTTCTTTTATAAGTAATTCATTTCGGTTAAAAGAAAAACAAATTTCTTCGGTATTTAAATCAAAGATGGGATATCATATTGTGCAGATGATTTCCAGAGCCGGTGATGACGCCGTGGTAAGACATATATTAAGAATTCCAAAAGTGACCGATGAAGAAGTAAATGGCTCTATCAATAAACTTGATTCCATTCGTTCGAGACTTGTTGCCGGCACCATTACTTTTGGTGACGCAGCAAGCCGATACAGTGAAGAGGAGCAGGCAAAATTCACTGCAGGCATGTTGCAGGGACAGAATGGAACTTATCTTACATACGATCAGCTGACAAAAGATATGGCCTTGCTTATCAAGGATATGAAAGTCGGCGAATTTTCAAAACCCGCTCCTTTCTCAGACGAACGTGGTAAAAAAGGGGTGAGAATCGCCTACCTGAAATCACGCTCAGAACCACATCGTGAAAATATGAAAGATGATTACAATCGTGTTGCAAACCGTGCGGTTGAAGTCAAAAAACAGGAAATCATTGAAAAATGGTTCACTTCAAAGATCTCCAACTATTACCTGATGATCGATCCTCAGTTCGCCGGTTGTGAAACCTTAAGCCCATGGTTGAAATATGCGGCTAAAAACGATACAAAGGCTGGGTTTTAGATAAAAGCTGCCCTCCTGCGAAGGAGGGCGGCGAGCGTAGTGAGCGGGCTTTGGCCTACGTAGCTTTAGCGAAGGAGGATGGTTGTTTTTTGGTCTTCGAAGTCGAAGGTAATCAGTACGCTGTTACCAAAGTACAACCACCCCATGCCTTCGGCATTTCCCCTCCCTCGCAGGAGGGCAGCTTCGGATTTTTAAAATCATCTATAGGTAAACACCTAAATGGCCAAAATATAGCCGGAGGAAAATCATCAACAATGCATTTTTAGAGTTACTTGCATAAGTATTTACACTAAGTACGGTACCAATTTTCCTGGCGCGAAAAAAAATCCGCCAAAAACCTATCCATTGACTCAACACCAGAATACCGCTCCCTCGGTCTACAAAAATTTATCTATGTCCAGGCCGGATATGGATACTAATAGTAATATAATCCGATTACTAACCTCGGTTTCTGCGACACTCACTAGTAACGGCGACATCAATAATATAATTAATACGGTACTGCTTCAGTTAAGGGAATATGCAAATGCGGCCCTGATCGAATTATGGGTGCTCAACCCTGAGAAAGAGCTCTTAATCAGGCAGGACGCTTCTTTCGAAAAATCAAACCGCAAAATTGCCGATTTTTTAGCTGCGCGAAATACAGCGGGTTACTCGTTCGATGCTTTAACAGAATCAGTTTGCCGCGTGTCATATGATTATATTCTTATATCGGAAACAACAACCGTTCAAAGTTTCAGATCGGATATTGCAATGGCATCAGGCCTGAACACAAACCTTGTTTATCCGCTGTTGCATAAAGACAACCTGCTAGGTGTTTTGATTGTTCATAACGACCTGCACTTTGAATCTGTCGACAATCTGCTGACCGTAATAAAACCTATAGCACATCATCTTACTACAACAATTGTTCTTAACAAGGTCAATATTAAACTGGAGGAGGTTCTCAAACCCCCCGAGGAATTGGTATTAAACAACGTAGTATCATCGCTTGATGACGTTGTGTTTGAATACGACAAAGAAGGAAATTTTAAAAACCTGTGGTGCAATAACGACTCCGTTCTTCAACTAATGCCCAAAGAATATGTGGGTAAATCTATGACCGACGCGTATCATGCGCTTCCGGAATTGACTGGTGCTTTTATCCAGGATTTTGAAAATGCCATTTCAAATAACGAAGTTTGTTATCGGGATTTTTCACTTAGTATTAAAGAAGAGACCCGTTGGTTCAATTCGAAAATTACACCTTTGCTGTCCGATAGCATACCCCGGGGTTTTAGTCAACGTATTACCGATATCACCGATCAGAAAAAGGTCGATCTCGCTATTAATGAAAAAAATCTTGAACTAAGATCTGCCCACCGGGAACTTAAGGAAATTATCGAAAACACTTCCGAGATCATTTTCAAACTTAACCAGGACGACTCAATTATTTTTGTTTCACCCGAATTTGAAAGATCGCTGGGATTTCCAGGTAGTGAGATGGTGGGTACCCATATCCAAAATCTAATTCATCCGGATGATCGTAAGAGATTTAAGAATGAACTCATCGATGCGCGTAAAAACGGAAAGTCAACTTCACACAGTATTTTTCGGGCTGTTGACCGAAGCGGTATAGACCGATGGTTCAATATCAGCGCAAAGTTTGTACGCACCTCTCAAAGTGAATCTTTTATAGGAATCGTGTTTGCGCAGGACGTAACAGATTTGAAACTTGCAATGGATTCATTGTCGGCATCTGAAGAACGTTATCGCTCTATTGTGAATGCCCTGGGTGAAGGAATAGTAATCCACGATAACAAAGGGATTATTATTGGATGTAATCAATCTGCTGAAAGAATATTTGATCTTCCGAAAGGCGGTGCGCTGGGTGATAGCATTTCGAAATCTACTTTGAATGCCATTAAAGAAAACGGATCTCCGTTTCCCGTCTTTGAATTTCCTGCTTTTATTACTTTGCGAACAGGCGTACCTGTTAAAGATGTAGTGATGGGGATTTATAAACGAAACGGCGATCTTGTCTGGATAAAACTGAACACTGAGCCTGTCTATTATTCGCAGGATAAAAAATATCCCGACGGTGTTGTGGCATCCATGATAGATATCACAGAAAAAAAGAAGTCAGAACAAATTTTATCAAACCATTCAAGACAATTGCAGGAATATTCCGAACGGATTTCCGGAATTCTTGATAGCATCACCGATGGGTTCATAGCGGTAGATGGCAAACTGGAAATAACGTTGTGGAATAAGGTAATTGAAAGACTCACAGGAATTTCTGCCGGTTACGCCGTTGGTAAAAGTATCAAAGATCTGAAATCATTCATTTTTGATTCACAGGTCTATGAAAACTACAACCAGGCAATTAAATATAGAGCAACTGTTAATTTTGAATATTACGTACCAGATCTTCAGAATTGGTATGAAAGCAGTGTTTATCCTTTTGGGGATGGACTGTTTATTTATTTCAGGGATATTTCTACCAGGAAGCAACAGGAGAATCTGCTGGACCTGGAAAAAAGAGTGCTTGAATATAATGCCACGCATGTTGATGCCCTGAAAGCAACGGTGGACTATTTTCTGGAAGGACTGGAAAATATTTTCAAAGGGATGCTTTGTTCGGTGCTTGTCCTGGATGAAGATGGTAAAACCATGCATCATCTGTCAGCGCCGAAATTGCCGAAATCATACACCGATCAGATCAATGGCGTAGCAATAGGTCCCAATGTAGGTTCATGCGGTACGGCCATGTTTACCAAAAAGAGCGTAATTGTCTCAGATATCAGTACTGATCCGTTGTGGGCAAATTACCGCGAACTCGCCGCTTCACATAATCTGCGGGCCTGCTGGTCATTTCCGATAAAAAATGTTCAGAATGAAGTGCTGGCAACTATTGCAGTATATTATCAGCAGCCGGCATCTCCAACCATATTCCAGTTGGGAATCATTAACAGGGTGGAAAGCCTTCTGAAGGTTATTATTGAAAATAAAAAGGCCGACTATAAGATCAGGCTAAGCAATGAACGTTACCTGCTTGCCATCAAAGCGACTAATGACGCAATCTGGGATTATGATCTTTTCTCAAATACGATTTTTCACGGTGACGGATACACGAATATATTTGGCTACAGGGCAGGGCGCACGACAGAACCAATGAAAGACTGGAGTTCAAAGATTCATCCGAATGACCGCGAAAGAGTCTTGTTTGGATTTAGCCAGTTTCTCTCGGCAGCGGATCATAAACATTGGGTATACGATCGTGGATTTCTTATCTATAATCAACAGGGGAAAGTTGCCCGGATAGTTGGATCCATGCAGGATATAACTGAGAAAAAACAACTAGAGAAGCAATTGTTGAAGCAGGAACTTGATAAACATAAACTGGTGGCCCAGGCGGTGGTTGATGCGCAGGAAAAAGAACGGGCTGAGATCGGCAAAGAATTGCATGATAACGTGAATCAGATATTGTCAACTGCAAAGCTGTACCTCGAGCTGGCCCGTAGCGATGAGCCTGAGAGACTTAGTCTTATCAAACGCAGTATCGATAATATTCATAATGCCATTAATGAAATCAGGACAATATCCAGATCATTGGTTCCGCCAAGCATCGGTGACCTGGGTATCCTGGAATCTATCCAGGATCTGATTGAAAATGTGAGGGCCACCAAGAAACTGCATGTTGAATTTTATTATTCAGAAGGCATAGAGATGCTGATCAATGAAAAGCAGCAACTCATGTTGTTCCGGATCATACAGGAACAGGTGAACAACGTGCTGAAGCATTCTGAAGCAAGCAACCTGATCATTGAACTGATGATTGACGGACCCATTGTTGACCTCACCATTAGTGACAATGGTAAAGGATTCGAAAAAGATAACATTAAAATGAAAAGGGGAGTCGGTTTGAATAATATAGCCAGCCGTACAGAATTATTCAACGGCGAAGTTAATTTGATTACTGCTCCTGGTAAGGGTTGTACCCTGAACATTCATATACCCATTATTAACTCTTAAAAACCTAGATGTATGGAAAAGATAAGTGTATTGATAGCAGATGATCACAAATTGATCCGAGAAACCTGGAGTTATATTCTTAATAATGATTCACGATTTGAAGTAATTGCTGAATGTGGGGATTCCGAACAGGCTGTTGAAATGTCCAAAATAAAAAGACCGCAAATCGTGCTGATGGATATCAATATGATGCCGATTTCCGGCTTTGAGGCAACAGAACGTATCAGGAAAGTTTCTCCATTATCAAAAGTGATTGGAGTAAGTATGCATTCACAACCCGCATATGCAAAAAAAATGTTGCAGATCGGAGCGAAAGGATATGTAACAAAAAATTCTTCAAAGGAAGAAATGATCAAAGCGATCATGGAAGTGCATAACGGTAACAAGTACGTATGTGATGAAATAAAGAATAATATTTCCGATCAGGTGCTTGAGGAGAACAGTGATACTCCGAATGTCAATGCGCTTACTGAAAGAGAGATTCAGATCATTAACCTGATCAAGGAAGGCCAGTCGTCAAAAGAAATAGCCGGCGTACTTGCCATTTCACTTAAAACAGTAGAAGTTCATCGCCATAACATTCTCAAAAAGCTGAAATTAAAGAACTCTGCTTCGTTGGTGAATTTTATGAATAATTCAGCAACGTACATCTAAAACTCCCCTCCCCGACTTGACGGGGAGGGCAGCTGCCCCTGCAACTCCCTCCAAAAATCCAAGCCTTCCCGGTTAAAATCCGGAAACTTAAGTGTAAACAGATATCCTGTTCTCAATTCTACATGTAAGTCACGGTTTTACACACTTCAAAGCTTTGACTTACCTTAAATAATTTCCATTTTTGTGATACGATATATCCTGATTTATATAAATCGAAGGGTCTGATTATTAGTTCGCTATAAAAGAGTTTATAGTTAGAACGTCCAAAATCCAATCCCATTGAAGTGCCTTCCCCCATACCTATGAAAAACGTGTGGGGGCTTTTTTTTCCCGCTCCGGCTGTTTTTCTAATGTTAATTATGGGAGCCAAATAACAATTGGTCTTAGCTGATTAATAATATTCATTTAACTTTGCGCTTTCTTTAAATATAGGTACTCAACAAGGTTCTCCATGAGTGATGAAATAAAACATGAATGCGGATTGGCATTCATTCGTTTACGTAAGCCTTTCTCTTATTATCAGCAACAATATGGGACAGTAATGTGGGGTCTGAACAAGCTGTACCTGCTCATGGAAAAGCAACACAACCGGGGTCAGGATGGTGCCGGGGTAGCTGCCGTAAAATTGAATGTAGAACCTGGATATCCTTTTCTTCAACGCATCCGGAGTAGTGCGAACCAACCAATTGTTGACATCTTCACACAAATCAACAGCGAGGTCATTGAGCTGGAAAAATATCAGTCAGATATAGCAAAACATGCCGGTCTTATGAAAGGCCATATTTCTTTTCTGGGCGAACTGCTGCTCGGCCACCTGCGTTATGGTACCCAGGGCAAGAATAAAGTGGAATTTTGTCATCCATTTATAAAAAGAGACACGATTCCTGCACGCAATCTTGCGCTTGCAGGGAACTTTAATCTCGTAAATACCGATGAACTTTTCGGACTGATCAATGTTGATCCTGGCGAATTCCAAAAGCAAAGTGACCTGGCAGCAATGATGGAAGTAATCCATCATTTCCTGGTTAGTACAGATGAAGAAACACCGGGAAATCTTGACGTGCTGAAAGTACTGAGAAAATCGATTCCGCTGTTTGACGGTGGTTTTACGGTTGGCGGACTACTGGGTAATGGTGATTCATTTGTTTTCAGGGATGCGAACGGGATCCGTCCTGCATATTACTATTTATCGGAAGATGTAGTGGTCGCAGCTTCAGAAAGAGCTGCAATAAGAACTGTATTCAACGTCGGCGAAAATGAAGTGAAGGAACTGATGCCCGGCAATGCTCTTGTAGTTAAAGCAGATGGTTCGGTTGCCATCGAAGAAATAATTGAACCCAAAGAAAGACGCGCCTGCAGCTTTGAAAGAATATATTTTTCCAGGGGCAGCGATGAAAAGATTTACCGCGAAAGATCTGAATTGGGTAACCTGCTTACCGAACAGGTATTGACAGCCATTAACCAGGATGTTAAAAATACAATCTTTTCCTTTATTCCCAATACTGCCGAAATCGCTTTTTACGGATTATGGAAAGGCATGGATGATTATTTGAAAAAAGTAAAGATCCAGCGTATACTTTCCTGGGGTAGCAACATTGAAGCCGATAAGCTGGAAGAGATGATCAATCGCAAGATCAGGGTTGAAAAGATTGCCATTAAAGATGTGAAGATGCGCACTTTTATTACGGAGGATGTAAGTCGTAATGAAATGGTCCAGCATGTGTACGATATCACTTATGGTACCGTAACAAAAAATGTCGATACAGTTGTCGTAATTGATGATTCGATCGTCCGCGGTACCACTTTGAAACAAAGCATCATCAGAATGCTGGCCCGTCTTGAGCCCAAAAAAATCATCGTTGTTTCATCAGCGCCTCAGATACGATATCCCGATTGTTATGGCATTGACATGAGCAAACTGGGCGACTTTATCGCCTTCCGGGCTGCCATGGAGTTATGGAAAGAACAAGATAAAGAGGATTGTTTACAGGAATTGTATGAGCGATGTAAAGAGCTGAGCCGTATGGGCCAGTTGCATACCGAAAACGTCGTGCGGCAGGTCTATAAGCCATATACTCCGGAAGACATTTCCAATAAAATTGCTGAACTTATTACTCCCAGGGATCTTAAGATCCCGGTTCAGGTCATCTATCAGACCATCGAATCATTACATCTAGCATGTCCAACCAACACCGGAGATTGGTATTTTACAGGCAATTATCCTACTCCTGGCGGCAACAGGGTAGTGAACAAAGCGTTCATGAATTTCATGGAAGGTAAAAACGTGCGCGGATACTAGTCCTGGCAATTTCCGGGTATTCCTTTGACCGCATTGGGATAAAGATAAATTTACTTGCCGGAAATGCCTTTACAGGCTCAATTATCGCATCGAATTCGGAACAATTGTTTAAATTTAGGATCTCTGAATTGCCTATAATGGTTAACCATTAGATGTAGCGAAGTATCTGATCAGTAGTTATATTTGATTACAAGTTTTATTCAAACCTCTATTTCTAACCACTATTCTCTTGAAAAACGTTGCTATGGCTAAAATATCCATTCTTATTGTAGATGATCATACTCTCATACGCGAAACCTGGTCTTTTCTCTTAGGCCGGAACGATAATTTCGAAGTAATATCAGAAGTCGGGGATGGGCAAACTGCCATCGAAATTGCCAGGGATAAGCGACCCAATATCGTTTTACTTGATATCAATATGAGTCCGTTAAACGGCTTTGATGTACTTAAGATGATTCGCAAACTTTCACCCGGATCAAAAGTTATCGGCGTTTCCATGCATTCGCAACCTGCTTATGCGAAAAAAATGCTCCGTCTTGGCGCAAGAGGTTATGTAACAAAGAACTCGCCCCGCCAGGAAATGCTTGATGCGATTGCAGAGGTGAATAAAGGCAATATCTACATTTGCCAGGAAGTGAAGAACATCTTATCAGATCAGATGCTGGGCGATGAAGACACGACCGCTGGCCTCAACCAGCTATCTGAAAGAGAGATGGAAGTGATCAACCAGATCAGGGATGGACTGTCGTCAAAGGAAATCGCTGATAAACTTGGAATCTCTATCAAGACTGTTGAGGTTCACCGGCATAATATTCTTAAAAAACTCAAAGTAAAAAATACCGCTTCGCTGATCAATTACATTAATGCAAGTGGTTTGTGATCGCAGATAATATCTTCTTGAATCTCAAAGCTTGATCAATATCAAGAAAAATATATTCACCTCAAGTTGGCAGGCATTTTGTAAAGTTTACAGAACCGACCGTTTAGCTTCCTATGAGAAACCAAATATATAAAAGGACAGGCCTGTCCGTTTCGTGATCCTTTGATTGAACGAATTACCATGGGGGGATTGATTTCCCCCCTTTTTATGTTATGAAACAATTACTGATTGTAAGGCATGCCAAAAGTAGCTGGGAAGATTTTTCGGTCCCTGATTTCGAGCGCCCGTTAAACGATCGCGGCAAAAAGGATGCCCCCATGATGGCTGAAAGGTTAGTGAAAAATGGAGTTATTCCGGATGTGCTGATTTCTTCTCCGGCCAAAAGGGCAAAAAAAACTGCTGAATTATTTGCAAAGACCTTTGGGATGGACAGGGAAAACATCATTGAAGTGAAGCAACTTTATGAAGCGGGTCCTGAAAATTTTTACGATGTTGTAAGCAAGGCGCCCGTGTCGGCTTCCACCGTGATCCTGTTCTCTCATAATCCCGGCATTACTGCTTTTGTGAATAATCTTACTGATGTCGCCATTGATGACATGCCCACCTGTGCTGTCTTCGCATTAAGCTGCGACATTCAAGAATGGAGTGAGTTTCGTGCTGCAAAAAAAGAGTATTTGTTTTTCGATTATCCCAAATTGTAAACTGTGCAACGGATCTCCAGATCCGTTGATTTGTGTAGTGATCTTCAGATCGGCTCTCTTCAGATCGGCTCTCTTTAGATCCGCTCTCTTCAGATCCGCTCTCTATTGTTGTGGAAGGATTGATAAATTGCAACACCAAGCAGCTTTGAAAATCAACGGATCGGGAGATCCGTTGCACAGCCGCCAAGGACGTCCGCACTACAAAAGTCCTTATAACCCTCCATAGGTAATTCTTTCGGCTTTTTCAGCGAATCTGTCTTTGTCAGTTCCTCGCGTAGATTCAGGGTTTCCTGATTTGCCATAACAGCCAGTTGCAGTCTTGAAAGATATCGGCCCAGGTACTCCTGTTCCGGTTGACCGGGAGTGGGGATCAGTATCGCTTTTTTTTGCAGCTTCAACAGATCCATAACGGTTGTATAGCCCGATCTGCTAATCACAACATACGCGTTGCAGATCAGTTTGTTTAACTCGGCAGCACCTGCAAAATTTATTATCCGCATTTTTGAGCTGGCAGAGATTGATTCTGTACTGTGGGGCAGGCCCCTGATGACGATCGAATCGCTGTCAATCTTTACGAGCTGAGCCAGCATAATTTCTTCCAGTTTACTGCGCTGCGGTTCAGGACCCGATAAAATGACAAGGATATACGGTTGTGTCGCAGTGGATGAATGAAGCCCGTTTGAAGTAGACGAATGAAGTCCGTTTGCGGTGGATGAGTGAAGTCCGTTACCAAGCCCGGCACAGCGTTCAAACCGCGACAAGGGCCCAATATAACGGACAGGAAATGCTGGCTTCAAAACCGGGTGTGAAAGCCTTCCTGCCAGCGTAAAACCATTTTCAAAGTCAGGCACCCAACACTCATCAAATTTGCGGATCATCGAATGAGTGAACCGCCGTATTAAACGGTCGCCAAAATGCCCTGTTCCCGTGACAATATTGAGTTGATGAGTGATGAAAATAGAGTGAATTTTTGGGGAAAAAACGCCATATCTGTTGTCTGAAATGATGATATTAGCGTTGAATTGAAGTAAAAACCGTTTCAATTGTAAATTTTCCCTCTTGATTGAAATCAAAATTTTGGGGATTTGCAAAATTAACTTAGCTATTGTATGCCGTCTGGAAGAGCCATAGGAAAGCCTGTAGCCGGGTAGATTTACATAGGTCTCATCCGGAAATTCAGCCTCCAAAATTGATTTTTGAACTGAATTACAAGCGATTACAATTTCAATATTATTTTTCTTCAATTCTCGTATGATCGGAATGCACCTGGTAGTATGCCCCAAACCCCAATCGAGCGGGGCAATTAACGCTAGGTGTTTTTTTGTAGAGTTCAGATATTTTGCAGTTTTAAGCAAATTGGTATAATAATTTGTAATTAAATTAGTTTAATTTAGAACAACCATCATCTATGAAAAAAGGTAAATTAAATCTGATTGTCATTTTACTTTTCATAAGCATTTTGGGAGTAAGCTGTAGCGCAAGTCGTGGCGCGGGCGGATCTTCTAAAAAGTGTGGTTGTGGGTTAAATAAAGGCTTTGTTGGTTATTGAAAATCCTAATAAGAAATGAAAACACCAAACCGAGATTTGCTTGTCCTTGTAAAGGATGAATTCTTAAACAACGATGACATGGAGTTCGAATTGGAGCAGCTTAATCAACTGTTGCTTAGCTTCGAAACCATGGATAAATTTTGTGTTGCGCATGAGATTTTTGACATGAATAAGTATAAGATCATTCATGATTCCTCTGTTATTCAACGCATCATAAAACAGAAAGATCTGAAACCTTTCGAATTTATCTGCAATAAGAATTAATACGTCCTGCTCTTAGTCGTATTTTCCAGAACCGTGGTAACAAACTTGCCAGGTATAATTTCGCGACGAATACCCAAAATATTTAAGTCTTTAATTTAAGACCTTCTGGCCTTGTGTCTTATCTGCCCCTCTGTCTTAGTGGAGTTACCTATGCTCATGCTTATCTCTATTTCAGCTTTTCTAACGACGTCTTCAGCTGCGTTAACATAACTTCAATTTCTTCAAACTTACATGTTCCGACACTCAGTCTGTACCAGGGTGAATTTTCCGGCGCGCCAAAAGCGTAAAAAGGAACGACAGCAATTTTTGCTTCATTGAGAATATACGCAGTTACATCAGCCTGGGATTTCAGAACCGATCCACCGGCGGTGGTTTTTCCAGCGAGATCCAGCTGAATAGTGAGATAAATAGCAGCCTGTGGCGCTATGGAATCAACCTTATGGCCACTGTTTTTGAGTAATTGAAATCCTTCATGAATAGCAGCCAGGCGTTTCTCAATAGCCGATTTAAAAGCCAAAAGATATTTGTCGATTTTTTCTTTTTCGAAAAGGAATAAAGCAACTGCTTTCTGCTCGGCCATCGGTGCCCAGGCTCCGAGATGAGAGTTAATTGCCTTCATTTTGTTTATGATGGCGGCAGGTCCCATCGACCATCCTACCCGAACACCGGTGGCGGCGAAAACCTTGCTGATCGCATCTATGAAAACAGTGTATTCTTTCATGGCCGGTCTCAGGGAAACCGGGTTATAATGTTTAATATCACCATAAGTGAGGTGCCAGTACATCTGGTCGTACAAAACATACAGTTTTTTTTCAGCCGGTCCACGTTTAGCGTTTTCTGCCAGTACCATGTCACATATTTCTTCCAGGCCTTCTTTGGTAAAGGTGGTGCCAGTTGGATTTTGCGGGCTGCAAAGTGAAATAAGGGTGGTTCTGGTAAGATGTGGCCGGATATCATTTGCAGTAGGCATAAAATGATTGGCGGCTGTTGCCTCGACAACTGCATGCTGCGCTTCCAGGAAATGTGTATAATGATTATTGTTCCAGGACGGCACGGCGTAAATCACTTTGTCTCCTTTGTCAACGATCGCCCGGAAAACTGCATAAATTAAAGGGCGTCCACCGGCTGCAACTAATATTTCATCGGTTGTAAAATCAAGGGCTTCCCTTTCTTTCAAAAAAGCAATAAGGGCATTTCTGAGGTCGAGGTTTCCTTCCGAAGCCGGGTAGTTGGTGAAGTGTTTACGGTAAGCTTCCACGATCTGGTCTTCGAGCGCCTGAGGGATTGGGAATATGGCCGGATCAAAATCGCCAACGGTAAAGTTGTATATTTTTTCGCCCTGACGGATCTTTTCGCGGATCTCGCCTCCCAGCTTAACTATTTCTGAACCAATCAGTGTTTCGGAAAGGTGACTCAATTTCATTTTCCAAAAGTAGCCTGAATGTGCCGCTCAGGGGCAACACTTTGTGAAAATATTTACAAACCCGTGATAGTGGTAAAAAATAATATCTCTCTTTTTCATATATCTTTACGGATTAATGTTTCAACCTCAAAAACTCTCTGCATGAAAAAATTTTTATTGGTTTCCTTTGTAGTAGCATCTACGGGAATTTTTGTAAGCGCATTTACTTCGGTTGAAAAAAAGTCAACTGATCCAAAACCTTCTTCAACAAAAGGCGAGAAGAAAGTAAACACCAAATGGGACCTCGATAAGGCCCATTCTTTCCTTCGTTTTACTGTGACGCATATGGTGGTTTCTGAAGCTGAAGGTACTTTCAAGATCTGGAATGGTTCTATGGAGCACACAAAAGAAGATTTTTCTGATGCAAAAATAAACTTCGCTGTTGATGCAAGTTCCATCAATACAGAAAACGAAAACCGCGACAAACACCTTAAAAGCGATGACTTTTTCAATGCTGAAAAATATCCTGAGATCAAGTTTGTCAGCACATCATTCACTCCACAGGGAGGTAACAAATACAAACTGGATGGTAATCTTACAATCCGGGATGTTACCAAACCGGTGACTTTCGATGTTACTTATGGTGGTATCTTAAAAGGCACGAGAGGCAACAAATCAGGTTTCAAGGCTACAACAAAAATCAATCGTTTTGATTACAATCTGAAATGGGACCGTGCAACAGAAGCCGGTAGCCTGGTTGTTTCAAAAGAAGTTGATATTGCTGTAAAAATTGAATTCAACGAAGCGAAGTAAAAGCTCCCCTCCTGCGAAGGAGGGGAAATGCCGAAGGCATGGGGTGGTTGTTCTTTGGTAACCGCACTCTGCTAACGTTTTTCAATTGTAATTTATAATCAT
>Ga0193752_1001997_pt1 | contig 15994 bp, 11 predicted proteins | sample H1c1metaG_FD_144924 | JGI IMG/M metagenome (GOLD analysis project Ga0193752, IMG submission 144924) | Soil microbial communities from a riparian zone of the East river system, Colorado, United States - H1c1 | ecosystem: Environmental > Terrestrial > Soil > Riparian zone | place: USA: East River... | reverse complement strand
AAAAGGTGTCAGCCTTTGGCATATTGTAGGAGGTAGAGATCGTTTCGAATTGAATCCATTCAGATTAAGAAACGACTACCTGGTCACCAGTATCGATACAGCTTCCGTGGAGCCTTTTACAGATACGGAAGTATTTGCAAATTCCCGCTTTTTGGAAAATTCAACCCGCACAGATGATCCTAACGGTATAGATTCTTTCTGGAATGAGTACAATCTTATTTATCCCGAATTCGATGTAGATTCTGTGGCCACGATTATCAATAAAAATAACCTCAGCCTTAACCATAAAGACCTGTTGGAAAAAAGTCTCGAGAAAGTTAAAAAAGATAAAGCAGTTCGGATCGATTCCATACTAAGCTTCTATCACCGGATGGATCAGTTTAACGGTAATGCGCTTATAGAATATAATGGAAACATCATTTACCAAAAATCTTTTGGGTTGGCGAACGCAGAAAAACAACTTTCCAATAATAACATGACTCAATTCCGGATTGGCTCTGCATCCAAGCAATTTACTTCCATGTTGATCATGCAATTGGTGAAAGAAGGAAAGATAGCTGTTGATGATTCGGTTGGAAAATTTCTGCCGGAATATATTCACGGAAAAGTGACTATTCAGCAATTGATGACCCATCAGTCGGGCATACCAAATTACACAAACAATGAAGAATACCTGGCAAAGACCGTAGTCAAAAAATATTCGCCGGCAGAATTGGTCCGGCTGTTTTGCAGTGATTCATTGGAGTTTGAACCGGGTACAGCTTTTCATTATTCCAATTCGGGATATGTAGTACTGGCATTGGTAATCGAAAAAATAACCGGAACTTCTTATGCAGGTGTATTGAAAGAAAAAATATTCGCACCACTCGGCATGAACAATAGCTTTTTTGGATCTGACTTTCCACTGGCGGCAAACATGGCTATCGGATATATCAATGATCAACCCGAACTGGCTTATGCCGTTGAGAATATTGCGGGCGCCGGTGGTATCACATCAACAACTGAAGATTTGTTACTATGGAATCATGCGCTGTCTTCTGCACCGTTCAAGTCATCAGCATCATCATTGTCTTCTGCATCACGAAATACTTCTGCATCACTTTTATCCGATGATGAAATAAAGGAACTCTTTAAACCAAGAGTTGAATGGAAGGAATGGGGGGCAGATTATGGCTATGGCTGGATGATTGACCGGCTCTCTTTTAAAGCATCAGCGAAGCATACAATACAATTTCATCCGGGTACAGAACCTGGCTTTTATAGTATGCTCATCCGGCAACCAGATAAGGGTATTGTAATTATCCTTTTGAACAACAAAGGCGAGTTTCCAAGATTTGAAATGTCTGATTTGATTTTGAATGAATTGAACAGATGAGTTGAACAAATGAGATGAACAGATGAGTTGAACAAATGAGCTGAACAAATGAGCTGAGTTTTAATCGATGGCTTCCGAGCAAACCATTTTTCAAACATAATTCAATAGCTGCAAGTGATAAACAAATTTACTTTCTACCTGATCTGGACCAGGCTTGTCAAATTCCTTCATGAAAAATATGGCTTCAACGTGCTTGCATTTGAAGGTGATTTTTATGGTCTGAACGAAGGATGGCAAAACATTCAGAAAGTAAAAAGTCAAACTGATCCTTTTATACGTCAAAACGTTCTACATCTTTGGTCAAATTGTGAAAATTGTTATGAGCTTTTTTATAATTATATACCTTCCAGCTTTCAAACGGCTAACCCATTACAGCTTTCGGGATTCGCTTGTTTTCCCGAACTGCTCATCAGATAGCAAACAGCCTGGACCCACTGAAAAAAAGCAACATGCAGAAAAAAAAGTCTTAATAGAAGCAAAAGATATACAAGGTTTTAAAGGAAGAAGTTGATGTGTTTAAGATTCTGTTGTCTGTCAATATGCGTTAAGCAGTCCTTTATCAATGTCATGAATATTGTTCAACCTTATGCCTGAGCTGAAATGTTTACTTTCGGATAGTAGCAAATGTTACAAGTACTAAAGCAACTAATTCAGTTATAGTTCTCATTATGTGTAATGACCACCATTTATCACGAACGGTGGTCCAATTGGCTGGAAGATCAGGATATGCCCATGACAATACCAAATCATCTATTGGTCTATTTCCCAAAGCTGAGATCAAAATACAGGCAAAAAAGAATATTGCAGCAATAAGTAATGTGATAAATATGGTTTTATTCTTTTTTTGAAGAAAAGCCGAAATAACAGTAATTACAGTTGCTATTATTACCAATGACGTCATCAATACACTTAATGAACGAATAGTGTTTTGTTGCTGTTCGACGTATGTAGCTTCCGATAAACTAACCGGATTAAAGCCCATCCATATTCCGAAACTAACACCTGCGAGCAGGGCAGCTAAAATGACATTGATAAATCGAATGATTGAAGTTGTCAAAGCTTGATTTTTAGATATCTCCCAGGTAGTACTACTAAAGGTAGTCGCCTGGCGAAGATATAATTAAACCATCTATGCTTTCAAAAACGGATTCTCCTTCTTCTCCGCCCCAATCGTCGTCTCATCACCATGACCGCTATAAACCTTTGTATCCTCTGGCAGCACAAATAACTCTTCACGGATACTCTGAATCAAACGATCGAAACTTCCCCCTGGCAAATCGGTGCGGCCAATACTACGCCGAAACAGCACATCACCACTAAGCACAAACTTATCTTCCGGGCAGTAGAACGAAACATGCCCGGGCGAATGACCCGGGGTAAAGAGTACGGACAACCGATTTTGGCCAAGGACAATCTCATCACCGGAATGCAGCCAATGAAAAGGACCGACATAATTCTCAAACGGCAGTCCCCAGTGCTTCGCGGAAGTTGGGGCATAGTCAAATACCTTCTTCTCCATTTCATGCAGGTATAATTCCAGTCCCCAGGTCTCAAAAACGAACTTGTTGCCAAATACATGATCCAGATGACAATGGGTATTTAACAAATATTTGGGAACAAGGCCATTCCCGATGATAAAATCTTTTAACTCATCACGTTCAGCCTGAAAATAACATCCGGGATCAACAATGCAGCACTCGCCCTCCCCGTTATAAACTACGTATGTATTTTCTTGAACAGGGTTAAAGGTAAACTGCCTCACTGTCAGCATATTCGTATCCTATTTTAAGCTAAATTTCAGATTTTCCCGGGACACCGGATTGTTATAACTTTAAAATCAATTAAAGATTGGATATGCAATTTCAACAGTTTCAGCGAAAAGGGAAAGAATTATTTGTTTTTGCTTTAGCCGTCCTATGTTTTCAGATTGATTCGTTCGCCCAGGTTAACACCGTAGAATTTGGAAAAAACAGGGTTCAATTCAGAAAGTTCAAATGGCAATACTATCAGACACAAAATTTCAATACCTACTTTTACGAAAACGGCCAAACTATCGCAAATTATGTTACGCAGATCGCTGAAACAGAACTGCCCCAGATAGAACAGTTCGTCGAATACGGCCTCCAACGCAGAACCAACATCGTAATTTATAATCACTTCAACGAACTGGAGCAATCCAACATCGGGCTCAACCTCGACTGGCAGACCACCGGCGGTATTACCAAACTGGTAAACAACAAGATGATCGTTTACTATAACAGTGATCATGCTCATCTTCGCCGCCAGGTACGTTCAGGGATCGCACGGGTGCTCGTCGACAATATTCTTTTTGGTGATGATCTTGGGGAATTCGCAACAAATCAGGCCCTGCTCGATCTTCCGAAATGGCTCGTTGACGGATATGTTGATTATGTAGCGGAACCGTGGAGTACAGAGCTTGATGATCAATTGAAATCGGCCATGCTATCCGGCTCCTACAAAAACTTCTATCAGTTTGCTTACGAGAAACCATTGCTCGCCGGGCATGCATTCTGGAACTATATCGCAGAAAAACACAAAAAAGAAAACGTTACCTATTTCCTATATCTCGCGCGGGTTTACAGAAATCTGAACAGTGCATCAAACCGGATCGCCAAGAAGAAATTCAAGGACTTGGTAAAAGAGTTCATGAACGACACCGAAGAGAAATATTACAACGATATCCGCGGTCGCCGCGATATTCCGAAGGGAACGGTTTCTGTGGTGGAAGAAGTAAAAAACAACCGCGATTTCATCCGCTTCACGCCTCAGCCGGCACCACGCAGCACAACGTATGCCGTAGTTGAATACATAAAGGGCCAATACCGCACAGTGGTTTACATCAATGGAGTTGATCGAAAGGTGCTACTCAAAACCGGTGTCAGGGTGAATGATAATGAAATAAATCCCAACTATCCATTGCTGGCCTGGGATCCGAAAGGAACCTTATTGACCTGTATCTGGTGGTCGGAAGGAAAGGTAAGATTGTTCACCTATGATGTTGTGAAGGGGTATAAGCCGATTAAGAACCAGATTCTCGATCAGTTCGAGCAGATCCAGGATATGAAGTATATGCTCGACAACAATACTTTATTACTGAGTGCGGTGCGGAAAGGTCAGTCTGATATTTTTGTTTATAAAATCGATAAGAATACTTACGAACAGATCACAAATGACTCATACGCCGATCTGGATCCTTCTTTTGTTGCGTTTCCGGGCAAAACAGGTATTTTGTTTTCATCGAATCGTCCAAATGGCACGATCCGTGGCGGAGATACAGCTGTACCTAATGAGCGATACAATGTGTTCATGATCGATAACTGGAACCGTAGTGAATTCAAACAGATCTCCCAGCTAACCAATATGAAGTATGGTACCGCACGCTACCCGATGCAGTACAATACAACACACTTCACTTTCATCAGCGATGATTTTGGTGTTGCCAACCGTTTCGCCGGATTTTTCAGAACAACAAAAGCCGGGCTTGATACGGTGTACCTGGTGGCTGACCAGATCCTGAGAAACCCCGATATGAAGGAGCTTGATTCTACCTTACAGGTGTATGGTAAAAGCAAACCGGATTCCGTGTTCTCATTTTCGGTAACCACCGATTCGGCTTATGTGTTCCCGATCTCCAACTACCAGAGTGCACTTTTGGAAACAAAGATCGCGGGACTTGCGGGATTGATGAGTGAAACCCGCCAACAGGGTAATCTAAAATTTTTATACAAGTTAAAGGTTGATGATGCTGCGCTTAAACGGAGAAACATCAATCCAAAACCAACAGATTATCGCAAACGGACTATCACGGAAGATGTGATGAGCAGTGGAAAAGCAATTGAGTTCGACCAACCCTCTGCCGATACAACGGGTAAAAACAAAAATGTTTTTGAAAGCGAGTTTGAAAAAGAACAAAATGATACAACACGGAAAAACGAACCCGTACCACAGCTACTTGAACCGGAAGTTGAATCGGTGTTAAAAAAAGCAAAATTATTTGATTATAAACTTAAATTTTCGGCTGATAATTTTTCGGGGTCTTTCAATAATGATATCCTGATCAACAGGTACGAGCCTTATACCGGTTCATTACCTGTCGTGCTGCAGAGCGGCGGCGCCTTTAACGGTATGTTAAAAGCTTCTGTGTTTGATTTGTTTGAAGATATCCGGTTCACGGGTGCTATCCGTTTGCCTTTGATCAGCGGAATCGGAACAGGTGCCGCTATCGGAGGCGGAGGTGTTGGTTCTTCTATTTTCGTACCGGTAAACCAGTCATTGTTCGATGGTGGTGGCGAATGGTTCGCAAGAGCAGATTATCTTAAACATCGTCTAGATTATTCTCTTGTTTATTATCGCAAGACTGAGATTGGTGCGGTAAGTGGCGTTAACGGAACAACCCAGCAGTTTGAAGCAAAACAGTTCAGCAATTTATACCAGGCTGTAATTCGGTATCCGTTCGATAAGGTTCGGAGCCTTCGGTTATCTGTCGGTATCAGAACAGATAAAGTGATTGTGCGTGGAACCAATTTTGATTCAAGCACACTGAAAGCGCCGACTTTAAATAAGCAGACTTTTGCAGTTACGAGGCTCGAATATGTTTATGACAATACCCTTATGAAGGCAACCAATATCTGGAATGGCCTCCGGTATAAGATCTATGGCGATCTCAATGCACAGGTCAGTAAACCATCGCCGGGGATGCTGAAGCCTGGCAGAATGAACTTTAATGTGGGAACTGATTTCCGTTATTATCACCAGATTTATAGAAATTTTATCTGGGCCGGACGTGCGGCTGCCGATTTTTCCTGGGGCAATCAGAAGATCCTTTATTATTTAGGTGGTATAGATGGATGGATGTTTCCAAAGTATAATCAGGAGCCAAGGCCGGCAAATGATGACTACGCTTATCAGTCACTCGCTGTGAATATGCGTGGATTTAAACAGAATGTCGCTAACGGTAATAATGCGCTTGTGCTTAACAGTGAGTTCCGCTTTCCGGTGTTTGCTACGTTGTTCAATAAACCAATTAACAACGCATTTTTAAGGAATTTTCAATTGATTCAGTTTATTGATCTGGGTACTGCCTGGAACGGTGAATTGAGTAATATAGCACGTCCTTCGGTTGTGTATCCAAATGATGATGGAACTGTGCTGGTTAAATTAAAAGCCGGTGGCGTTGGTCCGCTGGTAGGTGGCTATGGCTTCGGTGCCCGAAGTACATTGCTTGGGTATTTTCTAAAGCTCGATGTCGCCTGGGAAATGAATGGTGTGTTCAGAGGAAAACCGCTGTTGTATTTTGGAATGGGGGTGGACTTTTAGTATTAAAGCTCCCCTCCTGCGAAGGAGGGGAAATGCCGAAGGCATGGGGTGGTTGTTTTTGGTATTCGAACCTAAGGACTATTGCGGTTACCAAAAAACAACCACCCGCTCGCTTCGCTCGCCGCCCTCCTTCGCAGGAGGGCAGCCACCGGCTTACCACCTCCAATCACCGGCAATCGTCAACGCTTCTTTAAGATTATTATCAAGTAAAAACTGTTTTGTCTCTGCATCGGTTAAATGACTTGCCGGAAGTTTTGGCGCATTTGCCAATGAGTAAATCATCATTGAGCTAAAACGAACCTGGTTTACCATCCATTTCCTGTCAATAATCCCGATTACATCACAATCTGCATGGTAACAACGTCCGATATCACCACTTAAATTTCCCGTTGAGGATGCTGTCGGAATTCCCTGCAGCATAAATGGTTCATGATCGCTGTGTAATCCTGCCCTGCCGGCGCCGCTACGGTTACTGAATGCAGTATCTATAGCTTTTATTTCTTCTCCTGCCTGTTTAAAAAATTCGCCGGCTTCTTTTCTGCCACCTGCAGTAAATCCATTTGCATTTCCAGCCATATCAAAATTTAGAACATAGCCAACCTGTTTTAAAGTATTGCTCTTTTTTGCTTCATCAACATAAGCATTCGATCCAAGCAAACCCTGCTCCTCTCCCATAAACAACACGAATTCAATAGTGCGGTCGCCGGTAAGATTTAATTTTTTGAAGGTGCGGGCCATATCGATTATTGAAAATGATCCGATACCATTATCTGCAGCTCCGGTTGCCAGATCCCAGCTATCCAGGTGTCCACAGATCACAATTTTTTCGTTGGGAAACTTTTTGCCGGGTATAGTGGCAATCACGTTTCGTGCTTTGATGGGACCACTGAAATTACTCATTTCAATTTTGCCGGTGTATCCTCCTTTTTTCAATGATTCCTTAATACTCATCCCTTCTTCAAAGCTTATGCAAACGGCCGGAATCGGATTCAGTTTACCTGTAACAGATGCTGTTCCTGTAAGAAGAACGCCACCTTTTACCCCATTGAAAAGGATCACGCCTTTCGCACCATATTTTATGGCAAGAGCTGTTTTTTCGGAGCGATGTAAATTCGCCAGTCCTGGTTTCGCATCGGGCAATAAAGCAAGGGAGGCAAATACGATTTTACCTCTGGCCTTTTCCGGATTGTTAATATAATCTTCTTCAAGACCGTTGCCCATATCAGCAAGTGGTGCTGTTTCATTTACTTTAACCGGTGAGTGCGCCAAAGCAACACATTTAATATCGCTGATGGTTTTCGTAGCTGAGTCTGTTAATTGTAATCTGACGGTTCCGCGGCTCCAGCTTTCAACCTCAAATGGCTGAAACTTTACCATGTTGTAGCCATAGGATTTTAAAAGATCGTAGGTATATTGTTCAGCTTTTTTTCCGTTTTCGGAGCCTGTAAGGCGATGGCCGATAGTTTTGCTGGCATCACTTAATGTTTCATAAGCTTTGGAATTTGCCAGTACTTCTTTGTTTATTTTAGTAAATATGGCTTTGTTGTTTGATTGTGCGTTGAGTTCAGTAGTTATAGCTGCACATGCAAATAAAATTAAATATCTCATTAAGCTTTTTTGTTTGAAAATAGGGAATTGTTTGCAAAAACCTGCCCTCCTGCGAAGGAGGGCGGCGAGCGTAGCGAGCGGGTGGTTGTTTTTTGGTAACCGCGTCCTGATTACATTCGAAGACCAAAGAACAACCACCCCATGCCTTCGGCATTACCCCTCCTTCGCAGGAGGGGAGCTCAGACACACCATCTGATACATTATACTCATCATGACCGTAAACGAAACAATCATAGCCCAGGGCTCTTTATGGTAAAACATACCGATCATCTGCAACACAAGATTAAAAGGATCGGCAACAATATCCCAACTGTTAAAACGAAGATATCTTCCCAGATAAACGCCCAATGAGTTCAAAAACATAATAGCCATGATAAATATTACGCGGTGCAAACGCGGTATCATAACAGCCAACATTTTTTCCATTTCCCGCACAGACAACATTCCCAATATCAACCCATTCCAGGCATAAGACATCAACAAAATAAGATCGAACCACAAGGGTACGCGCTCACGCTGATACAAATGAAACAGGTCCGTGATCATGTAAAATGCATTTGGAATAAAAACCAACCAAACGAAAAATATAAATCCAAATCCAATTTTACTTTTGGATGCAACAATGTATGATTTTGAAATCTGTAACAACTTGTATGGTACATATGCAAGAAATAAATTCCAGGGCATAAACACAAAGACAAGTTCATGTGAATACCACACCCGCACAATAACCAAAAGAATACTAAACAACATTGAGTAACCCAATAACCGGTCTATCTCTGATTTGATAAATTTTAATTGTGTTATCGACAAAACAAACTGCAAAGCCTTCATCAATTTATAAATTTTGGAATGAAAATAATAAGGGCTACAACAACAGCAGTAAGCGCCGCGATCAACACTGCCCCCGAAGCGAGATCTTTGATAAACTTTATATCCGGATGACGTTCAAGACTGATGTAATCCATCATTCTTTCGATGCAGGTGTTAAAGATCTCCGCCACCCACACAAAACCAATTGCAAAAACGATTGCCAATAACTCGGTCCTGGTTACACCAACCCAGTAAGAAACTCCCAACACAACCAGTGTAGCCAATACATGTATCCAGGAATTGTGCTCCTTTCTGAAAAAGGCAGCAAGCCCTTCAAAAGAAAATTTAAAGCTGCGTACCCGCGCCCGAATGGAAAAATTCTCGTCTTTCATAATTAATTAGTTTAACCCTGATTGATAATAATCAAAGTGCGGACCATTTTCGTTAACAAATTGCTGTGCCTCGCGTCGCTCGTTATAAAAGATGGTTAAGTCTTTCCTGCAAAGATAACAAGATGCCAAACTAAGAGCCTGGCATGTGCAAATCGTCATCATTACTACTCTACCGGGAGAATCCAGATCGTTACAAATTGCTATCACAAATGCCAGTTCAACGGGCAATACAAACACAAATGAGAAGAAAACAAAACAGGATCTATATGAATACGGTAATGAGAAAATATATGCGGCAACAAACGACGCTATCAAAAACACGGGTATCATGAAAATACCGGCAACGATCAAAAAAATTAAAACGAAACCAAAAGCTTCTAAACCAGCTCCATATAGGCTCGCGAGAAAAAAAACAGAACACCCGATCGCCAGGAACCTCAGGCATATGCCTAAAGAAATCGTGAATTTGGTCATACTTATTGTTTTGAAAATTATTGTTATTTAATAGCTACTGACAAAGGTTTAAGAGAATGATACACCGTGGCATCTGCATAATTCCACGACAACCAGCTATGTTCAGCATATTTCGTAATGAACTTATTCTCCTTTCTATCGAGCAGCTCTGAAAACGATAATCTTTCTCTGGGATAGGAGTTTTCATATTTGTATATTCTATGTTTGGTTACTTCGGTTAGCTTTGATTTATAACTTCGGATGACCGGTAAAGTCTGATCCGACATGTTCATCAGAAAAGCAACATCCGGTTTGATTGTATCCATTCTGGCAAGATTATATTCAGCGATCATGACATCCCAGTTTACGAACGAGCAAATAACAAGTATGAACAATGCCACATTGCCGTTTATTCTGAATAAAAAATAATTTGATTTCTTTGAATAAATTTTTATAAAAACAGAAGCAAGTCCAACCAAAACCATAGTCAGAAAAAACAATACCCCGATTCTTTTATAAGCGAGCCCAAAATGACTGATGTAATAGTAGTCCCGCATAAAAACGGAGCATACCAGGAATGCGTTTTGAATAAGCCAGGCAAAGGCCGCTATTTTGAGCCATTTATTCTTACGGTAAAAGTTAAGATTGCCTTCAAAGAAAAAAAGCACAACAACGATTGCCAGGATTATTGAAAAGATTAAAATGCCAGTTCCCTCATGTAGTAATTCAGTATACGATTCATTTTTACCATAATCATTGCCAGACCAGATGTAAACAACATCTGTAACATTAATAATCAATAGCAGAAGGTTAAGGAGGACAAAGCTTATCAAACCAATCAGGTTTTTATTTTTTAACGCAAGTATTCCTTTGGAGAACCTGCCCATAAAAACATCGATCAAACCATTCAAAACACCTGCGAAAGAATTAGTCCGCCCTGCCTTTTTTCTTATCAACCTGTCAGTCATTGACAATTCCTTATCGGAAAGTTTTGGCAGGCGGTTTTTGATGATCAATGACCCGGTTACATACGCACCAAACAAAATAAATAAAATGCGGTCCCACGAGATCCATAGAATTACGTTCGAAAAATAGTTTTCAATTATCCCGGCCAATTTTTCAGTAAGGGAAGCAAAAGCGGCATTCGCTGCTATATACACTATAAAAAAGATCGACAGTAATATCAGGGGAAATAATACGATCCTCAGTTTCCGGAAGGACCATTTCTTCCTGTTACTCTGCCTTTTTACCCGGGTTATCAGTTCCGTAAACTCTGCTATTAAAAATCCCGTCTGATATGCCATACTTCCCGCAGCGAAGATTACCGACCGGTGAATATGTTCGGCAAATGCAGCAAATAGAAAAATAGTGATCGTGGCAACTATCTTACTAAGCATCGTGTTGTGAATGACCACCATGGCCACGCTCACCAGGTGACCAGCCAGCAGCCATCTGGCAGAACCCCTGGCAAGCGCACCGGGATATAGACTCAATACGGCAGAAATGATGAAAACATCAAAAATCACGGAGTTTATACCCATTTTTTCCTGCCAGAAAAGAATATTAAATCCAAAAGCGCCGGACAGGGTGAGTAAAATTTTAGGAGAAATCGTTTTCATGTAGTTATAGTTGTTAAAAGTGCTTTGTCTTGCAAAGTATAGGGGTAAAAAAAATTATTTCATTCCTTTGATCATGTTTTCCAGTGCTTCTATGTGATCCTTGAAAGCCTTTTCACCGGCGCGGGTGATCGAGTAGGTCGTGTTCGTTTTCCTGCCGATAAAACCCTTATGCACTTTGATATAGCCATTTTCCTCCAGGTTGATCATATGTGAGGCGAGATTTCCATCTGTCACCTGCATCATTTCCTTCAGATCGTTGAAGCTCACTTCGGAATTTACGATAAGTATACTCATCACACCCATCCGGATACGACTTTCAAAAACCTTATTAAGATGTTCTATCGGGTTTTTCAACCGTTCTTGTTTTAAATGAGAGCCGGACCTTCCTGAATGAAAACCGGATCCCCGTGCGAAAAATTACATTTCAATCTGACTTTATTTCCTGTCATATTTCCACCACATAATAATCCCGTAAAATATATGTAATCCTCCGAAACCTATCGTCCAGAAAACCAGGCTATATCCCAGCATCCATAAATTCAGGAGACCCAAAATGATTTCGCCATATCCTATATACCTGATTTCCCCAAGCGTGTACTTACTTCCATTAACCAAAGCCAGGCCATAAAAAACCAGGCATGCGGGACCAACAAAAGCTGTTGCCCCATGGTACATCAGGCCCATAATGAATAAACCACCTGTAGCTAATGGCACAAGTGTGTTAATCATCAGTCTCCTGGCGGTCAGGTCCCATACAGAAAGATTGTTTTTTCTGGCCCTTCTGTAAGTAAACAAAAAAGCCAGGATCAAAGCCGCAATCAAAACTCCGCTGGCAATTGTTATCAGCGCCTTTTCCAGCTCCAGCACAGAACGATGGTCACTGTAAATGCCTGTCCCCTGTTTGAAGCTTTGAATTTCTTTCCAACCAAGCCAGGCACCCACAAATGCACATAAACCAGCTGAAATTCCACTGAAACCACTCAGTGAAATAAACCGGGACGATCTTTCCATCATCTTTTTGATGTCCTGCAGCGCCTCCAATTGTTGATTTGATTGCATATAAAGTGCTTTGTACTGCAAAGTAGCGACCTTTTATCCAGATTTCCAAACCGGGCATACAATTTCTTTTCCGTTCAAACGTATTACTAAGTTAGATCCTGCTTCGGCTCAGTATTAACATATTGTGATGCAGCGGATTGATGGCAATCTTTATCCTTCGTGGTTTAGTTGTTAATAGTTTTCACAACCATAGTGTATTTTTGAAGTATGATCGTCCGTGACAAAGTATTTATTAAATATTGTACGTTTTTTATTTGTTTATTGATTGGATTTAAAGCAGGCGCGCAGGTCAAGATTCTAAGAGGTGTTATTAAAGACGTTCACAGTGCGGAAAGAGTTCCATTTGCGTCTGTTGAATTTCAGAAAACAAAAAATGGCAAGCTGAGTGACTCAGCAGGTGTTTTTGAATTCCGGTTTAATGAATGGCCTTCTGATACCGTTATCATCACTTATGTAGGCTACCAGGATTTTAAGTTACCTATAGACTCAAACCTGATCCGGAATGCAAAGAACAATGTAATAGATATTACCATTCAGCTCGAAAGGGGTAAATATGCAGCCGAAGTCGTCGTGAGAAGAACAATCGACCGCGGCTATCTGATGTGGAAACGCATCGTTAAAAGAAAACCATTTAATGACCGTTATCGTTTTGATAATTTTGGATATGAGCTCTATAATAAATTAGAGATCGATCTCAAGAATCTCAAGCCAAAAAAAATCGAGAAAGTCCCACTTCTCAACCTGAAACAATTCAATTTTATCTTTAACAATATCGACACAACCGAAGACGGTAATCCTTACCTGCCGGTTTACCTCACAGAGGCCATCTCAGATTATTACTTTCAACGTAGTCCGCGCAGAAGAAGAGAGGTGTTTAAGGGAACGAAAACAATTGGTGTCAATAATGAAAGTGTAACTAAGCTGCTCGGTGGCATGGACCAGAACATAAATTTCTATAGTAATTTCATTCCCGTGATGGATAAAAAATTTGTCAGTCCAATCAGTGATAACGGTGATAATTATTATAGATACAAGGTGCTGGATTCGCAGATGGTGGCCGGCAGAAGATTAATACACTTTACATTTACGGCAAAACGGAAAGGCGAAAATACATTTGAAGGCGATTGCTGGATCCACGATACCACTTTTGCGGTTCAAAAAATGAATCTCAGGCTTTCGAAAGATGCCAATATCAATTATGTTGATAAATTAAGTCTGATCCAGGAATATAAACTGATCAATGATTCAACCTGGTTTCTTTCAAGAGATAAATTTGTAGTGGATTTATCTGCCCTGGGAGAAAAAAGATTATCAGCTATCGGCAGAAAAAACACCACATACGAAAATGTTGTGGTAAATGATGCAAGTGTGGTAGCGGAGCTTGACAAAAACAAACAGATTGAAGAAACAATTCTACCGGACTCTGCCAGGAAGGTTTCGGATTCTTTTTGGGTTGAATCAAGACATGAAGAACTTACAACCAGTGAGAAGGCATTATACCAGACCATTGATACATTATTAAAGATGCCTGCGTTTAAAACGCTTACCCGCAAGATAAACTTCATGACTACAGGGTATCTTAACATCGGAAATTACCAGATCGGTCCATGGTTCAACTGGATCACATATAACGCACAGGAGGGCTTGCGCTTAAGGTTCGACCTGGGAACAAACAGGCACTTCAGCAAGAAGATTATTCTCCACGGCTATCTTGCTTACGGGTTCGCAGATGAACAGTTCAAGTACCAGCTGGATGGGATGTATCTCTTCACAAAAAGTCCGAGATCATACATTTATGCTTCCGCGAAAAAAGATATTGATTATGGGCAGAATTATTACGACCAGATTACCCAGGATAATATATTCGCATTGGCTATCAGGAAAAACGGAGTGCCTATCAAGTTTTTAATGACTGATGAAAAGAAAGTTGATCTTTTCAAGGAATGGAAACCTGGATTCTCAATACTCGTTGGTGGTTTGCATAAAACATATGACCCATTAAGAAATCTTCCACCTAAGACCCTTTTCCAGGATGAGCTTGTCACATCCGAGTATTCTATCAGGCTAAGGTTCGCTTATCTGGAAAGGTTTCTTGAAAATTCATTTTACCGTTATAGTCTGGGAAGCCCATTGCCTATCGTTGAGTTCAAATATACAAGAGGTATAAAGGATGTATTTAAAAGTAATTTTAATTATCATAAACTAACCGCAAGCATTTCCGATTATTCCAATATTCCACCATTTGGAAATATTTATTACAATGTATTTGCGGGTCGTACTTATGGCAAATTGCCTTATATGCTTCTTGATGTAGCACCCGGAAATGAAATCTACTATTATAATAAATATGCGTTCAACCTGATGAACAGGTATGAGTATATCCATGACCGTTATGCCGGTATCAATGTTGAACATAATTTCGGCAATGGCATTTTTCGACTGGTACCGTTTATGCGGCGTCTCAAGTTCCGGCAATTCTGGAGTGCCAAAGCGTTATGGGGTGGTATCAGTGAAGAGAACCGCTTGTACAATCTCGATCTCAACAGCACACTGCCGAAGTTTGAATCGCTTACCAATAAAACTTATTTGGAAGTTGGAACAGGTGTTGACAACATTTTTCGGTTTTTCCGGGTTGATTTTGTCTGGCGTTTATCACCGACACCATTACCCGTGGAACGTGCCAAGAAGTTTGGTATTTTCGGAAGCTTCCGCCTTGCTTTCTAAGTTCACTCCAAGCAATACACGATAATCAAACGACTAAAACCAACCAGTAAGTTTTTTAGTCGTTTGATTTTTAATTACCTTTTGCAATCAAAAAGCCGGTTGCAATGTCTGAAAAGTATATAATGTCCCTTGATCAGGGAACCACAAGCTCAAGAGCCATCTTATTTGATCATTCGGGTAATATCATTTCAATTGCCCAGAAGGAATTTAAACAGCATTATCCGCAGGCAGGTTGGGTTGAACACGATCCTGAAGAGATCTGGTCAACACAGTTCAGTGTCATGGCCGAAGTAATGGCAAAAGCCGGAATAAAAACCGAAGGTGTTGCGGCCATCGGTATAACCAATCAACGTGAAACAACTATTGTCTGGGACCGTCATACCGGTAAAGCCATATATAATGCTATTGTATGGCAGGACAGACGTACAGCGGCCTACTGCGATCAGTTAAAAGCTGATGGTCATGCGCCTATGATTCAAAAGAAAACGGGCCTCGTAACGGACGCCTATTTTTCTGCTACAAAGCTCAAATGGATACTTGATAATGTAAGTGGTGCAAGAAAAAAAGCGGAAAACGGTGATTTGTATTTTGGGACCGTGGATAGCTGGCTGGTC
>Ga0193752_1001996_pt1 | contig 16006 bp, 9 predicted proteins | sample H1c1metaG_FD_144924 | JGI IMG/M metagenome (GOLD analysis project Ga0193752, IMG submission 144924) | Soil microbial communities from a riparian zone of the East river system, Colorado, United States - H1c1 | ecosystem: Environmental > Terrestrial > Soil > Riparian zone | place: USA: East River... | reverse complement strand
GGTACTCGTCGGAATCGCGAAGAAGGCAACCGGCGACGTCGACTACGAGCTCATCGACATCGGCGGCGAACCAGCGTTGGTCGGTTGGCGCGGCGACGCGCCGTTCTCGGTCTCGTGGATCGACGCTGGGGACGACGGCATCCAGCGCCTGTACCGACTGCTCAATCCGGACAAGCTCGGCCGGATCCAGCGCCGGCCCTCGCCGCCCTAGTTCGCGACGATCTGCTGCTGTGACACCCTCAACCGCCTAAATTCAGCGGAGCCGTCATCGGGCTCGTCGCCAAGTCCGTGCGACCCATCAGGTAGGCGTCGACGCCTCGCGCCGCTTCGCGACCTTCCCAGATCGCCCACACGACGAGCGACTGGCCGCGCCGCATGTCACCGCACGCGAATACACCGGGGATCGTCGTCATGTAGTCGTCGTTGACCTTCGCGTTGCCGCGCGGGTCGAGCTCGACGTTGAGCTTCCGCAATAGCGGCTTCTCTGGACCGGTGAAGCCCATTGCGAGGAGCACGAGATCCGCGTCCAGCGTGAACGCCGAGCCCGGCACCTCTTCCATCTTGCGGCGACCGTGGCTGTCCATCACCCACGACAACTTCACGCCGTGCAGCTGCTTCACGTTGCCGTCGGCATCGCCCGTGAATTTCACGGTGTTGATGCTGTAGTCCCGCTCGACGCCTTCTTCATGCGAGCTCGAAGTGCGCATGATCAGCGGCCAGTACGGCCAGGGCATATCCTCGTTGCGAACATCCGGCGGGCGCGGCATCAGCTCGAACTGATGCACCGAGATCGCGCCGTGGCGATTCGACGTACCGAGGCAGTCGGAACCCGTGTCACCACCGCCGAGGATGATGACCTTCTTGCCCTTCGCCAGAATCTGGTTCGCCACCGCATCGCCTTCGTTGATGCGGTTCTGCTGCACCAGGAACTCCATCGCGTAGTAGACGCCCTTCAGCTTGCGCCCGTCGATCGGCAGATCGCGCGGCTCGGTCGCTCCACCGGCGAGCACGATCGCGTCGAAGTCCTTGTGCAACTTCTCGACCGAATAGTTCACGCCCACGTTCGTGCGCGGACGAAACTTCACGCCTTCGCCCTCCATCTGGCGCATGCGCGAGTCGATGAGGTGCTTCTCCATCTTGAAGTTCGGAATGCCGTAGCGCAGCAAACCGCCGATGCGGTCATCACGCTCGAACACGGTCGGCGAATGACCCGCGCGCGCGAGCTGTTGCGCGCAAGCGAGCCCAGCCGGCCCCGATCCCACGATCGCGATCTTCTTGCCACTCCGACGCAACGCCGGACGCGGTGCGTACCAACCGCTGTCGAGCGCGCGATCCGCGATCTGCTTCTCGATCTGCTTGATCGTGACCGGCTCGCTGTTGATGTTGAGCACGCAGGCTTCTTCGCACGGCGCCGGACACACGCGCCCGGTCATCTCGGGGAAGTTGTTCGTCGCGTGCAACCGCGACGAAGCCTGCTCCCAGCGATCGCGATAGACCGTGTCGTTCCAGTCTGGAATCGCGTTTCCGAGCGGGCAACCCGTATGACAAAACGGAATGCCACAATCCATGCAGCGCGCGCCTTGATCGCGAAGGTCCGCCTCGCTCAGGTTGTCTTCGAACTCGTTCCAGTGCGTCAGGCGCTCGCCCACCGGCCGCCGGCCCGGCTTCTTGCGTTTGAACTCTAGAAATCCCGTGATCTTGCCCATGGCTCGAATCCTTCGCCACACCGAACGCCGCAGGCATTCGGTGGCTATGTCACTAGTTAAACGGTTGCGAGTAGCGAGAGCTCGGTGTCGTACTTTTCCGCGGCGAGCACCTTCTTGTACTCGCGCGCCATGACTCGCACGAACTTCGCGAGCGACTTGTCCCACGTCTCGAGCACCCGCTTCGCGACTGTGCTTCCCGTGTATTCGAAGTGACGCGTGACGAGCGCACGCAGTCGCGTGATGTCGTCGGTCGAGAGCGGCTCGATGTCGACCATGCCCAGGTTGCAGCGATGGTCGAACTTGCCATCCTCGTTCAGCACGTACGCGATCCCGCCGCTCATACCTGCTGCGAAGTTGCGCCCGGTCTTCCCGAGGATGACCGCGATGCCCTTCGTCATGTATTCGCAGCCGTGGTCGCCCACACCCTCGACGACCGCCGTCGCACCGCTGTTGCGCACGCAGAAGCGTTCGCCGACGCGGCCGCGCAAGTAGCACTCACCCCCGGTCGCACCGTAGAGCACGACGTTACCGGCGATGATGTTCTCCTCGGCCGCAAACGACGAGACCTTCGGCGGCACCACGACGATGCGACCTCCGGACAAGCCCTTGCCGACGTAGTCGTTCGCGTCGCCTTCGATCCGCATCGACACGCCCGGCGCCATGAATGCACCGAAGCTCTGACCGGCGGAACCGTGGAAGGTGATGTTGATCGTGTCGGGCGGTAGGCCCTCGATGCCGAACCGGCGCGAGACCTCGGCCGACAGCATCGCCCCGACCGTCCGGTCCGTATTGCGGACCGGCGATTCGAACGACACGCGTTCCTTCCTTTCGAACGCGGGCATCGCCTTCTTCATGAGCTCGCGATCGAGCACATTTGCGATGCCGTGATCCTGCGCCTCGATGCAGTGCAGCGGCCAATCCGCCGGCACGTCGGGCTTGTGCAGGATGCGGCTGAGGTCGAGACCCCGCGCCTTGTAGTGGTCGATCGCTAGACGCGGCTCGAGCCGATCGACACGACCGACCATCGATTCGATCGTGCGGAACCCGAGCTGCGCCATGATCTCGCGCAACTCTTCTGCGACGAACATCATGAAGTTGATCACGTGCTCTGGCTGGCCCTTGAAGCGCCGCCGCAGCTCGGGATCTTGCGTCGCCACACCCACCGGGCAGGTGTTCAAGTGGCAGACGCGCATCAAGATGCAGCCGCTCGAGACGAGTGCCGAGGTGCCGAAGCCGAACTCTTCGGCGCCGAGCAACGCAGCGACTGCGACGTCGCGACCAGTCTTCAACTGCCCATCGGTCTCGACCTTGATCCGACGCCGCAGGTCGTTGATCACCAACGTCTGCTGCGTCTCGGCGAGGCCGAGCTCCCACGGCGTACCGGCATACTTGATCGACGTGAGCGGCGATGCGCCAGTGCCTCCCGAGTCACCGCTGATCAGCACCAAGTCGGCCTTCGCCTTGCAAACACCGGCTGCGACCGTGCCGACGCCCGCTTCCGAGACGAGCTTCACACTGATCCGCGCGTACTCGTTGGCGCTCTTCAAGTCGAAGATCAGCTGTGCGAGATCTTCGATCGAGTAGATGTCGTGGTGCGGCGGGGGCGAAATCAAGCCCACGCCGGGCGTCGCGAAGCGCACCTTCGCGATCACGTCGTCGACCTTGTGGCCCGGCAGCTGCCCGCCTTCACCGGGCTTCGCGCCCTGGGCCATCTTGATCTGCAGCTCGTCCGCGTTGACCAAGTAGTGGCTGGTCACGCCGAACCGGCCGGACGCCACCTGCTTGATCGACGACCGCTTCGAGTCGCCATTCGGCATCGGCTTGAAGCGCTCCGGATCTTCGCCGCCTTCACCCGTGTTCGAGCGCGCGCCGATCCGGTTCATCGCGATCGCGACCGTTTCGTGCGCCTCTTTCGAGATCGATCCGAACGACATCGCGCCGGTCTTGAACCGCTTCACGATGTCTTTCGCCGACTCGACCTCTTCGATCGGGATCGGCGTCGCCGCCTTGAACTCGAGCAGGCCGCGAATCGTACACAGCTGCTTGCTGTTGTCGTTGACCTTCGAGCTGTAGCTCTTGAACAGCTTGTAGTTGGCAGACCGCACCGCGTGCTGCAGCGACGCGACGCTCTCCGGGTTGTACATGTGGTACTCGCCGCGGCGACGCCACTGGTAGATGCCGCCCGGATCGAGCTCGGGATTCATCAAGCCCGCGACCTCGTGCGCGACGTGATGCCGCACTGCCACCTCGGCCGCGATCTCCTCGAGGCCCACGCCTTCGATGCTCGATGCAGTCCAGGTGAAGTACTTGTCGATGACCTTCTTGTTCAGGCCGATCGCCTCGAAGATCTGCGCGCCCTGGTAGCTCTGCAAAGTCGAGATGCCCATCTTGGACATGACCTTGCGGATGCCCTTGTGCGAGGCCTTGAGGTAGTTCTCGATGCCCTTGACCGCGTCGACCTTCTGCGTGTTGCCCGAGTGCACCTGGTCGTGCAGCGTCTCGTAGGCGAGGTACGGGTTGATCACCGACGCGCCGTAGCCGAGCAGCAAACAGAAGTGCATGACTTCGCGAGGCTCGCCCGACTCGATCACGATCGCGCACAGCGTGCGCTTGCCTTCGCGGATCAAGTGGTGGTGCACCGCGCCCGTCGCGAGGAGCGAAGGAATCGGTGCATTGGCCGGATCGTGACCGCGGTCGCTCAGCACGAGCACCGTGAAGCCCTGATCGATCGCAGCTTCCGCTTCACCGCACAGACGGCTCAGCGCTTTTTCGAGCCCGACGCCGCCTTCGCTGATCGGGAAGACCATCGGCAAGGTCTTCGTGCGCAGCTCGCGGAAGTCCAAGTCTTTGATCGACTGGAGCTCCTCGTTCGTGACGATCGGCCCATCCAGCACGAGCCGGTGGCAGTGCTCGGGCGTCTCTTCGAACAAGTTCTTTTCCGCACCGAGCAGGATGCGCGTCGACATCACGAGCTCTTCGCGAAGGGGATCGATCGGCGGGTTGGTGACCTGCGCGAACGTCTGCCGGAAGTAGTTGAAGACGAGCTGCGGCTTGTCGGACAGCACCGCGAGCGGTGAGTCGTTGCCCATCGAGCCGATGCTCTCTTCGCCGTTGATCGCCATCGGCCGGATGACGATGCGGACGTCTTCGCGCGTGTAGCCGTGCGCGCGCTGGCGCATCAGCAAGTTCTTGCTGTCCCACTCGATCGGCAAGCGGCTCGGGTCCGGAACCGGCACCTGATCGAGCGTCAACATGTTCTCGCGCAGCCACTTCGCGTACGGCTTGCGCGCGATGATCGCGTCTTTCAGCTCTTTGTCGTCGACGATGCGACCTTGCGCCGTGTCGACGAGCAGCATGCGGCCCGGCCGCAACCGGCCCTTCTGCGCGACGCGCTCCGGCGGGACTTCGATGCAGCCGACTTCCGACGCCATGAAGATCACGTCGTCTTTAGTCACGTAGTAGCGCGACGGGCGCAGGCCGTTTCGATCGAGCACCGCGCCGACCACCGTGCCGTCGGTGAACGCGATCGACGCCGGGCCATCCCACGGCTCCATCAAACACGAGTGGTACTCGTAGAAGGCGCGCTTCGCCTCGCTCATCTCGTTGTGATTTTCCCAGGCCTCCGGGATCATCATCATGATCGAGTGCGGCAGCGAGCGACCGGTCTGCAAGAGCAGCTCGAGCCCGTTGTCGAAGTTGCCCGAGTCGCTGCCGTCCGGCGACAGCGCCGGCAAGACCCGCTTGATGTCGGGACCGAACTTGTCGCTCGCGAGCTGCTGATCGCGCGCGACCATCCAGTTCACGTTGCCGCGCAGCGTGTTGATCTCACCGTTGTGCACGATGAAGCGATACGGGTGGGCACGCGGCCAGCTCGGAAAGGTGTTCGTGCTGAACCGCGAGTGGACGAGCGCGATCGCACTCTTCGTTTTTGCATCGGACAGGTCCGCGTAGAAGTTGTCGAACCGCTCCGGGATGATCAACCCCTTGTAGACGACCGTGCGCGTGCTGAACGAGCAGATGTAAAAGCCCTGGGCCGCGCTCAAATCCACGAGCATCGCTTCGTTTTCGATGCGGCGGCGGATCAAGTAGAGCTTGGTCTCCATCGCCTCGCGGTCGCTGGTGTCGCGCAGCTTCACATAGACCTGCTCGAACGCGGGCATCGACTCGCGCGCGAGCCAACCTGCTGCCGCTTCGTTCACGCGCAGCTTGCGGAAGCCGAGGATCTCCTCGCCCTCCTCTTTCACGATCCTCTCGATCAAAGCCTTCGCAGCCGCTTTCGGCTCTTCGGCGGTCGGCAGAAACAACATGCCGACGGCGTACTTGCCGGCCTCGGGCAGCGTGATCCCGGCCGCGCTGCACTGCTCCTTGTAGAGCTCGTGCGGAATCTGCAACAGGATGCCTGCGCCGTCGCCGGTCTCCGGATCGCAGCCACACGCGCCGCGGTGGCTCATGTGCGCGAGGACGGTCAGCGCGTCGCGAACGATCGCGTGCGATTTCTCACCCTTGATGTGTGCCACGAAGCCCATGCCGCAGGCGTCGTGCTCGTGACGAGCGTTGTACAAGCCGTGCTCTTGCGCCGCCTGCCTGAGCGCTGCTTTCTTCTCTTCACTCAATCGTTCCATGTCTGGCTCCACATCCTTGTTCGGCGTTCGGGCGGCGGGCCCGAGTTTCCATGCGTGGTCATCGGCAGCACTAGGTTGTCGACCTAGTGTTTCGCCGAATCGCACGTCACGTTTACGATTCGGCGCGAGTACGATCTTCGGCCTTCACCAGACTCGCTGGTTCGGCCTTGGCGGGGCTGGTGACCTCCTTGATCGAGGTCAAGCCGAGCCCCGTGCGCTCCACCAACGTCGACAACACGACGTTGGTTTCCGTACGTTCGACGCCGGGCAGTGACCGCACGGCGCTGATCAGTCGCTCGAGCGACTGCGTGTTTCGCGTTTTGACCTTGAGCACCAAGGTCGGGTCCCCAGTGACGTGATGGCACTCCAGCACGTCTTCGAAAGTCGCAAGCTGCTTGGTCAGCTCGTCCATCGCACGCGCGTGCGTAGTCCACACGCTGATGAACGCACTGACGTCCAAGCCAAGTAACCGCGCATTCAACCGCGCGTGATAGCCCTCGATGAAGCCCTCGGCTTCGAGCTTCTTCACACGCTCCACGATCGCGGGAGCGGAGAGCCCGACCTGTTCCCCGACGCGGGCAAGTGTGGCTTTGCAGTCGGCCTGCAGCAACTCGAGGATGCCGCGGTCGATCTCGTCTAGCCCACGAGGATCGCGCTTGCTTCGCATGTGCGGTGTTGACCGAACGTTTAGAGGCCAAACCCTGGTTAGTCAAACTAAAATTCGGATTCGAATGCGTAACGCCGAATGCAATTCGGCGTTTCGTTCCGATGACCAGAACGGGAGTTGCACAACCCCGGAAGACACGAAACCCCGAAAGCAACCCGGGCCCGCCCCACCGTAGGGCCCGAAGTCACTCCCGGGGCTAGGCAGACGAGCCCCGGGCGGCACCCTCGAGAGGGTCCGCCCGTGGGGCTCGATCGATTGTCAGAACACGTATTCAGCACCGAGGGCGCCCGTGAACTGGACCTTGCCCGGATCGTTGATGTCGCCGATGTACTTCTCGGTCGCGATGTCGGCGCGGAGCTCCGCGCGGACCTTGAAGCCCTGCGCCAGGATGAAGCCCGGCGTGAGCGTCACGTTGATGAACGTGCCGTCTGGACCGAACCCAGTGCGGGCGCCATCCGGATCGCTGAACAACTCGAGACGACCGCCGAACGTGAACATCTCGGACGTATAGGTCGGCTGCAGGCCGATGCCGAACCAGCTGACCGTGTCCGGGTTGCCCGAGTCCGCACCGATGTTGTCCATGCCGTAGTTCGCTTGGAACCACAGTGCGAACGTCTCGCTCGCGGTCCATGCGCCGGTGAGATCGAGCGAGAGGCGGTGGCCGAGAGCCGTTGAAGCCTGCTCGGCGCCGAACGTGCCACTCAACGCGACCATGAACGCATCACTCGGCTTCAGACCCAGCTTGAAGATGAAGGTCTTGAAGTTGTTGTTGTCGACGATCGCGTCCCAGCCGTTCACGAGGCCGATACCGAAGTCGACCGTGTCGCCGGTGAAGTGCATCTTCAAACCGGTGTGCGTCACGGGTTCTGCCAAGCCGTAGAGGTAGCCGCGCGAGATCGTGGGGTTCAACGGCCCCTCGATGACTTCGATGCCCTCGTACGTCGCGAACTTACCGGCGATCAGCGAGAAGATGCCGGACTTGTACGTCGTGTAAGCTTCTTGGATATCGAAGTAGTTGCCGAACGGGCCGTTGTCATTGGCCAAGAACGGAAACGACTGATTGAGCGAGGCATCGAAACCGGCGTCGATCTCGATCGTCGCGCTCACGTTGTCGTTGAAGCTGTGGTTGATCGCGAGGTGCGCCGCGTGCAACACGAACGTGTTGCCACCCGGCGTGTAGTAACCCATGAGCGGAACGAGATCTTGGTTCTTCGGGTTGCTGAAGTTGATGTGATAGGCAGCTTCCACGTAACCGCTGAACGTCGGAGCGGGCGTCGGAGCTTCTTCTTCAACCGGGGGTTCGGCAGGCGTCGGCGGTGCGACGACTGCGGGTTCTGGCGAAACCGGAACCATTGCGGGTTCGGGCGTGGGCTCGGGGATGGGCGCGACCGGCGCCGCGGGCGGAGGCTCGACTACGGGTGCCGGCTCTGCCGTTGGGGTCTGCCCCAACGCGATACAGGGTAACGACGCCAATGCTGCCGCGAAGCCAAGCGAACTAAAGAGCTTCTTCATCTGTCCTCTCTCCTGCCCCGGTGGGGGTCTATGTGCGGCGGAGCCCGATAAGCGCACAGCCACAGCGCAGCAATCTCGTCGGGGTCCATTTCCAGACGGTTTCGGCTGCGCAACAAGTTGTCCGAGTGCCGAAACATCGGAAACAACCCGGCCGGCCAAATGTTGCACGGGATCGGATCGAGGGCTCAGAACCGCTGTAGGCCATCTGCAGGCCGTTTAGCTGCTCGAACCGCGATGATTGGCTTCGGAACCAATTGCGTTCGTAATCGATGTGAGCCCCGCTTCGCGCACTCTGGCTGCGAGTCCGTCCGCAATGCGTCGGGGAAGATCCGGTCCTTCGTAGACTAGGCCGGTGTAGAGCTGGATCAGTGTCGCGCCGGCGCGAATGCGTGCCCACGCGTCGTCGGCGTTCTCGATGCCGCCGGCTGCGATGAGCACGACTTGGTCTCCGAGCTTCGCGCGCAAGCGGCGCAACACTGCGAGCGCGCGCTGCTTGAGTGGCGCACCCGACAGTCCACCTGCCCCGAGCTCCGATACGACAGCGGGTGAAGCCTGCAGGCCCGCACGCGTGATGGTCGTGTTCGTCGCGATGACGCCATCGAGTTTCAACTCGAGCGCGAGCTCCGCGACGGCATCGATGTCGGCGTCTGCGAGATCGGGCGCGATCTTCAAGAGCAGAGGAATACGTCGCGCGCGCTCGACCGTATCGAGCTCATTTCTCACGCGTACGAGGAGCGGGCGCAACACCGACACGGCCTGCAAGTCGCGCAGTCCGGGCGTGTTGGGCGAGCTGACGTTCACGACGAGGTAGTCCGCGTGCGGTGCAAGAAACGCTGCGCTTTGCGCGTAGTCATCGAGCGCTGCTTCGTTCGGCACGACTTTGGACTTGCCGATATTGATCCCGAGCACTGTGTTTCGTTCGGTCGTCGCGGCGATGCGTTCGGCAGCTGCGCGCGCGCCGTGGTTGTTGAAACCCATCCGGTTGATCAGCGCGCGATCTTCGACCAAACGAAACAGACGCGGTCGGGGATTGCCAGGTTGCGGGTGCGCGGTCAGCGTGCCGACTTCGACGAAGCCGAACCCAAGTGCGCCGAAGGCTTCGAAGGCTTCGGCGTCTTTGTCCATGCCCGCCGCGAGGCCGATCGGCGTCGAGAAGGTGAGACCGAGCGCGTCGACGCGAAGGAGCGAGTCGGTCGGCGCGAAGCGCGAGCGAACCCAGCGAAGCAAGAACGGAACGTGGGCCAAGAACCGCAGCCCGGCCATGACGAGCCGATGTGCGGTCTCGGCTGGCAGCGAATAGAGCAGCGGGCGGATCAGCGCGTACATGCGGCGCCCGCGTCTACCGCATTTCGTGGTCGGGACGCTACAAGCCGAGGCCGCGCAAGTGTGTAAGCCCGGTCGCGATTGGTTCCCGGTGCTGGAAACGTAGCTCCATCGCCTCCAGCTGGGCTTCGAGTGTCTCAATCAGCGCCGGTCGCTGCCGCGGCGCTGGACGCGATCCTCGCGCACCGGTCCCGGATGCCGCGAGCGACACTTGCCTCGAACCCTGCTCCACCAGCGCCGCGAGCAAGTTCCAACGTAACAGCCACTCGTCCGGATACCGGGCTTCCAACACCGCGTAGAGCGAGTCGATCCGCGCCAGCGCATTCGCGCCGAGCTGAGCGTGGATCAGGTCCCTCGCCTGCTCCTGCAACGCGATCAACTCCGATTGCGCTGCCGAGTATGTTCGCGGCTTCGGAACTTTTCGATCTGCGAACTCGGTCTCGGCGTAGTAGCCCCGCGGCGCGTCGGCCGCAGCCGTCCGCACGTAGGTCGAAAGCAACAACGGAAACGCGTCCCGCGACGCGGCGAGACGCTGATCACCGGCGCTGAGCTCGTAATCCGCCAGCAGCACTCCGAGCGCGCGACCCTCGTGCTCGAAGATGTCGACGAGCTGGCCTTTCGCACGCAATCCCGAGCTCAGCTCGAGCACGAAGCGCCCACTCGGTGCGCGACGGCGAACGTCGGCGACGCTGAGCTCCGACAGCAGCTTACCGTCCGCTGCCGCTCCGAGCGGCAGGACGTAACCGTCACTGCGAGGCCAGATCGGATGCACCGCGCGATCACGCCCGACCGCACACGACCCTTTCAGCTCGATCCAAGCGATCTGGTCTTCCTTGTCGAGCTGCACGTTCGATACGCTGCCGCAGAGCTCCGCGCCGCTGTCGAGCTCGAGTGTCGCCGGCTCACCGCTCGCTTGCGCCGCTCGCAACGCCGTGAGTCCGCCACGCTTGTGGCCGAGCATCGCTTCCACGTCCTCGAGTACACGCTCGAGGTGCTCGAAGTCGCGCGTCACGAACAGCTGCGGCTGCTGCCGCGTGATGTCGTACGCGACGTCGATACACGCCGCCGTCAGCGGCAGCTTCTTGACCCGCGGCTCGTGACAAAAGTGGCCTTCGCCGAGCGACGACAACAAACCCGCGCCGTACAAGCGATAGTCTTCGGGCGTTCCGACCAACCCGTACTCCACCGTCCACCAGTAGAGCCGCGCGAGGCGCGCAGCTTCGCTCGGAACCGTCGCACGGCGGGTCAGCTTCGCGAGCGTGCTCTCCGCCTGAGCCACCTGCTCTGCTGTGCTCGCGGGATCTTCTTTGACCTCGGACAGCAGATAGACCGCTTCGTAGAGCTCGCGGTCGTACGCATCTGCGAACGCCTTCTCGGACACCGCGCCGATGCGTCGCAAATAGCGTGAGTACGCCGGATGTGGAAGAAATGGAGCGTGACCTGCGGCCTCGTGAATGATGTCGGGCGCGGGCGTATACGCGAGGTGTTCGACGGTGCGGATGTCGGCTGCGATCGGCAACCAGCCGTTCGCTTGAAACGACTGGAACGCGCGCGGCGGAATGAAACCATCGACACAGACCACCCCGAACCCGTGTTCGGACAGCCGTTCGTTCATCTCCGAGATGCGCGGAATGCGGTCGACCGAGATGCCGGCAGCGAGAAACCCCGATGCGTAGGCAGGGTGACCCGTGCGCGCGAGGCGCGCGTACGTCTGCAGCAACACGAAGCGCCAGACCGCTTGGTCGCGCTCGGTGTACGCGTCGTAGTCCTGCGTCACGACGTACTGGCGCAGGTGAGGCGGCACGCTGTGCGACGCGTCCATAGGGAGCAGCGTCCAGTTTAGCCCGTGCTCCGGCGCGATGCGAACACGCCGTTCCCGCGACCGAAGTCAGCGGAATCTGCCCGATCGCTCGATTGGGTCGAGGGCGGGTCAGGTAACACTTTTCGCGAATTCGTGTTACCGAGTCGCCAAGGACGTACGCGTGAGCTCGTTGATCACCGGTTGGCTGTTGGCTTTGGCGCTCGGCGTTCGCCATGCCTCGGAGCCCGATCACTTGGTCGCGGTCTCCACGCTGGTCGCGGACGCACCGACCGCTCGCCGCGCCGCGACCCTCGGCGCAATCTGGGGCCTCGGCCACTCGCTCGCCCTACTCGGTGTCGGCGGCGGCTTGATGATCTTGCACTGGCAGCTGTCCGATCGGCTCGCTGACGTCTTCGAGCTCATCGTCGCGGCAATGCTGCTCGTGCTCGGCGTCCGGTCGATCCAGGCCGCCCTGCAGCTGCGAGCGGCAGAGCGCAAGCACGTCTTTCACGCACACGGCTCGGTGCCTCATCGCGGGCTCCACACCCATGGCGGCGGCCGTCCGCACCGGCACGACGCGCGGCGCCGAGCACGCCGCCCACTCGTGGTCGGGCTCGTCCACGGGCTCGCCGGCAGCGGTGCGCTCACGGCGCTCGCGCTCGCGAACATGCCGTCACTCGGCTCCGGCCTCGCCTACATCGCGTTTTTTGGGCTCGGATCGGTGTTGGGAATGGCCGCGCTGTCTGGCTTGATCGGCGCTCCGCTCTCGAAGTTCACCGCCCGCAATCCGGTTCAAGTTGCCGCGCTCGCTACGACGGGCGCGCTCTCGTTTGCAGTCGGCATCGCGTGGGGCTGGCCGCTGTTACTCCGCGTCAGCGGCGGCTGACCGAAACGCGCGGCTGACCGAAACGCGCGGCCATGCGAGACTTGCTCGCACGACCATTTCGGTCTATGGCCCCGGCCCCGTCATGCACCCTTCCGACAAGCGTCGCACCTTTGCGATCATCTCCCACCCGGACGCGGGCAAGACCACGCTGACCGAGAAGCTGCTCTTGTACGGCGGCGCGATCCACCAAGCCGGCGCAGTGAAGTCGCGCAAAGCGGCGCGCGCTGCCACGAGCGACTGGATGGAGATCGAACGCAAGCGCGGGATCTCGGTCACCTCGAGCGCGATGGCGTTCGAGTTCGGCGGCTTCCGCTACAACCTGCTCGATACGCCGGGCCACCAAGACTTCAGTGAAGACACCTATCGGACGCTGACGGCGGCGGACTGCGCGATCATGTTGATCGACGCGGCCAAAGGCGTCGAGACCCAGACTCGCAAGCTGTTCGAGGTCTGTCGTATGCGCGGCACGCCGATCGTCACGTTCGTGAACAAGCTCGATCGGCCGGCGCGCGATCCAATGGATCTGATGACCGAGGTCGAAGAGGTACTGAAGCTCCGCACCGCGCCGGTCACCTGGCCGATCGCGAGCGGTGACCGGTTCCAGGGCGTCTACGACCGCATGAACAAGCGCGTGTTGACGTTCGAGCGCACCGTGCAGAACGCGCAGAAGGCGCCGGTCAAGGTCAGCGGCATTGCAGACGCCGCGCTCGATACGCTGCTCGGCGAGGAAGCGGTCAAGGACCTGCGCGCCGAGGTCGAGCTGATCGACGGCGCCGGCGAGTGGTACGATCGAGATCGCTTTTTGCGGGGCCAGATCACTCCGGTCTTCTTCGGTTCGGCACTCACGAACTTCGGCGTCGAACCGTTCCTCGAAGCGTTTGCGCAGATGTGCCCGAAGCCTGCGCCGCACCTCACGAACGAAGGCATCATCGAGCCGGAGGACGAGCGCTTCAGCGGCTTCGTGTTCAAGGTGCAAGCGAACATGGATCCGTCGCACCGCGATCGCATCGCGTTTTTGCGCGTGTGTTCGGGCAAGTTCGTCGGCGGCATGCGCGTGCAGCACTACCGGCTCGGCAAAGAGATTCGGCTCGCACGGGCCGAACAGATGATGGCGCAGGAGCGTCAGTCGGTCGATGAAGCGTGGGCCGGCGACATCATCGGTCTCTACGATCCGGGCTTGTTTCGCATCGGCGATACGCTCTCGAGCGAAGCCGGACTGTCGTTCGACTCGGTGCCGCGGTTTTCGCCCGAGTACTTCGCACGGCTCGTGTTGCGCGATCCGATGAAGCGCAAGCAACTGCAAAAGGGCATCGAGCAGCTCTCGGAAGAGGGCACGATTCAACTCTTTCTGGAGCCCGGGCGCGAGAAAGATCCGATCTTGGGCGTCGTCGGTGAGCTGCAGTTCGACGTGCTCAAGTTCCGGCTCGAGAACGAATACGGCGCGAAGGTCGAGCTGGAGCGGCTCGGCTACAGCTACGCGCGCTGGGTCGATGGGCCCACGTCCCCGCAAGAAATCATGAAGGCGCGGATCGCCGCCGGCGTGACCGATGTCGACGGCCGGCCGGTCGCGCTGATGCGCGACGATTGGGAGTTGCGTCGCGCGCAGTCGGACAACCCGTCCTGGAAGTTCAACGCGACCGCGCCGATCAAAGCGTTGTGAGTAGGTCGGGGATGTTCGCCTCGCGGCACAGCGCTTCTTCGACGGCTCGGTAATCCGCGACGACGTCGAGGCGCGCGAGCACGGAGTAGAACCCGAACTGCAGCCGGTTCATGAACAAGATGCCCTCCGGCGGCGGCACGAAGCTGCGATCTTTGGCGAACAACTGCTCCTTCAACGCGAACATGCTTTGCATCATGCCGGACACGAACTCGCGCGTGAGGCGAAACGGCGAGGCGAACAGCGGCTCGAAGCTCGTCCGCGAGTGCGCGTAGGCGGCTTGCTCGTAGCTGCCGCCGCGCGTCTTCAAGATCTGCACACAATGCTCGCGGAACTTCGCTTCGTCGCCGCTGCGAGCTGCAGCGTGCAAACGCCGCGCTTGGCGCAGCCGCTCGGGCCCGATCGGCTGCACGCAGCCGAAGTCGAGAAACGCGATGCTGCCGTCCGGCTGGAACAAGTAGTTGCCCGGGTGCGGATCGGCGTTGAAGAGCCCGCCGACCAAGTTGCCGCGAAACACGAACCGCCACAACACTTCCGCGTAGCGACGCCGCAGCTCCTCCGGCTGCGCGCTCGCCCACTCGAGCGATTCGCCCGAAACGAGCTGTGTCGTGAGCACGCGTCGCGCGCTGCGCCCGGAGATCACGTCCGGAATCTGAATCGTGGGGTCGGCAGCGTGGATGCGCGCGAACTGCTGTTGGCGCTCGGCTTCGAGCCGGTAATCGAGCTCCTCGCGAAAGCGCGTCGCGATCTCGCCGAGCATGCGCCGGCTATCGAGTGCCTTCGGCCCGAGCTTGCCGACGAACATCTCGAGCACCGAGGCGTTCTTGAGGTCGGCCTCGATCGCGCGCTCGATCCCCGGATGCTGAACTTTGACCGCGACCTTGACGCCGGTCGCCAGCTCGGCGCGGTGGACTTGGCCGATCGAAGCGCTCGCGAATGGCTCGAGCTCGAAGCTCGCGAACAGCCGGTCCAGCGGCGCGCCTAGCTCGGTCTCTACGAGCTGCCGAACGGTGTCCGGTGGGGAGCTGGGCGCTGCTGCCCGCAAGCCCCGCAGCGCGAGCTCATAGGCTTCCCGCTGGCCCTCGGGAACGAACCCGTCGACGTAGCTAGCCATCTGGCCGAGCTTCGCAGCGAGCCCGCGCATTCGACCGAGCACTTCGGCCGCGTGCTGCGCGGCAGCCTGGCCGTCGCTCGACATCAGCAGGCTGGCACCGCTACGAAGTCCAGCCCGCGCCAATCCGGAAAGCCGGGCGAACCGGCCTGTAGGCACCTGTTTCGGGTCGGAGTCCACGCCAACCGAAGTGTATAACACGCGTCACACGGTCGTGGCGGGCGCAGGCCTCGTAGCAGCGCCGATCGGCGAACCGATGTGGTTCTTCAGCTCGACGAACTTGCCGCTGAGCCGTGACAAGTTGTCGTCCCACTCCAGGTTGATCGCCTGCCCGTGCACGCTGACGTGGAACTTGATCATGATCATCGTGAGGAACAGCGGCTCGAGAAACGCCGCGCGCAGGTTCCACGTGAACAACGCGGACATCGCGAGCGTGAACAAGAAGCCCATGCCCTGAAACGATGCGGGCAAGAGCGCGCCGATCAGTAATGCCGGCACGAGCATCACGATCCAAGCGATGACCATCGAGACCTTGTCGAGCACGACGATCCAGACGCCGGTCTTCAGCACCTCTTTGCTGTTTTGGGCGTAGTAGATGAGGCCGTCGCGCGACGAACGAAACACGTCGCTGTCGCCACGTGCGAGCGAGTACGACAAGATGGTTTCGTCCACGAAGGTCGCAGCCGAGTACACGATCGCGTTCACGATGCCCATCATGTCG
>Ga0193752_1001995_pt1 | contig 16007 bp, 17 predicted proteins | sample H1c1metaG_FD_144924 | JGI IMG/M metagenome (GOLD analysis project Ga0193752, IMG submission 144924) | Soil microbial communities from a riparian zone of the East river system, Colorado, United States - H1c1 | ecosystem: Environmental > Terrestrial > Soil > Riparian zone | place: USA: East River... | reverse complement strand
TGCGCAGCGGTCGTCGTGTAGATAGCCGAGCGGTACTGCGTGCCCACATCTCCGCCTTGCCGCATACCCTGCGTCGGATCATGCGATTCCCAGAACGCCTTGAGCAACGCCTCGTAACTCACCTTGGCGGGATCGAACACGACGCGCACCACTTCCGTGTGGCCGGTACGCCCCGAGCACACCTCGTCATACGTGGCATTCGGCGTGTAGCCACCGGCATACCCCACGGCCGTGGTGACGACGCCCGGGATCTGCCAGAACCTGCGTTCGGCGCCCCAGAAGCAGCCGAGACCGAACACGGCTTCCTCCAGCCCGCCCGCGGCGGGTTGTTTGATGTTCGTGCCATTCACGAAATGTCTGCCCGAGAGCGGCAGCGGGGTGTTGCGGCCCGGCAGCGCTGCGTCGTGAGCGGGAAGCGCGGTCTTTTTGCTGAACAATGCCATGCGGACTCCTCGTGCAGTCGGGTGTTGGATTCGGGGGTTGCGAAGAGTGGGGTCGGGGCGGTCGCTTCTCAACTCGCGCGAGGCCTTGCGCCCCTATAATCCAGGCCCTTCGTCGTCACGGGATCAGACCTGTCCAATGGGCGTTTTATTTCAATGACGGATTCCGCCAGCACGCCGCGCCTGCGCGCTACTTTCGCGATCTACGTGGCGCTCGTGGCCGTCACGGCGATTTTCGGGCCGCGCGAGATACCCGCGGGGTGGCACTACCTCGTGGGCGCCGTGGGCTTCGTCTGCGTCGCGCTGGCCTGTCTCGGGCGCATCTGGTGCTCGGTGTTCATCGCCGGCCACAAGGACGAGAAGCTCATCGCGTCGGGGCCCTATGCGCTGTGCCGCCATCCGCTCTACGCGCTGTCGATTCTGGGCGCGTTCGGGCTCGGCCTCACGAGCCGTTCCGTCTTGTTGTGCGTGGTCACCGTGTTGCTGGTCGCGGCGCTGGTGGTTTATGCGGCCTCCTGCGAAGAGCAGTTCCTCGCCGATTCCTTCCCCGAGGAATTCAACGCCTATGTCGCGGCGACGCCCAACAAGTGGTGGCCGCGGTTCGCGGCTTACACGTTGCCCGATCACCTGGATGTCAAACCGGCGATCTTCTGGAAGGCGCTGGTGGATGCCGGCTCGTTTTTCCTGCTGTATCTGCTCGTCGCGCTGGCGGCGGAGTATCGGATCAGTCCGACTTTCTGAATTCCCCCGCGGGTGTAGGCTGACGCACATGAAAACTTCCAACTCGATGTGGCTGACGGCGGCGGCTATGGGCGGGAGCGGCTCGGCGCTTGTTAGCTCGGGCTGCAGCACCTTGGGAAAGAAAGAAGTCGCACAAGCCGCTCCCGCGGCCCTGCTGGACACGCACTGGCGCCTGACGCAGGTCGGCGAGGTCGTCGTGCCCAATCCGGCCGGGAGCCGCGAGGTCTATTTCTCGCTGCAATCCCAGAACCCGAACGTGGTCGGCTTCTCCGGCTGCAATCGCATGTTCGGCCACTACGTGCTCTCGGGCGAGCAATTGAAGTTCGACCAGATCGGCGGGACCAAGATGTTCTGCGAGGTGCGCATGGAACTCGAGCAGCGCTTCCTCGCCATGTTCGAGTTCGTGGCGGGCTGGAAGATCTCGGGCAACACGCTGCGGTTGCTGAACTCCGAAGGCGGCACGGTCGCCGGCTTCGAAGTTTCGTCGGAAACGATCACGCCGTAATTGCAACCGCTACGGCGGCTGGCCCGTCTCAACCTCGGGTAAACATTCCGGGGGTCCATCATGTCGCGCATTTCCATATTTTTGGCAACGGCGCTAGCCGCGTTTGCGCCACCCGCCGCGGCCCGGGATCCGAAACCGCTGGTGATCGAACACGTGCACGTGTTGCCCATGACGGCCGGTGGCGCCGCGCTCGACGACGTGACGGTGGTCATCCGCGACGGCAGGATCGCGTCCATCGCCACCGGCGCGAACACCGCGAGGCCGCGCGGGGCGCAGCGCATCGACGGCCGCGGCAAGTGGCTGCTGCCCGGGTTCTCCGACATGCACGTGCACATCGGCAACGACCGCATGCTGCGGCTCTACCTCGGGGATCCGAAGATTGCCGACGGCGCGGTCGAGACCCAGGACTACCTCACGCCGTTCGTCGCCAATGGCATCACGCAGGTGTTCAATCTTTCCGCGATGTCGGAATCGATCAGCCAGCGCAGCGACGTCGAAACGGGCCGCGTGCTCGGCCCGCACATCGCCAACGCCGCGATGATCGACGGCTCGCCGCCGTCGTGGCCCATCGGCATGACCTACGTCGCGGCGACGCCCGAGGATGGGCGTCAGGCGGTGCGGGACGCACAGGCCGGCGGCTTTGAATTCATCAAGGTCTACAGCAAATTGTCGCTGGAGACATTCACGGCCATCGTGGACGAAGCGCGCCGCCTCAAGATGCGCGTGGTCGGCCACATCCCGCAGCGTGAGAAAGGAATCACGGCGAAGTTCTTCCTGCCCGGTTTCGACCTGGTGGCGCACGCCGAGGAATTCGCGCAGCACACCGCTCCGCCGGACCAGGCCGCCATCCCGGCTTACGTCGAGATGTCGAAGCGCAACGGCACCTGGCTCACGGCCACGCTCACGCTGGACGAGCGCATCGTGGAGGTGGTCGCGCACCCGGAGTCCCTGGCGGCGCGCACCGACCTGCGCTATCTACCGCCGATCCAATACCGACTGGTCGTGGAGCACAACCCGTATGTCGAGCGGCACGATCCCGGCCTGGTCGGCTACGTGCAGCGGATCGTGACCTTCAACGCCGAACTCGTGCGCGCCTTCGATGCGGCGGGGATCCCGGTGCTCACGGGCACGGACTCTCCGGTGCCCGGCGTTGCTCCCGGGTTTTCGCTGCACGATGAATTCGCAGCGCTGTCACGCGCTGGCGTGAGCAATCTTCGCATCCTCGAGGCTACGACCCGGCTGCCGGCGCAGTGGCTCGGGACCCTGGAGGATCGCGGGACGGTGGAAACCGGCAAACGCGCGGACCTGGTCCTGCTTGCCGGAAATCCGCTGGACGACATCGCCAACACGCGGCGCATCGCGGCGGTGGTGCGCAACGGGCTCTATCTACCGCGCGCGGAGCTCGACCGGAAGATGGCCGCGCTCGCCGCGCGCAACCCCGTCAAGCCGCGGATCAGCGCAACGGTGCCTTGAGGCAGCGATACTCGCGCGTCACCCGCCATTTCTTGCAGTCGCTCGCGAGACCGTCGGCGCAGACGCGGTCCTCGGCCTTGCGGGTGGCGCTCTTGAAGCCCCACTCCTCGCAGCGCTCGCGGGCCATCTCGGTGCCGGCGCGCTCGTCCACCTGCGGGCTTTCGAATTTCCGGTATTCATAGGACAGCTGCACGGTGCCCTGCTCCTGGTTGTAGTCGGATTCGGTCCAGAGCTTGTAGGTAGTGCAGCCGGCGAGCCCCGCCAGGACGGCCAGAATGAGCGATACGCGGTTCATTTCGAATACCTTGAGGTAGCGGACCCGGACTGTAGCGTTTTATTCGACAGAGAAGTCGGCTCTGCGTTCTGGCAAGTTGGGTTGCGGCAGGCTATAAAAGTGCCCATGCAACGCCTGGCCTGTTCAAGTGGTTTCCTCGCCTGGATCGTCACCGCTTCCGGGGTGGCGGCCGGCGAACTGCCGCAGGCGCAGTCGGCCACGGTGATCGGCCCGCTCAATCAACTGCTGTCGGAAGGGGCGGGTGCGCTCGAGGCGGGCCGTTACGAGGAAGGCGTGCGGCTCACGCTCGCCGGTCTCCAGCAGCCTAACAATCCGCGCGACGAGGGCGCCGGCCATTCCAACGCCTGCGCCGGTTACGCCGCGCTCAAGCGCTGGCAGGAGGCGCTCGAGCATTGCAACCGCGCGCTCGAGCTCGACCGCAACAACTGGCGCACCTACAACAATCGCGCCGCCGTGTTCACGGGGCTCAAGCAATTCGAGCTGGCGATCGCGGATGTCCACAAGGGGCTCGCGCTCGCGCCCTACTCGGACACGCTGCACAAGAGTCTCGAAGTCGTGAATCAGCACCGCGAAGCGGCCTCGCGCGAACGATGGCGACGACCTAACAAGGCCTGATGCCGCTGCCCGAACAGGTTCCCGGCGAAGAACAATCTCAGTTCGCGCTGCTGAAGACGCGGCGTTTCCTGCCGTTTTTCCTGACGCAGTTCCTCGGCGCGTTCAACGACAACCTGTTCCGCAATGCGCTGGTCGTTTCGGTGACCTTTGGCGCGTCGGCGGCGGCCAGCGCAGGTGTTGCGGGACAGTTCGCGAACCTGGCGCAGGGCCTGTTCATCCTGCCGTTTTTCCTGTTCTCGGCGCTCGCGGGCCAGCTCGCCGACAAGTACGAAAAGAGCCGACTGATCCGCCAGACACGCCTGGCCGAGGTGGCGCTGATGTTCTGTGCCGCGGCCGCCTTGTACTTCGGGGAAGTACCGACGCTGTTGTGGCTGGTGTTCCTGTTAGGCGTGCTGGCGACGATCTTCGGCCCGCTCAAGTACTCGTTGATGCCGCAGCACCTGCGCCAGAGCGAGCTGGTGGGCGGCAACGCGCTGGTGGATGCGGGCACGTTCATCGCCATCCTGATCGGCACGATTTCCGGAGGCTTGCTGGCGCCCACATCCGCCGCCGAGCGCGCCGCGGGTTCAACGAGTGATGCCCACGTGGCGGCGGCGCTGATCATGGTCGCGGTGGCCGTGGGCACTTACCTGTGCTCGCGCGCGATCCCGCGCGCGGAGGCCGCGGATCCCGGTCTCAAGATCAATTTCAATCCCTTCACCGCCACCTGGCAGGCGATCCGGTTCGCGGCGCAGACGCGCGCGATCTTCCTGTCGTTGTTAGGCATCTCGTGGTTCTGGCTGGTGGGCGCGCTGATCCTGGCGCAGCTGCCCTCCTACGCCCACGACGTCCTGGGCGGCGACAAGACCGTGTACATCCTGCTGCTGACGGCCTTTTCCGTCGGCACCGCGCTGGGTTCGCTGGCCTGCGAGAGATTGTCGGGCCACAAGGTGGAGATCGGGCTGGTGCCGCTGGGGTCGATCGGCCTCACCATCTTCGTGCTCGACCTGTATTTCGCTCATCCGGCCGCACATGCCGGCGGCGCCGCGTTGCTGACCTGGAAGGAATTCGTGAGCACCGACGGCTGGCGCGTCGTGATGGACTGCGCGTTCATCGGCGTGTTCGGCGGTTTGTTCATCGTGCCGCTGTACGCGTTGATCCTGCAGCGCAGCGTCGAGAGCCATCGCGCGCGCATCATCGCGGCGAACAACATCCTCAATGCGGGTTTCATGGTGGGGGCCGCGTTGCTGGCCATCGTGTGGCTGAAGTTCTTCAGCATTCCGAAGCTGTTCATCCTGGCGGCCGTGCTGAACGCACTGGTGGCCATCTATATCTACTCGCTGGTGCCCGAGTTCCTGATGCGGTTCCTGTCGTGGATGTTCGTGAACGTTATGTACCGCATCAAGGTGAAGGGGCTGGAACACATCCCGGAAACGGGGCCGGCGTTGATCGTCAGCAACCACGTGAGTTTCATGGACGCGCTGGTCATCGGCGGCAGCGTGCGCCGTCCGGTGCGCTTCGTCATGGACCACAACATCTTCAAGATCCCGGTGATGGGGTTCATTTTCCGCACGGCGCGGGCGATTCCGATCGCGTCCGCGCGCGAGGATGCCGGGGCGCTGCAGAAGGCTTTCGATCGCATCGACGCGGAGCTGGCCGATGGCGAGGTGGTTTGCATCTTCCCCGAAGGCAAACTCACGCGCGATGGCGAGATGAACGAGTTCAAGAAAGGCGTGGAGAAGATTCTCGAGCGCCGGCCGGTGCCGGTCATCCCGATGGCGCTGCGCGGATTGTGGGGCAGCTTCTTCAGCCATCGCGAGGGAAAGCCCGCGATGTCCCAGGCGCCGCAGCGGTTCTGGTCGCGCATCGAGGTGGTGGTGACCGCGCCCGTGCCGGGCGACGACGCCAGCGCCACCAGCCTGCAGCGCATCGTTGCCGGCCTGCGCGGCGAATGGCAGTAAAGGGGACATTCCGAATTATCGTTGTGAAAAAAAGACGTGCCTTTATCGAAAAAGGGGACAGATCTATTTATCGTCCGGGCTCTCGGCACCACCGGAGGCGCGTGCGATAAATAGATCTGTCCCCTTTTTCGATAAAGGCACGTCTTTTTTTCACAACGATAATTCGGAATGTCCCCTTTAAAGTCCGACGTCTTCGGCACCATCAGCCGCAGCGGTGACTCCGTCGTCCGCGACGCGCGCGGCGCGCGCCCGTGGGCACGCTGGCTCGCGCTGCGCCTGATGCGTCGCGAGCATCGCGCGCTGACCCGGCTCGCCTTGAAGCAAGGCATCGACGGGGTCCCGCGCGTGCTCGATCTGTCGCCCGGCGTCCTCACGCGTACGTGGATCGAAGGCGCGCCGATGCAGATCGCGCGCCCGCGCGATCCCGCGTACTTCCTTGCCGCATCGAAACTCGTCCGCCGGCTCCATGTCGCGAACGTCATTCACAACGATCTCGCGAAGGAAACCAACTGGCTCGTGACACCGGAAGGCCGTCCGGCGCTGGTGGACTTCCAGCTCGCGATGACGCTCACTCACCGCGGCCCGCTCGCCCGCGCCCTGGGACACGACGACATCCGTCACCTGCTCAAACACAAGCGCAGCTATCTACCCGACAAGCTCACCGCGCGCGAACGCGCCATCCTGGCGAAACCCTCGCTGCCGTCCCGCCTGTGGATGGCCAGCGGCAAGCGCGTCTATCTATTCGTCACGCGGCGGATCTTTCGCTGGCGCGATCGCGAGGGCGCCGGCGACCGCGTCGAGTAGCCGCTACTTCGACGGCAGCGGCGTCTGCTGATAGAACACCCCTTTCCAGCCGTCGTGATAGCGCCGGTACAAGGTGGAGACGAACATCTCCACCGGCGGCTCCCCCGGCAGTTCGAACGTGGCGCGATACGTCACCAGTCCGGCGTCCGGCCCGAGCGCGACGGCGCGGCTATCCTCGATTTTCGAGCTCTTGAAGGTTTTGCCGTCCCTCATTCCCTCGAGAATCTGCTGTTTGCTGAAGACACCGAATGGCGTCACGCCGAACGCGTTGTCCGCGAGATAACTCGCGTAGAAATCGACGTCTCCCTTTTCCGTGGCGCGAATCGCCGCCGCCTTGAGCGCGACCAGGATCGCCTCGATTTCAGGATCGTCGTCGTGATGCCGCGGTGCGCCCTGAAACAGCGCCTGCGGAAATCTGCTGAGGTGTGACATGAAGCCTCCAGACGAGTCTGAGGCTCTATCGTGCGCGTCGCGCACCGCGACGCGAACAGCCTGCTCCCCCTTTACATGTCAGAAAACGCGCCACCTTGCGCCGGGACCTCAGATCTTGTTTCGTTACCGGTGAATTCATAGATCTGTATCGCCAGGGCGACGCTGCGATCGGCAATCGATCGTCGGCAGCAGGATCACCGCAACCGCCCTTCGAGCCGGATTTCCGCGTCGTTGCCCTCATCAGTGATGAGGGTGGTTTGGCCGGATAGTCCGGCCGGGAGGGCTCTGCCGCTACGACAGTACTACGCCAGCTCTACGTCAGTCCCGCGGTTTCAGGCGGTTGCGAGCATCGGGGGCGGCGCGGCGGGGCGCGCGAGGTACATCAGGTGCAGGACTCCGGCGACGGGCAGCACAACCATGAGCAGCGTCAAGCTGGGCATCACGTGAAAGTCCGCGGGCCCGACGAAGTAACCCGCGATGGTGCCGACCACGTTCAGACCGAGCGTCGCGCCGATCATCGACCAGCCAACTGCCCGGTTGGTCAACGCGCGACCCTGCAATACATATCGCAGACCCAGGAACAGGCCAATCGGCCCCACCAAACCGACCACGATGCTGGCAACCATCACCCAGAAGAGGAACGGTCCGCCTGGGTAGCCGAAGAAAACCTTCTCGATGGTCGCGTTATCGAATCGCAGCAGTCCAAAACTCCCGAACGTAATTGCATACCAACCGAGCGTCAGAAACCCGAAGCAACCGAGCGTCTCGACCAACATCACTCCACGTGAAATCCGAAAATTGCCGGTATCCATGGGAACCAACCTTTGTTTGATGGCGGCGATGACACAACCGAACGCCCACGACAGACGGTCGGGCGTGCTCACGTATTGAAATTCCGCGCGCATCGCGCGCGCCCAGTTGCCGCGCTCGTGACGCATGAGCCACGCGGCGAATTGCATGCAGAGGGAGGCGAACCAGTTCACGCGCGGCTCACCGAGCTCTTTGCGCCGGCGCCGACCTCATCGGAGATTTCGAACTGTTCGTCCGCATGTTTCACGCCCTTCGCCGTGAGGCGATATACGTGCCGCGGCGGCCGCCCTGCTTCCTGCGACTCGAGCCACTTGTGCTCGAGAAACCCGCGGTCGGACAGACGCATGAGGATGGGATAAAGCGTACCGGACAGGAGCTCCGTCGCCTTCGACAATTCATATCCGTGGTGCCACTTGCGCGGTTGGTCCATCAGGGCGCGCAGCAGGTTGAGAGTCTGGCCGGAAGAGCGACGTATACGTTGCATGGCGCATAAGTCTACATATGTGGCTTTAGAAGTCCAGCGAACGTACTCGAGTTCGCGCCGGAATGAGAACCCGTCGGCAATTTCGTCAGTTGCCGGGATATCGCTCCTTCAGCGTTTTCACCGCTGCCAGCGCGAGCCTGCGCAACACGGCCAGATCGATGTCGTCCAGCTTCTTGATGTAGAGGCAACCGGCGCCCGCTTCGTGCTTGCCTAACTTATTTTTCAGCGCCTGGTCGCCGGGGAACGACGCGACGTACAGCACGGTCTCGGGTTTGCGCGGTGAAAACCCGATCAGCGGCGCATCACCCTCGCGCCCGCTCTCATACACATAGTGATACGAACCAAAGCCCACGATGCTCGGGCCCCACATCTTCGCGGGCTTGCCGGTCACTTCCCTGAATAGTTTGACGAGCCGCTTGCTGTCGGAAAGCTGCTGGCCGGCGGCCTTCTTGGCCAGAAACTCGGCGACACGCACCGTAGTCACCCGGGTCTTGTTCTCAGACATTCTTCCGCCTCGCGTCTCGAAGAAAGATCACCAGAACTCCGAGGCCACCGGCGACCAGGCAGCCGATGTGCAAGGCCCCGAGCGGAACGAGCCGATAGAACGGATTGCCGTCACTCCAGGGCGCGAACGGCCGCACATCAGCGTGCATGATGCCATCGAGGACGATGTGCGAATACGTGCCGAGCGCAGCTCCGATGGCAACGGCCGCAATGGTCAGCCGCTGCCAGTCGAAACGATTCGGGACTTCGATGCGGCCCGCCAGTGCACGCAGCGCGACAAACAACCCGACGGTCGCGAGCGCGACCAGCGTCGCGCCGACGAAAGTGTGCAGAAAGCGGTGCAGCGGAAAGCGATTCGAGAGAACGTTGTAGATCGTCTCGCAGTCGGTGATGCAGTTGGCCGCGCAGAAGGCGAGGAAACTGACTTGCCGTGGCGCGGCGGCATGCAGAACCGCTCCCGCGCCGAAATGAAACGGCGTGATGGGCACGCGTTCAGCTATTCCTTCGAGAACCGCAAGCCACGTTCGCCAAGACTTGCGCGCTGTTTCTTAGCGGCTTTGCGTACGGCCTCGCACTTCGGGCGGGTCGGGCAATCGGAACTCTTGTAGAACACGTGCCCCTGCGGACAGTCTTTCGCCGCTTCATCAGACATCCTTGGCGTACACGATGAAACCGAAGTGTTTCGCAACCTTGTCGTACAGCGTGCGCCCAGGTGTATTCGTGGTGTGTGTCTGCCAGTACACGCGCTTGCAGCCGTGGTTTTCCGCGAGGTGATACACCGCCGTGATCAGCGCACGGCCGATGCCGTGCCCGCGTTCCTCCGGCACGGTGAACAGATCCTGCAGGTAACACACCGGCTCGAGACGCGAGGTGCTGCGGTGATAGATGTAGTGACAGAGGCCCACCACCTTGCCGTCACGCTCGGCCACGATGCAGTGCACGGGCTCGATCGCGTCGAAGAATCGCCGCCACAAAGTTTCATTGACCTCCTCGGGCAAGGCTGTCGGGCCGGTGCGTTCGTAAAACGCGTTGTATTCATCCCATAGCGGTTTCCAGGCGTCGTGATCCTCGGGCTTGACGGGACGGACTTTGGCGGGCGCTCGTTTCTTCGTCATTTCTTCCCTTCAGTCTTGCCTTCGATATTCGTCGTTGCCGCCGTTTTCCGCGGAGCGTCCACTTGCCCGGCACACACGGGAAATTCCTCGAGCAGGTCGTTCTGCGCTTTCTGCGCGAGATAATCGTCGCGAAAGCTATTGCCGGTGTCCTGCCGCTGAACCGCATTTCGCTTCAACCACCACTTCTGCACGACGCTGACATCCCAGGTTTCTTTCATGCGCGACAACTGCAGGCCTGAGGTCTGGCCTTTTTCCGTGGCGATCACATAAACCTGCGCCGTGCAGTTCGGGCCTTCTTCGCAGGGACACTCCGCCACGACGGGCGAGATGTTGACCAGCGCCCGCGGCAGGTATCTCGCGGCGATCGCCTGCACTTCACGGACTTCGCCGTCACTGATGTTGAGATCACGCAATGGGGTATCGCGCCGCCCCGGATACAGCTCGCGCGCGCGTTTCCAGATCCGGTTGTATCGCCTCCCTTCCTGCTGCCAGTAAGCGAGGTCGTCCATCATCGAGCGGTACTGCTGCGGGGTCAGCGGCTTCTTGTCAGCCGACTGCGAATGCACGCCCGTTGCGAACAGCAAGCCCAGCAAGAACCCCACGCTCAGACGCATACCCACTCCCCATGTCCGCCGTCGGATCGTATTGGCCGCGGCCGCCGGCAGGCAATGCGGCCGGCTGATTCTTTAACGCGTCCACCGGGGAAAGGATTGAAAACCGGGGTCTCGGGCGGCGAGAAAGCGCTTTTGCTGGTCCTTCCAAATAAGAATGACTATTATCTGCGCGGCCCTCCACGTCCTGGAATCAGTCCATGGCGCTAGGAGACCTTCAGCCAGCTACCCCGCTTCACCCCCGTGAGCGCGGAACGCCAGCCAACCCTCTCATCTATGTGGCGTAGGTCCACGAGGATTGTCATGCGTTGTACCCGTGCCCTCGCGGCGGCCGTGTTGCTCGGTAGTTCGTTTGCCCAGGCGCAGACGGCCCCCGACCCGAAGACTCTCGAAACCATCCGCGTCGAAGCGACGGTGGAATCCGTAAGCTCCGCCGCCAAACTACCGCTGACGCTGCGCGAAACGCCGCAATCGGTGACCGTCATGACGGCCGAACGGCTCGAGGCGCAGAACCTCACCTCGCTGCACGACGTGCTCGACAACACACCCGGTATCTACAGTTACGGTTGGGACACCGAACGTGTGTTGTTCACCTCGCGCGGATTCCAGGTCGACAGCCTGATGTACGACGGCGTGCCGGCGGAGAACAACTTCAGCACCCACGGCATCGATGAAACGATCGACACCGCCCTGTACGACCGCATCGAGATCGTGCGCGGCGCGACCGGCCTGATGACGGGCGCGGGCAGCCCGGCCGCTTCCATCAACCTGTTTCGCAAACACGCGGACAGCAAGACGCTGACCTCTTCGCTCGACCTTACCGCCGGCTCCTGGGACGATCGCCGGGTCGAGCTCGACGTCGCGACGCCTCTAACCGCCGACGGCAGCGTGCGGGCGCGATTCATCGGCGTGTACGAAGATGCCGAATCGTTCCAGAACCTCTACAGCAAAGAAAAGAAAGTGTTCTACGGCATCGTCGATGCCGATCTGTCCGAGGCCACGAAACTTTCCATCGGCGTCGACTTCCAGGACAACGAACCGCGCAGCAACACCTGGGGCTCGTTCCCGCTGTACCTCGGCGACGGGACGCTCGCGAACTGGCCGCGCTCGGTGACGACCTCCACGGACTGGGCGTTCTGGGATCGCAGGAAGACGTCGGCGTTCGCGGAGCTGGCGCACGACTTCGACAACGGCTGGACGCTGCGTTCCACGTTCAATTGGCGCCGCTTCGACGAGGATCTCGCGCTGTTCTACGTCTACGGCTATCCGGATCCGGAAACCGGTGAGGGTCTCGAACCTTTCGCCTATCGCAGCGACGGCAAGATCACCGAACTTGCGCTCGACGTACACGCGTCGGGCTCGATCAACCTGTTTGGCCGCGAACACGAACTGGTGGTCGGCTACAACGGTTCCAAGGTCGAGAACACCGGTCATGAATTCCCGCCACCCGACGAGATCGCGCCGGTGGGCAATTTCTTCGATTGGGATGGTTCGTATCCGGAGCCGGCATTCGACCCGGCCGGCTTTCTGCTGACCGATATCGGTTCGCGTCAGAACGGCGTGTACGTGGCCGGGCGTTTCGTCATCACCGAACCGCTCAAGGCGATCGCGGGCCTGCGTTACAGCACCTGGAAAACCGATTCCTTCTATTTCTACGATTCTCCCATCGCAACGTTCCAAAACGACTTCAACAAGATCATTCCGTACGCCGGCCTGATCTTCGATGTGAGCAGGAACTACTCGCTGTTCACGAGTTACACGGAGATCTTCAAGCCGCAGATCACCCGCGACGTAGACGGCAAATACCTCGATCCGATCGATGGCAACAGCGTGGAACTCGGCATCAAGGGCGAACACTTCGATCGCCGTCTGAACACATCGCTTACATTGTTCGAGACCAGGCAGGACAACGTGCCGACGCCCGCGCTCGATGAAGAGGGCAACCCCTTGCCGCTTTCCGACGATGGCACACAGCCCTCGATGGCGATCGATGGCACGCGCACTCGCGGCTTCGAACTCGAGGCGTTTGGCGAACTGGCTCCGGGCCTGACCGGCTCGTTCGGCTGGACGCGTTACCAGATCGAGGATGCCGATGGCCTTGCCGTGCGCAGCTTCGTACCGCGGACGTTGATCCGCGCATTCACGAGCTGGACGCCGGCGGCGCTCGAGAAGCTCACGATCGGGGGTGGCATCAACTGGCAATCCGGCAGCTACACCCTGGTCGGCGCGCCCGAGGTGCTCGACTTCAGCGCCACGCTCCGGCAAGGCGACGTGACGCAGATCAGCCTCATGGCGCGCTACCAGTTCACACCGAAGATCTCGGTGCAGTTGAACGGCAGCAACCTGCTGGACAAGAAGTACTACGTGCTCGATGACTACGACAACACGCACTATGGCGAGCCGCTCGGCGTGTCGGCATCGTTGAACTGGCAGTTCTAGGGGACGCATGAGCGGCTTTGCCGTCGAAGCTTGCGATCCCGGGCGGCGCTTCGTAACCTAGCGCCGCTTTCGGCACTCGCCGAGCGGAGATTTCATGGGTATCGCGGCTCCTCACAACCTGCGCCGTCCGGACGCGGGCATTCAGCGTCCGTTCGGCTTGCGCATCACGCTCAAGGCGGGCGATCCGTTCAAGAAGCTGCTGGGAGCGGACTGGAACAAGACGCACTGGTACGGCACTGCCGCCGAACGCGACGCCGCGCTCGTCGAGATGGCGCGCAAACACGAATACTCACGCCCGGGCGACAAGCCCGCGCTCAAGTTCGACAAGGTAGAGAAGCTGCACGAGTCCCGCGGCTTGTAGGGGACATTCCTCGTTTCCCCGCAAAAGGGGACGTGCCTTCCGAGGCGCGTCCCCTTTTGCGGGGAAACGAGGAATGTCCCCATTTAAAGCGCAGCTCCTAAAAAGTCCTGCCGAGGAACAGGTAGTACGCGGAGCCGCCGCCGTCATCGAATCCGGTGGCGAAGTAGACGGGACCAAACAACGTATCCATTCCGATGAACACGCTGCCGTTCGTGCGCGCGCTGCTGAAAGAGATATCGCGGCGCGAATCCCACACGTTGCCCTTCTCGATCGACGCGCCGACGTAGACGGGGTTGTTCAGGAACCCCTGCCCGCCCTGGCCGACCTGACGGTAGTAGATGCCGCGCGCGATCGCGAAGTGCGGGCCCACGAGGGTCTCGGGCGTGATTCCCGACAGGTTGAAGAACCCGCCCAGCGAGAAGAACGAGCGGACGATCGTCACGTCCGAGTCGAGCCGCGTTCCGGCGGAGGTCCACAGGATCGCGGTGTTGCGCCCCCAGGAATGCGCGTACAGCTGATCGAACAACAGCAGATCGGCGCTTTCGGCGTCGCCGCGACCCTCCCGTTCACCCTGCCATGCGAGCGTGAGCGAGCTGCCATGCTTCGGAAAATTGACGTCGTCCAGCGAGTCGTAGCGAAATTCGGCGAAGAAGTTGTGGGCGTCGAACTCCGACGCCGGCAACAACGGATCTCCGATGCGCACGCGCGCTTCACCGAGGCTGCGCCCGCCGCCGATGCGGATCTCCGCATAGTTGCCGAGTTCGCGGCCCAGGTCGATTCCGTAGTCCGTCGAACGCACGCGGTATTCCGCGAGGATACGTTCGTCCTCGTCGGCGATGGGCAGGGTGCGGATCTGGAACTGCGCATGCGGCGCGACGAACCAGCGCGACCGATATCCCACGGGTAGATAGATTTCGGTGGCGACGCGCGGAGTCTCGCCGATCTGCACGTCCCACAGCCACTCGCCACCATACTTGGTGATTTCGGCCAACGTGCCGCGCGCCGCGGCGTTGAACGAGGAGTTGCCTTCGAAATCGTTCTGCAGCGACAGGCCGAAGCGCAAATAGTTCGGGCCCCAGGAATTGCGGCGGGTCGAGAGCGCCAGGCCGTATTCCGGTGCATCGCCCGGCAACGGTTCGTTCTGCATGAGCCGGTAGTCGAAGATCTCGAGGTTGCCCTGTCCGTACAGCTCGCTGACGCGCTTCTCGAGCCGCTTGCCGTCAGCGACCTTGCCGATCTGATCGCCGAACAGCGATTCGATGGCGCCGTCGTACCGCTCGGAGCCGGGATCGATGCGCAGGAATGCGATGCGCGGCAGGTCGGTGCGCTTGGCGGCGCGCGCATCGACGATGCGCTGGAACTCCGCGGGCGGCACCGACAACGCCTGCAACCGGGGCAACATGCCGCGCGCGGCGGTCTCGCCGATGTCCATCGCCCGCTCGTGCTCCGTGAAATCGAGCGACGAGAAATCGCCGAGCAACGGATCAATGACGATGTCGCGCGCGGTGAGGGTCTTGCGCTGCAGCTCGGTGTTGTGGCGGATCAGGATCGCCAGCATCTGGTTCGACACGGTGGCGACCGACTCGAGTTTGCCGCGCTCGAGCAACGGGAAACCGCAGTCGACCACGATCAGGAGGTCGACGCCCATCTCGCGCGCCACGTCGACCGGCAGGTTGGAGGAGAGGCCCCCGTCCACCAGCATGCGGCCGTCGAGATCCACCGGCGAGAACACACCCGGCGCCGACAGGCTGGCGCGCATCGCGGTAGTGAGGTCGCCGTGATCGAGCACCACACGCTCGCCGCTGACGATGTCAGTGGCGATCGCGCGGAATGGAATCGCGAGATCGTCGAAGCTCTGGATCTGCGCCACGGGCAGCGTCAGCGAGCGCAGGATCTGCGTGAGTTTCTGCCCCTGCACCAGGCCACGCGGCAGCCGGAAGCGGCGCCCTTTCAACCCGAGCGGGAACTTGACGAGAAAATTCTGATCTTCGAGCTTGCGGCGGAAATTGAGATCGGTGCGCGCCGGGCGGTCACGGAACGCGTCCTGCCAGTCGACCGACGTCATCACGCGCTCGACATCCGCGGCCGAGAGGCCGGTCGCATACAGCCCGCCCACCACCGCGCCCATGCTGGTGCCGGCGATGGCGTCGACGGGGATGTGGTTTTCCTCGAGCACTTTGAGCACGCCGATGTGCGCGGCGCCACGCGCGCCGCCACCGGAGAGCACGAGACCAATGCGCGGCCGGCCGAGGTCGCCGGCGACCTGCGTCTCCTGCGCGGGCGACAAACCTGCGAGTCCGAGGCAGAACACGGCGAACAGCGCTGTTTTTCCTGTGTTCTTATTCATCTGCGGCGTAGCTAAGGATAGTCGTTCGCAGTGATAATCGCTGCACCAATCATGCGCACCCCTTTCATCCTGTTGGCGTAGCGATTATCAC
>Ga0193752_1001993_pt1 | contig 16031 bp, 16 predicted proteins | sample H1c1metaG_FD_144924 | JGI IMG/M metagenome (GOLD analysis project Ga0193752, IMG submission 144924) | Soil microbial communities from a riparian zone of the East river system, Colorado, United States - H1c1 | ecosystem: Environmental > Terrestrial > Soil > Riparian zone | place: USA: East River... | reverse complement strand
ACATGTCGTAGAACCAGCCGGCCGCCACGCCTTCACAGCCGGCCGCGTCGGCGACCTTCGGGATCGTGGTCTCGGCGCCGGCAAGATCAGTGTACTGAAGGTTCACCTTGTCGAGCGACACGCTGGTCGTGCCGTTGCCATCGGGCAATGCGAAGTCGCACGGCAGCGCCGCGGTGCCACCGGCCAAGCGATCGTGATCCAGCGCGGGCGCAGCGCCCGGCTCGATCACGATCGCTTGGCCGGTGCCGCCGGCGACCGCGAACATGTTGAGCGCGCCGAGATCGCCCAAGCCGATCACGAACGTTTGAATCGACGGCGAGCCGTTGAAGCCCTCCGCGATTACCGCGCTCACGTTCTCGACCGTGGACTCACAGTCATCCGGAATGCCGTCGGTGACGAGCAGCACGACCGCCTTCGCGTCGGGATTCGCCAGCGACCATTCGCGCGCGTGCGTGATCGCGCCTTCCATCGCCGGCAACGTCGCCGTGCCTTCGAACGGCGCGATCGGAAAGCCCATCTCGAGCGCGGACAGGTTGTCGGGCAGCGGTGCGATCGGCACGCGCGGTGTCGCGTAGTACGCCGCGTCGCAATTGCTCCCGAAGAACTGCTCGCCGATGCCGATGCCCGCCGAGCCCGGGTCCATCCAGAACATGCTGATCGCTTCGATCGTCGCCGGCCACCACGGGATCATCGAGCCCGAGTCGTCGATCATCATGTAGATGTCGAGGCGCTTGCGCTCGCCCGTGTACACGTCGGCAGCGCACACGTTGCCGCCGACGCCGGTACCGCCCGAGCCGCCGAGGCCCGACAAGCCACCTTGCCCGCCGACCACGCCGATGCTCCCGACACCGCCGGTGCCGCCGCCTGTTCCACCAGCGCCGCCCTGCGGATTATCGAACATCCCCGCCGTCCCGGGGTTACGTCCCGGCTGCGGATCTCCACCGCCGCATGCGGCCGCTGCTGTCACCAACGCTGCTGCAAAACCCAGAGACCTACTGCGCCCAACCATTCGCCAAGCTCCACCAGACCCAAAACACATGCCCTCCGCGCCGCGCGGAGCCGTCCCGAGTCGATGGTGTGCCACAGCCCCGAATCCGGTGCACTGAAACACGGGGGCGGCCACTACTTTGGCCGCGAAATACACAGAAGCGATCGCTCGAATGCGAGCACGGTCATGCGCAGTCGCGCAGTCACGATGCGCTAGCGAGCGATCTCGAGCTTCAAGATGCGCGGCGGTACTCGTGCTTGTCGCTGCGCGCGGTGCGCTGACGCTCCGTGCTCCAGCGCTGCACCAGGCCGGTCGTGACCTGCGCCTCGCCGCGCTCGAGCATCTCCACCAGCCGCGCATGATCGCAGCTCATCACACCGATCCCGATCAGCGGCCGCAGAAGCGTGATGTCATAAACAACCTGCTACGGCATCGACACTTCCGCAGCGAGACCTTGCAATGAGCACGGCGGCCCTTTAGTACGAAAAACGTGGTGCGATCAACCGGAGGCCTCGCGGCAGCGGCACTGCTGTGTGCACTGCTCGCGCTGATCTCACCAGCCACGGCTGCCGCCCAAGACGTTTGCGGCACAGTGGCGCCGTGCTTGCCGCAGAACAAAGGTCCGATCCCAGCGAACGGCGCGATCATCGTAGGCGCCGCGATCGGGGTAACCATCGAGGTCAACATGTCTCCGGGCGGCTCGAGCGAGGTGGTCGCCGGCGCGCTACGGAGCCTCTGGCCGGGGCTATGGAGCTGGACGCCGCTCGAGCCGCCTGAGCCTGGGCCATACACGGTGAACGTCTTCGATTCGAACGCCCAAGGTGTCACGCAAGCGATAACGATCGTTGCGGCCGAGCTGCGCCTCTTGCCCGAGCTGATGAGCGCCGCGAGCTTGAGCCAAGTCGACGCGAATGAGCAGGAGTGTTGCACGAGCAACGAAGGCGCCGGTGAGGTCGCGGTCGCGTGCCACCAAACCCTGGAGCGGACCTACCTGCTGCTCGATCCAGGCCTATCGAGCGCGAGCTCTCTCTCGGTCACGAACCAATACGTGTACCGCTACACGATCGCAGGCGGCGACAGCGAGCCGATCGTGTTGCCGTGGGGCGTGCACGCCACGCTTCCTCTCTACGAGGAGCTGGATGAGTATTGCTATGAGATCGCAGCGATCGATCTCATCACAGGCATGGCAACGCCATTTCCCAAGCTCGCGAATCGCTGCGCATCGCTCGGCGAGCTGGCAGAGCCGGTACACCGCGTGCTGGAGATCCCTGATTCGGCGCTGGCAAGCGCGCGATGCCCCTTGCCACCGACTGGGTTCAGGATGAGGTGGTGCGCGCTCAATGAGTCGCGCTGCGAAGCCACGGTGCCTCCGCTCGATTGCCACTACTACGGCTTCACGTGCCAAAACGAAGCCTTTCCCGGCGGTGCTCGCCCTGAAGCCGAGGACGGTGGGATCCAAGATCAAGGAGACGGAGGGACGGCCGAGGATAGCGGGCCTATGAACGTAGACCCGGCTGATGGCGGCACATCGACCCCAGCTGCACGGCTCGCGGGTGGCGGCTGCACCATACTGAGGCAGCGAGCGCTGGCCGGTCTGAGTCCTATGCTTGCGTTGTCATGCGCGCTGCTCGCGTTGTTCGCCCGCCGCCCGCGAAGATGAGGCGCGCGATCATCGTCGAAGGCCTCACGCCGGGGCGCTACAAGCGCGCTCAGCGTCTGGGCTGGAGGCGTTTCATAGAGCAGACCGATGTCGACGTCGCTGTCGGGGCCGGCATCGCCCCGCGCTGTGCTGCCGAACAGATAGGCAGCCGCTAGCCCCGGGACGAGCCGGGGCAGCTCGACTCGCAGCAGCGCTTGCAGCTCGTCCGAGGTCACACGCCGACCATACCACGACCCGGAAGCCGCCTTCCGGCGGGCGCCGGCGACGAGCCATCGAATATTACCCGGGTGAATTTGACGCGGCTTTTCACCCGGGTAATATTGCCGGCATGGAAACGACGACGTACGCAGCGTTTGCAGGTGATCGGGCGATCGCGGCCGGTGAGCTCGAGGCCGTGCTAACCAAGCTGAAGCACAAGCTCGACAAGGGCGACATCGATCAGCTGCTGATCTTCGATGAGCGGACGGGCCGGCAGGTCGACTTCGACTTTCGCGGTACGCTCGAGGACGTGCTCGAGCGCGAGCTACCGAAGCCCGCGCCGGCCGGCCCCGGGCGGCCCAAGCTGGGCGTGGTGAGTCGGGAGATTTCACTTTTGCCCGCGCACTGGGCGTGGCTCGAGGAGCAGCCGAACGGCAGCTCGGCAGCGTTGCGCCGGCTCGTCGACGAACGAGCAAGCGCGACCCGGACAAACAGCGCGCGCGCAAAGCTCGCGAGGCGACCGGCCGGTTCATGACCGCGCTGGCCGGTGATCGACCCAACTTCGAGGAAGCGATGCGCGCGCTCTACGCGGGCAACCGCGAGCAAGTCACCGAGCTAACGGCCCGCTGGCCCAAAGACATCCGCGCCCAGATCGCGCGGATGCTGGGTGGATGATCAGGCGCTTGCGCCGTCGCGGAAGCCGGACTCGGAGGCGGGAGCGAAGCTCATGTTGCGGCTGCGCATGCCGGTGACCACGGTGTGGAGCCACACCAAGCTGAACGCGATCAGCACGAACATTACCCAGAAGCACGCTTCCGGCTTGCCGGTCGCGCTCTCGAGGTAGCCGAAGCCGAGGGGCAAGAAGAAGCCGCCGAGCGCGCCGAGCGTGCCGACCAGGCCGCCGACCAAGCCGACGTCGCTCGGGTAGTACTCGGGCACGTACTTATAAACGGACGCCTTGCCGACGCCCATGCCGATACCGATCACCTCGATCAGCGCAAAGAACACCCCGGAGCCGATCTCGAAGCCGAACGTACCGCTCGGCGCACACAGCGGCACGCACGCCAGCAGCATCGCGCCGAACACCGCGTACGTCACCGGGCGCGCGCCGAAGCGGTCCGAGAGATAGCCGCCGAGCGGGCGGAGCAAGCTGGCCGGGAAGATGAAGAGCGCGGTCAGCAGCGCTGCCTTCGGGAGCGAGAAGCCATACACGCGCTGGTAGTAGCTGGGCAGCCACAGCGACAGCGCGACGTACGCGCCGAACACCACCACGTAGTAGAGGCCGAAGCGCCATACGCGCAGCTCGCGCAGCGGGACCAGCATGGAGGCGAGCGAGCGTTGTGCGCCCGGCGTGCGGTCTTCCTTGGGCGAGAACACGTGCAACGCGATCGCCATCAAGACCAACATCACCGCGTACATCACCGGCACGAAGCGAAAGCCACCGGGGATCAGACCGCCGAGGATGCCGCCCGCCGGCACCAGCGCGATCAGCGACGGGCCGATCAGCTTCGTGACCGACGCGCCGACGTTGCCCGCGCCGAACGTGCCGAGCGCGACGCCCTGCTTCTCGCGCGGGAACCACGCCGCGTTCCAGGCGATGCCGACCGAGAACGCGTTGCCGGCGATGCCGAACATCAGCGCGTACATCATCGCCTCTTCGAACGTCTGGACGGTCGACATCATGTAGCAAGGGATCGCGCTGACCAGCAGCAGCCAGGTCAGGACCTTCCGGCCGCCGAAACGGTCCGCCGCGATGCCGAACGGCAAGCGGAAGATCGAGCCGCTAAGGATCGCGATCGCGGTCAGCCAGGTGACCTGGATCTTGCTGAGGTCGAGCACCTTCTGCATCGGCACGATCAGGACGCCGAGCATCAGCCACACCGCGAACAGCAGGGTGAAGGCGAGGGTGGAAAGGAGCAGGACTCGATTGGCTTTGGCTTCGGTGGTCGACATCGCAGGACCATCTTCGAAGAAGCCATGTTTCCAATCATCGTCGGCTACATTGCGTCCAAGAAACACGAAATGTTCCGAGCACTTTGCTCAACAGAATTGTCCGAGCTTGGTTTCGGCTCGGTAAACCGGCCTGGCGTAAAAAATCCTAGCGTCGGCGATGCTCCCGATACATGCGCAGCACGTGATCCCAGGTCGCGTGGGCCTTCAGCTGGGCTTCGAAGTCGGCGAGCTCGGGCGGGGTGGCCGGCCACTTCACGTGGTGCTCTTTCGGCTGGCAGACCGGGCCGAGCAGCGCGGCGACGGTGATGTCGAGCCGGCTCGGCTGCTCACCGCCGAGGTACGGCGTGCGCGCGAGCTGCGCGTCGAGCTTGGCCATGAGCGCGAGGAAGTCGGCTTGCGCTTGCGCGACCAGCTCGGGCTTGGTCGTCTTGTACATGCGCTTCACGACGCTCGCGATCACCGGGAACGTGAAGCCGTAGAACGTGCGCGCCCAGCTCGGCCCGTTGTCGGCCCACAGCTCGATGACCTTGTTGGCGTGCTCCGGCTTGAGCAGCACCGAGTACACGACGCGCTGCACGCCGCGGCCGAACGCTTGGTCGGCCTGCGTCTCCAGCTCGCGCGCCTCGGGTGAGATCGGCGCGAGCCTTTTGCCACCGAGCCGATCGGCGATGTAGTCGATGATCGCGCTCGAGCCCTGCACGTACGTGCCCTCGTGCTCGAGCACCGGCACCTCGGTCTTCTTGGCGATGCGCCGCGTGGTCAGCTGGTGCGGCCCCGGCAGCAGCACTTTCTCTTTGTACGGGATGCTTTCGTAGTCGAGCACCCAGCGCGCCTTCTCGGAGAAGTGCGAGAGGTTGAACGTGTAGAGCGAGATCATGCGCGGCTTTCTATCACCGCTCCGGCAAACGCGCGCAGCGACCACCGGTGCAGATCAAGCCAGCGCCGCATTGGACCTGCGCGCGGCAGCTCTCCCCCTCGAGAAAAGCGCCATCCAGCGTGCACGAGAAGGCTCCGCGCTCGCTCGGCCGGCAGGTCATCTGCTCGGGACAGCCGGTATTTGTGTCGCCGGGCGTACACGGACACGGGCCTTGCACGGCGCACCGGTGGAAGCCTTCGAGCACGCTGCGCGTGCGCTTCACCTCGATCGTCTGCTCGGGCGTCAGCCGATCGCGGCAATCGGTGTAGTAGCTCATCAAGTTGTGTGTGCTGGGTGCTGCACCGCCCTGGCAATGCGGCGAGCACTGCTGGTCGTAGTTGCAGCCTTCCGGTCCCGGATCGTACGGGGTGTCGCAGATACCGTCACCGGCGAGCGAGCACGTCGCGTCACATGTGGTGCTGAAGCCGCGACCTTGCGCGTCGCGCCAATGCGCCGTCTGCACGACCGTTTGCGGATCGACCTCGTGGGTGTGGCACAAGCCGAGAAAATGCCCGAGCCTCGGCATGCCCGTGGTCGGCGCGCGGCGCTTGGCGACCACGACCATGCCGAGCGGCGGCTGCGGCGACAGCGAGCGACGCACGCCACCGCACGTGCCGTTAGGAATCGTCGAGAGGCCGGCCTTCGGCGCATCCTCCGCGATGATCTCGTCGGTAAACACGATCGGCACCTGCAAGCCCGGCCCTGACGAGGCGAGGCCGCTGACCTCGTCGAGCAAGGCACCGAAGTTGCCATCATCCACCCGCAGGTATGCGGAGCGCGGAAGATCATGGACGGCCGCGAGTGACACCCGCATGCGCAGCCCGCCGTGCTCCGCGGCAAAGATCGCGTTGATGGCGTCGATCTCGCGCTCGATGTCCTCGCGCGAATAGCTGCTCTCACCGGTCGCATCGCTGACGACGAACGCGATCACCGAAAGCGGTTCGCAGCTCACGTCCTCGTCGACCCAATCATCGCCGTCATCGTCTTGGCCGTTGCACTGCTCGTCGGTGAATTCGGGTTGCGCGCCGTTCGGACAGCCGCACGGCCCGCACGGATCCTTGTCGCGCGGCGCACGATCCAGCTCGCGGCTCGCCACACACGCCGCGACGCCGGTCTGCTGCAGCACCTCGCAGCGCGCGTCGAACAGCGCGCAATCGCGCACGATGGCCTCGCCCTCGACGCACGCGAGCAGCTTGTCGCCGGCGCAACGCGGCAGCGGACGCTGACGATCACAGTCGTCTTCGCTCGGCTTATGGCACACCGCGCCTTCGTCGCCGATCACGCAGCGCTTGCCGAGCGCCCGGCAATCGCGCTCGAACAGCCAACCCGACAGGCAGCCGCGCACGACGTCGCCGTCACAGATGCCTTCTTGCGGTAAGCCCGCGCACGCCAGGTCATCGGCCGGCTCGCACGCTTCGCCTTTGCATAGGCGCGCGCTGCACTCCTCGGCTTTCTCGCCGCGCTGGTCGCACGCGTCGATCCAATAGACGTCGCCCGCCTGGCACTCGCGGCGGGCCCGAGGCGCGCATGCGGCGCGGCTCGGGCCGGGACCTGCCGCTGGGCCGGGCGGCGACGCGCGCGGACCAGGCGCGGGCGGCGCTGGCATGCGGCCCGCCGCGCCGTCGTCCGGCAGCGACGCTGTTTGCTTCTGCGGGCCGCGAGCGGAACGAGGGCTCTCGCCGAACAGCACGAGCCATAGCCCGATCGCAGCGGTCGCGACGAGCAACGCGATCGACCAACCTAGCCTGCGCGTCGAGCTAGCCACGAGCTGAAGCGTTCTACCTTGCCGCGACGCAAGCTGTCAGTCACCTTGGGCGCTGACTCGATGTCGTCCCCCGAACGCGACCCGGCCGTAGAAGCCGCGCTCGAGCAAGCCAGCGAAGAAGAGGGCCTGCAGTCCTGGTACCGCGACTGCGTCCGGCCGCTCTTGAGCATGCCGCACACCCAGTGGCCGCGCTGCTGCGGCCGCGGCTGCGAGCCGTGCGCCGTGCAGCTGATCGCGGTGGCGCAGCGCGTCGAGGATCTGCTGAAGAAGTAGTCCGGCTTGCGGTTGCAGACCTCAACCAAAATCGTCAGTGGGCGATCCTATAGAGATGCACGCCGTAACCTACGAAGTCGTCTTCGAGCTCGCCCCCTTGGATCGCAAGCTCGCGGTCTTCGCCGAGCACCTCGGCGGATGCGGTCGCGAAGCCGCGGAGGGAAAAGCGTGCCGCGGTAGGCTCGTTCGAGAGCGCGGCGGCGAAAAGATACGTCGCGCCGGAAACGCGTGCCAGCCGCGTGGCGATTGGCGCGTTCGACTCGACCGTCACGCCGTTGCCGACGATCGGGCTGTTGAGCGCCGGCGCGAGCTCGCGAACCTCGGCGTTGATCTGCTCCAGCATCGCGCGCGTGGCTTCGTGCTCGAGGCAATCGGTCTCGCTGAAGTCGGGCATGAACCGGTGGCAGTAGTAACCGATGCCCGCCGCGCCGTGCACGAGGGCGAGCCAGGCCTCCGCACGGATCTGCTCGGGCGTCGGGCGTGGACCGCCTTCGATGCTCGAGGCTTCGACCAACGCGATGATCGGTTTGCGATAGCGCGACCACTCGAGCAGCCGCGTGACGCCGGTCGCGATCAGCTCGATCGGCCGATCGCGGCTGACCGGATAGAAGTAGAAGCCGAGCACGTCGGCGGCCTCGGCGTATTCGAAGTACATGTCGTCACGGCCATCGCAGCTGCCGCGGCCGGGCCACTCGGCGTCGGCGACGGCTTGGCCGAGCAGCAGCATCACCGGGCGTGAGTCATCGGCTTCGGTCATCGCTGCGTACTCGGCGTGCGTAACCTCCGGCTCGATGCACGGGCCGTAGCCACCCTCCGGTAGCTCTTGCGCGTTGTCGGGTGAGGTCTCGATCAGCCAGCCGCTGATCGCTCGATCGTCGAGCCGGCTCTGCCACACGCCGGTCTGACCGCAGAACGTGGTCGCGCCGGCTGCGCCGAGCTGATCGAGCTGATCGGCGGTCGGGCCTTCCCACAAGCCGATGAACAAGTTCACGCCGGCCTCGCGAAACCATTCGGCGTTCTCGGGGCTCTGCATCCACACGCCGATCGGCACGTACGAGACGCTCGCCGAGAGGCCGTTCGGCCAGCGCCCGTGGTAGGCGGGGCCGCCGTACCACGGCAGCAAGGTGTCGTCGGCGAAGTCGGGCGCGGCGCTGCTCGCGTCCGAGCTCGCGTCGCGCTCGACCGCGTAGCCGAGCGTTTGCTTGCCGGCAGAGCAGGCCGCGAGCGCGCCGAGCAGCAGCGCCGCGATCAGCTGGCATGTCGCGCGGCTCATGGCAGCGCGGCTCCGACCATCAGCGCCGGTCGCACGCGCCAGGGCTCGGCCACCGTGCTCTGCCGCCCGTCCTCGCCGAGCAGCACGTACTGCGAGCGATCGAGATCGATGTCCGCCGCGAGCGCGACCCACAGCGACAGCATGCGCGTCACGCGCCAGTCGATGCCGGCGAGCGCGCGCGCGACGGCGAGCGTCAACGTGCGCGCTTCGGTCGCGCGAACGTCGGCGCTCGCTGAAAGCTCGGGCGTGATGCGCGCGATGTCCGCACCGCCACCGACGCCCAAGCGCAGCGCCAGCGCTCGGCCGAGCGTGCTCTCGATCGTCGCCAGCGCACGCAGCGCAACGGTTTGCGTGCTCATGCCCACTGGATCCGGCTCGATCTCGAACGGGAACCGGTATTGCGCGCTGACCAAGCCGCCGAGCCCGAGCGGCAGCGGCGAGCGCACCGCGAGCGCGAGCGCCGGCCCGTGCGCGACGCCCGGCTCGTGACCGAGCGCCGCTACCTCATATAAGACCGCACCGCGCAGCGCCCACGAAGGTGCCGGCTCGCGCGGCTCCGCCTGCGTATGCTCCGGCTCGCGCTCGGCCGGAGGTGGCGAGATGGCGGCAGGCGGCTGCTTGGCCGGCTGCCGCTCGGGGGCATGGTCGAGCGCAGACTCGAACGGCCGCAGCGGGCGACCGATCACCTCGATGCTCGGCTCGCCGACCGTCGCACCGGCCAGCAGTGCCTCGACGGCGACCAGCATCATGTGCCCGAGCTGCTCGCGCACCAGCTCTTCGCTACCCGGCGCGCGCGCGACGCGCCGCACGAGCAAGCGGTCGCGCGCCGGGTCATGCACGTACAACACGGCTTCTTTCGGATCGCGCATGTCGAGCGTGCAGCGCGCGACGTAGCCGCGGGCATCTTCTGCGAGCGGCTCGTCATCGCCGCTCGGTTCGAGCACCACCTCGACCGACAGCCGCTGCATCAGCTCACGCACCACTTGGATGAGCGCGGCGCTCTCGTCGGATTGAGCGGCGATGTTCAAGTGCACGCGGGCCGCGTCAGCATACGCAGCGCGCGGCGACAACGCGGCAAACGCGCACGCGAACGCGATCACGAGAAGCTGAGCACGCCCGACCCTGAGCATCGCCGGCTCAGCGTAGCGCTTCTATTCGGGTGCGCGCTCGCTCTGCGTTGACTGAGCCAGGGAAAGTCGCGAGCAAAGCCTGCCAAGCCGCTCGCTCCTCACGCGCACGACCGAGCCGGTCGAGCGCCAGCGCGCGGCCGACCATCGCCTCCTCAGCCAGGCTGAGCGGCCCGCGCTCCGCGAGATAGCGATCGAACTGCTGGAGCGCACCGCGCGCGTCACCGGTTCGGTCGAGCAACAGCCGCCCGAGCGCGACGTGCGCGACCGAAGCTTCGGCTGAGCTCGGACGCGTGCGTTGAAGCTCGCGATACAAGCGTACCGCCTCCGTGATCTTGTGCTCGCGCCGCGCTTCGTTGGCCGCGGCGAAGAGCTCCGCCGCGCTCACGGTCGGCTTCTTCGAGCGCGCGCGCTCGGGCTCCGGCTCGGGCGTTTGCTCGTGCTCGACCTCGGGCAGACCGGGCGGCTGTGCGACGACCGGCACAGACTTAGATGGTGGCGCGCGGCGCACGGGCTTGAGCTTCGCAGGCTCGGGCGCTTCCTGCGCGCTGAGCTTAGGGATGAGCTCGGCGAGCCACGCCGGCCTCGCGATCACCGCAGCCGCTGCTGCCGTCGCGATCGAGCTGACCACGGCCGCCGCGATCCAAGCACCGGCGTATCGCTTGCGCCTTCTCGACGCCGACGCCGACGCCGCGAGCACCCCGCGCGCCGCGAGCGCCGTGAGCGCCGCCTGCTCGATCGTCCGCGCGCGTGCCGCGTCGCCCGGCTGAGGTGACGCATCGCGCATGCTCTCGACGAGCACCGCTTGCTCGAAACGGCACGCTTCGCAGCTCGCGAGGTGCGCGTTCACGCGCTCGCGCTCGCTCGCGGTCGCTTGGCCGCGACGCACGCGGTCGAGCAAGTCCTCGGGATGAAGGTCGGCGCTGCTCATGCGCCCTCCAAGAGCTCGAGCGCGCCCGGATCATCCGCCAGCCGCCGACGCAGCCCATCCTTCGCGATCCGCAGCCGGCTGCGCACCGTGTTGATCGGCGCGCGTGTGATCGCAGCGACCTCTTCGATCGAGTGGCCGAGCAACGCGCGCAGCACCATCGTCTCGGCTTGCGCTTCGGGCAACTCTGCAAGCAGCGCACACAACAGTCGCCTGCGGCTCTCCGCAAGCACGATCTCACCCGGCGAGCGCACGCGATCGCTGTGCCGCGTATCATCCTTGTGAAAGCGCTCGAGGAAGCCGCGCACGGTCGCAGCGCGGCGGCGAGTCGTCGTCGCCTTGCGCGCAGCGATCCGGATCGCGAAGTGCAAGAGCGTGCTCTCGCCGCGAAACGAAGGCAGCGCGCCGACGACGTCGATCAACACGTCTTGCACCAAGTCGTCGACGTCGGGGTGCGCGCGCCCGAGCAGCGCGCAGACGGCACGGAGCAGCGGCTGCGATAGCAGGCCGAGCAGCTCTTCGATCGCGCGCGCATCGCCGCGCTGCGCAGCCTCGATGAGCGGGGACATGCGATCGAACGCAGGCTCGGCGAGCGGCGTCGGCGTCGCTTGCTCGCCGGGGTCTTCAGGCTCCGTACGCGGCTCATCCGCGGATCGAAGATGCCCCCTGTCACGACCGCGTTGCATCGTTCGTTGGTGCTATCGGGGTGGCAGGAATTAGCAACACCCGATCTATGGGGCTCGCTCGACATCAGGTGAGGCCGCTGAGCGGGCCCTCTTTGGTCGCGTGGTCCGAGCCGAAGTGCGCGTCGTCGTAGCCGAACAGGTTCAGCACGCTCGTGAACAGGTTGTGCAGCGACGCATCGGTTTGATAGTCGCGCGTCGTCGGGTCGCTGGCCGCTCGCAGGTTATAATTGACGTCGCGACCGGTGCGCAGCTGGCCACCGGCTTTGCCCGCGAGCAGCACCGGTAGGTCCGCCACCGAGTGCTCGGCACCGGTGCTGAACTCGCTCGTCCAGAGCAGCAGCGTGTTGTCGAGCATCGTGCCGTCGCCTTCCGGCGTCGCGGCCAAGCCGTCGAGCAAGCGCGCGAGCAGGCCCATGCGCCACAACCGATTGCGCAGCATGGTGTCGTACCAGTCTTGCCAGCGCGCGCCGTCCGGACCGGTCGCGCCGACGTCGCGCGCCGAGTGATGCAGCGAATGCCCGATGTCATAAGCAGCCGGGAACGTCGGATTCACGAACGGCGCATAGAAGTCACCGATCTCGAAGCCGGCGACGTTGGTCAGCCCGCAGCGCAGCGCCGCGAGCAGCACGTCGACCTGCGCCGGCCCGGTCTTCTCGATCTGCACGCCGTAGTAATCCCAGTCGCGATCGATCTCGTCGGAGATCACTGGCTTGCTGCACGCGGGCGCGATCTCGAGCTGAGCGAGGCGTTGCTCGAGCTCGCGCACGTGCGTGAGGTGCGCGTCGATCGCGGCGCGGTCGCGGCTGCTCACGCGGTTCTGGAAGAGCCGTAAGCCTTCCGAGACGCCATCGAGGATGCTCTGCCGGCGCGTGCGCGCGCGCACCGCGGCCGGGTTCGGCTCTTCGCCATCGCCGGTGATGCCCGCAAACAGCTTGTCGAACACCTGCACCGGGTTGTACTCGCCAGACGAAGGCTCGCGCGCCGCGCGAAAGAACGGCGTGCCGTAGTTGTGCGCCGGCACGAGCAAGTGCAGCGAGCTGAACGGTGTCGCCTCGCGCTCTTTGAGGCGCTCGGCGAGCACCGCATCGATCGACGGCCCTTCGGAGGTCTGCGCATCCTCGGACACGGCGGAAGCGTTCGCCGACGTCAGCGCGGTGACGTTCGCCCAGCCGTGATCGCCGTTGTACGGCGACTGCTCTTGGCAGGCGCGGTTGTTGATGCCGCGCAGCACCAGCAGCGAGTCCACGTGCGCGGCGAGCGGCTGATGGATGGCGCCGAGCTGCAGCGTCTCGCCCGGCAAGGGCGCCCACGCGTCCTCACCGTTTTGCGCGCCGCTGCCGTCGAACTTGTGACCGTCCTTGTCGGCGGCGCTGATGTAGCCGCCGTGCTCGAAGCAACAGATGAAACGCTTAGGAAGGTTGCCGGTGCTCTGCGCATGCGCGCGCTTATCCTCGAACGCCTCGAGCAGCGGAAGCCCGATCGCGAGCCCGCCGAGCCCACGCACGATCTGACGCCTTCCCACCTTCATGGCGCCTCCTCGATGAACAACGCCGAGTCGCTCGACGCGAGACTCAAGAGCAGCTCGCGCAGGTTCGAGGTCTCGCGGAACTCGTCTTTGATCGCGGCCAGGCCGCACGCCTCCGCATCGCCCGGCTCGCGTGACAACGCGCGCTCGAACCACGTCTCCACCATGCAGTCGTGCGCCATGTCGCTCTCGGCGAGCTGCTGCGACAGCTCCACGGCGTCCGCGACCTCGCCTTGCAAGTCGCCTGCGGCCAGCACCGCGCTGCTGTCGACCGGCACCGTGAACGGCTCACCCTCGAGCTCGCCCGACTCGATAGTCTGAAACTGCCCGAGTGCGTCGTACTTCTCGAACGCGAACCCGAGCGGATTCACCATCGCGTGGCAGCTCTGGCAATCACCCGAGGTCTTCGTCTCGAACAGCTGGCGCACGCTCTTGGGCGTGTTCGCGTCGCTCGGCTCGGGCGGTGTGTTGTCGACGTTCGCGGGCGGATCCGGCAGCGGCTGACACAGCACGTGCCGGTACATGTGCACGCCGCGCAGCACCGGCGATTGATAGTCCGCGCTGGCAAACGACGTGAGAAACGCCGCGCGCGTGAAGATACCGGCGCGCTCGTCCGCAGGCAGCTCGACCCATTGAAAGTCGCCGGCCTCGGTCGGCCCGTCGCTCACGCCATACAGCTGCGCAAGCGGACCGTCGACGTACGCGTCCCGGCCGGTGAGCAACGTTTGAAACGTCGGGCCGTCACCGAAGAACGCGCGCTCGTACACATGCTCAGATTCGGTCCGCATCGCTGTGCGCAACTCGTCGCTATCGATCGGAAACTTCTCACCGTTCTTGGTGAGCTTCTCGAGCGACGGATGCTGCGGCGTGTCATTGAGCCGCAGCCAGCTCGACGCGAACGTGCGGACCATGTCATGCGCCGCCGGCGCATCGAGCAAGCGCTCCGCCTGCGCGCGCACACCCGCTTCAGTGTCGAGCTCGCCGTCATCCGCAGCCGCCATCAGCTCCGCATCCGGCGTCGAGCTCGCCATTAGATAGGAGAGCCGCGTCGCTCGCTCATACCCGGTCAGCTTGCGCAGGCCATCCGGCAAGCTGCCGTCCGCGACGCCGCGCTCGTGCAAGTACACGTGCTGCGGCGCTTGCAGCATCACTTCAGCCAGCGCATCGATCGTCTCGCGGAACGTGAACGCCGGCGTCACGTCCGCCGCGAGCAACTTCTCATACACGCCGATCAACCACGTCTCATCGTCCGCCTCGAGCGGCCGCCGAAACGCAGCTTTCCCGAACGCCGCGATAAAGCCGTGCGCGCACGTCGCGTCGAGCGCGCCTTCCAGGTCGCACGGCGCGTAGCCCTCGTACGCCGCGCCCGGCGCCAGCTCGCCGGCTGCGTCGCTCAACGTCTCCACTTCGTGCGCGGTGATGATCTCGCCGAGCTGCGCCTCGAGATGCGGCTCGACGCTCGGGTCGTCGAGCAAGGCACGCGCCGTATTCGCGTACTCGTCAGGCTGCAAGCGCCGCAGCCGCGACGGCCCCGCTGCGATCAAACCATCATCACAGCTCACTGGGCCGTTGCCTGCCCCACCGCCACTGCCCGCCGCTGCACCGTCGCCACCGGCACCACCACCGCCGTTGCCCGCGCCGTCGCCACCACCACCGTTGGCCGCGATGGCACCCGAACCATCGGGGCCATCACCCTCGACCGCTCCTCGAATCTGACCTTGGCAACCCGCGCCCATAGCGAGCACCAACCCCACGACCACACATCGGTTTCCGGCAAAGCGCATGACGTCCGGCGCTCTCGTGCAAACCACCGAGCAAATCGGACCACGGCCCGGCGCCTAATTCGTAAGTGACGCGAAAAAAGGCGGCGTCTTAGCGCGCGCGGTCTTTATCCTGCAGACCACCCGTGACTCTCCCGCGCACAGCGGCATGTATGTTGCTCATCCTCCGCCTTCACTTCTTGGTCCTCCTAAGCGTCGCGGCAGCCGTATCGGGCTGCGGGGACGACGCCTCCGATCCAACAACCGATAGCGGCCCCACCAACGTCAGTGGCGATGGCGACGGCGACAGCGACGGCGACATCAGTGGCGATGGCGACGGCGACATCAGCGGCGATGGCGATGGCGATGGCGACGGCGACGGCGACGGCGACGGCGACGGTGACATCAGCGGCGATGGTGACGGCGACGGTGACATCAGCGGCGACGGCGATGGCGATGGCGACGGCGACTTCGTAGGCGCCGAATGCGACGGACCGGAGCCGGATGGTCCGACCGTAACGCCGGAGATCGCCACGACCGCGAGCACGCCGCCAGTGGCCAATGGAGGCACGGTCAAGAGCGGCACGTACGACCTGGTCTCAGTCGAGTACTTCGCGCCCGGCTCGAGCTGCGTCATCCCGCGCACCATCCAAGACACGCTGACGATCGACGTAGCGAGTGCCAGCGGAGGCACCGCGACCGAGAGCTTCATCTACGAGTACGGCGACGGCTTCATCGAGCGCTTTGCGAATGGCTACGAATACTCGATCGACGCAAGCGTGATGACCTGGAACGTGGTGTGCCCCGAGCCGCCGTCCAGCTCGGACCAAGGCTTCACCGCGAATGGCGACACGCTCGTGCTCGTGGTCGGCTCCGTCGGTAATTGCGACACCTCGGTCTGGACGTACGAGCGCCGCTGAGCTCGCGCTCTACTTAGGCACGGCGTGTGCACCAACTCGCCTCCGACTTGCGAGGTGGC
>Ga0193752_1001992_pt1 | contig 16032 bp, 11 predicted proteins | sample H1c1metaG_FD_144924 | JGI IMG/M metagenome (GOLD analysis project Ga0193752, IMG submission 144924) | Soil microbial communities from a riparian zone of the East river system, Colorado, United States - H1c1 | ecosystem: Environmental > Terrestrial > Soil > Riparian zone | place: USA: East River... | reverse complement strand
GAAACTACCAACTGTCATACGGAACCCATTTAGGTTAGTACTGTTATATTGTTTGAATGTACCAACGATAGCTTGCATGCGTAGCTTGGCATTGGTCGGGCTTTCGCCTAAATATGCGAGACGAATCTTTACCTGGTATCCTAGTTTTGTTGCCTTTTTTTCGGCTTCGCTCATGCGGGTTTTTTCGCGTTCGGATAATTCCTTAGGGGCTGAACCAACACCTTGTTCTGGTGGTTTCCAGAGGGCTTCAAAGAACCCCCCGATCCACTTAAAACTAAAACCACCCTCCCCTGTCAGGAAAGCGAACGGGTTACCTGTTCGCACTGAACTGATCCAACTTTCAGCATCTTTGTGCCATGTATCAGCGATCGGGCGAGTGAGTACCTGAATCCAAACTTCTTCACCTGTAGATTCTAATTTTGCAAGTGTTCCTGTGATACCGGCAAGAGGGTCTACCTCGAAGCTTTGGAATGTTTTGATTGGCAAGAATTCACTACCAGTTAAGGTGATTTCAGAGGTGTAAATAACACTGTGTTGGCGTTCGTGCGCGACGTAATCTTCGTCGGCTTCGTGGATTTGAACGCTAGGATATTGGGCATAAATCTGGCCTTCGACAAAGCTCTGCAGTGTTTTTGGTACCCATGTATAAAAACGGATCTGACCATTAACCGAAGCGATCTCGAAACTAAGGTGTTCTTGGATGCCTCGGTTGAGCTTTAGCTCATCCCTGTCGCGTAAAATACCGTGAAGACTGGCAAAAAGCTGTTCGGCGGCTAGTTCGGATTTATCATTTGCCTTTGGAATTTCGAGAATTAACAGGACACTTTCGACGGCTTTTACGGCATCAACATGGCGGTAATTACGCCACGTTAAAAAGGCCAAAACAAGGACGACTGGAACCCAAACGTACCATTGAAGCAGGATATTTATTAGCCACAAAAGAAAGTCCATAACTAGTGTCTATTGTCCCACCTGTTACCACTCATTGCAAGCCGCTGTGCTTAGGCTGCGTCGTTGAGAGAATAAGTAGCTTTCGCAACGCGTTTGAACTGTGATTTGCTTTGCAAATTCAGCAAGATAGTCGTTTCTTTAACTTGACGACTTTTTAGAACGCGGCGGACGATTTCGTCGCGGTGTAGTGGCTCACCTGCTTTTTTAAGAACATCAGTGATGATGTCAGCAACTGTACCTTTAGAAAAGCCCCAGTTATCGAGTGCGTAGATACCACGGCCGATGAGTACAAAGCGCTTGTCTTTGATCAGTTCGTTGTGAATAGCCTGAGTCGTCACGTCTTTTCGTTTGAAGTCGCTATCTTTGATAGATGCAGCGATGTCAGAAAAGTGCATAGGTTTGCCGTTTTCAGCTAAGATAACGTAAATCTTGTCACGAATGTTTTTAGGGTTAACGGTCGGCCACTTAGTAAGTCCCCAGCTGTCTTTTAGGTGCGCTAGGTGTTTGCTAGTGCTCGCAAGTGCACGAACTTGGTCTGGGTGGTCGTGGCTAAGCTTTTCGTGGAGTTCTTCGATTTGAAGAGGTTCGCCGTGCTTTTTGATCGTTTTAACGATTTCATCAACATTTGATTTGATCTTCTTCTCGTCAGCGTGTTCTTTAATACCAACAGCGTGATGGTAGTTATCGTTTTCGCTAATAACAACGAGTTTTGGTGATAGTTCAGCGATGAATGCAACATGTGCACGGTTTCGTGGGTCGCCAGGGTTACCAACAAGACGTGCGGTGACGTCAGCAACGCGAGCAACGCGGCCGGTTTCTGAAAGTTCGCGAATAAGCGTGCGTTCAACATCGTGAATCGCAGGTACTTTACCAGCTTCAGCAGCCATTTTCAGGCGGATAAGGATAGCTTTTTCAAGCTGACGAACGCGTTCTCGGGTGATACCAAGCAATTCGCCAATTTGTTCAAGTGTTTCGCGGCGGTCTAATAGGCCAAAGCGACGTGTAATAATCTCTCGCTCACGTTCTTGCTCGATAACGCTTAGGATATCATCAACGGCTGTGCGTAGTTTTTCACTAGTATCTGTTTGTACGGTTTGGTCCATGACGGTTTCGTTGTTCCTCTCTGTATCACCTCAGAAAATTAAGGGTTGTTGTATTTCTATGTTCGATTATAGAACAATATTTCTATAATGTCAAATAGTTTGCCTATTTAATTAATTATAGCATGAAATAGACGTGTGTAGTAAAGAGTGTTTTAGAGCTTTTTAAAAGCTTATGTTATGTTGTGCGTTACCCCTTAAGCTACCTAACCTATGCTGCTGCACCCCTGCTAATTAACTCGAAGAGCGTCTAGTGATGCGCTTTCGGGCTTTTTTAGCGGGTGCTTTATCTAAGAGCTCCTTGGCTTGATCATGAGTGATCTTTGCGGGCTCTACGTCCTTTGGAATTTTAGCATTTTTCTTGCCATCTGTAATATATGGACCAAAACGTCCCTTTAAAACTTTGATACCATCACCGAAATCAGCAATGTTTTTTTCTTTTTCAGACTCTACTTTAGCTACGTATAGTTCTTTTGCCTCATCGAGCGTAATAGTATGTGGGTCAAGTGGTTTAATACTGACAAATAACTTGTCGATTACTATATATGGACCAAAACGGCCGATATTGGCTTTGATCTCTTTACCGTCATCGGTCTTTCCTACGAGTCGTGGCAGTTTGAACATCTCTAGCGCTTGTTCTAGCGTGACGGTTTCAATCTTGGCGCCACTAGGAAGTGGAGCGAACTCTGGTTTGGGATCGTCAGACTGTTCACCCTTTTGAAGCATAGGACCATAACGGCCAAAGCGAGCAAAGATAGGCAGGCCCGTCTTAGGGTCATCACCAATGTGACGCGTGTTGGTGGCCTCTGCTCTAGAAATGTCGGCACTTGCCTCGACAAGGCTATGGAACGGCGTGTAGAAGTCGGTAAGAACGCTCACGCGGTCTTTTTTGCCAGCGGCAATCTCGTCCAGCTCTGATTCAACAGATTTGGTGAAATCGTAATCCATCACCTTTTCGAAGTGTTTGACCAAAAAGTCGGTCACTACTTTGCCGGTATCTGTTGGGAATAGCTTGTTGGTATCTTTTCCATATTGAATCTTTTCAATGACTTCATTAATAATGCCATCTGTGAGGCTGAGCTTTTGGATATCTTTCGGGATACCTTCTAAGTCACCGCGTTCAACGTATTCACGCGTTTGAATCGTATTAATAGTACTAGCATAGGTTGAAGGACGGCCAATACCCATTTCTTCGAGTTTACGGACGAGGCTAGCTTTGGTATAACGGGCTGGACCACGAGATAGGTTTTCGATGGCTTCAGCAGACTGTAGCGTAAGTGGGTCGCCCTTGTTAACGTCAGGAAGTAATACATCATCACCACTACGGCCATAGACTTTCAAGAATCCGTCAAAGACAACGATTTCACCCTTAGCTTCCATCATTTCTTTGGTTTCACTCGCAGCCACGGTGATTGTGGTTTTTTCTAAAGAAGCACTTTCCATCTGCGAAGAGAGAGTCCGGCGCCAGATCAGATTATATAATTTCTTCTGCTGTTCATCGGCACCGGCCCATTCTTTAGACACATCTGTTGGACGAATTGCTTCGTGAGCTTCTTGGGCGCCGGCAGATTTGGATTTGAATGTGCGGAAATGGTGGTAGTTATCACCGTATGTTTGTTTAATGTAGCTGGTCATGGCGCCAAGTGCTTGGTCGGACAAGTTGACCGAGTCGGTACGCATGTACGTAATATGTCCTGCTTCATAAAGGCGCTGGGCAAGGCTCATGGTGTTACGAGGGCTAAAACCAAGCTTGCTGCTGGCTTCTTGCTGCAGGGTACTAGTCGTAAATGGCGCTGAAGGGCTGCGGGTACCTGGTTTTTTAGCAATGTCGTCAACGGTAAAGTTGCTCTTGGCAAAATCTTCAAGGATCTTACGGACATCATCAGCAGATTGGTGCTTTTTGGCGCTAACAGCAGGAAGGACCGTCCCATCAGTGAGGATAAAGTCGGCGGTTAATTTAAAGGTAGATTCTGGCGTGTGGTTGTCGATTTCGGCTTCACGCTCGACAATTAAACGAACGGCAACAGATTGCACGCGGCCAGCAGATAACTGCGGGCGGACTTTTCGCCATAGGACCGGGGAAAGTTCGAACCCTACTAGATAATCTAGTGATTGGCGAGCTTGCTGGGCTTCGACGAGAGGCATATTAATAGTACGCGGATTTTTGACCGCTTCATCAAGAGCACTTTTTGTAATTTCGTGAAAAACAATACGCTTTGTTGTTTTAGGATCAAGTTTAAGAACCTCGGCTAGGTGCCAAGCAATAGCCTCCCCTTCGCGGTCTTCATCGCTTGCTAGCCAGACGGTGTCGGCAGCTTTGACTTCACGCTTTAGTTCGGCGATAGTTTTTTTCTTGTCGGCGTTTACTTCGAACCTAGGTGCGAATTTGTTAGCAACGTCCACACTCCCATTCTTGCTGGGAAGTCCACGAATGTGGCCAATGCTACTTTTAACAGTAAAGCCACTCCCGAGATATTTCTCGATAGTTTTGGCTTTTGCCGGTGATTCCACGATAACTAAGTTTTTGCTCATATAATATATAGTCCTTGTGCTTGATAGCTAAACACAAAGGCTGATTGTATGCAAATAGATCTAATTGGTCAAGTAAAATATAAAATCAAAAGGAAAAGCGGCCCTCCACGCGAACGTGAATGACCGCTGTCTCCGCCTTGCTTGCTACGCTGTTACGCGTATTGAAACTTGGTGGAGCTGGACACTGCTACGGTGTCGGACGAGCCGACTAGCCGCAGAGCGTCAGGGTGTAGGCCTCCGCGTAGACCGCTGTCGACAGGAAGATGATACCCGATGGGGTCACCTTCTCGCCGTATGCGGGCGGGATCTCGCCGCCGCTGTCACCATTGACGATGAACGACGACGCCGAGTTGTCCAGAGCGAAGGGGTCACTCGTGATGGTGAGACCTTCTTCCGTTACGGCGACCTCGATGGCGAAGTCGTCGTTGAGCGGCATGGACTGCTCCGGGTGCTTGTCGAGACCGATGATCTCGGCGACAGGCCGGCCTTTGCAGACGAGGTTACCGCCCTCGTCCCACATGGCTGCGGTGGGGTCTTGGACCTTGAGCGGCATAGCGGGCTTGGACGAAACCTCCTGCTGGGAGGGTTTGCTGGTCGGCTGCATGTAGGGATCCTGCGGCTTGGGTGACTTCGTCCCGCGGTTCGTTGCTGAACCGGAGTCGGGAGCGGTGTCGCCGGATCGAAACATGTGGATTCCCGCCACGATGGCGACGACGAGAACGGCTACGCACGTTCCCAGGGATACGAGGTACAGACGAGACTTCTTTGCAGAGGTTGTTGTCATAATTTAATTATATCACTTACGCTAACTTTTGTCAACCTGTTAGCGTCATGTTCATCGACTGCCTACTCTCAGGTAACTCTCCGATAAAATTCAATATTTAGGAGCTTTTTGCAATAGGCTTGATGATCTGTAAACAATTATGCTTATCTGTAGCCATTCTATTGATTTTCATATGCTTTATGTCAGAAAGTGTTGACATTGTGTCAAATACGTGCTAATATCGAACACGATTGGTTGCTACTGCGAGTACAACCAAACGCACCTTATACCCCCTATTCTAACTTATGTTAGGTTGTGCGCAATGTGTTATCAAGTAACTACCCTCCACTTTTTAACCTAGAAAGCGTTGCGCATATACTAACCCCTTTAACCGGCGGGCCTCCATATTTTGTGTGAGGTGGGTCACGCTTTACCCCCAGGGGTGTGTTAAAGGGCCAAAACGGCGCCAGGTGAAGCCCACCCTTACCTGGCGCTTTTTTGTTTGCTTTGATATTATCAGGATACCTATGACTGCTTTTTATATGATCCTTGCCATTATTATCGGGAGTGTAATCTCGCTTGCTGGAGGAGCACTTCTCCTTCGTTTTAAAAAACGTCGCCAAGCAGCACTGCTACTCACGATGCCTTTTGGGGCTGGCGCCTTACTAGCTGCAGCCTTCTTTGATTTGTTGCCTGAATCTTTTGAGATGGCCGACCCTCGAACAATGCTTCTTTACTGTCTGGGCGGCTTTACGTTCTTCTTTGTATTAGAGCGCTGTGCAACCTGGTTTCACCATCACCATGAACATGACAAGCATGGCCACAACGCCCGCCAACGCTGGCTGATTATCCTTGGCGACATGACCCATAACGCCATTGATGGCGTAGCTATCGGTGCGGCATTCTTGGTGAGTGTTCCCACGGGTATTATTACTGCCCTTGCCGTATCGGCACATGAAATCCCTAAGGAACTAGGAACATTTGCACTGCTACTTGATCGTGGCTGGAAAGATAAAACAGTTGTTCTTGCTAATATCGCAACGGCAATCGCGACGATTATTGCCGCTGTCGTTGTCTTCACTTTAGGAAAAGATATTAGCGAACTAGTGGCGCCATTGCTCGCTATGACAGCCGGGTTCTTTATCTATGTTGCAGCAAGCGATATTATTCCGGATATCCATGAACAACCGCAAAAAGTCGGCACGATTCAAGCGATCATGCTTGTTATTGGTGTTTTGATTGTGGGATGTTTGATTACTTTACTTGGCGTTTAACACTTCACACGCTACCGCTACAGATTGACATAATATAGATTTAGTTATATAATAGAATATAAGACAAGACTAACCAAGTCGCGTCTCGATCGGAAAGAGTTCTTTATGAACATCCTCCGTATTTTTGTCATCGTTTTTCTCCTTCTGGGGCTGGTCATCTGGACGCAGCGACTGGCGAGACAGAAAAAGTTTACCCTCGCTACGGGCGTGGGCGGGCTGGCTCTGTTGGCCATCACCGCATCGGGAGGCTGGCTGGATTTCCCGTCGCCTCTGCTGATCTCCTCTGGAGTGCTGGGGATCGGGTTTCTGATCTTCTCGGGCTACCGCCTGTTGCGTCAAGACGACGAGCAGGATGACCGCGAAGACGCCTCAGGGAGTCGACGGCGCAAGTAGCAATGCGAACGATGATGAAGCGAGAGGTGGATGGCCAGCGCCGCCTACCACCTCTCGCATGCTGAACTTTGTTTAATCCGCTTTCAGCGGCTTTTTTGATACTAAAATTATATCAATGTATGGCTGTCGGCGGTATGATTGCCGTTGATGAATTCATCAATTAGTTCGATTGCTTTTGGCAATATTGTCTTCTGGAGGGCTTCAGATTCTTCTTTATTGAACCTGCCTAGGACAAAATCTGCATCAGGGATCTGACCCTTAAGGTCATTATAAATACCAACGCGAAGGCGTGGTGTGTCGTGGCCAATATGTTCGATGATTGATTTGATGCCGTTGTTCCCTGCCGCACTGCCGCTCAGACGTGTGCGGACAACGCCAAACGGCAATGCTAGCTCATCGTGCACTATCAGAATGTCTTCTGGTTCAATTTTATAGAAGTCAGCGATTGCACGAGCAGATTCGCCAACAAGATTGTAATAAGTTGAGGGTTTGGCAAAGATAATCTTGTCGCCTGCACTATTAGATTCGGCAACATGAGCTTTGAATTTATCTTTTGGTTGAAATGACAACCCCTTTGCACTTGCATACTGATCAAGCGCAGAAAAGCCCACATTATGTCGTGTGCCATTATATTTTTGTTCGGGGTTACCGAGGCCAATAATAAATTTCATCTTCTTTAGTATACCTGATATTGACAAATTGTAATAAAATAGTTATAGTATGATCGTTACCATTTGATTCGCTTTTCAATTCGAACAGTGAATGGAGTAAATCGTGTGCTTTCAGGATAGAGTATCTGACAGTGGTTGTAACTGTTGGACTTGGGTAGTGGGCACGAGTAGCCTCATTCTTCTTCTCGTCTGCATCAGTGGACTGGGCATGTGGAAGATTCTACTGTTCCCCTCTTGGATTCCAACAGACCGCCTCTTCGTCATTGCCCCCTTTCTGCTTGCCTTGATACTGGCATGGGCGGCATTTGCTTTCGATCAGTCCCGGAAAGAATACCTGAGAGATCAGGATGGTGACTGAAGCCTGCTACCGACCCTTGGCTTGTCGCATCGACGAGCCGGAAAAGAGTCTGCGTGCAGGCTTCTTTTCTATTCTTCCTCGTCTATTGATTTAGCGAGTTTTGCTTTTTCAGCCTGTTCTTTTTCGCGGTTGGCCTTGATCTGTTTCTCGTCGCGGAAGCTGAATTTAATTGGCGTCCCTGCGTAGTTGTAGGTTTCACGAAGCTGTCGTTCGAGGTAGCGTTCGTAGCTCCAGTGGATGAATTTCAGGTTTGATCCATAGATCACGAACCATGGAGGTGACGTATCGGTTTGTACCATGTAACGCAGTTTTGGATGCGTATTTTTTAGGCCTGCAGGCGGGTGGCGCTGGATAGCTTTTTGAAGCATGTCATTGAGGACACGAGTTTTGGTCGTTTGTTTACGACGGGCGTCGATGTCGAGTGCAAGATCGAATAGTTTCGTGACGTTCTGACCTGTGACTGACGAAGTAAAGATTAATGGTGCCCAAGGAGTAAACTTGAATGTGCGAGCAATCTTTGGTGCAAGTGCGTCACGGGTGTAGGCGTCTTTGTCTTCGACGCTGTCCCATTTGCTAATCACAATAGCCATTCCCTTGCCCGCTTCGTCGATAATACCGCCAAGGCGTTGGTCCAGCTGGGTGTTAAGTTCGTTCACATCCATGAGTAGGAAACAGACATCGGATTCTTCGATGGCCTGAAGTGTACGAAGGACGCTAAATTTCTCGATGCCAACCTCTTGTTTGCCAGGCTTTCGCATACCGGCTGTATCTAGGATTTCTATGTCACGGCCACCGTAACGGACTGATGTACGGTTAACGTCGCGGGTTGTTCCGGCGATGTTTGCAACGAGCGCCTGCTGTTTACCGGCAAGACTGTTAAATAGGTGGGATTTACCAACATTTGGACGGCCAATGAGCGCAACACGAAGGACTTCGTCTGGCGTTTCTTCGTATTTAGCAGGAATAAGATCAACGATTGAATCAAGAATTTCGACGATTCCCTGGTTGTGTTCTGCTGAAGCGCGAAGGATTTCTTTGATGCCGAGGCGTTTAAATTCGTCGATACCGAGGCTGCCTTTGAGGTCGGCTTTGTTGGTAACAAGGATTGTCGGCTTTTTAGATTTGAGAGCTTTTTTAGCAACCGTACGGTCTTGATCGCTAGAATATTGACTGCTGTCAACAACGACGAGAATAACGTCGGCAGCTTCGGCGGCCTCTGTAATTTGTTCCTGGATACTTGCTTCGAATTCGTCGTTAGGATCTTTTAGACCAGCTGTGTCTACTAACCAGAAATTGTGGTGCTTGTGTTCGACGCGGCCCAAGACATTGTCACGAGTCGTCCCTGCTTCACGGGCGACAATCGCCTGCTGGGCACGGACCATACGATTAAAAAGCGAACTCTTGCCGACGTTCGCTTGACCGATAATTGCCACTGTTGGTAGTTTTGAAGCCATAACTTTGGCTAATTATAACAGAGGTTGTATAACTTAGCGAGCATGAGCAATATGCTAAAATATATCACCTAGTGAATACTAGTAATTTCGATCTTGCCGGGCTCTATATCACCAAGTGAATAATTGCCAAAATTAGTGCGATGGAGCTTTGTGACGGTATAGCCAAGTGCGCCGAAGGTTCGACGGATCTGACGGTTACGCCCTTCGCTCATTGTTATGGTCCAGCTTTTGCGGTTATCATCCGACATGCGTTCTAGCATTAGTTTGCTGGCCCCGTCCTCTAGCAATACCCCGTGGTCGCTAATCATCTGCTGATGAAGTGGTTCAAGCTCACGATCAAGCCGTGCCTGATAAATTTTTGTCTTTTTAAACTTAGGATGGGTCATTTCGTAGGCGAAATCACCGTCATTAGTAAGAAGAAGTACCCCTGATGTGTCTCTATCTAGGCGGCCAACAGGTTTTAGGTGATGGTATTTTAAGGGTATGAGTGCGTAAATCGTTGGATTATCCCCTTGGGCGCGACGAGAACAGACATAGCCTGCTGGTTTATGGAAAAGGATGTACTCGTAGGCGGTATCGGTCGTCACTTCTTTGCCTGCTATTGCGATTGTGTCGCCATCGGCAAACCTTGCGCCAAGTGTCGCAGCTGTACCATTAACGGTGACATCACCTTTTTCGATGAGTAAATCCGCTTCACGACGAGAAACACCTAGCTCAAGAGCGAGATATTTATTAAGACGATTTGGGCTGTCATTCATTTAGATGATTATGACATGTTTGGCGGTTGAGGGCCAGAGGGTTGTGGATTTGCTGGACGAGGCGTCTCTTCAAATGATATGTCTGGATCTGGTGCAGACGGTGCTGAAGTCGGTGCAAAAGGTGCGCTTTGCGCTCCCGCTCCTTGCGGTGCAGGCTCTATTGGTACTACAGGAGGCTGTGGAGTGGGTGCTGGCGGTGCAAAACTAGGCTGCGGCGCAGGAGCTGCAGGTGGTGTCGGAGGTGTTGGTGGTGGGGTGAACGGCGCAGGTGTAGGTGCGGAGTTTAGCTCCTGATCCATTAAGCTTGCAAGGTCTGGTTTGCTAGATGGTTCTGGCGTAATAGGATGAATAACGCGATCACCAAGGCTCGCAGGCCGGTTGGTTGAAAACGGTGCAGTTGGACGAGGAAGGCCCGTATTGCCGGCAACTGGTGCAGGAGGAGAAAAAGCTTGTGGCGGCTGAGGTGCTGGTGGCTGGATGGAAGGCTGCGGCGCAGGAGCTGCTTGCGGAGCAGCGGGTGCAGGTTGCTGTTGAGGGAGTGCTGGAGCTGGGCGTGCTGGCACTGTTGGCGTCGCGGAGCGGGTGCTTAGGGGGTTTGGAGCTGCTGGTTGAGTGTTCTGTCCAAACGTTTGGACACCTGGATTAGAAACGGGTGCATCCCCAAGTACTTCGTGTACGCTTCGAACAACATCTTCGATTCCTACCTGGGATTTTACAAGATAGCGGTCAGCACCGAGGGCTTCGCCACGGGCGCGTTGGTCCTCGCTGCTTAGCGCGGTCATCATAATTACTTTGATGTCTTTGGTCTCAGTAGTAGAGCGAAGGATATCGAGCATGTCAAAACCGCTAATTTTTGGCATCATTACATCACTCACGATTAGTTGAGGTCGTTCTTTAATAGCCATTGCAAGGGCTTCTTCCCCATCTCCAGCAGAAACAATATCGTATCCTTCGGCATAAAGTCGGACACCGTAGATCTCGCGCAAACTTTTGTCGTCTTCTACCAGTAGTATTTTGGTCATATTATCCTCTATTGTACTGAAGGGGCGTAAAAAATACTATACCCCTTATGGTTATTTTTGGTCGCGCGGTGGAATTGCAACGCCGCTGCCAGGGCGCATTCGTACATATTGATTCGGATTTTGCTCGATGGACGAGAGTGGTGTATTAGGATGAGGAGTGTTTTGCTGTAGTGGTGCCGGGACGGGCGCCATTGGCCGGGACTGCACTATTTGGGGCTGTGCTGCAGGCGCAGCAGGATTCTGTAGTTGTTGCCCTATTGCTGCAGCTGGTATGTTACTGTAAACCGTGTCTGACGGGGGTGTCTGTGGTTGCTGAACAGCCGGTGCGGCAGCTGGTGTCTCGGGTATGACGAGCGTTGGTACTGGTGGTTTGTTCGCGGCTTCCTGTTCTTGTCGGACACTCGCCTCTTCAATAAGGCGCGTTGCGTCCTCGTGCGAGGTACGAGGAAGTTCAACAAAGAACGTACTTCCCTTTTGGAATTCACTATCTACCCAAATACGGCCACTCATTGCTTCAACTAAAAGCCGGCATAAGTATAGGCCCAGGCCCGTGCCACCGATTTCGCGTGTTGCACTGTTGTCGACACGGTAAAATTTTTGGAAAAGATGGGACTGATCTTCCTTGGGTATGCCTATTCCACTATCTGCAACACTGACGACCACGTGGTCATTGTCGCCACCGACATCAATAACGACATCTCCCTTAGGCGTGTATTTAATAGCATTTTCAACAAGGTTAGCGACTACTTCACGAAGGTGATCATTATCAACGTTGATGAAGTACGCAGGATTAATACGGCGCTCGCCGCCCTGGTCTTCTTCGTTATCGGGCTGAGGCTTAAATAAAATCCGCAGACCCTTTTCGTGGGCTTGTGGTGTCAGGCCTTGGACCACGTCATGCACAAAAGACACGACATCGACAACCTTAGGATTATTAGAGAGACGTTTATCGTCGGCTTTGGTGACGTCCAAGAGGTCTTGGAATAGGCGTCCTAGGTGCTGAGCTGATTGATGGGCTTTGTTGATAAAGTCGCGGGCCTTGTCATCAATCTGTGCGGTTGCTGGGTTAAGTGCAAGACCCAAGTACCCTTCAATTGACGCGACAGGCGTGCGCATTTCATGGCTGGCGGTACTGATAAATTCAGCTTGCTCGCGCTCCTCGGCTTTTTCATTGGTGATATCGCGAAAAACGACAATCACACCTGACCCAGGCTGCCCGACGGGCGAAACAACAATGGAAATCATCAGTTTTTTATTGGAATTCGTGAGCAGGGTCAAATCACTAGATGTTATCTGCTGATTATTACCGAGGGCTTGAACGACAGGATCTACGGACGGAGCTAACTCATTATTACTTTTATCAATGAGCTTCAAAACAGATTTATAATCAAGAGCCAATGCGTCTTGCTTGCCCCATCCGATGATCCTCTGGGCGGCTGGGTTAATAAGTTGGATTATTCCTTGGTGATCAAGCGCGATGACGCCATCGGCAATAGCATTAATGACGACTTCGGCTTTACCTGCGACTTGGCTTAGCTCACTCGCCAGTTCTCTGTAGGCACGGTCATTCTCTGCGGGTCCGCTTTTGATATGCCAAATAAGATAACTGACAGCAAGCGGCAGCTCGCCGCCTAGCACGATTGCAAGGATCGCCTCCTTGCTTAATGTGCCAGCAGTAAATTGCATCACCAAGTATGCGGTGATCGCAATGAATAACGGCAATAACCCGTAAGCACCAAAAATACCCGCAAAAACAGAAATAACCATCCAGAGTGCGATGAACGGCGAGGTTGTACCGCCCGTTTCAAGGATGAGAAGCGCCGACATGATGGATAAAACATAAAAGCCAGCAAGGGCTGTCGGAAAGACATATTTTTTAGGTGCCCACAGATAGAATACCAACCCAAGAACGAATGATACACCCGCCATGACAGCAGCTAGATCAGTGACTAAAAGCGCGCTCGCGATACTTTTTACGTCAGCAAAAAAAGCCCAAAAATACAGAGCTAAAATAACAATCGCCACTAGCATTATCGCCTCGCAAATCCGGCGATGCCAAAAACGTGTCAGCGGTAACGGTTTGATAGTGGGCCCCCTATTTAGACAATGTAACCTTAAGAGTTATTATGACTGATTGACCCTCTGGGCACAAGGTTAAATTAGAGATTTTTAATGAACGGCCTGGCGGCACTTACAAGATACAATGATCCAGTGATAAGCAGTACTTTTTCAGGCCGTTCTAAAAGTGCTTGAACTGCTTTTTCTATGTCTGGTTGTTCCTCGACGCTTTTATAGCCAAGTTTACCTGTAAGTTCGAGGATTTTTTTGCTATCAATGGAGTGGCGGCTTTTAAGATCTTGGCCAGCGTAAAACGAAGGAACGATGAGATGCGATGTTATGGGCTGAAGAATAGCAAACGTAGAGAAGATCTTTTCACCAGGTGCCTCAACAATATTTGCAAGTATTGCGGCGGGTTCATCGTATTTCAAACTATATGTCTGATAGAGCATTTCCATTTTTTGTGGATTATGCGCACCGTCTAGGATGATTGTCTTATCATTCCACTGGCATACTTCCCAGCGGCCCGGCGGCGTAACGCGCGCTATTTCATCGAGCTCGGTATGCGTCAATTTAGGTAGATCGTCTCGGTTTTTTATATAGCCATAGGCCGCAAGAGCGAGTGAAAAATTACGTCTTTGGAATTCAGGCAGTACAGCTGGCGTCAGAGTGAATTTTACCGTTTCAAGCGCTGCGTCTTTTTGTCTTGCTGTTTCACGTATGACGTCTAAAATTTCCTCGTCTTGATTTTGTACGACGACGTGGTTATGCGTTTGAATGATCCCTGCTTTTTGAGCTGCAATTTTAATAGTCGTATTGCCAAGTATTTCAGTATGATCAAGTCCGATATCGCTAATAACACAGACTTTGTCTTCCCTGCTGATTGTATTTGTTGAATCTAGCAGCCCTCCAAGTCCTGTTTCGATAACTGCGTAGTCTACTTTTTCTTTGGCAAATACCCAGTATGCGAATGCGATTAAAAGCTCAAAATAGGTTGGAGAAAGGTCGCTGTCGTCAATAATATTAAGGAACTCATTTAAGTACGTAAGAAACTGTTCGCTTTCAAGCGGTGTGCCGTCGATCTGGACTCGTTCGTTAATTGCTGTGATATGTGGCGATACAGTGAGGCCAGTACGTTTTCCTTTGGCCTGTAACATTCCTCGAATAAAATATGCCGTGGATGTTTTGCCCGATGTTCCGGCGATGTGGATGGATTTGAATTGTTCCTGAGGGTTACCTATGAGCTGAAGAATTTGTTCAGTCCGCTCTAGGTTATACGATTTCTTCATATCGGGTGGTGAATATGCAAGAAGAGCCTGCATGGCTTCATCTAACGACCCCAGTTGCCTCACAGAGCTATCTTTCGGCTTCCGGTAAGTGATTCAACAACAACCCGAGATTGGGCTGCTGCAGCGACGTCATGCACGCGCACAATATCGACGCCGTGCATCATAGCGTAAGATTGAACAACAACTGTACCCACTGCCCTGTTGGAAACTGGCGCCGGCTCGTTATCCATAGCTAATGCCTTACCTATAAAACTTTTGTTCGACGCGCCGTAGAGAACTCTATATCCCTGTCCTGTGAATTCATCAATGTGTTTTGTTAGCTCAAAACTCTGTTCGGCTGTTTTTGCAAACCCAATACCTGGGTCTAGGATGATATTTTCTTTTTTAATACCGGCCTTTACGAGTTCTTCGGCGTGACCCAGGAGAAAGTCTTTTGTTTCAGTTACGACGCCATTCGGGTAGTTGGTGAGCGAACTCATCGTCTCTGGCGTGCCGCGCATGTGCATGATTACAAGTTCACAGCCGGAATCTTTGACTAGCTCAATCATGCGCGGATCAATACAACCGGTGATGTCATTAATGATTGTTGCACCTGCTTTTAGGGCTGCCTGTGCTACATTGGGCTTAAAGGTGTCTACGGAGATTGGCTTATCGGTGAGCTGTCTTGCAAGTGTGATTACGGGTACGACTCGACGTATCTCCTCGTCAATATCGATAATCACGGCGCCTGGTCGAGTACTTTGACCCCCGATATCCAATATGTCGGCTCCCTGATCAAGAGCGGTTTGGATATGTTGCTTAAGCGCGGCTTCGTCGCTAGATGCTATACCGTCGCCAGAAAAAGAATCGGGTGACGTGTTGATAATGGCCATAATTTGAACCGACATATATCTATTCTACAGATCTTTTTTAGTGTGTGTCCAGATATTTCTGGACGAAGGTGTATTTAACGGCGGCGTGCGCGAGGGGCTTTTGGATATCAGAACGGACGACATCACTGAGTCTTTTGAGGGTATCAATGACTTCACTGCTCAGCGTTGGATACTGCATTGCCATCTGCCGGTCGTACTCGTCACGTGCCTGGTTGGCGGTGTCGAGCGTTCCCATAAGGTGTCCTGTCTCGGACAGCTTATATTCTTCGGACTTTGTGTCATAGTGCATGATCCTCGCTTCGCCGCTATGTCTGACGTTAGGATGTACTGAACTAAATTTCTCGTCAAAGGCGTATCCTCTTACTACAGCTTCGGTCACTCGATGATGCGGCTTTTTTTGACCAGCAGGAATATCACCTATAACGGTACCGTATTTTTTATCTAATCTTTTCTTTGCCACTTCTTCGTCTAGCCTAGCCTGTATGGATTTGTGAGTTAGCTCGCCCGTATCATGTCGGAAGTTATCGAATATCACAG
>Ga0193752_1001991_pt1 | contig 16061 bp, 16 predicted proteins | sample H1c1metaG_FD_144924 | JGI IMG/M metagenome (GOLD analysis project Ga0193752, IMG submission 144924) | Soil microbial communities from a riparian zone of the East river system, Colorado, United States - H1c1 | ecosystem: Environmental > Terrestrial > Soil > Riparian zone | place: USA: East River... | reverse complement strand
TCCTTTAGTAAGTTCTTCCGGCACAGCATACATCATGATCGATCTTTTATCCAGTTTATTTGCACGTATCAGGTCCCGGTCGTATTTAGAAAAGACCTGTTCATCAACTTCTTCTTTGGTCCAACCATCTGCTTCTTTGTAATATGCATAAACCGCTGGTTTGTTCCAGGGAATACCATTATCGGGCCGCTCATGTTCATGGATGCATCCAAGTGTATGCCCGAATTCGTGTAACACAACCCGGCTGTACTCATCATCGTTGGTAGCAGGCGCTAGCCAGCCCAGGTTCATGGTGGGCAAAGTTTTATCTTCAGATAATATATCAGTTCCCATCAAACTCCATGAGCCATCATTTTTATCAAATGCGATCCGGACATCAGCAGTTTTTTTGCGTGGGGTAAAATCAAATTCTATATTGGCATAATCCATCCATGTTTTTGCATGCCTGGTAACACGGTCCCTCACTTGTTTGTTTCCACCCAAAAAAGAAACAGTGATCCTCCGTCCTTTTTCCCATTCCTTACTTCGCTCGGTAGCCATTCTCGACAATGAAGTGATGTGTGCCGGTTTTTTGATCACATTTTTCCTGGCATAATCTTCCAGTATAGCCATATCCACTTTTGACAGATCCCTTAGGTTTGAAGGCTTTTCCAAAAAAGAATTCTTCAGGTCTTTAATGGCCCTGTGATGAGATACACGGCATTCCCGGCAATAATAAATATCTGAGAGCTTCATAAACATTGTTTTAGGTGAGATCATTGCTATGAAATATATGACAAATTATCTTAAAATACAATATAGCAGTTCATTATTTTACTTCTTTCTACAAATGAAATGACTTTATAAACCGGCATTCCCACTTATAAAAAAAGTGTTTTAACGCCGCAATCATTCTTTACATTTATAGATAAAACCTTAATAATGAAAAAATTATTTCTTGCTATCACGACCGTTGCGGCCATCATTTCCTGTAACAATGAATCAACAACTCAAAAACCGGATGTATTGGCTGGCAATCTAGACAGCACAATTAGTCCCGGTGAAGATTTTTTTGAATATGCAGGTGGTGGATGGATAAAGAGAAATCCTATACCTGCTGATCAGTCAAGTTGGGGTATCCCCCACCAGGTGATCGAGGAAAATGAAAAACGCCTTAGAGAGATTTCTGAAAAAGCAGCAGCAGCCAGTGCTGCCAAAGGAACACCTGATCAAAAGATAGGTGACTTTTGGGCCATGGCCATGGACAGTGCAAAAGTTGAGGCCGATGGTTTAAAACCCATACAGGCTTTGCTTGACCAGGTGAATGCAATTAAAGATGTACCATCGTTAATAAAGACAGTTTCAGACTTTAAAAAGATAGGTTCCAATACCTTGTTTGATGAGTGGGTGGGGCAAGATGATAAAAAAAGTGATGAAATGGCTTATGGTTTATGGCAAGGTGGCCTGGGTTTACCAGAGCGGGAGTATTATTTTAAGACGGATTCTGCTACGATCAACATACGCAACCAGTATGTAAACTATATCAGTAAAATACTCACCATGACCGGCGAAGATGCAACCGTTGCGGCCACGGCAGCCAAAAATATTCTCGCCATGGAAACCAAACTGGCTACAGTCTCCCGCAAAATGGAAGACCTGCGTGATCCTTATAAGAATTACAATAAAATGGCCATTAGCGACCTGCCCAAAATGGCTCTCAACATTGGCTGGAATGATTACCTGGAAAACCTGGGCGTAAAAAATGTTGACTCTGTTATAGTAGGCCAGCCGGAATTTTTTAAAGCCCTGAGTGATGAATTGGTTAAAACACCCATCAACGATTGGAAGCAATATGTAAAATTTAACCTGGTTAGTGATATGGCGGGTGTATTACCCGATGCTTATGGTAAGGAAGCTTTCAATTTCACAAAATTATTAAGTGGTGCTAAAGAAAGAAAACCACGATGGAAACGTGCAATTAGAATGGAAGAAGATGCTGTGGGTGAAATGCTGGGACAATTGTATGTAAAAGAATTCTTTAATGAAACTGCCAAAAAACGCTACACCAATATTGTAGAAGATATCAGGCAGGCCCTGAAGGACCGTATTGCCAGGTTGGATTGGATGAGCGACAGCACCAAACAAAAAGCATACGCAAAATTAGCTGCTATAAAAAGTAAAGTGGGTTATCCTGATAAATGGAAAGATTTTTCAACCATGGACATTGGCAGGGAAAGCCTTGCAAAAAATTATATAAACGCAAAACTATGGTGGCACAATTATAATTATAGTAAATTAGGTAAGCCTGTTAACAGGGATGAGTGGACCATGTATCCTCAAACTTACAATGCCTATTACAGTCCCAGCAATAACGAGATCGTTTTGCCGGCAGGTATTTTTACAGTACCGGGTTACCGCGATGAAGAACTGGATGATGCCATTGTATATGGTAACGGCGGTGCAGGCACCATCGGTCATGAAATAACACACGGCTTTGATGACTACGGCAGGCAATACGATGCCCAGGGGAATTTAAAAAGCTGGTGGACAAAAACTGATGAAGCCGTTTTTAATAAACGTGCTGAAGTAATGGTGAATCAGTTTAATGAATACGAACCGGTAAAGGGATACCATATAAACGGCAAAGCATCCCTGGGAGAGAACATTGCCGACCTGGGTGGCATTTTGCTGGGTATTGAAGCCTTTAAAAAAACAAAGCAGTACAAGGAGAATAAAAGCATTAATAACTTTACGCCCATGCAGCGCTTCTTTATGGGTTACAGCATTGGCTGGTTAAGCCACACAAGAGAAGAACAATTAAAAAACCAATTATTGTCGGATGTGCACTCCCCGGCAAAATACAGGGTTAATGGCCCACTCGCAGATGTGGATGAATTTTACACAGCCTTCAACATCAAGCCAACTGATAAAATGTACCGGGCCGATAGCTTGCGGGTAAGGATATGGTAATGACGAAAACGTATAAAAGTTTAAAACGTTTAAGGGTTTAAAGTTTTTATTATCTTACAGAACGATGTAACGACTTAAACCATTAAACGACTTAAACGTTTCCCATGCGTACAGAACTAAAAAAAGATGAAAAGATATTATTGATAACAAGACAGCATTGGTTAAGACTGGTGCTGCCTTTTTTTGCCTGGTTATTATTAACCGTGTTGCTGATACTGTGGCTTAACAATACCACGGCCTGGATCATCATTTTAGTGGCAGCCCTCTACCCTTTATTTGAGTATATCAACTGGCGGCACAACCTCTGGTCGGTAACCAACCTGCGTATCATTGATGAGACCGGCTTTTTTACACGCTACTCCAAAGAGAGCCCGCTTGATAAAATAAATAATGTTGAGTACGATCAAAGTGTGTGGGGCCGCATCTTTGGTTTTGGCAATGTAGATATACAAACTGCTGCAGAAATGGGCGAAACAAAATACCTGCTCATCCATCACCCCAAACTATTAAAAGATACCATTACACATGCCCAGGAAGAGTATAAAAAAAATCAACTAACCAGCCAGGCCAACCAACTGGCTGAAGCCATTGCCCGAACCAACCCTGTTGCAAAGGCATCGCAGCAAATGATCGCCGATGAACTGGATAAATTATTTTCATTGCTGCAGAAAGGCGCTATAACACAGGAAGAATACATGGCACAGAAACAAAAGCTGATGGCAGGCTGACCGTTGTTATTTTATCGTATCCCTGTCCCAGTGTTCCATCATAGCTGCAATGCTTTTATGTGTCTTTGTTTTAAGAAAGATCAGTAACTCCCTTTCTGCCAGTTTTTCTTTTTGATCTTGTAAAGCATTCCATAATTTTTGTAAAGCCTTTTTTCCACCGGCATCATAAATGCCTGCAGCCGCAGCATGCCACCGGCATTGGTACCAGCCATAATTCTTAGGATGCTTACGGGCAGCTTCACCATAGTGTTCCTGTATATCCTGGAGGCTGGTATATTTAAATTCCTTAGCGCCGCCTGCGATCACCATTTTAGGAAACAATGTCAACGCCGGTAATAATGACGGTTCCTTTTCTGCAATATAAGTATGCAATAAAATATTGGCAAACAATTCACTCATCCAGTTGCGCTGCATTTTAATACCGGCCTGCATGTGAAAAGCATGGCCCAGTTCATGAATTGCCAGCAGGTCAAAGAAAGCCTGCATGCTCAACTGTCCATCGCTACTGCTGTAGGTAGTTTGGATCGGTTTGCGAAGGGCTTCCGGCAATTGATTTAATGGAGGCAAAAAGCTTTTCCAGAAAGGATTATCCTCTGCAGCCACGATAAGCCTTTTATTCTTTTCATTGTAATGTGGCATGCCATATACTACCGGCTCGGTTGTATACCTGTTCCAATCCTTAGCACCCAGGATCAATAAGGTAACGTTTGGTTTAAACTTCAGCAATGCCTGGTGATAAGCCATTGCCCTTTCGATCTGCAAAGCCGTAGTCTCAGCTCTTTGCTGATGGCCGGAACTATAGTACACGGGGAAATCATGGTTCTTCAACTGATCAAGTGAATCAATGTTCTGTGCCTTTGATACGTTTAAGGCAAATAGTAAAAAGCTGAAAAGAGCATATTTCATGATTGCTTATTTTAAAAGCAAATCTCTAAAATGCAGCAAAAAGTAAATAGTATAAAAACGACATTATAGCCGCATGCCCCTCTGCATACGCAGGGGCGTATTTTCCAGCTCCTTTTCAATGATACCGGGGGTGATGCCGGCAAATTCTTTAAAGTCGCGGATAAGATGCATCTGGTCAAAATAACCGCACTCATATGCAATATTGGTCCAGCTCAGGTGGGGAAAATCTTCACGTAATCTATATGCTTTTGAAAAACGAACCAGCCGGGCATATACTTTTGGCGAAAAGCCAATGCGTTCTTTGCTTACCCTTTCAAATTGCCGCAGGCTAAGGCAGGCAAGTGAAGCTACCTGCTCAATGGGTATATTTCCATTTACCCGTAAAAGCTCCATCATGGCGCTATCAAACGGTAAAGGTTTTTTCAGGAGTCTCACTTTAGCAAGCAAAAATTCCTCCATTACTTTTTTTATTTCATCAAAGTTTTCTGCTTCCTGCAACTTTTCATTTACCTCCTTCATCTCATTTCCAAAAATATCAGCTGCATCATAACTGGCATCGATCGTTTCACCCATTGGAAATCCTAATAAACGGAACAAGCCGCCGGGGTGAAAACCTACCCGCACTGCTTTATGGTTTTTATTTACATCCAATACAACACTGGATGACTGCAGGCCTACAACTACACTCCTCGGTTGCAGTACAAAATCTTCTCCTTTTTTTTGAACTTTTATCCGGTCATTAATATAAAAGAACAGTGAGGTTTGTGGTGTAGGAGGATAACAGATAACGCTGGCTTCGCCTTCTTCCAGTGCTGCATCAATGACCATGATACAATTAATGAATTCCTGTAAAAGAATATGCGGTGTATAAAACTGTACCTGCACAGAAAGATTTTTATGAAAGTTACAAAACAATATGCAGATCGCTATTTACCACAGGCAGGTTTGGAGTTTTCACTAAAGTTCAGTTTCTTTAACAGGCTGACCGTTAAATATTAATCAATGGTATCCTTATCTGCCCTGAACTTAAGAATACTTATTTGCAGGTTATTTAATAAACCCCTTTTCATTCTTAAAGTTGAGAATGGAATTGTAACCAAAGCTTTTGGGTTTGCAAAACCCGGCTTTATTCTTGATTGCATTGAGATCGTCAAATTAAATAACTTTAGATCCGGCTTTATATATGCTGCAAATGGAAAATTTGGTAAGCCAGTATTAAGGTCTTCAAAAGAAGTCCCGGGAGACATGCTTCAACAGTTGAGAAATGCCTGGGGTATTAATTCCTGAAAAACATGGCTAAAAAAAAGTTCGGGCGTTTTTGGAAGGTGCTTAAAATTTTCTTTGCTGCCTTTTTTATAGTAGCGATTACTCTTGTTGTACTTTTCTATTATAGAACCGATGTTACAAAAAACATTGACAACTATGGATACGGGCTTCCATTCAAAAAAGGAACCAGCCACCGGGTTGTTCAGGGGTATGGGGGTTTGTTTTCTCACAAACACATTGCTGCTATAGATTTTGAGATGCCGGTTGGCACAACAGTTTGTGCAGCAAGAAACGGAACAGTCTACAGCTATAAAGAAGACAGTGACCAGGGAGGTGTTTTCTCAGGAAGCAAGGCTAACTATATCATGATTAAACACGATGATGGAAGTTTTGGTTGTTACTGGCACCTGAAAAAAAATGGCGTATTGGTTAAAAACGGATATGTTTTTGCAGGACAGGAAATAGGCCTGAGTGGCGCTACAGGAAATGTGTTAAGGCCACACCTTCACTTTTCTGTGAAACGGGTATTGAACTACCAAATGGATTCATTCTTAAAAACAAAATTCAGGACTACCGATGGTTTGATGTTTTTGGAAACAGGTTCATCTTATCAAAGACCAGATTAATAGCAACCGGCCTCACCTGCAGTCACCGATAATACAAATACCTAAAATATGCTTAAAGAAACCTACATAAACCTCTTAACAACATACACAAATGACAATAGCCTGATACAAACGCTATGGGCTGAAATTGAAAAAAGCTATACCAACAAAAAAAGGCATTATCATAGTTTACAACACCTTGAAAATATGCTGCAACAACTCAGGGAAGTAAAACATAAGATACAAAATTGGGATGCTGTTTTATTCTCCTTATTCTATCACGATATTGTTTACAATGTCTTAAGATCAGACAATGAAGCAAAAAGCGCTGCAATGGCGGAAAGAAGAATGAAAGAGATCTCTGGCCCTGCCGGCATCATTGAAGCCTGCAGTAAAATGATACTGGCAACTGCAGCACATAACCAGGACACAGATGAAGACACCAATTATTTTACAGATGCTGATCTTTCTGTATTAGGACAGGATTGGAAAACATATAGCTTGTATTACACTAACGTCAGGAAAGAATATTCAGTTTACCCGAACCTGGTCTATAACCCCGGCAGGAAAAAAGTACTGGCTCATTTCCTGGGCATGGACAGCATTTACAAGACTGATCACTTCCGTAACAAATTTGAAATGAATGCCAAAGAGAACCTGCAAAGGGAACTGGAATTGCTTTCATAATATAAAACCTGACCCTTCTTACCCCTTCAATTGATACTTAAATGACTGGTTCATTGTTCATAGTCAGCAGGGGTTAGATTTGCTCTATTCCCACAACAAACCCACATTAAACCACATTTTTTGTGGTTTAATGTAACATTCTTATACTATTAATATGTAATATACCCGAATTCAATTGCTGATGAACTGGTATAAACTACTATTTTCCAATAAAACCGGTCTCTAAAAGGCCACTTTTCCGCAGGATGCTGCGCATAAAGAGGGTTACCTGGGTCTGTTCTTACAGTCAGCAAGGGGTTAGATTCGTCTTATTCCAACATCATTCCCGCATCCCACATCATCTCACATAAAATGTGGCATGATGTGGTGTTGATCTGTATTTATAATTTTTGAAATGCTTGTTAGAACACTGGTGCAGGATAAGATAATGGCTGGCCCCGGGTGTATTTTACTTACATTAACCTGCCGGTACACGCTGAAAAATGCTTACATTTAATTATTATACAATAAGATAACCCGGTTAGCGTTTTTGCCTGGTAACCATCCTTTCAATTTGTTTACTATGAAAACAACTGTACTTTTTACTTTTTTCACACTATTCATCGCCGCACAGGCCAATGCAGTTACCAGGTATGTAAGCCCGTTCCCTTTGGGCATCGGGCTTGCCGATGGTACCAGCTGGGCCAATGCTTTACCAAATACTTCCCTGCAAGCCGCCATTACCGCTTCAACAAGTGGCGATGAAGTTTGGGTGATGGCAGGAACCTATTTTACCACAACCGGTACCAACCGGAATATTTATTTCAGTATGGTAAACGGCGTGGCCATCTATGGAAGTTTTGCCGGCACAGAAACCAGTCCGTCGCAACGCATCTTTTCATGCGGGTACAATTCTGTATTAAGTGCAGAGATCGGTGTGGCGGGCAATGCCGATAACAGTTACCATGTGATCAACAACAGCAGTTTAAACAATACTGCTATACTGGATGGATTTACCATCACCGGCGGCCATGCAAATTTCGACCTGCTGGGTAATGATCCCAGGAGCCTGGGCGGTGGCATATTAAATACAGGTTCGGGTGGAGGCATCTGCAGTCCTACCATACGCAATTGCTTATTCACTGGTAACACCGCATTATTTGGTGGTGGTATTTTTGATCATGGGCAGAACAGTGGTAATGCAAACCCCGTTATCACCAATTGCATATTTACATTGAACACAGCAACCGGCGGTGGTGGCGCCATAGATAATTTTGGTTACAATGGCAATGCAAGCCCGGTAATTACCAACAGCATTTTTTATAACAATACTGCAACCGACAGGGCCGGCGCCATGTACTGCTGGGGTGGAGGCAACGGCAATGCAAGTCCAACGATATTGAATTGTCTTTTTATAAACAACTCCTCTGTTGATGGCGGGGCTATTGTATCTGACAGAACAAATTTTGTATCAGGTAATTCGGGTACAGCAAACCCGACCATTCGTAACAGTGTCTTCTGGGGCAATACAGCTTCAGGAACAGGCCCGCAGTTTTATATTCTTGGCGGTGCAGGCTTTGCTGCTACTTATTCTGTCATTGATGTAAGTAATCAAAATGCGCCACATGCCATTACAGGGCCGGGCACAGGTAATATCAGCATTGCCCCAACCTTCCTGGATATCAGCAATGCCATCGGCCCGGATAATTGCTGGTTTACCAATGATGACGGATTACAATTTCAAACAGGTTCAGTTGGTATTAATGCAGGTGACAATACCGGTGTACCAGCCTATGATATCAGGAACTTTGCCAGGATAGCGAATGGTATTGTTGATATGAATGCGTACGAATTCAATTCATCCACACTGCCGGTAAACCTGCTGAGCTTTTTTGGCCGTGCAGGCGATGATGCGAATTTTATTTTCTGGAGTACAGCTTCCGAAAATCAGCATCATCATTTTGAAGTATTGAGAAGCAATAACGGATCGAATTTCCAAACCATCGGAACTATTACTGCAGCAATCAACAGCAACGGAACAAAACAATATAGTTTTACCGATGATCATCCGGCACAACAAAAACATTACTACCGTTTAAAACAGGTTGATGTGGATGGCGCTTATGTACTCAGCAATATTATTTTACTTACCAATAAAGGAGATAAGCAACAGGTACAGGCATTTCCCAACCCGGTAAAAAGCAGCACAACTATACTGTTTAATGAACCCATAACAGGCAATGAAACGTTCTTATTATTCAATAGTAGTGGTCAATTGAGCGACAGGATCATCATCAATGGAAGTAGTACCACCCGGGTTAATATGAGCGGTAAGGCTCCCGGCTTATACCTGCTGGTAAATCATAAGTTGGGGTTAACGATAAGACTGAATAAGGTGATGGAGTAAGACACCTGATTCAGGTACAGTTTTAAAATTGATCCCCATTAGAAAATTGTACCACCGGTTGCGTATATTTATGTGTTGCCAACAATGCTTCTTTGCTAATGGTAAAACAAACATTGAATCATCAAAACAACCAGGCCATGCAACCTATAAAAATAATAGCCAGGTATACGATCCTTCTTTTCATGCTTTTCTTAGCTAAACCCGTACTGGCCCAGCGTCCCAATATTATTTATATCATGACCGATGATATGGGTTATGGTGACCTGAGTTGTTATGGGAACAAAAAATTTATGACCCCCAACCTGGATAAACTGGCTTCACAGGGCGTGAAGTTTGTGAATGCTTATGCGGCCGCACCTGTTTGTACCCCAACCCGTACAGCCCTGATGACCGGCCGTTATCCTGCCAGGCTCACACTGGGATTACTGGAGCCTCTTCGTTCGCCTGGTAAAGACAGTGCTTATGGATTGACCGGCGACATCCCTTCTTTAGGCATCCTGATGAAAGCAGGTGGGTACGAAACCGCGTTGATCGGAAAATGGCATTTGGGTTTTATGCCCCGGCATAGCCCAATAAAAAATGGATTCGATTATTTTTTTGGCATACATAGCGGCGGGGCTGATTACATCTCACATAAAGGCGAAAATGGAACAAGGTCTTATGACCTGTATGAAAATGATTCCCCGGATTATACCAAAGGTTACCTGACGGATCTTTTCTCTCAAAGATCTGTTTCATTCATAAATCAAAAACACGATAAGCCATTCTTTTTAATGGTAACGTATAATGCCCCTCACTGGCCCTGGCAGGGTCCCACTGATCCGGCTTATCCTGATTCAACAGACTTTACTGCGGGTGGCTCCCCGGCTATTTATGCTGCCATGATGAAAAGTCTTGATGATGGGGTTGGAAAAATAATGGAGGCCCTGGACGGATCAAAATTGAACAACAACACAATAGTAATTTTTACGAATGATAATGGTGGCGAAAGATATTCTGATAACGGAGGTTTATCGAAGTCTAAAATGACAGTTTGGGAAGGTGGTATCAGAGTGCCTGCTTTTGTAAGATGGACGGGTAGAATAAATGCCGGTATCACAACAGAACAAATGGCCATTACCATGGACTGGACTGCAACCATACTTAAAGCAGCAGGAGCAAAAGCCGATACAAACTATTCTTTAGATGGCATTGACCTGATGCCGGTATTAACAGGGATATCCGGCAATATAGACAGAACATTTTACTGGAGAATATTTCAGCGGAGAGATCAAAAAGCGGCCAGGGATGGGAAATGGAAATACCTGAAAGATGAAAAGGGTGAATACCTGTTTGACTTAAGTGTTGACCAGGAGGAAAAAAATAACCTCAGGGAAAAAGAAAAAGAGCGGTTCGAAAAGATAAAAGCAAAATTAGCCGGGTGGGAAAAAACTGTATTGCAGCCGATACCGCTTTAATAATTGCATAGTAGAATTTTTCGTTACTTTATGAACATGGTTACAGAAAAATTTCCAAAGATCTATTTATACAGGCGTATTGTACAGGCCAAATTATTTATAGACAGTCATTTTCACGACAACATCGACCTTGGCGCCATTGCAGATGAAGCATTCTTTTCAAAATTCCATTTTATAAAGCTGTTTAAAAAAACTTATGATAAAACGCCACATCAATACCTCATATCTGTAAGAATTGAAAAGGCAAAACTGCTTTTACAAACAGGAATGGCCGTGGCCGATGTTTGTTTCTCCGTTGGTTTTGAAAGCATCAGTTCGTTCACCGGGCTTTTCAAACGGCTTAGCTCAATTACACCTTCCCAGTATCAGAAAGATCAGTTGAAACGGAAAACCGAGATCAGCATGACACCACTGAAATTCGTTCCCAATTGCTTTGCGGAGCAAAAAGGCTGGAAAACCGCAATTTTAAAGAAGTGAAATATTTTGGAAAAGCTCATTTTTGTATCCTTAACAACAAAAAATAACAGCAATGATCACAAAAATGAATCATGTAAGCATCTTTGTTCTGAACCAGGACAGCGCTTATGAATTTTACGTAAATAAACTCGGTTTTAAAGTGCATACAGATGCGCCCATGGGGCCCGGTATGCGCTGGCTAACTGTCTGCCCGCCGGAACAACCTGATCTTGAAATTTCATTAATGGCAATTGACGAAGGCATGATGTTCAAAAAAGAAGGGGCAACACAGATGAGAGATTTGGTCAGCAAAGGCACTTTTGGTTTTGGGGTTTTTGAATGCAATGACCTGCTGGCAACTTATGAAGAGCTTAAAGCGAAAGGTGTATCGTTTAAAAAAGAACCAACTAAAGAGTTCTATGGATTTGAAGCATTGTTCACTGATGATTCAGGTAACTGGTTTTCTCTTGGAGAAAAAGAGAAGAAATAATATAATTTCTACTTTCCCTTCCTAAGACGGGTGCCTGCATATTTTACTTAGGTCTGCAGGACTCGTTTTAATAAATGCTGTTTGCCCTATTACAAGGTTGCTACCGCCCAAATAAACAGCTTTAGTTTTCAGCATAAATTCCTTTTCTTTATAAAGTTGATCTTATGATCAGCATAAGCATATTACCAAACAACTACTGGCATGACCATCATCAGCAAACTGGCAAGTTCATTAAACAGGCGTGATGAAGTTCCCAACCAGGAACTGGCAAAACAAATAGCAAAAGCCAACGACACCAAAGCAGTTAAGGAATTATTTGAAAACCTCCGCAACAAAAGCAAAGACATTCAGCATGATTGCATAAAAGTGATCTACGAAACCGGTATGCTGAAACCGGATTTGGTTGCCGGGTATATAAGAGAGCTGCTGGCCCTGCTTACCCATAAAAACAACCGCCTGCAATGGGGCGCCATGATTGCATTACATATCATTGTAAATGAAGATCCCAAAGCCATTTATGCAGCCCTGCCAAAAATTATGGATGCGGCAGACAAAGGCTCGGTGATCACAAACGACCATTGCATCGGCATCCTTATTAAAATGTGTTCAGTAAAAAAATATGCAGCAGATGCATTTGCATTACTCAATGAAAGACTAAAAAAAAGCCCCGGCAACCAGTTGCCCATGTATGCCGAAAATGCTTTGCCAATTATAAACGAAACAAACAAAGCAGCTTTTATACAAACATTACAGTCCAAACTTGGCAACATTGAGAAAGATACCAAACGGGCAAGGGTTGAAAAAATAATAAAAAAACTAACCAAATAAACAACAGCTTATGTGGAAACAAATCTTTAAAACAACACTCATTGCAGGAAGCCTTGACATCATAGCAGCCTGCACACAGGCATGGCTTGCCAAAGGCACCAAACCGGGTATCATTTTAAAATACATTGCAAGTGCTGTATTTGGAAAAGATGCTTTTGCCGGTGGCACCGGCATGATACTGTGCGGCCTGCTCTTTCATTTCATGATCGCATTTGCCTGCACGTTGGTTTATTTCCTGCTGTATCCAAAAATAAAATTACTGCACTGGAATATTTTTTTCAGTTCATTACTGATAGCCATCATTGCCTGGACAGTAACTACCCGGTTGATAATACCATTAAGCCAGATAAAACAACCTCCCTTCGATCTGACGAAGGCCCTTATTGCAGTTTCGATCTTATACGTTTGTATTGGTTTACCGGTCAGTTATTTTGCAAAGCGCTTTTACAGTACACAAAAATGATCTAAACTTCATTTTGAATTGTCGTTTGGCTAATTGAGTTGTCAGCCTGAGCCTGTCGAAGGCGGGTTACCTAAACAAATCATACCGGCTTCGACAAGCTCAGCCTTGACACCCTTTCAAACTAAACATTACAGGTGGCAACGCTCACAACGATTGCTGAATATTTTTTATCTTGTAGCCATGCTTTCTTTCAGTACCACCATATTACAATTTGCCCGGCAGGGCGAAAAGACAGGCTGGACCTATATTGTGGTGCCCGCAGCCATCGCTGATAAATTAAATCCCGGGGTAAAAAAATCTTACAGGGTAAAAGGCAAGCTCGATGAATTTAAAGTAGAGAAAATTGCATTGATACCAATGGGCAAGGGTGATTTTATTTTAACCGTTAATGCCGCTCTACGTAAAGGCATAGGCAAAAGAAAAGGAGCAACCGTTAAAGTACAACTGGAGATGGATCACTCCCCTATCCTTCCACCAACAGAATTACTGGAGTGTTTGCAGGATGAACCCGAAGCATTGAAATATTTTAACAGCCTGCCGCAGGGCCACCGTAATTATTTTACCAAATGGATCGAAAGCGCCAAGACAGAGCCCACCAAAACAAAACGCATTGCACTGGTAATAAAAACCATGATACGTAAAATGGATTTTGGTGCTATGCTGCGTGAAGAAAGGGATGAAAGGAAAATGTTAGGACGGTAAGCCGATGCTGGATACTGGACAGACCCTGAAATATCAGAAAGTTTTTCAACAATTGAACTCCTTCCAGGATCAAGCACCAAGTATCCAGTATCAATGTAACAAGATGCTGGTTCCCTTTTGCTGAATGAATTTTCCGGTATCTGTATTTGTATAGGTCAGTATCCATACATAGGTTCCTACATCTGCAGGCTGGCCCTTAAATCTTCCATCCCATCTTTTTGTCCAGTCACGGGTTTCAAAAACCAATTGGCCAACACGGTTATACACCCGGAAAAGCAGGCCTGCCGCCTTGTATGCATTTAAAGGATACAGTTCATCATTAAGCCCGTCCCTGTTGGGCGTAAAAGCATTGGGCACGGCAATATAACAACTGTTGGGCACCACGATCTTTTGTATGGCCGTATCCGAACACCCCCTGTTATTCTGTACGATCAATCTTGGAAAAATATTGGTGGTAACATTGGGTACCGGATAGGATTGCGGGGAGGGATTAGGTGAATTGCTGATGATGCCATTGCCAAAATCCCAGCGCCAGCTTACAAGATTTCCTGTACTGTTATTCTGAAATGTTGCCAGTTCATTGGGACAAACAACAGCTGTTACCTCAAAGGCAGCTTTCACTTCATTATCTATAAATATGGAAACGGTATCGCTGGTATCACGACAAATACCATTGGATACAATTAAATAAGTTTTTTTAAGCCCCGGCGTACCATATAATATCGTTGGGTTTTGTAAGGTACTGTTACGGGTACGATCAAAATTCCATCTCCAGGAATTCACTTCATTGGCTCCATCATGAAAATAACTGATGGTATCCCTGTCGCAACCATATTTAATAGCGTAACTGAAATCGGCATTCACTGTGTCCTTGGTATTAAATATAAGGCTTCCGGTAGTGGTCACCTGGTTGCACTCATCGGTAATGGAACCTGTCAGACTTATCCGGTAAGTACCTTTTGTTCTGATGGGTGCAGATAAATTGGTTGCCAGTTTTACTTTTATGATCGGTGTTAATCCATCTGCATTGCAAACACCGGTGGCACTTATAACATTCACTGGTTCAGAGCCTGCAAGGATCGTTATATTAAAATCACTGCCATCGGGAGCGATGCTGCTGCATTGAATATTTTTTTTGAAGACTAATATTACTTCATCAGGCCTGCACCCGAGTGGTGAAATGCTGTCCATGGGTGTTGGTATCAGCGGGTAAACTACCATGGAGATACTTTCATTCACAGGAATTCCTATGTCGCAGTTGTCCAGTATGGTATTAAAATCTGATCCGAAACGGATATTTATATTGTAGGTACCGGGAGGCAAAGGTGCATCCAGCGTAAGCTCCAGGGAATCCATATCAAAACTGGTGGTACAGCCAAGTGCAGTTGCTGAAATTACATTCGCCACCGAAGGGGTTATGGTAAACTCTGATCCGGTACCGGTAAGGGTAGTACACCTCATTTTTTTGTTCAGTTTAATGGTAGCTTTCGTACCATCGCAGGCAGCACGGGCACTTTCCATATGGGGTGGTTTTACATCCGTAATGCTGGCAGTGCCACCGCCGAAGGTAAGGTTATATCCATTTGGTGTATCTGTAAAATGGCTTACGAGTAAAATATAATTATGCCCGGCGATCAATGTAGGCATGGCACTCATTAAAGGAACCCCTGGCCCATCACACTCACGTAAACTGCCGGCCCCGGAACTGGTGCCGGTTGTACCAAACTCAGCACTCCAGTTATAGGCAACGATCAAACCCGGATCTGAATAAATGTCATCCGGGTTGCGGCCGGTAACATCAAATATTTCCCAGTCATAATCTTCGGGGGTATTGGGTGCAATTTGAAAACCAAAAGTACCTGTTGCAAAACAGGTAAATTTATACCAGAATGGATTTTTATCAGAAAAGGGGCCACGTGGGCAGGGAGGCGCCGGTATGCTTCTACCTCCGCAAAACGGAACAGTAGTTTGTGAGAAGACCGCAGTACCGCAAACCGGGAATGCAGTAGAGGGATTTTGCCCGAGGGTAGTACAGATTTGGGCATTCCCCTGTGCCAATATTGAAAGACAAAAAGCAAACAGGGAAAGTATTTTTTTAATCATAAGTATTGCAAATTATTACAAAGACCCTTTTATTG
>Ga0193752_1001990_pt1 | contig 16062 bp, 20 predicted proteins | sample H1c1metaG_FD_144924 | JGI IMG/M metagenome (GOLD analysis project Ga0193752, IMG submission 144924) | Soil microbial communities from a riparian zone of the East river system, Colorado, United States - H1c1 | ecosystem: Environmental > Terrestrial > Soil > Riparian zone | place: USA: East River... | reverse complement strand
GGGCGGCGCTGGTGACCCTCGGCATCGGCTGGAACTTCCTCTACATCGGCGGCACCACGCTGCTCACCGAGACCTACCGGGCGGAGGAGCGCGCCAAGGCGCAGGGCGCCAACGACCAGGCGATCTTCATCATGATGGCGATCTCCTCCTTCACCTCCGGCCTGACCGTGACCACCTCCGGCTGGGAACGGGTCAACCTGTTCGCGCTGCCGCTGATGGTGCTGATCGCGATTGGCATCGGCTGGTACGCGTTGCGCACCCGGGCTGCAAAGGCGGGCGCCTAGATGCTTCCCCCGGCTTCAGTCGGCCAGCCGCTGGAGGAGGTAGACACGCCTGCGCTGATTCTCGACCTGGATGCGTTCGAGAGGAATCTGCAGACCCTCAAGAAAGCCGTCGACGGCCGGGTGCGCATCCGGCCGCACGCCAAGACCCACAAGTGTCCGGAAGTCGCGAAGCGCCAGATCGCGCTCGGCGCGGTCGGCATGTGCTGCCAGAAGGTCTCCGAGGCGGAGGCGATGGTCGAAGGCGGTATCACCGACGTCCTGGTCAGCAACGAAGTGGTCGGCGCGCCCAAGCTGGCCCGCCTGGCGGAGCTCTCGCGCCGCGCGCGCCTCGGCGTCTGCATCGACAACGCGTCGAACCTGCGCGAGATCGGGAAATCCGGCGCGCGGCTGGACGTCTACGTCGAGCTCGAAGTCGGCATGCGCCGCTGCGGCGTCGCGCCCGGCGAGCCGGCCGTCGCGCTGGCGCGCGAGATCGGCAACTACCCGAACCTGCGCTTCGCCGGCCTGCAGGCCTACCACGGCCGAGCGCAGCACATGCGCGGCATGGACGAACGCCACGGCGTGATCGAAATCGCCGCGCAGCATGTTTTTCATACCAAGAAACAGCTGGAAAAAGCAGGCATCGCCTGCCCGATCGTCACCGGCGCGGGCAGCGGCACCTTCATGTTCGAGGTCGGCTCGGGCGCCTGGGACGAGATCCAGGCGGGCTCCTATGCCTTCATGGACGCCGACTACGCGCGCAACGAGTGGGCGGCGCCGCTGCCGCGCTTCGAGCACGCGCTCTTCGTCTATGCCACCGTGATGAGCCGTCAGTCGGATCAGGTGGCGATCGTCGACGCGGGCCTGAAAGCCTCGAGCGTCGATTCGGGCATGCCGTCGGTATGGCAGCGGTCCGGGCTGGCCTATACCCATGCCTCGGACGAGCACGGCTGGGTGGAAGGTCCCGCCGTGCCGGCCCTGGGTGAAAAAATGCTCCTCGTTCCGGGTCATTGCGACCCGACGATCAACCTCCATGACTGGTATGTTTGTGTCCGCAGGGGGATCGTGGAGGATCTGTGGGCCATCACCGCACGCGGGGCACTGACATGAGGTTGCTTCTGATCGCAGCAATGCTGGCCGCCTGTCCGGCGCTGGCGCAGGAGAAGAAGGCCGAGGGCAATGCGGTCGAGCGCACGGCCAAGAAGGCCGCCAACGCCACCGAGCGCAACGCGAAGCGGGCCGTCGGCGCGGTGGAGCGCGGCGCGAAGAAAACCGACAAGGCCCTGAACAACGCGGCTAAAAAGACCGAAAACTGGGTCAAAGAGAAGACGAAGTAGGCCGCAATGAAAAAGCAGAAGTCCGCGATCGCGGTTAGCGACGAGCGCGGCTACCGCACGCTGCACGTCGGCGGCGAAGCCATCCAGAGCACCATGCGGATCTCGGACCCGTGGGCCCTCGCGCTCGACTACACGCGCTGCATGATGGCCTTCCTGCTGTTCCATCCCGAGCCGCGCGAGGCGCTGATGATCGGCCTGGGCGGCGGCTCGCTGGCGAAGTTCTTCCACCGCCACTTCAGGAAGACCGGCGTGCGCGTAGTGGAGCTCGACGAACGCGTGGTCGTCGCCGCGCGTACACACTTCTCGCTACCGCCGGACGACGCGCGGCTGCGCGTGGAGATCGGCGACGGCGCCGAGGCGCTCGCACCCGAGTGCTGCGACGTGCTGGTGGTCGACGCCTACCACGACGAGATCCACGTGCCGAAGCTCGCCACCGCGGCGTTCTACGACGCCGCCTACCTGGCGCTCGCCGAGGAGGGCGTGATGGTGGTCAACTTCATGGACGACGACCGGCTGCTCAACGACTATCTGCGGCGCATGGAGGCCGCCTTCGGCGGCCGCGTGCTGGCGATGAAGGCGCTCTACGACCCCAACGTCATCGCGTTCGCCATCAAAGGTTTCGACTCGACCATTCCCTGGGATACCCTGCGCGAGCGAGCGCAAAGCCTTGAATCCCGTTACGACCTGCCGTTTCCGCGCTATGTCTCGCGCCTGCGCGGCATGAACCGGGTGACGGCGCAGGAGCTGCTGATCGGGATCGGGCCATGATCGATCCCGCCGACACCGCGATCCTCGTCGCCATCGCCTTCGCCGGCGCGCTGATCTTCGGCATCACCGGCTTCGGCTCGGCGCTGATCACCATCCCGCTCGCCTCGCACATCGTGCCGCTGCCGTTCGCGCTCGCCCTCTTCGCCGTCTGCGACCTGGCCGCCGCCCTGCGCGTCGGCTTCGAGAACCCGAGGAACGCGGTGCGCGCCGAATGGCACCGCCTCATCCCGATGATCCTCGTCGGCACCGCGCTCGGCGTCACGCTCCTCGTCAACCTGCCGAAGAAAACCGCGATGACCGCGCTCGGCGTCTTCATCCTGCTCTTCGCCCTGTACAGCCTCTATCCGAAGAAAAGCGAGAACGTGGTTGCCGGCGGCTGGGGCTGGCTCGCCGGCCTCGCCGGCGGCATCACCAGCACCCTCTTCGGCGCCGGCGGCCCGCCCTACGTCATCTACCTCTCCCACCGCGGCCTCACCAAGGAGCAGTTCCGCGCCACCCTCGGCCTGACCACGATGACCAGCATCGGGCTGCGCGTTATCGCCTTCCTCATCACCGGCCTGCTGCTCGACTTCCAGGTCTGGTTCACCGCCGTATTCGCCATCCCCGCCATCCTGCTCGGCATCTGGGTGGCGCAGCGCATCTACCTTAAGATCTCCCGCGACGCCCTCCTGCGCGCCGTCGCCGTGATGCTCCTCGCCTCCGGCGCCTCCCTGATCTGGCGCTCGCTAGCCTAGTTCGGTTCGCCCCCCTGACAAGGGGGGGGCGTGAGCCGCAGGCGAACGGGGGGTTGGGGTTCACTCGACCTTCGCACCCTTCTCGATCAGGATTTGCCGCAACAGCGACCGATGGCATCGCGCCTCGTCCTCGCAGTAGCACCCCACCGAGAAATTCGAATCGTGCGATAGCTTGGCCAGCACATCAGCCGCGCGACTCGCGTCAGGCTTCGCCATCTCCGCCCGATACTTCTTCGCGAACCGCGCCCATTGCGCCGGTGTCTTCGCCGCAAGGCCCAGCTTCATCGTCGCGAGGCTCGGCGCGAGTGTCGGGAACCACACGTCGTAGTAGTTACGGGATGCAAAGTCGCTCTTGGGAACGCCGCGCGGCGGGCGGCGCACGGTCCCGATCCGCACGCCTTCGCCTTTGGAGCGCGGTTTCCCAAGCCTGACGATCCGGGCTACCACGCGAGACCTACGTAGCGGTTTTTCAAAGTCATCGACATCATTTTTCCCGCGACGCAATTGATGTTCCTGCCTAACGCGTCGGCTACAACCGCCTAGGCGACCTTGGCGGGTAGCTCATAAGACACCTTTGTACCGATTACTCTGACTACGCCCTTGGTCTGTAAGCGCTCCAGCAGAGCCGACACTTCCTGCTCCGATAGTTGCTTCTGGAACAATGCGCTGATCGTGCTGGAAAGTTTCGTCAGGGTGCGAGGCTTCGCCACGCCCCTCGCGTGAAGGTCGTTAATGATCCGGGTCAGCTTTTCGGCCATCGATTGTGACGGCTGGGGCAGCGCCGGGCGAATGACGGCAACCGATACCCCGGTTTTCCCCGCGATGGTCTTGTTCGGGCACTTGAACTGACCCTTCTGATTCAAGACCACTCCAATTTTCTGCTTGAGCGACATGCTTCCAAACAACGCATTCAAGGCCTTGCAGCAGGCCACGCAGTTGTCGTCGCTATTGGCCCCGCCGTTGGCGCTTGCGACAAGGTGCTCAACGCTCGCTTCGCTCTGCGAAAGTACTTTCTTGCAGAAGAAGCACGCGCCACCTTGCGCGAACATCAGTCGATCTAGGGGCTTCGTTGGCATGGACTTACCATTTCGGCTTCTCACTACGCTCCAGCCTCAAGACAGCATCGGCTGCGAATTGTTCGATAGGTCTCGTTGTGAGTATGCTCCCGGGCGCAATGTTTAATGCAGTCGTGGCTTCGGCCAATCTATTCAGCTTCGCAAGGCTGGCAAGCACGCCGGATTGAGCAGCTCCTTTGTGGGGCGGATACGCGCTCATGGAACTCATGCTATTTGCTTCCTTATAGCTCAGGAGCGCCTCGGCGTACTTCGTTTGGGAGAACTGAGCCTGTCCAAGGCAAAGTTTCGGGGCGGGATCACTCGGAAGCAGCTCTCTTGCCTTAGAGCAATACTTCTCCGCTTTTATGTAGTCCCTCTTATAGATCAAGCAGGAGCCGGTGCGTCGATTCCAATCTCCGGAGCGGGAGGCGCTCGGGTCGAGTTCCAACGCGGTCATGAAAGCGTGGAGAGCTTTGTCACAGTCTCCAATCGTATAGAACGAAATCCCAAGATTGCCAAAGGCGGCTGCATTTCGGGGAGCCAGTTCCGTGGCGCGTGTCAACACTTCGATGGCGGCGAAGTAATGTCTGAAACGCGTGAGCGCGGTCCCGAGGTGGAATAGAGCGGTAGCGTCATTCTTGTCCGCTTGGTCAATTACATGCTTCATCGCTTCCTCTGCAGTGCCGCCATGGGCGTTGAGGCTCTCTTCCAGTAGCTTCATGTATTCCTGTTCCGTCGGTGAGGCATGAACCACCGTTGGGAAGGTCAACACCATGACCGAAAAGATTGCGGCACCAAAGTAGATCGCTATACCTTCTCTCGCAGTGCGCCGAGATGTAATTGCCACTAGCCGACGTCCCTTGGTGCTGGTTCTTCAACATCGGGTTCTGGCACCTCCTTCGCGCGAGGATCGCCGATGCGCTTGAAGTATTCGACGAGCGGCGCGGGGCGGTAGGAGGAATCCTTGTCCCAGCGCGCGAGCACGGAGGGGTGTAGGGACTGGGTCGGATCGTTGTGCTCGCGACTCTTGTCGGTCTTCTTGGTCTTGCCGACGGTGCGGTTGAAGTCGGAGGCGAGGTTGTAGAAGCGGGCCTTGGAGTCGTGAATCTTGGCGAAGGGGCTGGGGTCGAGGGGGTTGGCGTCGACGACTTCCTGATCGAAGGCGAGGCCGGCGTCGCGGGCCTTGCCGATCATCCAGTCGAGGGCGATGTCGGAGAGCTGCTGTTCGGCGTAGCCGCCGCCGACATCGCTGTGGGCGCCGCAGAACCATACCTGCTCGACGCGCTGCCATTCCTTCGGCACGTAGTCCCAGGTGGCGGGCTCGAAGGAGCCGCGGTACTCGTCGATGGCGAGCGCGTGGCAGGCGCGCTGGACGATGCCGCTGAGCTGGGTGTCGTGAAACTGGTGGTCCTTGCGTGTGAGCCAGCGCAGTCCGCGCAACGGGATGCCGAGGGCGCCGACGGTGTCCCAGACGCCGATGAAATCGACCTTGATGTCGTCGTTGCCGTAGGCGCAGTAGCTGGTGCGGAACTTCGTCGGGCCGGCATCGGCAGGGCGCGCGCCGTTGCGGTACAGCTCGAGCGCGTCGCGGTAGTGCTTTACGTTCTTCAGCGCGAGGACGCCGCACTTGCGGATCATGCCGACGATGCTGCGCGCGGTGAAGGCGCCGCGGCTGAAGCCGAACACGTACAGCTGGTCGCCCGGCTCGTAGTTGGAGGCGAGGAAGCGGTAGGCGTCGTGGATGTTCTGCTCGAGGCCTTCGCCGAAGGCGCCGCCGGAGACGCGGTCGATGAAATTGCCGGTGCCGACGCCTTCGTCGTAGTAGACGATCTGCGGCGTGCCCTTGGCGTCGCGCTTGGCGACGCGGTAGCCGAGCTTGACGACGTTGGTCGGGCACGGCACGCCGTTGGTTTCCTGGTCGGCGCTGTTCCATGTGCCGTCGCAGCACAGGACTATTCTTTTCATGATCCCCCCTTCGCTCGCAAGATACGCCAGCTGCCGGGCGGATTCTTATCCAGGCGTCCTAATCATGGTGCGCAGGGTGATCGAGTAGCGCAGCGCCTTGGTGGCGGGGATGCTGTGCTGCCACTTCCAGCGGATGTCGCGCTGCATGACGTACGCCGAGCGCGGCTCGAGCATGAGCGCAAACGCGCGCGGGTCGCGGCCTTTAGCGGGTGGATACGGGCGGAAGCGCATGCGCGTGGGATTGGCCAGCGACACTCCTATTACGACGCCGAACTCCGGCGTGTCGCGGTGCCAGCCGAGCGCGGTGCCGGCGCGATACTCGGTGATCAGCGCGTGGCGGAACTCGTCCGCCGGCAGCCCGACCCAGCCCGCGGCCTTCTCTCGCAACGGGAAGAGCGAGGCCGGGACCGGCGGCCCGGGCTGGAGCTTGTTCCTGGAGAAGTCGTAGGTAGCGCCGAAGCTGGCGATGCGACGCTTTGCGGTGAACTGCTTGTACTCGGCTTCGTGCAGTGGGATTTCGCCGAGCGCGGCGAGGAGCGATTGCTCCTCCGCGCCGGTGAGGAAATTCTCTTGGTAGACCAGGCCATCGGGGAGGGCCTGGTCGAACAGGTCCTTCAGCTTGCCGCCTTCTCCCGCATGGTGACGAACTCTTCGGCCGCGGTGGGATGGATGCCGATGGTGGCGTCGAACTGCGCCTTGGTGGCGCCGAGCTTCACCGCGATGGCGATGCCCTGGATGATCTCGCCGGCGTCCGGCCCGATCATGTGCGCGCCGACCACGCGCTGGCTGCCCTGGTCGACCACCAGCTTCATGAAGGTGCGCTCCTTCTTCTCCGTCATCGTCAGCTTGAGGCCGCGGAACGAGGTCTTGTAGATGTCGACCGCGCCGAAGCGCTCGCGGGCTTTCTCTTCCGACAGCCCGACGGTGGCGATGTTGGGGTTGGAGAACACCGCGGTCGGCACGTTGTCATGGTCGATCGCGGTGGGCTCGCCCTTGAAGAGCGTGCGCACGAGCCACATCGCCTCGGCGGTCGCCACCGGCGTGAGGTTGATGCGATTGGTGACGTCGCCGATGGCGTGGATCGAGTCCACCGAGCTGGCCGAGTACTTGTCGACGATCACGGCGCCGTCGGCGGCGAGCTTGACGCCCGCCTTCTCGAGGCCGAGGTTGGCGGTGTTGGGCTTCCTGCCGGTGGCGAACAGCACCAGATCCGCGTCCTGGTGAGGGCCGTCCGAATAAGTGATTTTTAAATTATTCGAATTTTTTTCTATTACGACCGGCTCGCCGCCAAAGTGCAGCGTCATGCCCTTTGCCGCCATCTCCTCGGCGATGCGCTCGCCCAGCTCGGCGTCGAAGCCGCGCAGGAAGCGCTTGCCGCGGTAGGAGAGCGTGGTCTGCACGCCCAGGCCGTGGAAGATCGAGGCGAACTCGAGCGCGATGTAGCCGCCGCCCACCACCAGCGCCCGGCGCGGCAGCTGCTTGAGGTGGAAGGCTTCGTTGGAGCTGATGGCGTGCTCGCGGCCCGGGATGCTCGGGATGACGGGCCAGGAGCCGGTCGCCACCAGGATGTGCTTGGCGGAATGCTTTTTCCCGTTGATTTCTATTTCATGAGGACCAAGCACGGTTGCCCTGCCGCGCATGATCTCGACCTTGGCGAGCGTGAGGACGCGCTCGTAGACCGCGTTCAGGCGCGCGATCTCGCGGTCCTTGTTGGCGAGCAGCGTCGCCCAGTCGAAGCGCGGTTCGCCCACCGTCCAGCCGAAGCCTTTGGCGATCTCGAAGTCCTCGCGGAAATGCGCGGCGTAGGAGAAGAGCTTCTTCGGGATGCAGCCGACGTTGACGCAGGTGCCGCCGAACAGGCCCGACTCGGCGACGGCCACGCGCGCGCCGTAGCTCGCGGCTACGCGGCTCGCACGAACGCCGCCCGAGCCGCCGCCTATCGTGAAAAGATCGAAATCGAAAGCCAACAGCTATTTCAGATTGGGGAGGTTGATCTCTACGAGCTCGAGCTGCGCGGAAAGCCCCTTGTGCTCGGGCTTGGTGGCGAGCGCCTTGAGCGCGCTCCTGACCTTCTCCTCCATCTGCGCCCGCTGCGCGCCCTCGATGCCGCCGAGGATGCCGGCGACGTCGGCGAGGCCCGCGGCCTGCGCTGCCTTGCGCACATCTGCGAGCCGCGCTTCGATTGCGGCGCGGTCGAGGTTGGTGACCAGCTTGAGCGTCTTGTCGTGCAGACTCATGACTCAGTACCTCCGGCTGATTCAGTTCCTCGGGTCCGATTCATTGTACCAGCGCGTAGCGGCCGCCGTCGGCGCGCGCCGCGCCCTCGGCGACCAGCTTGTCCAGGTGCGCGGTGAGGGACCTCGCCGCCGCGCCGTGGATGCGCGCCGGCACGTCGTCGTAGACCAGCGGCAGCAGCTCCTCGAGGGACGCCGCGCGCAGCTTCTGCAGCGAGGCGACGACCTTCTTCTCGCGCGCCAGGCGGTGGGCGATCAGGCGCCGCAGCTCCTGGCGCGGCGCGCCGATCAGGTAGCCGTGGCCGGGGGCGAGAATGGCGAGGTCCTCGCCCAGCAGCCGCTCGAGCGAGGCGAGGTATTGCCGCATGTCGCCGTCGGGCGGGTTGATGACCACCGTGGAGCCCTGCATCACGTGGTCGCCGGTGAACAGCATCCGGCTGTCTTCCAGCAGGTAGCAGAGGTGGTTCGAGGCATGCCCCGGCGTGTGGATCGCGCGCAGCCCGACGCCGCCCAGGTACAGGCGCTCGCCGTCGTTCACCACCCGGTCCGGGACGAAGCTCGCGTCCTGGCCGGCGGGCGCCGGCCGCCCCAGCACCATGGCCCCGGTCGCGGCCTTGAGCTTGGCAGCCGCCGGCGAATGGTCCATGTGCGTGTGGGTGCACAGGATCCAGCGGATGCGGCCTTTTCCCTCGGCAACGATCTTTTCGATATGGGAGTCGATATCCGGTCCGGGGTCGATCACCGCCAGATCCTGCTCGCCCACCAGATAGGTGTTGGTGCCCGGCCCGGTCATCATGCCGGGATTGGGCGCGATCACGCGCAGCACGCGGCTGTCCAGGCGCTTCGGCACGCCGGGCAAAAGGTCGTAGGTGCTCTGCCCGGTCTCCTGCGGATCGTTCCAGTGGATCTCGAAGTACTGCGGGTCGGCGCGGCGGAAGAGCTTCGGCCCGTCCTTGCCCTGCGCCCAGCAGGCGCGGTTCACCTCGATCTCGGGCTGGTCGCGCGCGTATTCGAAGGCGAGCCGCGGCTCGGCGAAGCGGCCCACGTCGCGCAGCGTGTGCTGCGTCGCCGGCACCAGCTCGATTTCGCCGCGCTCGCCGCGCTCGAGCGCGTCCTGCGGCCGCAGCCAGATGTGGTGCACGGTCTCCGCGGCGTCGTGCGCGCCTTCCTGCCCCTGCGGCGCCTCCGCCACGAAGAAGCGCGTGTCGAAGCGCCGCGAGCGGCCCGGCGCCGTGATCCAGTGCCCGTAGTAGGCGATCAGGTGCGCGGGGATGAACAGGTTCTCCTTCTCGAGGAGATCGAGGAACGAGCGCTTGCGCTCGCGCAGCAGCGCCTCGGCGCGCTCCGCCGCGATCGGACGGTGATCGGCGTCGAGCGCCAGCAGCACGCCGGCCTCCTCGAAGCATTCGCGCACCGCGGCCACCCAGTAGGCGAGGCCCTTGTCCGGCAGGCCGAGGCGCACGCTCGCCTCGGCGTCGGTCAGCCCGACCACCCGGCGCAGGAAGCGCGGCTCGGCGTCGGCGGCGTCCAGCGCGCCGCCGGGAAAGACATACGCGCCGCCGAGGAAGGCCGCGCTCTGCACGCGCTGGATCATCAGCACCTGGGGGCCGGCGCCGCCGGGGCGCAGCAGCACCAGCGTCGCGGCGGGGCGGGGAAGGGCGGCTGCCATTACGCGGTGCGGCCGAAGCGGTCTTGCATCTAGGCCGTCCTTTCGGCCCTGTCTTTTTCGTTCTGGGCCTTGATCATGGCGCGCATCTTTTCCCAGTCGGCATCCGACAGCTTGTCGAGCTCGGTGAAGTAGCCGCCCGAGCCAGTGGCGAGGTAGCCGCCGCCGTCGACGGCGATGGTCTCGCCGGTGAGCCACTCGCAGCCGTCGGCCATCAGGAAGGTGGCGAGGTTCTGCAGCTCTTCCATTCGCCCCACTCGCCGCATCGGGTTGGTCACGGATGAATCCTTGAAACCGCCTCCAGGCCGCAGCCTTTTCTCTGCACCCTCGGTCGGAAACGGCCCGGGCGCGATCGCGTTGAGGCGGATGCCGTGGCGGCCCCATTCGACGGCGAGCGACTTGGTCATCACGTGCAGCCCGGCCTTCGACATCGCCGAAGGCACGACGTACGGCGAGCCGGTGTGCACCCAGGTGACGAGGATCGAGAGCACGCTGCCCGGATGCCCGCCGGCGATCCAGCGCTTGCCGACGGCCTGCGTCACATAGAACGTGCCGTGGAAGACGGTGTTGGCGATCGCGTTGAAGCCGTTCGGAGTCAGTGACTGCGTCGGGCTGATGAAATTTCCGGCGGCGTTGTTGACCAGGCCGGTGAGCGGGCCGCCTTCGTCCCAGATGCGCTGCACCATCGCGTCGACCGCTGCGGCGTCCCGGATGTCGACGGGATGGGCAGTGACTTTTCCGCCGGACTTTTCCATCAACTCTTGCGCAGTGCCCGCTAGCACCGCGCCACGCCGTCCGGCTATCCACAACTCGGCGCCGAGCTCGAGGTAGCGCGCGGCGATTTCCTTGCCCAGGCCGGTGCCGCCGCCGGTGATGAGGATGCGCTTACCTTTGAGTAACCCTTCGCGGAACATCAGCTCTCCGGGATCGGAGAGCTATTCTAGGCTAGACCTCGGCGGTTTCCTGCGGCGCGTAGGAGGCGAGGCCGTTGCCGAAGGACCAGTTTTCCTTCTTCACCTCGATCAGGTTGACGAACACGTCTTCGGGCCGCACGCCGAGCTCGCGCTGCAGGCGCTCGGCGAGCGTCCTGTAGAGCAGCCGTTTCTTTTCCAGGCTGCGGCCTTCGCTCAGCGTGATCTGGATCGAGACGAATCCGTCCGTGCGCGGGATGTCCAGGTAGCCGCGGTCGAACACCAGGGTGTCGCGTGAATGCTCGGTGATCACCTGAAAGTTGTCGTTGCGCGGCACGTCGATGGTGTCGACCATCGTGCGGTACACCACCTGGCCGACCTTGCGGCCGAAGCCCTCCGGGCCTTGCAGGAGGGAAATCCTGACTAGCGGCATGCCGCTACCCGGAGATCCAGCTTTTGCGGCCGGCGAAACCACGCCGCGATGGGCGCGAAAACCAGCCGCTTCATCGCCAGGGCGCGCTGGCGGCGCGCTTCGGCCTCGATGCTTGCGCGCAGCTCGGGGCGGGAGAGGTAGTCCTGGTAGTCGAATTTCATGGGCATCTCCTTCAAGAGAACGACACGGCGGCGGCGCCGCCGAGGGCGTTTACGATCACCAGGCCGCGGCGGCTCAGCCGGTAGCAGGACCCGGGGCTCAGCACGATGTCGCGCACATGGTTTTCCTCGGTGATCCACACCGAGCCTTCGACGGCGCACACCGTGCTGCCGGCGGCGTCGCGCAGCTTGAGGGTCTGGTGGGGTGCCAGCCTGACGGCACCGTCTTCGAGCTCGATTTGCATGGGGCTTCTCCTGTGGGTCCTTGCTTTTCGCATGAGCAGGATGCATCCTTCCCGCAGAGGGCTCAAACGGTAAAAATGCAGGACACGCATGAGGAATAGGAATGCGTTACCGGCGCTGGACCTGCTGGTAGGGTTCGAGGCGGCGGCGCGCCACCTGTCGTTCACCAAGGCCGGCGAAGAGCTGCACCTCACCCAGTCGGCGGTCAGCCGGCAGATCAAGGAGCTGGAGGACCAGCTCGGCGTGGCGCTGTTCCAGCGCCGCCACCGCGCGCTCGCGCTGACCGAGCCCGGGCAGCAGTTCTACGCCGCGGCGGCGCAGGTGCTGACCACCATGCGCAGCGCCACCGAGCGGTTGCGCGCCCAGGCCGGGCGGCGGCGGCCGCTGTCGGTCACCACCACCAATTCCTTCGCTTCGCTCTGGCTGATCCCGCGGCTCGCCGGCTTCACGCGCGACCATCCCGGCATCGACGTGCGCATCACCGCCGAGACCAAGGTGCAGGACCTCGAGAGCGAAGGGCTCGATGTCGCGCTGCGCCACGGGCCGACGGCGCTCGCCGGGCCCAGCGCGGTGCGCCTGTTCGGCGAGAAGGTGTTTCCGGTGGCCAGCCCGAAGCTGCTGAAGAAGCTGCCGCTCGACAAGCCGGCGGACCTGCGCCACCACGTCCTGCTGCACTACGACGACCCGGAAGCGCGCCATCCCTGGCTGCACTGGAAGACCTGGCTCGAGGTCGAGCGCATCGCCGACCTGCGGCCCGCCGGCACGCTGTCGTTCTCCGGTTTCGAGCAGATCATCCCGGCGGCGGTGGCCGGGCACGGCGTCGGGCTGGGCCGCAGCCCGCTGGTGAAAGACCTCCTTGCCTCAGGCGAGCTGGTGGCGCCGTTCAAGAGCCAGGCCGACCCGGCGCGCGCCTACTTCGCGATCGTGTCCAGGCACGCCGCAGACCGGCCGGAGGTGGCCGCGTTCGTCGAGTGGCTGAAGCTCGAAGCGGGGAAGCGCTAGGCCTTCACTTCCACGGCGTGACGGGCGGCACCTCGCAAGGCCCCTTCGCGTCGATGGTCGTGAAGTCGGCCGGCGCCGCGATCTCGAGGTACTCCATGTCGGGCGAGTAGTCGAAGAGGTAGTGCGTGATGCCGGGGCGCTGGTGCACGCAGTCGCCGGCCGCAACCAGCGTCACCTGGTCCTCGTACATGAAGCGCGCCCAGCCTTTCAGCATGAGCACGATATGGAAGTCCGCGCCGTGGAAATGCCAGCCGGTGCCGTTCTCCGGCGGCAGGTTCGCCTTCACCAGCTGCGCGATCACCTTGCCGTGGGTGGCCTCGGCGATGCCGAGGTCGCGGTAGAGAAAGAAGTCGCGCAGGCCGCCGGTCACGAAGGCGGTGTCGCCCGGCTTCACATGCGAGAACTTGGTTTCGACTTTCTGCAGCATGGTTTACCTCCCATTCAGAACTCCACCTCCAGCTCGTCGATCGCGATCGGCTCGCGAGCGGCGTCCGCGTGCCACTGCGCCACGTCGGGCCATTCGAGCACGGCCTTCGCGTAGGCGGCGCAGGTCGGGTCCAGCTTCACGTCGTAGGTGGCGAAGCGCGTCACCACCGGCGCGTACATGGCGTCGGCCATCGACAGGCGGCCGAAGAGATAGGGTCCGCCGTAAGTGGCGATGCATTCGCGCCACAGCTCGGCGATGCGCTCGATGTCGGCCTGGGCGCGCGTCCAGACCTTGAAGCCCGGGAAGCGGGCCTTCAGGTTCATGGGTAGCGCCGAGCGCATGGCCGAGAACCCGGAGTGCATCTCGCCGCAGATCGAGCGGCAACGCGCCCGCGCGGTGCGCTCCACCGGCAGGATGCCCGCCTGCGGTGCAAGCTCGTGCAGGTATTCGCCGATCGCGAGGGTGTCCCAGATGCGCACCCCGTCATGGGTCAGGCAGGGCACCAGGATGGACGGCGAGAGCAGCAGGAGCTCGGCGCGCGCGGCGGAATCCTCCGGCGGAACGAGGACTTCCTCGAACGCCAGGCCGCTCATCCGCGCGAGCAGCCAGCCGCGCATCGACCACGACGAATAGTTCTTGCTGCTGATGGTCAGCGCGGCGCTCATGGTCCCCCAGCCTCCCTGGCGGTTCCTCTCCAACGCAATACTCATGCCACTGGTACGCATATTGCGTAAAGGAAGCAGGGGAAACCGAAGGGGGGCTCGTGCTGTATCAGTCGTTCCAGGCAATGACCGATGCGAGCCTTCCGGCGCGCACCTTCGCCGGCATGCTGAACGAGGCCTGCCACGCGGCCTGGCGCGGCGTGCCGCTCTATCCCGTCTCGAAGCTCGCCGCGCTGATGGAGCTCGTTTCCCTCGCCGGCCTCACGCACCAGCGGCCCGAGTTCGGCATCGGCATGATCGAGTCGGGCGGCAAGACCTGGGAGGTCAACGAAGAGGTCGTGCTCGCGCGGCCGTTCGGCTCGCTGCTGCGCTTCCGCAAGCGCGGCGCACCGGCGCAGCCGCGCGTCATGGTGGTCGCGCCGCTGTCGGGGCATTTCGCCACGCTGCTGCGCGCGACGGTGAAGACGATGCTCGCCGACCACGACGTCTACATCACCGACTGGCACAACCCGCGCGACGTGCCGCTCGCCAAGGGCCGCTTCGGCTTCGACGAGTACGTGCTGCAGCTGGTCGAGTTCCTCGGCGCGCTCGGGCCGGGCGCGCACGTGGTCGCGGTCTGCCAGCCTACGGTCGCGGCGCTCGCCGCGGTCTCGCTCATGGCGCAGGAAGGCAACGCCGCGCAGCCGGTGAGTCTGACGCTCATGGCCGGGCCGGTCGACGCACGCCAGAACCCGACCAAGGTGAACGAGCTCGCCTCCGGCAAGCCGATGGCGTATTTCGAGAACCTGATCTCGCGCGTGCCGTCACGTTTTGCCGGCGGCTCGCGCCGTGTTTACCCGGGCTTCGTGCAGCTCAGCGCCTTTATGGCGATGAACCTCGAGCGCCACCTCGACGCATTCGCCGGGATCTACAAGGCGCGTCTGCGTGGCGACACGGCGAAGGCCGCGGCGACGCGCCTGTTCTACGAGGAGTACTTCGCCACCATGGACCTGCCGGCGGAGTTCTACCTCGAAACGGTGAAGAAGGTATTCCAGGACTGCGCGCTGGCGAAGGGCGAGCTCGAGGTGCGCGGCCGCAAGGTCGAGCCGAAGGCGATCCGCCGCATGGCGCTGCTAACAGTCGAGGGCGAGCGCGACGACATCTGCGCCGTCGGCCAGACGCTCGCGGCGCAGGATCTGTGCTCCGGCGTGCGGCCCTACCTCAAGCGCCACCACGTGCAGACCGGCGTCGGCCACTACGGCGTCTTCAGCGGCAAGCGCTGGGAGACCGGCGTCTACCCGCAGGTGCGCGACGTCATCCAGATGGCCGAGCAAACCCTGCGCGCGGCCTGATCTCTAGACGGTCAGGACAATCTTGCCGATGTGCTGCGAAGTCTCCATCAGGCGGTGCGCGTCGGCCGCCTGTTCCAGAGGAAATGTCTTGAAGATCTCCGGCTTGATCTTGCCGGCTTCGATCAGCGGCCAGATTTTCTCGCGCAGGTTCTTCGCCACGTAGCCCTTGAACTCGACCGGCCGCGGGCGCAGTGTCGAGCCGGTGACGACCAGGCGCCGGCGCATCACCTCGTTGATGTCGAGCTCGGTCTTGTGCCCGCGCAGGAAAGCGATGAACACCAGGCGCCCGTCGTCGGCCAGGCACTTCAGCTCCTTCGGCACGTAGTCGCCGCCCACCATGTCGAGGATCACGTTGACGCCCTTGCCGCCGGTCGCGGCTTTCAATTCGGCGGCCCAGTCCTGGGTCTTGTAGTTGAAGGCCTGGCTCGCGCCAAGGCGCACGCAGGCGGCGACCTTCTCGTCGGAGCCCGCGGTGGCGAACACGCGGTTGCCGGTGGCCGCCGCCATCTGGATCGCGGTGACGCCGATGCCCGAGCTGCCGCCCTGCACCAGCAGGCTCTCGCCGGCCTTCAGCCCGCCGCGGTCGTAGACGTTGGACCAGACGGTGAAGAACGTTTCCGGTAGCGAGGCCGCCTCGGTGAGCGAGAGGCCCTTCGGCACGGGCAGGGCCTGCACCTCCGGCGTCACGCAGTACTCGGCATAGCCGCCGCCATGGACGAGGGCGCAGACCTTGTCGCCTGCCTTGAAGGCTTTTCCGCCTGAAACCACTTCGCCGGCGATCTCCAGGCCCGGGAGGTCGGAAGCGTCCGGAGGGACCGCGTAGTGGCCCATGCGCTGGAGCACATCGGGACGGTTGACCCCGGCGGCCGCGAC
>Ga0193752_1001989_pt1 | contig 16064 bp, 12 predicted proteins | sample H1c1metaG_FD_144924 | JGI IMG/M metagenome (GOLD analysis project Ga0193752, IMG submission 144924) | Soil microbial communities from a riparian zone of the East river system, Colorado, United States - H1c1 | ecosystem: Environmental > Terrestrial > Soil > Riparian zone | place: USA: East River... | reverse complement strand
TATAAGAAAATGGGAATATTGAACCCGGCGGAGCAGGCCGCGGCGGTGAAGGCGATGGCGGCTAAGTGGTCGTTTATCGACATGACGCGGATCGGGATGACGGGCGCAAGCAGCGGCGGAACGGCCACGCTGGACGCGCTGTTTCGTTACCCGGACACATACAAGATGGGCATCGCCCTTTGCCCCGGTGCCGACAATTCGCACTACGATACCATTTACACCGAACGCTATATGGGGCTCCCTGCGGACAACGCCGAGCTATACAAGAATTCGGCTTCGACCACTCATGCGGGCGGTTTGAAGGGGGATTTGCTAATCATCCACGGGACCGGCGATGACAACGTCCATTACCAATCGACCGAGATACTGATGAACGAGCTGATCGCGGCGGGCAAGCAGTTCACCATAATGCCCTATCCGAACAGGACCCATAGCATATCGGAGGGCGAGGGCACGATACCGCATATGTACACGCTTATGACTAATTACCTTAACGAGCATCTGCCGGCCGGGGGGAGGTAGCGGTAAACGATCGGGGGCTTCGGCCCCCTTCGTCGTTTCGGGGCGTTTTAGCGTTCGAGATGTCCTAGGTGCGCCGGTGACGCCAGCGGAGTTCAAACTCGTCGGGGTTAAACAGAACCCTCAATCTGCTTTTCATTTATTCTATTTTCTGCATCCTGACTTTTTACGTCGCTCCAAATTTGAATGTAGCGGCTGTAAGGTTGAGGTTTTCCTCCAAGTAACCAAACACCTACCCCAAAGCAAATAATCCCAAAAAGAAAGAAAGCTAATTCCAGTCGGTTTACCGCTTTCGTACAAAAGAAAATCGGTGTAAAAACTCCAACAAACCCGACAAAAAGATACAGCCAAGCAAATGCATGACGGCTAGGAGTCTTTTTTAATGCCCGCTGTCGTCGCTCCCAACAGACTCGAGAATCTTCGCTTTCGTAGAAACACTTCGATATAGGTACTTATTTTGGTTTTTGATAAGCCAAAAAGATAGGACAGGTAACACGCAAACGAAATAATGATTAATAGTGAACCTACAACAGTTCCCCAAGAGACATATCTGGATGATTCAGTGTCCAACCAAGAATTCCTGTTACGGCAACCAAACTAGCACTTGCGACTGTAAATCTGCGATTTTGCCATTCAAGGATTTCTTTACGTAACGACTCATATTCTTTTTCAATCATGGGAGACTCCTTTTGAATCGAATCTAATCTACTCCGAATATTTCCGCATAAAAAGATTTACACCTTCCATCATAAGGCTAACTCTGTTTTTATCTGCGACCTCATCCCACTCACCGTGCGCAGCGTGGTTCCTAATTCCCGCCCATGCTGTAATATCTTTTCCATCTTGTTTTGTAATAAAATCGGCCTCTCGAAGAACTTGAGAGTAGGTTTCCATCCCCGGTTTCTTGCCGCCCAGATCTAAAGAACTCACTTCAATCCATGTACGCAGAAATTCCTCGAGAGTTGCTCCAATTAAAACCGCTGGTGCCGCTGGATGAACATTTTTATTGTTAAGAAGAATATTCGCCATTTCTAAGAAATCGGAAACTACGTCGAGCTGAGCTTGACGTTCAGGTGATATATTTTTATGCAAACCGGATTCCAGATGCGCAACATATGATTGGAGGATTGCGAGTGTGACCCTCGCTAAATGGTCGACGGGATATTTATTAATCGCATATGATGATAGGGACTCAGTGAACTGACTCTTAGGTCCGGCATAGACCCTTAAGAGTTCTAATGCTTCGGAATATACTCCTAAAACAGTAAAATCTGCGTTAACTTTTGCTATTATGCGCTTTGTGTGTTCAATTATTTCTGAAGTTTCCATATGCAGCTAACTCGCGGACGGTTTTTTGGGAACCGCCGACCGTGACGTCATATCTTCTGGGGGGTTATCAGCGATAACTGCGAAGTCCGGTAGTCCTATTTCTTCGAACGTGTAAATCTCAACGATAATATCTAGGTCCCTAGTTTCTCCTAAAAAAACATCGACTCTTTCAACTAAGCGTGTAGAATAGCCGGTTTCATAGTTTCCGATCAAGACAAAGCGTAAGCTAGCGGATCTCTTTGTTAAGCCCTCATATTCCTTCACCTCGGTTATCAATCGTTTGATAACCTGAGACGCATAAGAAAGTGGCAATTGACCCTTTCTAGAGGATTTTACCTCGAAGATTAAATCCACATTTTCCATCTGAACAATGCCGTCAAATTCTACGAATTTGCCTTTTCCCGTAAAACGAACATAGCGCTGAATTGGTCTTTGATATTTCTTTTCTAGAAATCTGAAAGTATAGTCTTCAACCAACACACCGAATTTAGAGGCATTCAAGTTCTTAACATCTATTTCCAGCGTTTTAATATCTTGATTCTCCGCATCTTTTGGTTCAGAAGTCGCATTCTCAATCTCTTTTATCTCTTTTTCAATCGACCTTTCTACTTCTCGTTGCGATAAAAATTCTTTCTTATAGTCAAAATATTCCTTACTTCCCCGAATAATTGCTGCCAGATTTTGTAGAAATTCAAGCTGGGTTACGGCAGTCGCAACAATAAATAATCCAGCAAAGTAGCAGTAAGGATTATGTGAAAATAATAAAAGACTCGCCAGCAAAAAAAGGCCAGACATTCGCAAATTATGTTCACGACTAGTTTTCCACAAGGATGCGAAGGAAAATAAGATTCCTACAAGAAATAGAAACGCGGCCAGAACCTCTCTAAAATTTTCAGGTATTAATTTTTCTAAAGGCATAAATGGAAGAAGTTGAACTATCGTTTGGACTTTATTCTATTTTTAAGGAGAAATGAAGTGTCAAAATCATTCTGCACTAAGATTTCTATTTCTAACAAACCGAACAGTTAAGGTAATATACGTCCTTTTTGGAAAGGAGCATAGTAATTAAGTTTAATTTCGTCAGGCAATCGAAACGCGGTCTGTAGCTTCGAAGGCTTATGACTCAGGCTCCGCGGATATTGTTGAATCGAAACAACTAGCTTTAACTACGACTAGCCCCCGAAATAGTACACAAACAATACCTTGCTCGCGCGCGGGCTTCCGCATGTAGGGCCGCATTGAATCTATCCCTTTTTTCCCGTTCATTCACAAAGAAAAAAGCTGTCTGAAATATATTTCAGACAGCCTTCGATTTGTTTAGTTTCAAGGATTTTAACCCCTTGAAATTACATCTGTTATCTGAATGATGCCGCTCGATCTTTCCATCTCTTCTCTCGCGAGCGAAGAGGTGTTCTGGATGCCGGCGAGGCGCAGGCGGAACTCGTCCGGGTTGGTCGAACCGCGGAGGGCCTCCTCGAGATTTATAAGGCCGGACTGGTATAGATAGAACAGCGATTGGTCGAAGGTCTGCATGCCGTATTGCGACGTACCGGCCGAGATAGCGTCGCGGACGGCCGCGGTTTTGTCCTCGTGCAAAATGTAGTCGCGGATCAAAGGAGTTGACATCAAAACCTCGACCGCGGGAACGCGGCTGGCGCCCTTGGCCGACTTCATCAGGCGCTGCGAGATAACTGCTTTGAGCAATCCGGCAAGTTGGATCCTAACCGACTTCTGCTGGTACGGCGGGAATGCCGAGATGATACGCGAGAGTGTTTCAGGCGCGTCGAGCGTGTGCAGCGTCGAGAGAACCAGGTGGCCCGTTTCGGCGGCTACGAGCGCGGTTTCGATCGTTTCGAGGTCGCGCATTTCGCCGACGAGAATGACGTCGGGGTCCTGGCGGAGCGAACCGCGCAGGGCCTCGGCGAACGAGCGCGTATCGACGTCGATCTCGCGCTGCGTGATAAAAGATCTTTTGTCCTTGTGCAGGAATTCGATCGGGTCTTCGATCGTAACGATATGGCAGTTTCGGGTCGAATTGATGTGATCGACTATCGCCGAAAGCGTAGTCGATTTACCCGAACCGGTCGTTCCGGTAACAAGGATCAGCCCGCGGTTCTCTTCCGCGATCGTATTCAGGATCGGCGGCATGCCGAGCTCGGCAAAGCTGCGCACGGTATCGGAAATAACGCGGGCGACAATACCGATCGAGTTTCTCTGCTGAAAGATGTTTACACGAAAGCGTCCGAGGCCCGAGATACCGTAGCCGATATCTACCTCGTAGACCTCTTTGAAATGCTGTTTCTGCCGGTTAGACATCATCGAGAATGCCATTTCCAGCGTTTCATCCTGTGTGAGACGGTCGACCCCCGACAGCGGTTTCAGTTGGCCGTTGACCCGGATTACGGGAAATGAACCTGCTCTGAGATGCAGGTCCGAAGCGCCAAAGCTCATCGCCATGCGCAGTAAATCTTCTATTCTGCTAGCCATAAAATTGGGTTTAAGACGTGTGCGGCGTGGGTGGAGAGAAATAACCCGCTGGAATCGAAAACAAAGCCAAACCGCCCCAAACAAGTTTAACGTTTATAGAATAGACGCGTCAAGATTTTTTTGGCGCGTCTCACCGCCCATTTTAATACTCGTTATCCTATTAGACACTAAGCACTAGGCATCGTAAAATCTGGTTACCGATGAACAGAGCAGGCAAAATCTTAAAGGTCGATCCCCCCTATGCAATTGAGGGCGGCGAGATTTCCATCGAGTGTGGAGGATTCACACTCAACACGGACGGGGATTTTGCGTGTTATATCGGCTCGGAGCCGGCCCGGCTCACCGCGGCTTCTTCCACGCGACTGCTTGCGCTTGTACCGGAAAATGAGAATGGCGGGCGCGTCGAGGTAGTTTTGGAGAGTTCGGGCGACCGGAGCGAAGCGTCAACCGTTCTGATAGGCAGAAAGCTGGTCGAGGATATGCACATCGTGGCAAATCCGGCGATAGATCCGAAGGACGATTCGCTCGTTCTTACGCGCTCGGGTTCGCGGGGCCAGGAACTGCCCGCCACGCTTTATCGTTTTGAAACCGATGGATTCCTGGACGAACTGCCGGCGGAGATCACAAATCCGACCGGTTTGGCGTTCGACCCGGCGGGTGAGCTGTATGTAACAAACCGCAACGACGGTGAGGTTTGCCATATCGAGCGCGGGACCGAGGCCGTGACGTTTGCAAGTAATTTGGGAGTCGCGACCGGGCTTGCATTCGACAAGGCGGGTGTGATGTACGTAGGCGATAGGAGCGGAACGATATACCGGATCTCGGAATTCGGAGTGCCGGAAAGTTTTGCAAGCCTCGAACCATCAGTTTCGGCCTATCATATGGCCTTCGGCCCGGACGAACGGTTGTATGTGACCGCTCCGGGGTTGGCCAGCCATGACACGATCCACGTCGTGGATTTTGACGGGCACAGCGAGAAATATTTCACCGTGTTTGGACGCCCGCAAGGACTCGCTTTCGACAAGAACGGGCACCTTTACCTGGCCGCCTGTTATCGCGGCCGGCACGGGATCGTGAGGGTAGATTCTTCAGGTTCGGTCGCGCATACCATGGTCGCCGGGATGAATCTGGTCGGATTGTGTTTTAGCCGCAAGGGCGAGATGCTGGTGGCTACCAATGACGCGGTTTATTCAATACCGCTGGGAATCATGGGAACGCTTTTGGATTGATCGGTAAGTTGTCGGTAGCCCGTTGTTAGTAGCATAATTCCTCGCTCAGAAATAAAGAAAACCGCGAATTAACACGAAACATCACGAAAAAGACCTTATTTCGTGTTAATTCGCGCGGTTCGTGGTCTCATTCTACGGAGCGACAGCCTTAATGCTCCATCTTCATCTGCATTCCTTCAGCTTGTTTTGGCGACATCGGCATCGGGAGTTTACCGTCGGCGCCGCTGGTCAGGGCCATAAAATCCTTATCGTCGCGAAGCGAATCGAACACTGCGTCCACACGCGCTTCCATCATTTCTTTTTCACGGACCGCGCCGTAGCGCTCGTATGTGAAAAAGTGCCGTTTTAGAAACGCCAGCGCCTCTGTTTTGCGTCCGTTTTGAGCGTAGATCGCGGCCAGATTGTACGAGGCCGGCAGCAAATGAGCATTAGCCTGAGCGATCTTCAACGCCTCGTCTTTTTTGCCGGACATTGCCATAAAAACGGCGGCAAATACGAGGTTATAGGGGTCTTTCGGGTCGAGCGCGAGCGCCTTTTCGGTGTACTCGGTTCCCTTCTTGAAATCGTATTCGGAGTTCCAATAAACAGCCAGATTCCGATAGGTGAGCGCCAGCGGGTAAGCCTCGGCCGACTGTTCAATAAGGCTCAAACCTTTTTTGAATTCGCCATCGTGAATGGTCATTTTACCGAGGCCATGGAGCGCGACCGCCTTCGAAAGCGGGTCGACGAAAGGCATCGCGAGGATGTTGTCGAACATCACGCGGGCTTTGACCCAGTCGCCGATGTGGTGACGATACAGCTCGCCCAGATATCTAAGCGGAGTGGGGTCGGCAGGATCCAGCTTGGCGGCCTGTGTATAAAACTTGTCGGCCGTCAGGTATTTTGCCGCGTTTTCAGCCCGCAGCCCCTGCTTCATCAACGCGACGATCTGGGCGCTTACCCGCGGATCGAAGTTCGGAACCGGCAGCATCAGGTAACCGATATTCTCTGCGCCGAGCTTTTTCAGTTCCTTCTCGGCGTCCTTCGCCTTTTTGGGGAACATGCACTTTTCGGCGGTTACTTCCTTGTAAAGCTTGATGGCGGCTTCCTTTTCACCCGCCGCGGCCTTGGCCTTGGCGTCCTTGAGACTCGTATCTACGCCGGCTTCGCGCTTTTTGAATTCGTCGCCGACGAGTTTTTCGACATCACCGACCTTGATCTTTCCATTTGTGTTCTCAAGCTTCCCGATAGCCGTTCCGTCAGGATTTGCAAGAACTACCACCGGCAGCTTGGATTCGCCAATGAGTTTTTCGGCGTTCGCCAGGCGGTTATCGGCTAGCTGCATCGATACGCACTGGCCCGCGTACTGCGAGAGCGGACGCGATTCCCTGAGCGGTGATTTCCCAACTTCTTCCACGGTTGCCGGGAACCAATAGACGATCAGGCCCGAAGAGATCGCCGGCGCATCCGGCTTGCGAAGCTCCCACGGCACGTGATAAACGGTTGCGCTTGTCCCGCCGGAGCCGCTACTGCCTGAAGTGCCACCGCCGCCTCCGCCCCCGCCTCCACCGCACGTGGCGAAAACAGGTGAAGCTGCAAGAAACGCGACGAGAACAAATGCAAAAAAGCGCATAAGTAGATTTCTCATAATTTGGAATGTTATCAAAAGCCGGTCAGCCCGGTCTATGAAATAGTTAACCGTGTTCAGAAATATTTGATAATTCTCTAGGATGCTTGAGAAACGGAGGTGGTTGCGTATCCGCCCTCTGCGCTCCAGCCCGATCTGCATGATATAAATTATCTATGGCCAGCTATGAAACGGTTCACGAAATTGCTTTGGCCCTTCCGGATGTCGAGGAAGGAACATCATATGGAACACCGGCGCTGAAAGTACGCGGAAAGCTCTTTGTAAGGCTCAAAGAGGACGGCGAAACCGTTGTGCTGAAAACGTCTTATCAAGAACGAGAGGAATTGATGGCCAATGATCCTGAAACCTATTTTATCACGGACCATTATCTAAATTATCCCTACATTCTCGTCAGCCTCGAGCGGGTCCGCGAAGATGCGCTTCGCGAACTTATTCACGTCTCCTATAAACTAGCCAGACCGGGAAAAAAGTGACCGGGAACGAGGGGAGGAACTTTTGCCGCTGCACCTTCAAACCTCTGTCATGTTAGATTTTCGTCGTAAATTGCTCAAATATATGTTTTTTAAGGATTTTCGGTTTCTGAAGTCTTGACAGAAACGGCCTCTGGCGTGTAAATTTTAGTTTTATCCGGTCACGCATGGAGTTCGGAAGCGGAGTAGAAAAGGATGTCTTCTCTGCATGTTAACAGCGCCTATCAGGTCGACCTACAAGCAGATTTCCTTCATTCTTCCAGCTTACCCCGCCCCATCCGGATAGAAATACACGATCGATACCTGCTGTCGTATAAGCGGGTAAAGAGAGAACCGCACAAAAAGCAAGGGTAATTTTAATAAAGGAAGTTAACACAAACTTAATGGTAAACGAGGTAAACAACGAAGCTGAAGAAACGAATACCGGCGAATCTTCGGTTATTGAACAATCACAACCGGAACAAGCCCCGGAAACGGCGGCTATAAATACAGAAGAAACGGCTGAAGAGCCGCAGAGTTCGACCACTGCCCCCGAAACAGTTGAAGAGCCCCAAGCAGAAGCACCGCCCGAGGAGCCTGCAACGGAGCCGGAGGCTACCGCACCAGCCAGCGAACCGGAACCGACTGCTGCAGCCAGCGAACCCGCGGAAGAACCGCAGTCGATGGGCGACATAGATTTTGGCGCAATCCTCGAGCAGTTCGAGCAGGAGCAGACGGTTTTCCATTCGGGCGAATTGGTCGAAGGAAAAGTTGTCGGCATTACCGACCGCGGCATCTTGGTCGATTTTGGCTACAAGAGCGAAGGCATTGTCCCGGTCGAAGAGCTTACGGGCCCTGATGGCGAACTCATCGTTAAGGTTGGCGACACGGTTGAAGTGGTGCTCAAGAGCATCCACCCCGGTGATGCGCCGCCGATGCTTTCGCGTCACGACGCGCTCGCACGCAAGGCGTGGGGCGATATCGAGACGGCCTACAATAACGAAGAGACCGTTAAGGGCATCATCATCGACAAGACCAAGGGCGGCCTGAGAGTGGATCTGAACGGCATCGAGGCATTCCTGCCCGGCTCGCAGATCGATTCGCGGCCCATCCGCAGCCTTGATTCGTATAAAGGCCAAGAGATCGAGGCGCGTGTGATCAAGTTCAGCCGCCGACGCAACAACATCGTTCTCTCACGCAAGATCCTGACTGACGCTGTCATCAATGAACAGAAGGCCGAAACCTTGTCGCAGATCGAGATCGGTGATGTGGTCGAGGGTATCGTAAAGAACCTGACCGAATACGGCGCGTTCATCGATATCGGTGGTATCGACGGGCTGCTGCACGTGACGGATATGTCATGGGGCAGGATACAGAACCCGGGCGAATTGTTCAACGTCGGCGATCACGTTCAGGTCAAAGTGCTGAAGCTCGATCGTGAAAAAGAAAAAGTTTCTCTCGGTTACAAGCAGTTGCTTCCCGATCCGTGGTCGACGGTCGTCGAGGTTTACCACGTCGATTCGAAACTGAAAGGAAAAGTCTCGTCGGTTGCCGAGTACGGCGTTTTTGTCGAACTCGAACCGGGCGTCGAAGGCCTCGTGCACGTCTCCGAGATCTCGTGGGCAAAACGCGCGCAGAATCCGAAGCGCATGTTCAAGCGCGGCGACGAGGTTGACGTGCAGGTGCTCGGCGTCGATACGGATGAAAAGCGTATCAGCCTGGGCATGAAGCAGCTACAGGAAAATCCGTGGGAAAATATCGATCAGCGTTATGCGGTCGGTACGAAGGTACGCGGCAAGGTCCGTAACCTTACCGATTTCGGCGCTTTTGTCGAGCTCGAAGAAGGTATCGACGGGCTCGTCCATGTATCGGACATCTCGTGGGCCAAGAAGATCAAGCATCCCAAGGAAGTTCTGAAGAAAGACCAGGAAGTCGATGCCATCGTTGTAAACATCGACAAATACGCGCAGCGCCTCTCGCTTTCGATGAAGGACCTTACGCCGAGTGCGTGGGAAGGCTTTGTGGCAACACATCGTCCGGGCGATGTCGTCAAGGGCAAGGTTTCGCGCTTTACCAGCTTCGGCGTTTTTGTCGAACTGGGCGAGGGACTGGAAGGCCTTTGTCATATTTCGGAGCTTTCTGACGAGAGGGTTGATAAACCGGAAGAGGTTGTTCAACTCGGCCAGGAACTCGATTTCAAGATCCTGCGTATCGAGCCGGATAATCAGAAAATAGGACTTTCGCATCGTGCGGTCGGTAAGGAAGACGAGCCGATCATCGACACGAAAATGTACTCGACCGAAGCAAAGGGCGGTATGGCCAGCCTCGGTGAACTCGCTAATCTGAAGTTTGGACGCCCGGCGGCTGAAGAAGCGCCGGCGGAAGAGCCGACGAAGAAGGAAAAGAAAAAAGCCAAGGCCGCGGAAGAAGCCGCGGCTGAGGCCGATGCGGAACCGGTTGAAGATACTTCGGCCGGTGACGCCGCGCCGGAAGCGACCGAAGAAGAACCGGCTGCGGAAGCCGTAAAGGCTGACGCGGGGGAAGAAGCGGAAGCGGATGCACCTGCTGAAGAGACTGAGACGGCTGCTGAAGCCGAGGAAGCCCCGGCTGATGCCGAAGCGACGGAACCTGCGGCAGAGTCTGAAGAGGAAACGGATGCGGTTGCTGAAGCTCCGGCTGAAGCTGAGGAAGCTGCGACTGAAGCGGAAACCGCGGATGACGCTGCTGAAACAGTTGGCGAGGAGCCTGTTGCTGAAGAAGCGTCGGCTGAACCGGAAGCGGCCACTGCCGACGAACCGGCCGTGGAAACTGATGCCTCGGCAAGCGAAGAAACTGAAAGCGAGAGCGAAGGGACGGAAGAGACAGAACAGAAATCGGCTTAAGATTTACCGACAAGTGTTTTATTTAATTATTACCGGCATTGCCTAGTGAGGATAAATAAAGATGACAAAAGCGGATCTTGTAGAAAAAGTTGCCAAAGAAGCTGATATGACAAAAAAGGATGCCGAAGCACTGGTCGAAATCATTTTCGACAGCATCATCGGCACCCTGAATCAAGGAGAAAAGATCGAGTTGCGCGGTTTTGGCAGTTTTCGCGTCCGCCAGCGCAATTCCCGTAAGGGACGTAACCCGAAAACGGGTGCTGCGGTCGACATTCCGGCCAAACGCGTGGCTTATTTCAAGCCGGGAAAAGAACTGAAGGAACTAATTAATTCGGTAAAGTAGAACAGCAGGGCCGCGCGTGTGGCGGGATATTCCCCGTCTAACGAAGCGGCAAGGGGCCTTGCAAAGGAACCGATTCGACCCGGCAGGTGATAGAGACTGTACTCATCACGTATGCCGGGTTTCGTTTTGCGCTTTTTACGCCGCTTGCTCGCTGCGGCCGGGGATCAAAACATAAGAAATTACCAGGCTCACAAATATAAGGCCCGTGCATACAATGGGCGGTAGAAACGTGAAAAAGGCCATGATCGCGAAGCATGCGCCGAAAACTAACAGCTGTATCCCGACACTTCCCTTGAGAATCTCCGGCGTAGCTTTTTTTCGCAATAAAAAGATGATCGTCAATCCCGCAAGCAGGCACAAAAGAGTAAAGCACGAGCTTAACCCCGTAATGAGGTTCCCCATGGTCGGGTGAAAGCCGGCACCCGCATCCAGCCGGTAGGTATCCGTTAGGGTTATGAGCTGCCGCTCGGTCTCGTTTTGCGCCTCGGGCGTGACGAAAAGACTGATCGAATGGATGAATGCCGTTAGAAGCTGGAATACGACCGCACTCCAAAGCCAAAAGGTGTATCGCTTGAGCATATTTCTCCTACGGTAAAATTGAACTGAGTTAAGTTAATAACCCAATTTAATGTTTTACACAAGAAAACAGGTCAGGATTATACTATTTTGACTGGAGTCTATTTAACTGCTTTGGCTTCGGCCTTGTCCGGAGTACCGGAGCGGTTGATGGCTTCGTCCTCGATCTCGCCGCCCTTGCTGATAGGAATATCGGCGGGGTTCGTGTAAAGCATCCCGCGCTCTTCGCTGTCGATCGTTCCATCCGGGATCGTGATCTTAGGCGAAGAGGTCGGCGGAATATAGCCCGGGTAATCGACCCGCGAGTGGTATATCGCGACCAACGATTTGATCATGGATTCGCGGATCTGTGTCAGTTCGCGAAGAGTAAGGTCGCATTCGTCCAGCTGATCGTCGCTCAGGATAGCGTCGATGATCTTTGTAACGATAAAGCGGATGTTTTCAGGGTTTGGTTCGGCAAGCGAACGTGCTGCGGCCTCGCAGCTGTCGGCGATCATCATTATCGCGGCTTCGCGAAACTGCGGCTTCGGCCCGGGGTAGCGAAAGTCGTTTTCCACGACCTCCTCGTCCGGGCGCGCTTCATCCTGCGCTTTTTTCAAAAAGAAATGAAGAGTACGGGTGCCGTGATGCTGCGGGATAAAATCCACGATCCGCGAGGGCAATCCCATTTCCTTGGCAAGCTTTGTACCGTAAGTAACATGGCTGATGATGATCTTTGCACTTTGGGCGGGTTTGAGCTTATCGTGCGGATTCTTGCCCATTTGATTCTCGACAAAATGCTCGGGCGCCGCCGTTTTGCCTATATCGTGATAAAGCGCGCCTATACGCGCCAGGAGCCCGTTTCCGCCAACAACGCGGCAGGCCTCTTCGGCAAGCTGCCCGACGGCGTGTGAGTGCTGATTGGTGCCCGGCGCGCGCATGGCGAGCTGACCGAGCGCAGGAAGGTCTGCATTTGAAAGCTCGAGAAGTTTTACATCTGTAAGGATGCCGAAAATACTCTCGCAGATAGGCATGAACACGGCTGTGATCGCGGCCGTCACGATCCCGTTCGCCAACCCGCACGCGATCGCCAGCGCGATGGTGTTAAGAATGAACGGCTGCTGTGTATAGGCGATCAGGGCGATAGCCAGCCCTGCACTCGATAATCCAACGAGCGCGCCCGCGATCGTGATCGTCTGCCTGGTGCGGTAGCGTCCGATACCGTAAACCGCCACCGATGAGACAATTGCCGCGAATATTGCGAATTCAAGCGGGCGCGGGGCCAGCAATCCGGCTATCAGAGCGTTGAACAGCCCGGTAAAAAGGGCGGTGCGGCGGTCTGCAAGCAGGGTTAACAGCAAACTGCCGAAAGCGAAAGGGATAGCGAACGACCAGAGCGTCGGGTCGCTAAGCGGGGCTTTAACATTTTGGGCGGCGGTGAATTCCGCGAGCCGGAAAAAAATCGCCCCCATGGCTGTCTGAACAATAATAATAAAACCGAAAAGCGCAAACGTCTTTTGTTCGGACAGGGCCAGTCGCGGGACTATTCCGCGGTGCTCTATAAACTTCCAAGCCGCCCACATTAAACCCGTAATAAGGATAAGAAGGCCGACGAAACGGTTTATGTGGCGGGTGGAGGAGCTGTAACTGCGGATCGCCGTTATTTTCGAGAGTGTTTCGGATGTGATGCTGTCGCCCGCGTCAGCCACCTTCTGGCTGCGCTTTAGCGACACCACCAGCGGTTGAACGTCGGCCGCGGCTGCCGCACGCGAACTCTCTGTCGCTGCGCTATCGAAGATCACACTGGGCTGGACCAGCGGCGCAAGCGCCGAATAGAACGCATCGATCTCTTTCGGGGAAAAACTCTTTATCTGGGTCAACCCGTCACGCAGGCGGCTTCTCGCCTCCGAGACGGCGATCATAGTCGAATCAGGCTTGGTGACCTCGCGCGAGCTGTTGGGCCGTTGGCGGTCAAGGATCAATATCTCGTTCTCAAGATATGGTTTATCCTGATCGCCGAATATATCGCCGCTCGTGCTTTCGCGCACGATACGCGCTACGGCCTCGAGCTCGTTACTGCTGAATTTTCGGGCAGTAAATACCTTTCCGAGTTCGGCGCCGCCCGCACCGGTCCACTGCGACTCCGTTCGAGCATTGCTGTTTGCCCGGTTGGAGTCGATGCCGGCTGCCTTACGGTCGAGGTTCTCCCACGCCGAGCGAAAGCCCTGGACGGCCTCTTCGGATCGCTTCGATTCGAACGAGAACATCGGCTTGACGGTCTCGCGCGCGACTTGGCGGATCCGCTCAGTTTCCTCGGTATCGGTAAAGTAAATGTCCGCGGGCGAGATTATACTCTCGAGGGCAATATCGCCCTCTTTATAAGGCTGTTCACCGGAGGCCCGCCAGAACGGGTTGTTGATGAGAAGGGTGGTAAACAGGCAGAGCGCAGCAAATCCGAGCCAAAATCGCTGGTTTGGAGAAAGCGAGCGGAACGGTTTCCCAAGGGTTTCCGTTATCGCTTTTCTCACGCGCGTCAGCGGCGAGGTCAGTTCTTCAATACGCTTGCTCATTTTCCAGGTTTTAAGCCTTACTCGGCGCTCGCGACAAATTCCATTTCACTGCCGATAAATTTGCCGATAAGTTCCGCGGTTTTTGCGACAAAAGGCCGCAATGTCGCGGGGCGAATAGCTGAAACTGACACGACTTCCCGTCCCTTGTCAAGCGAAAGCTGACGGGCAAGTGCCTCGCTCTCGGCCTCTTCCAGCAGATCGGTCTTATTGAGAACGATCATCTGCGGTATCTCGTTCATCTTTAGTTCGAGCAGGATCTTTTCGACCGATTCGATCTGCTGCATAACGCGCGGGTTCGAAGCATCGACGACGTGGACGAGCAGATCGCTATCGGATATTTCTTCGAGCGTCGCGCGAAAGGCCGCTACGAGCGCGTCGGGCAGGTCGCGTATAAATCCCACGGTATCGTTGATGATAACTTCCTGTTCGTAAGGCAGCCGAAGCCGGCGAGACGTGGGGTCGAGCGTTGCGAACATTTTCTTTTCGGCGTAGACGTCGCTCTGCGTCAGCGCGTTTAGCAAGGTAGATTTTCCGGCGTTAGTGTAGCCGACCAGCGATATTATCGGCAGATTTTTCTGCACTCTATTCTTGCGGCGCTCCTGGCGTTGGCGGCTGAGATTATCTACCTGTTTTTCAAGCTGCGTGATCTTATCGCGCACGCGGCGGCGATCGGTTTCGAGCTTCGTTTCACCGGGCCCGCGCCCGCCGATGCCACCCGCAAGACGTGAAAACGCCGGGTTTTGCCCCTGGCTTAGCCGGGGAAGTAGATATTTCAACTGCGCAAGCTCTACCTGGAGTTTACCCTCTCGCGACTGGGCGCGCTGGGCGAAGATATCGAGAATTAGCTGCGGGCGGTCGATGACCTTTAGTTCGGTTGCGTCGGACAGAGAGCGCACCTGCGTCGGGGTCAACTCGGTATCGAAAACGATCAGGTCGGCCCCGAGGCGCATCGAGCGGACGAGCAGCTCATCCAGTTTTCCGCGCCCCAACACGGTCTTCGGGTCGATCTTGGGCCGGCGCTGCAGTATGGTATCGAGCACGACAACGTCAGCCGAGGTGGCCAGTTCTTCAAGCTCGGCGAGAGATTCCTCCGCGTCCGACATATAGCCGGTCGTTACACCGACGAGGATCACGCGGTCGCGGTTCGTCTGGCGATTACGCGCCGTGCGGCGGATCCGCGCCATTTCGTTCTCGAGCGAGTTGATCAACGAGAGAAAGTTCGCATCGAGTTGGGTCGGGATATTCGGTTCGAGGAACTCATACGGAAGGGCGTCGATCTCGTCACCCATTTTTTCAGCGGTAGTCGGCAAAAGATGCGCTGAATAGACAAGGTCAGGCAAGCCCGTGCGCTCGTCGACCTGGATTATCGACATCAGATCGAGACGCAGCAGCGCGAGATCGGTAAGATCGTCTTGCGTAAGTCGTTCTTTCTGCAGGTGTGTGTGTACACAGCGCAGGCCCCGGAAGCGGTCGGCGGATACACGGCCGCGGCCGAAATCGGGCATTTCTATCTGCTTCGCCGTTCCGACCATCACATACTCGACCTGGCCCTTCCGGTTGATAAGCACACCGATCTGGCGGCCCGTCTCATACGAGATCTCTGACATCTGGCGGGCAAGCTCCGGCGAGACGATCTGCTCGGCGGAAACGCGCCGCGTCCCAAGCCTTTCGATCCGGCGTAATTGATTGTGTTTTAATCCCTGTGTAAACCCGTAAATACTAATAAATTCTTACCTCGCTGCAAACTAAATTATACCAAATTTAGGATTCGAGCCCGCAATTAAGAGCCTTGTTGTCACAGAGCGGAAATTAAATTTGGAGTTCTATCGGACTTCACCTAAAATGCCAACTAATGCAAACACGGACCCGGCGCCAAAAAGAGATATTCGAGTTCATCACGCGATATATCGAAACGCACGGCTGCGAGCCTTCTTACCAGATGATCGCGCGGGCGATGAATTTGCGGTCAAAGGCCGGGATCGCGAAGCATCTACAGGCACTTGAAAACCAGGGGTTGCTCACTAAACAACGCATTAACGGCAGTTTTTTTCTCGAGATACATAAAAGTGCGGTG